>JAEEGK010000706.1_pt1 | contig 83743 bp, 67 predicted proteins | sample 8958771 | NCBI WGS metagenome assembly JAEEGK01 (sample SAMN16246547, study PRJNA631951) | gut metagenome | biome: gut microbiome; feature: rumen; material: SC-attached | host: Bos | place: Iran: Karaj | collected 2018-10
AGACTAATACGGAGGTAAACGGATATACGTTTACACAAACGGGATCTACTACAAGTGGTTCAGATACAATAACCGCTGGTGGTACTGCTCAGGTTGACTTGTTGGACAAGTACACCCAAGCTACAACAGCGTCACTGACGATCAAGAAGACGATCGAGGGAGCAACGTTGGCTGAACTGAGCGACATTGAGTTCAATGTATACGATTCTACCGGCAATACATTAGTATGCGGACCGTTCAAGATCGACAATACATGGACCTACAATTCAACGACGAAGACATACAGCAAAGAGGTTGCAACGAACCTTACTGTAGGAACGACCTATGTTGTAAAAGAGACAGCAAACGGAGAGAAATCACCATATGCGATCGATACGACAGCAACCAATCTCGACAATGGAGATAAGACAGTAACAATTGCTGCAGGCGGTTCGAATGCTGAATTCACAAATGTGTATAAGGACACAACACCTACCGGAAAGTTTACGTTAACCAAGACTATCGATGCAGAGAACCTCACAGAGAGTGAGTTCACATCAGCACTGAAGTTCCAGGTGAAGGTAACAACAGGCGGAGAGACGAAGTACATCGACAAGGACGGTAATCTTGTAGATACAGCAACATCTTTCTCAATGTCAGAAGCAGGCTTTACTAAGGTAGCAGGTGAGAGCAACAAGTGGAGCAAGACATTTGAGAATCTGCCTGACGGTACTTATGAAGTAACAGAGACTAATACGGAGGTAAACGGATATACGTTTACACAAACGGGATCTACTACAAGTGGTTCAGATACAATAACCGCTGGTGGTACTGCTCAGGTTGACTTGTTGGACAAGTACACCCAAGCTACAACTAACACCGGCAGCCTTATAATCACGAAGACGGTGGATGGAGAAGGACTCACAGAGAATGAGTATAAGAATGCCCTGACATTTGTGATCCAGGATGCAAACGGTAATTACTATGACAAGGATGGAAATGTAGCAGCAAGTGAAGATGCAGCTAAGTTCACCATGGAGTCAGCCGGATTTACCAAGGATGCAAGCGGAACATGGACCAAGACATTAACACTGCCTTACGGAACATATACGGTAACAGAGACGAATTCTGATGTTTCCGGATATTCGCTTACAACAAGTGCTTCAACCACCAAGGTAGAGAATCTGACGATCGATGCTAACAACACATCAAAGACGGCAGCCCTGAAGGATGTATATACCCGGGACAAGGGCATTCTCACGGTAACGAAGAAAATAGAGGGAACAGGATATGATCCGGACAAGACATTCGAGATCACTGTAACCTTCAGCAAATCCGTAACATTCGAGGTTAACGGCACATCGATCACAGCTGAAACATACACGGCTAATCTGAAGGCGGGAGAGTCAGTGACACTGAGTGAAATTCCTGCCGGCACGACCTATTCGGTATCTGAGGCACCTATCAGCCAAACTGATGCTTCAGCAGGATATGGATTTGATACAGTAGCATATGATAATACTAATAAAGAGATTACAAAGGGTAATACTGATACGGTTACTGTTAAGAACACTTATTCGGCTCAGTCTGTTCTTGGAACTCTTACTCTTAAGAAGGTCGTTACCGGCTGTGACTCAATAAGTTCTACTCCGGTCAACTTCTATGTTAAGGACGCGTCCGGTAATTACTTCGATGCTTCAGGTAATAACTGCGGTACAACTGCAACAGCTATACCTGTTACCCCCGGTGATGCCAATGCTGTAATCATTAGTCTGCCTGATGGTACTTATGATGTAACTGAGGATGTTCCGGTAGTTGCTGATTACAACCTGCTTGCTTCGAGTGTTACTTATTCTGATGGCAATATAGTCAGTTCAAATTCAGCTGCTTCAGTAATCCTCTATAACAATTACGAGAAGAATGCGCAGCCTACGGTAATACCTACAGTTACACCGGGACCGACGGCTGCTCCGACAGTAGCTCCAACAGTTGCACCTACGGTAGCTCCGACCGGAGTTCCTGCGCCAGTACCTTCAACCGTATCGGTTCCTATAAGCAAGCAGGATGTAGGTGGTCTTGAGATCAATGGCGCCGTTCTGACGATTACAAATGCCGATGGTTTCAACAATGATCTTTCTGGCGTAACAGTAACTCAGAATGGACAGCCCGCGAATGGCCTTACTGTATCTTCTGGATCTGTATCGTTTACTACTATAGAGTCGTCAAGCGCTATAGTAAGCGGACTTCCTGTCGGTACTTATATTCTTACCGAGACAGTAGTGCCGATCGGTTATGTTGTTGCAGAATCGATAACATTCAGGGTTGATACCGAAGGTAATGTCTGGGTATGCGGTACACCTGAAGAGAAGGTTCAGTCGATCGTAATGATCGATCGTACGGATCCGATAGTCAGTCAGGTAAAGGTTGATGATGTAGTTGTTCCGCCTGAGAATTACACAGTCAATCCCGATAAGACGGTTACTCTGAACGATGACTACACTAAGACTCTTGTTGCAGGTGTACACAGGATCGTCATTACTTATACTGATGGAACGGAGATAACCAGTGAAATTACGGTAACTGCCGGTGCTGCCAAGGTTCCTGCTACGGGCGAAGGTTCTGATTACCTGATGATCGCAGGTGCCGTCGCACTGATCAGCTCTGCAGCAGTAGCTCTTGCTTACACATTCTATAAGAGGTGGAGAGAAGAGGACTGATAAAGCAGGAACATGCTTGTAACAAAGAATGGCCGGTTCAATTCGTTTGAGCCGGCCATTATATAAATAAGAAAAACTAATTCTGAATTTTCACTTGCATAATCGAATATGTTGTAATAATATTATTTAGCTTGTGAATGGAAATCCCCAATCGGGGTGTGGCTCAGGTGGTAGAGTGCTTGCTTCGGGAGCAAGAGGCCGTGGGTTCGAGTCCCGCCACTCCGACCAATTTTTCCTTTTACGATGCTCATCGGGGTGTAGCTCAGGTGGCTAGAGTGCTTGCTTAGGGAGCAAGAGGTCGTGGGTTCAAGTCCCGTCACTCCGACCAATTAGAGTCTTGGAACGATTGTTCCAAGACTCTTTTTTGTTTCACTGAAGGTTTTATTTTCCGAACCTGTAATGAATAGCAATATTTGGACTACTCATAGCAATTGTGGCACAAATTTGTGCTAATTGTTAAGAATGATTTATCAACGAGTATAAGAAAATACAGATTTTGGATATGTATCTCCTATAAGACTAATGATTAAATAGCCAAGGTGAAAAATATGCAAAGGTTCCAAACCGTTCATTCTTAAAAGGAGAGACCATAACATGCGCAAAGGAAAGATCAAGCTCATCACTTCGTTAGTTACTGCCGCTATGGCAATAACGCTTTCCCCGTTCAATACAGTTAATGCATTGGGCGGTAAAAACGAGGTATCGCTCGTAACTGCCTCAACTGGCGGTTCCCTGAATGTCAGTCTTGAATGTAACGGTGCGGACATTCTTAAAGAAACAAATCCCACAATAGAATACGGTGATCAGCTGGTCTGCAGTGTCGATTGGGCATTTCCCAATACATTTAAACTCACTACTGATGACATACTTGTTTATTCTCTTCCGACATTTATCTCTTTTGAACAGAAGTCCGGTGATATCTGGGACGGTGTAAATGATATCGGTGATTACGAGATAACAGGCAGCCAGATAAGGCTTAATTATACTGATCCCGTTTTCTGCGCTCAGCAGTCCCGTATCGGACATTTGTCTTTCCAGGGTTCTGTGGAGAAGAATCCCGCAGGAGGGCAGGATCCGGTTGATGTCCAGTTGATTTTCGAAGGCGTTGCTGATCTGACAGTGCATCTCCAGCCCAAGCAAGTTGTGGCAAGTCTAGAGTTGGACAAGGTCTTCAAGTTAGAAGATAAGGATAGTCATGTCTATAATTGCTGGATCTCGATCAAAGCTACAGGAGATCAGACCAATATCAGTGTGGTCGATACCATGTGGCCGGGTATGGACCTCTATAACGGAACGATGCCTAAGATCTTTAACGATCTAAGCAAGGCTACCGAGTTCACTGATTATACAGGGTTTGCTTTTGAGCCGGGTGATGGTCGTACTTTCTCGACCGTTATCAATAATCTGAGTGATGGCCAGACCGTATATGTTATGTATCAGGTTCAGGTAAGAGACGACATGTTCGATGCTGCTCTTGGTCAGAAGTATGTGGAAGATAACGGATACACCGGAACCGACAACTACTATCCCTACGGATATGAAGGGGTTATCCCCAACAGAGTTACTGTCTCTAGTGATCAGGTAACCCAGAAGGTGCAGAAGACAACTGACATATACGGTTCCGGATACAGTTTTGTTAAGTGGCGTGCCAAGGAAGTTGGCGATGAGTTTACTTACGGAATTGTTAGGTGGCAGCTCTATATCAATGCGCTGGATTCAAACAGTACCATCTCATCAGGTTATATCATCGATACTCTTCCTGAGAACTTCTCATATATCGACGGCAGTACGACGATGTACAACGACGATAATTACAGCGGTTATTCGGTAGACAGCCAGGTCCAGATCACCACGTATGTCGATGCCAATGGCAGGAATGTAATCAGGTTTGACTTCACTCCGGATATGATCGATAACCTGAAGAAAGTACAGAACGGCATCATGATCGAGTATAAGACACATATTGATGCTCATACTGATGATTCCAAACAATATGTGAATACGGCTACGCTTTACTATGACGACGCTCCGGACAGTACCAAGTCGGCAGACTTCTATTACACTGCTCCTGCTGCAGTAGCCAAGTCAGGCGAGTACAATCAGGCGACAGCTCCTTATGCAAATTACGTCATAAGGGTAAATCCTGCAGCTCTCGACCTTGATCCCAACAGCTCGACCTTAACTCTGACGGATACAATGGGTTCAGCTCTGGATCTCGTTTCAGGTTCGGTAGTGGTAAAGGATGAGAACGGTAATGTCGTACCCAACGATACTCTTACATACGACCCGGCAACCCATACATTTACACTTACTTTGAATGACAGCACTTTCTATGAAGTAACTTACAGCGCTATAGTTAACCTTGTTCCCGGTGCCATGCTTGATGACACTAATGCCGTTAACACCTGTGCCCTTACGGGAGTAGTTACAAACGGAGGAGACGGAGATTCTGTTATCAAGTCTTCCGTATACAACAATTCTGCAAGCTCATCATCTGTTGCAGGTGCGGCAACACTCAACATCATTAAGCACGATGACGATTCTGCAACTGACACTCTGGCAAATGCCGGGTTTACTGTCCAGTCCCTGACTGTTGATTCGAATAACAATGTAACGGCAGTGACTGATCTTGCAAGCGGAACTACCGGTGCTGACGGCAGACTTTCTATAAACAACATCGTCAGAGGCACTTACTACATGATCACCGAGACTCAGGCTCCTTCCGGCTATGAACTGGATCCGACACCGAAGTTTATCGTCTTTGCCGCAGATGCTACGACAACATACGCTTCGAAGCTGACATATAACGGCACTGATTATGATGTTGAGGTTATCTCAGCTATCAAGGCTTCGTTTGATCTGTATATAGCAAATTCAGAATCAGTAACGACCGCACCGCCGGTTCTGACAGAACCTGCAGCGCCCGTAGTATCAGGTGAACCGTCAGAACCGACACCTGCACCTGCAGTACCTGCTGAGACTACTCCGGAACTTGCAGATACGCTTGTTGCCGGCGCCACTATGGCGAAAGAAGTTCCCGCGACAGGTGAGGAGGGTGATACGATGGCGCTTGCCGGCGCACTGATGCTCGCGTCTGCTGCACTGACCGTCGCCGTCTGTGTTCGCAGGTCCAAGAAGGAGACAAAGTAAAAAAATGAGCACCCTGTGAAATGTTACAAATTTGATTTTCATTTCATAGGGTGCTATACTTACCGAACCGATTTCTATCAAGGAGAAATATCTTGCACAGAAGACTAATCTCGGTTCTTATCATGTTTATCATGGTGCTCTCCATGAGCAGCACTGCAATCGCCGATACAATTGAAGTCCTTAACGAGCCTACCCAGGAGGAACTCTATACCTACGACAAGATCTGGATGGAGGCCACCGACGAGGAGCGTTACTACATGGATACTGAGATCAAGGCAAGAGCCGTAGGTCTGTCCACAAAGGAGTTCAAGTTTTTCGCCAGGGTAGTAGAAGGGGAAGGCCGTTTCTGCGAGGATGACCTTACGGATAAGGTTCTCGTTGCCTGCGTCGTCATCAACAGGACGAACTGCTCGAAATGGCCCACCAAGACCATTACGAAGACACTTCAGCGCCCTAACCAGTTCCTGGCGGTAAACCAGGACACAAAGGAATGCTACGTATCACGTACGCTCGATTCCGAGTGGGCTATCGTTCTTGCTTACAGGCTCATCGATTCCTATTCGATCGACTGCCATATGGTCTACTACAATTCGATCGGATTCGGCGGATATTCTTCCAGTTTTGCTGATTATGTTGACTGCAGATACTGCAATGGCAACTGTTTCTCCTGCATTAACTGCGACTGCAGCTACTGCACGTCTTACTGTGCCATCTACGATCCCGAGTGGAGCCTGGATTCCGTTGAGATGATCGAGCCCCATTATGAGAGGCCGATCGGCAGCATAACGGCCGGCGAGATAGTCTATCTGGGCAAGTACTGACGTTTTGTCCGTTCCGACCTTAGTGATATAATCTCTCTATCACTTAAAAGGCGGTACTTCATATGAGCCGGGCAGACGATATTTTCGACGAGAACATCAGGACAATACTTAATTCCGGATATACGACCATCAATGATAAGGTCCGTCCCCATTGGGAGGATGACGGTTCTCCGGCATATACCTATAAAGCTTTTGCCATCGTTAACCGCTATGATCTGTCAGAAGAGTTCCCGATGCTCACTCAGAGGTTCATTAATTTCAAGGCCGCTGTTGATGAGCTTCTTTGGATCTGGCAGAAGAAGTCCAATAATGTTAATGATCTTAATTCCCATATCTGGGATGCATGGGCAGATGAGACCGGTTCCATCGGCAAAGCATACGGCTATCAGCTGGGTGTAAAGCATAAGTATAAGGAAGGCGAATTCGACCAGGTCGACAGAGTCCTCTTTGATCTTAAGAATAATCCGTCATCTAGAAGGATCATGACCAACATCTATGTTCATCAGGACCTTAATGAGATGAATCTGTATCCCTGCGCATATTCGATGACATTCAATGTAACCGGCAATAAGCTTAATGCCATCCTCAATCAGAGAAGCAACGACATGCTCGTTGCCAACGGATGGAATGTCTGCCAGTATGCAGTACTTACCCATCTTATGGCCAGATGTGCAGGCCTTGAGGTAGGCGAGTTCGTCCATGTCATAGCTGATGCACATGTATATGACCGTCATGTCGATATCGTCAAAGAACTCATAGAGAGACCTAAGTTCCCGGCTCCCAAGCTCGTGATAGATGAAGGAATTACTGATTTCTACCAGTTCACCACTGATAACATCAGGCTTGAAGGCTATGAGTACGGCCCCAAGATCAAGGGAATCCCGGTTGCTGTCTGAGGTCTGCGGATGAAGCTGATATTCATTAGACACGGAGATCCCGATTACGTCAAAGACTCACTGACCGAGAAGGGATGGCGCGAAGCTGAGATATTATCCGAACGGGTTAAGAACTGGCACGTTAAGGAATTCTATTGTTCTCCTCTCGGAAGAGCTCAGGATACTGCGTCGCTTACCCTCAAAAAGGTCGGCCGTGAGGCTAAGACTTATGAATGGCTTCAGGAATTCTACTACAGAGTCAGAGATGAGCAGACGGGTGAGGAGACCATTGCCTGGGATTTTATGCCTAATTACTTCTGTAATAATGACGCACTTCATGATAAGGATGAATGGTATAAGACACCTGTTATGAGCACCGGCGATATTGAGAAACATTATCAGGATGTGGTCAGGGGACTTGATGATCTTCTGGCTTCGCATGGATATGTAAGGCGCGAAGACGGTGTCTATGCCGTCAAAGAGCATAACGATGACAATCTCGTGTTCTTCTGCCACTTTGGTATAACCGCGCTTCTTACCGGTTATCTTACCGGAGTGGCGGCACCCAGCCTCTGGCAGGGATTCTTCATGGCCCCGACATCTGTAACGGTATTGGGCAGTGAAGAACGCATTCCCGGTGAGGCAGCATTCAGAGTACAGGCTTTCGGTGACTGCAGACATCTCATCGAAGCAGGGGAACCTGTGTCCGCTTCCGGATACTTTACAGACATTTTCGAGGGGTAAGGCTATGATCGCAATCGCAGCAGTAGATGAGAATTGGGGCATCGGTTATCAGGGACAGCTCCTGATATCTCTTCCGGAAGACCAGAAGGGTGTTTTCCGCAAGTATACTTCCGGCCATACTGTCGTTTATGGTCGAAAGACACTTGAGACCTTCAAGGACCAGAAGCTCCTCCCGAACCGCACGAACATAATCATGAGCCGCAACTACGACTTCAGGAAAGAAGGCGCGGTCATAATGCACTCTGCTGCTGAACTCGAAGATTATCTCAGGATGGCGGATACTGATGAGGTATATCTGATCGGCGGTGCTTCGCTTTATAACTCACTTATTGATCTTTGTGACAGGGCGATAATCACTTATATACATAAGACTTTTACTGCAGATGCGTATTTCCCGAATCTGGATGAGAGATACGGCTGGGGGCTTATCGAAGAGGAAGCTCCGGTAATGAGCGCCAAGGGAGTAGAGTTCTCCGTAAGGCATTACGAGAAGATCTGACATTATATATATATTTAATACTTGCACCCGGGAAGGCTATTTGTTAAAATCTATCTCGCATAAAATTCACGTGCGCGTTCTTTCTGTGGCTATATGCTGAATAATACTTTGCGCGTACGGTAGTAGAACAGGAGGAAAATTTTATGTCTGTAATTTTAATGAAGCAGCTTCTTGAAGCAGGCGTCCACTTCGGACACCAGACTCGCCGTTGGAACCCTAAGATGGCTGAGTACATTTTCACGGAGCGTAACTCAATCCACATCATCGACCTTCAGAAGACAGTCAAGAAAGTTGACGATGCTTATGCCGGCATGGTAGAGCTCGCTGACAAGGGTGACATTCTCTTCGTTGGTACAAAGAAGCAGGCTCAGGATTCCATCAAGGAAGCTGCTGAGCGTTGCGGTCAGTTCTATATCAACTATCGTTGGCTCGGTGGTACTCTCACAAACTTCGCTACGATCAAGAAGAGAGTTGCAAGACTTGAAGAGCTCCGCCAGATGGAGAAGGACGGTTCTTTCGAGCTCCGTACAAAGAAGGAAGCTTCCAAGCTTAAGCTCGAACTTACAAAGCTTGAGCAGAACCTTGGCGGTATCGTTGGCATGAAGAAGCTCCCTGCAGCACTCTTCATCGTTGATACAAAGAAGGAGCACAATGCTGTAGCTGAGGCTAGAAGACTTAACATCCCGATCGTTGCTATCGTTGATACAAACTGCGATCCTGATGAAGTTGATTACGTAATCCCCGGTAACGATGACGCTATCCGTGCAGTTAAGCTCATTACTGACAAGATGGCTGATGCTGTTATCGAAGCTCATTCCGGTGAAGACGGAAGTGCAGAGGGCGCTGATATCGACAGCGCTGAGGCTAAGGCTGAGACAGAGGCTGTTGCTTCTGAGCAGGCTCAGGCTGAAGAAGGCGAGAAGTCTATCGAAGAGATCGCTTCTGAGTCTTAATCCATCATATAAATCAACAGGAGGATATTACTATGGCTGTTACAGCACAACAGGTTAAAGAACTTCGTGAGCTCACAGATTGCGGCATTATGGACTGCAAGAAGGCACTTATCGAGTCTGACGGAGATATTGAGAAGGCTAAGGCATGGCTTCGTGAGAAGGGTATGGCTAAGGCTGAGAAGAAGTCCGCAAGAGTTGCTGCAGAGGGTGCAGTTATCTCCAAGATCTCTGATGATCAGAAGACAGGTGTTCTCGTTGAAGTAAACATCGAGACAGACTTCGCTGCAAACACAGAGAAGTTCAAGACATTCGCAGCTACTATTGCTGATCATATCCTTGCTTCTAAGCCTGCTGATATGGAAGCTCTTATGGCTCAGCCTCTCTACAACGATCCTTCCAAGACTATCGAGGTCTTCCAGAAGGAAGCTATCGCTGACATCGGTGAGAATACTTCTGTAAGAAGATTCGTTATCTATGAAGTATCCGGCAACGGCGCTGTTGCTTCTTACATCCACATGGGCGGTAAGGTAGGCGTTTTCGTTGAGATCGCTACTGGTGATGATGCAGTCATCACTAAGCCTGAGTTCGCTGCTTTCGCTAAGGATATCGGAATGCAGGTTGCAGCTTCCAGACCCGGTTGGGTTGAAGAGGGTGACGTTCCTCAGTCTGAGCTTGATAAGGAGACAGAGATCCTCAAGAACAAGGCACTCGAAGAGGGCAAGCCTGAGAAGATCGTCATGGAGAGAATCATCCCCGGACAGATCAAGAACTTCTACAAGATGAACTGCCTCGTTGATCAGGAATTCATCAAGGACGAAGAGATCGATGTTAAGACATACATAGCTCGTGTTTCCAAGGAACTCGGCACAGAGCTTTCCGTTGTTCGTTTCACAAGATTCGGTCTTGGTGAAGGCATCGAGAAGAAGGAAGATGACTTCGCTGCTGAGGTTATGAAGCAGGCTGGTCTCTAATCCTGAGTAATTAGACAAAATGCAAGGCGCGGAAACTTTCCGCGCCTTTTTCTTGTATAAGTTATATAAAATACTTGAGATTTACTACAAATATATTTATTGATAACATATTTTTGCACATAAAATGAATGTGAGAAAGGAATAGGTAATTTTATGAAGATTCTTAACAAAGCAATTGCACTTTCAGTTTGCGCTGCAATGGGCCTCGCTCTTACAGCTTGCGGTAAGAACTATGACGGTACTTACAGAGCAACACTCGATTGCACAGACATCATGGCTAACGCTATGGATGGTATGGAGCTCGAGGGTACTATCGAGGCTGACTTCATCCTCACAATGGAGAAGGGCGAGTACACAATCGAGATCGATGCTGATAAGTTCGAGACAGACATGAACGATTTCATCAATGCTAACATCGACAACATCCTTATCGCTTCTTTCGGCACAGATGATATGGACACACTCAATGAGTATGCTACATACATGGGTTATGCTGATTACGAAGAGATGAAGGCCGGCTTCATTGAAGAAGTTATGGGCAGCTTCTCTGCTGAAGACTTCGAGCTCGATGAGTCAGGTAAGTATTCTGTAGTTGGCGATACAATCAAGTTCGACAGCGATACAAGCGATGATTTCGACGGTTCTGTTAAGGACGGCAAGATCACAGTTGAGCTTGAGGACGAAGATGGTGTATTCGGCGGCGAAGAGGTTGAACTCGTATTCGAAGCTGATAAGGCTGAGTAATTTTTAGTTACTGACAATTTGTTTCAGAGGCGCGGATGTAATGTCCGCGCCTTTTCTTTTACGGAAACGTCAAATTACATTTTTCAAAATCTTATTCACCATTCGGGATATTATTGATAGAATTTATTAATAAAAAATAAGGAGTAATTCAACCGATGGCTGAAGCAAAATACAAGCGCGTATTACTTAAGATTTCCGGCGAAGCACTTGCCGGCGATGCCAAGATAGGTATCAATGATGAAGTTCTCAAAGAGATTTCCAAGAATATCAAAGCTGTAGCTGATCTGGGTGTCCAGGTGGCTATCGTCGTAGGCGGCGGTAACTTCTGGAGAGGCAGATCTTCCGAGAAGATGGACAGAGTAACTGCTGACCATATGGGTATGCTGGCTACTCTTATGAACTCTCTGGCTCTTTCCGATGCTTTGGAGCAGCAGGGTGCCGTTACGAGAGTCCTGTCTGCCATTGAAGTAAGACAGATGGCTGAGCCTTATATCAGGAAGAGAGCCGTAAGGCACCTCGAGAAGGGCAGGATCGTCATATTTGCATGCGGAACGGGTAACCCTTATTTCTCTACCGATACAGGTGCCGCACTCCGTGCCACTGAGATCGGAGCTGATATCTTCCTTAAGGCAACCATGGTCGACGGTGTTTATGATAAGGATCCTAATGTATATTCCGATGCCAAGAAGTACGATGTTGTATCCCATGATGAAGTCTTAAGACTTAACCTTAAGGTCATGGATGCTACTGCAGCAGCACTTTGCCGTGACAACCACACCAAGATCCTCGTGTTCTCCATGAAGGATCCCGCTAATATCGTCAGGATCGCTGAAGGCGAGCCTCTCGGTACAATTGTTGAGTAATTAAATAACAGGAGGATAATTCCATGGCTATGATCGAGATCACAAAGCAAGATTACGATGAAGTAGAAGTTAAGATGCGCAAGTGCATCGATAACCTTCAGGAGAACCTTAATTCAATCAGGGCAGGACGTGCCAATCCGCATGTTCTCGATAAGATCATGGTTGAGTATTACGGTGCTCCTTCACAGCTTAATGCCGTAGCAAACATTCAGGTGCCTGAGGCTCGTATGATCACACTTACACCTTGGGATCCCTCCATGCTCAAGGAGATCGAGCGTGCTATCCAGTCCTCTGATCTCGGTATCAATCCTACCAATGACGGTAAGATGATCAGACTTGTTTTCCCTATGCTCACTGAAGAGAGACGTAAGGAACTCGTTAAGCAGGTCAAGGTATACGCTGAAGAGACAAAGGTAGTTGTCCGTAATGTTCGCCGTGACTACATCGATAAGATGAGAGGTGCCAACAAGCGTAAGGAGCTTACAGAGGATTCCCTTAAGGAATACGAAGAGAAGATCCAGAAGATAACAGACAAGTTCATTGCTGAAGTTGATTCTGTTGCTGAGAAGAAGGATAAGGAGCTCATGGAGATCTGATAATGGCGATCACCGGTTCTACATCAAAGAATAAGACTTATGATACGGCGGGACTTAAGGTCCCCGTATCTTTGGGCGTAATAATGGACGGCAACGGAAGGTGGGCAAAGAAGCGCCTGCTACCCAGAAGTGCCGGACACAGGGCAGGCGCAGAGAATCTCAAGGAACTCTGCCGTAACTGCGGTAATTACGGTGTTAAGTATCTCACAGTGTATGCCTTCTCCACAGAGAACTGGTCAAGACCTCAGGGAGAGGTGGATCAGCTTATGAAGCTTTTCGTGGAGTTCTTCGACCGTTATGATCCCGAACTTGCCGAAGAGGGTATCAGGGTGAGATTTACGGGTGATATCGAGCATCTCCCGGAGAATATACAGAAGGTATGCAGGGAAGGCGAGGAACGCTCCAAGGACCGCCCGAAAATGCAGCTCATCGTTGCATTCAATTACGGCGGAAGGCGCGAGATCGTTCATTCCATGCAGAACATTGCCAGGGATATCAAAGAGGGCAGGATTCAGCCTGAAGACATTACGGAAGATATGGTATCTTCCAATATGTACCTTCCGGATGTTCCGGATCCTGAGCTTATCATCAGACCCAGCGGTGAGATGAGGCTGTCGAACTTCCTTCTTTGGGAGAGCGCTTACTCCGAGTTCTGGGTATCCGATACACTTTGGCCTGACTTCGGTTATGATGACCTTACACAGGCTTTCAGAGACTATGCGAAGAGGGACAGACGTTTTGGCGGACTGTCGAAGAAAGATACGGAAGATAACTGATGAGACAGAGAGTTATAACAGGAATTCTTTTTACCTTAGGCGTCTGCGCCTTCTTTATTCCTGCTTACTGGTTACCGGTGATAGCGCTCATATTCTCGCTGCTGGTCAGCGGATTCGTTATCTTTGAGCTCATCAAGGCATTGAGAGACGGAACTTTCAGCCCGTCACTGCTCCTTGTTCTGATAGGAACAGTAATTGCATTTGCTCTGTTTATCATATGTTATGCCTTTAGTCTTCAGTTGGCGGTAGCATTGTCGTTCTACCTGCTTGTCATAGGTTCTTACTGCGTAGCATGCGGAATCATTGTTCCCATTTTCCGTAAACACGATGATTTTGCGCTTCAGAACGGTCTGATATCTGCAGGCATCGTTTTCTATGTAACTTTCCCTTTGTACTGCTTCTGCTGCACTATGATGCTTATCGAGAACGGCTGGTTCTACGGCATCATCGGATTATTTGCCCCTTGGGTATCCGATGTGTTTGCCTACTTCTCAGGCGTTACCCTCGGTAAACATAAGATCATCGAGCATATATCACCTAAGAAGACATGGGAAGGCTGCATCGGCGGAGCACTCGGATGTGCTATTGCCGTAATGCTCTATTCGATCATCGTTATATACAGATTGGACGGTATGACTATCAATCCCGTTCTGTTCTGCGTTATTACATTTATCACGGGCTTCGTTATTTCCGTAATGTCGCAGCTCGGAGACTGGTTTGCTTCTGTTATCAAGAGACGTTGCGGGATCAAGGATTACGGTAAGATCCTTCCCGGACACGGCGGCATGCTCGACAGATTTGACAGTGCATTCTTCACATTGCCTGTCGGACTTCTTCTGGCACTTGCTGCAGTTCATTTCTTCTGATGATCAGCAACATATTTGGAGAGTAGATATTTGATGAGAGTATTGTCTATATTAGGATCAACCGGCTCTATCGGTACACAGACACTTGAAGTGGTAAGGCGTAATCCCGAAGACTTCAGGGTAGCAGGTCTTGCCTGCGGTTCGGATATCGACCTGCTCTATAAGCAGATCGAAGAGTTTTCCCCTGAAGCAGTCTCGGTGGCTGATCCTTCCAAGGCTGAAGAATTAAGGTCAAGACTTGCTTCTGCAGGCATTAAGACTGAAGTCTTGAGCGGTGAAGAAGGCGTCATATCTGTAGCTACGCTCGGTTCATGTGATACCGTTGTCGGAGCCATGGTTGGTGTCGCGGGTCTTCTTCCCACATATAAGGCGATATTGGCCGGCAAGGACATAGCTCTTGCAAACAAAGAGACTCTTGTATCAGGCGGAGATGTTATCATGCCGCTCGTTAAGGAGAAGGGCGTAGCACTTCTTCCGGTCGACAGCGAACACTGCGCAATATGGCAGTGTCTCAGGGGCGAGAAAGCTTCCAATCTTGACAGGATACTCATTACTGCTTCAGGCGGACCTTTCCGCGGCAAGTCCAGAGATGAGCTTGTCGGAATGACAGCAGAGAATGCATTGAAGCACCCTACCTGGAAGATGGGCGGAAAGATAACCATCGATTCATCTACAATGATGAATAAGGGTCTCGAGATCATAGAAGCCCACCATCTCTTCGGCGTAAGCGTTGACAGGATCGATGTTGTCGTTCATCCGCAGAGCGTCATTCATTCCATGGTCAGGTTCTGCGACGGATCTGTCATGGCTCAGATGGGCAAGCCTTCCATGATACTTCCGATCATGGTCGCTCTCTATTATCCCGACAGAGGCCCAAGGATCATCGAAGAGTTCGATCCCTTTGCAAAGGGACTTTGCAATCTGACTTTTGAGAAGTGCGATACCGATGTATTCGGACTCGTTGATCTTGCGTATGAAGCAGGAAGACAGGGCGGTATCCTTCCTGCTGTCATGAATGCCGCAAATGAGGTAGCCGTTAACGCTTTCCTTAACGGGAAGATCGGTTTCCTCGATATCGAGAAGACAGTTAAGGCTGTCTACGATGATTATTCAGGCAAGTCACTGCCTGAATCTATTACTATTGAAGATGTTCTTTCCTATGACAGGGAAGCCAGGATAAAAGGTGGAGAATATATAAGTAAATGGGCGGATTAAGCATCGGGTTAAGCATATTCATCGTCATCATAATGCTCGGGCTCCTGGTTACTGTCCATGAGCTCGGTCATTTCTGGGTCGCAAAGCTCCTCGGGATCAAAGCCTATGAGGTGTCTATCTTTGTCGGTCCGCAGCTTTTCCACTGGAAGGGTAAGGACGGAGTCGAGTATTCCATCAGAGCGATCCCCATCGGTGCTTATGTAAGATTTACCGATATCGATGAAGAAGGCAATGTCATTGAGAGCGATGATCCGGACCTTCTCATCAATAATCCCAGATGGAAGAGGCTTATCGTGTCCATTGCCGGACCTCTCATGAACTTTCTGCTGGGTACGCTGATCCTCTTTGGATTATTCTCTATCGTATCTTATCCGACACTCGATCTGATGCCTGCACCAATGGGGTCGCAGCTCTATAATACCGATTACCAGCCTTTTGATACCATTGTTGCCGTTGACGGTAAGACTGTGTTTACTTCATTCGACTACAGCTACAGGATATCGTTACCGAGCAAGATGGATGATATTACAGTTACATTGAGGTCAAAGGAGACCGGCGAACTCTACGATATCGTTCTGTCTCCCGAGCTTCAGACAAAACCTTCACTCGGCATCCAATTCAGTGTAAGCACTGACAACAAATATAACGGCTGGTATATCATTGGTGCTTTCGAACAACAGAACGGCGGTAACATATTGCTCGATGCCGGTGATTACCTTGTTGCCGTAGACGGCATTCCCGTATCCGAAGAAATGCTTGAAGTCTTCAACAGTTATGAGGATGGCGATGTCGTTCACATTACTTATGTTCACAACGGTCAGACCTATGAGGATGACCTGACCATCACGACCATGACTCTGTCTAACGGAAGGGGTATCAGAGTCTGGGATTACCGCGTAGAGTCTCTTGAGGGGCTTGGTGAAGCTGCACTCTGTTCGCTGAAGATGACTCCTTCGATCATGGTGGGTTCCGTCCTTATGATCGAGAATGCCTTTAAGGGTGAAGAAGAAGTCTATAATGTCGTATCAGGTCCCATCGGTGTAACTTCCGCTGTCAATGATGTCGTTACCAGTGATTCGGGATCCGTATTAGATAAGGTGTACTGGGTCATACTCCTTTGCGGAGTAATCTCGATCGGCCTGGTATTCACAAATATGCTTCCGATCCCGGGTCTTGACGGTGTTCAGATCCTTCTTATCTCTGTTGAGATGATCATGGGCAGGAAGATATCGAAGAAGGCTGAAGGCGTTATTAATGTAGTCGGTTTTTGTATGCTCATAGCACTCGTGTTATTTGCATTCTCATCCGACATTATCCGTATAATCGTAGAGCGTTAAGGGGGCATATATGACCAGAGAAGTAATGATCGGCAATGTCCGGGTCGGCGGCGGAGCATCCGTAAAAATCCAGTCGATGAACAATACCGACACCAGAGATGCCAAGGCAACACTTGAACAGATCAGACAGTTTGCAGAAGCAGGTTGCGATATAACCAGAGTCGCCATTCCTGATATGGAAGCTGCTGAGGCTCTTAAGGAGATCACGGCCGGATCTCCGATACCTGTTGTTGCAGACATTCATTTCGATTATAAGCTGGCCATCGCTTCTGCCCGTAACGGCGCTGCGAAGATCAGGATCAACCCGGGTAATATAGGCGGCGCAGATAATGTAAAAGCCGTAGTTGATGTATGTAAAGAGATGGGTATCCCGATCCGTGTAGGCGTCAATTCAGGTTCCATATCGCGTGATATCCTGGCCAAATACGGTGAAGTAAACGCTGATGCAATGACCGAGAGCGCTCTTGGTGCAGTAAAGATCCTAGAAGATGCCGACTTCGAGAATATCGTTATCTCCATCAAGTCATCTTCTCCCAAGCTTACCATCGATACTTACAGGATCCTCTCCAAGGCTTGTGATTATCCTCTTCACGTCGGTGTAACCGAAGCAGGAACAGTAAAGGAAGGCGTGATCAAGTCAGCAGTAGGTATCGGTGCACTTCTGGCAGAAGGCATCGGAGATACCATCAGGGTATCACTTACAGGAGATCCGATCGAAGAGATCTATGCTGCCAAGAGCATACTTAAGGCCCTTGGCCTCAGGGACGGAGGCATAACATTTATCTCCTGTCCCACATGCGGCAGGACTCAGGTGCCCCTCATTGAGCTTGCCGAAGAGATCGAAGCGAAGGTAGCGCGCCTTCCTTATAATCTCAAGGTCGCAGTCATGGGCTGCGTTGTAAACGGCCCCGGAGAAGCAAGAGAATGCGATATCGGCATAGCGGGCGGTAAGAACGAATTTGTTCTGTTTGAGAAGGGGCAGCCGGTGAGAAAGATCCCGGCAGATCTGGTTGTTGATGAGTTTGTAAAGGAAGTGGTTAGACTTGGAGAAGCAAAGAGCAAGGCTGACGGAGCTGCTGGAAAGTAAGGCCTCAGTCTTTGAAGGAATAGATGGAATATATGTAGAATCTGTAGATATCTTCAAGCAAAAAGGTTTGATCAGCATAATGTTATCAGGAGCTGACAGCCTTGAGCCTGATAATGATCTGGCTTGTTATCTTGATAAGCTTAATGAGTACTATAAGAACACGGTAAACCTCATTTTTACCGACATAAGTGATCTTAACGGGATAACCGGAAAGATCGCTTCGCTTATCAAATACCAGGTCTTAAGAGATTCGGATTCTGAGATCATAGAGCAAAGCTGTGTGATGGACTTATCCTGCGATGAGGGTAAGTTTGACATTATCCTGCCGGGTTACTGGGAGAACCTGTATTCCGATAATGAGATAAAAGAGATAAAGGCTGCTGTCTGCAGAAGCTGTAAGCTGATAACGGGGATCGATCCGTCGGATGCAGACGGGATAGAGCTGCGTGTTGTCTATAATCGTGCCGGCGGAGATGATGTGTTGTCTCCCGAAGAGATCATCAGGAGAGCAAAAGAGAACGGTACATACTACGAGAATGACGGTAATTATGAGAAGCCTGGAAAGCGTAAAAAGAAGACTGAAGGTCAGAGCGACAGAGTAGAAGAGAAGGAAGAAGAGCCCAAGGATAAGAAGATCAGTACGTCTTCCTGGGAATACAAGTCTCAGCAGGGCCTTAAGGAAGCAAAGGAAGATGAAGGCGGCAAGAAGGAATTCAGAAGGACTCCCAATGCCGAAGGCGCTATATTCGGCAGGGTAAAGACCGATGCAAGACTGGTCAAGATATCTGAACTGTCATTGGGTGACTCGGATGTTAATGTCATCGGTACTGTCACGCTGCCGGAAGAGAATGCGTTAAGGCTCACCAAGTCTTTCAAGAAAGTAATCGCCAAGTTCATGGTAATGGATGACTCCGATGCTATCTCATGCATTGCTTTCCTTAAGCCTGAAGAGGCTGACAGCTTTGAGAAAATGTTTGGCAAAGGCGGATTTGCCGGTTTCCAGGGCAACGTCGAGACGGATTCGTATTCCGGTGAGAAGCAGCTCATGGTATCCGGCGCTTTCCCGGCAGATAAGCCGGAGGGAAGAAAGGACAAGGCTCCTAGGAAGCGTGTCGAACTCCATGTCCATACAAAGATGAGCGAGAGCGATGCCACAACGGATCCTGCAGACCTTATCAAGACTGCGGCTGCGTTCGGTCATACCGCGTGTGCCGTAACCGATCACGGCGTTGTACAGGCGTTCCCGCATGTTTTCGAGGCGGCGAAAAAGATCAACAAGAAGCGCGGCGACGACGAACCGAAGTTCAAGACGATCCTCGGGTGTGAAGGTTACCTTGTAGATGACGGTCCTACAGTCTTTTACAACCTTCCATATGACGCGGACAACGACAAAGAGCATGTGTTCAACGGTGATACTGAAGATGCTTCGTTGAACTTCATAGAGAAAGCAAAGTCAGTAGGATCCTTTGTCGCTTTATCCATACGCAGGAACGGAGACGATGAATGCCGCGATAGTTTCACAAGCGTGGCTGCCGCAAAATTCAGGCTTAAAGGTTACAAACCTGCCAGGAAGCAGGAGGAAGGTGAATCCGAAGAAGCTGCAAAGGAATTCGCATCCCACGATATCGACAGGTCTTTGTGGAATGATGATGAATTCCCCGAGGCCCTCTCTGATGCCATGATCTCTGCAAAAGAAGAAGAGAAGCGCGAACCGATCGGAAGACTGTTCAATCAGGATAACCCTTCAGAGTGTGAATATTCTGATTCAGATGAAGATGTCATACCTGAAGTTCTTGAATTCGAACATGTGGCTGACTTCTATGCCGAATTTGAGGATGTTATCTACCCCGGAGAAGGCGAGCCCTGCGAGTCATACTTTGCCATGGGCGAACTTGTGGAGTTCATCGGTGATTCGTATGTCACAGGTGATGACATCTTCACAACACTATCGTTCCTCAGAAGGGCCGGATACGGTATAAATATCGAAGAACAAAAGTACTACAGACATAAGTTCCTTATGCCTGCGACCAATGATGCTGATATCCTGAGATATGTCTTCGGCGGTGAGTATAAGGATGTTAACGATGCACTTAAGGCGAAGGGTATGACATTTGCACCCAAGTCCACCGGAACTGATGCAGACGTCCTGCTGGACAGCTGTTATGCATCTGCAAATCTTCTTATCGATGCGCTTAAGGAAGAAGGTACGGTCGATCCCAATAAGATCAACTATAACCACGGGCATAAGACTCCGAGAGAAATGAAGTCTATCAAGACTAAGAAAAATCCCGGCGGAGCCCCTACTTATCACATCATATATCTTGCCAGGACCAATATGGGTCTCTACAATCTGTACAGACTGGTCTCGGAATCCAACATACATTATTTTGCTATGAGACCGAGAACGCCGAAGAGCTTACTCAGATACTACAAGTCTGCACTGATCGTTGGCGGTGCGTGTGAACGCGGTGAGATATACAGATTCGTTATCTCAAAGTACAAAGAACTCGGCAGGGACAGGGTAAAGACAAGAGAATTCCTTAAGGATTCGGCTGAGTTTGCCGATATCCTGTCTTTGTATGACTATGTTGAGATACAGCCGTTGTGCAACAACATGTTCATTACCAGGCAGAATCCGGCTGATTCTGATACGGGTAATGTTGCCGTAGATGAGACTGATATCCGGATAATCAATGAGCTTCTGGTTGAGACTGCTGACGATCACGGTATGCCAGTCTGCGCTACTACGGACTCTCACTTCCTTAACAAGGAAGACGGTCAGTACCGTAAGTACCTTCTTATGAGTATGGGCTTCAAGGATGCTGAGATGCAGAGTGATCTGTATTTCAGGACCACGGAAGAGATGCTCGATGAATTCAGCTATCTTGGCGAAGAGAAGGCTGAAGAAGTCGTTATCGATAATACCAATATGATCGCAGATAAGATCGAATTCGGGATCAAGCCTTTCCCTGACGGATCTTATCCGCCTCAGATCGCAAGAGCTGCAGCAGATATCAGAGACATCGCTTATACAAAGGCCAACAGGATGTACCGTCATAAGGGCGTTCTTAACGAAGTGGTCAAGGCAAGGCTCGACAGGGAACTTGAAGCCATCATCACCAACGGTTATGCGATCATGTACTACATCGCATACCGACTTGTTAAGAAGTCAAATAACGACGGATATGTCGTAGGTTCCAGAGGATCAGTCGGTTCTTCGTTTGCCGCTACAATGTGCGGTATCTCCGAAGTCAACCCGCTGCCTCCGCATTACAGATGTCCCAAGTGCCATTATGCAGAGTTCGATAATTCCGGTAAATACGGTTCGGGATATGATCTTCCTCCGAAGAACTGTCCTGAATGCGGTGAGAAACTCATACCTGACGGTCAGGATATACCTTTCGAGACATTCCTCGGATTCAAGGGAGACAAGCAGCCTGATATCGATCTTAACTTCTCCGGTGAATACCAGCCCAGAGCGCATGCGTACGTCGGCGTGCTGTTCGGCGGCACGCATACATTCAAGGCAGGTACGATCGGTGCTTATCAGGATAAGAATGCTTATGCTGTCTGCCGCAAGATATGTGAGGAGAGGGGAGAACCCTTTACCCAGGCTCATCTTGCTTATATGTCCAGAGACATCATTGGTGTCAAGAGAACTACTTCCCAGCACCCGGGCGGTATCGTGGTTATCGCCAAGGAGATGGATGTATATGAGTTTACTCCCATACAGTATCCGGCAAACAAGACCGACTGCGGGATCATTACGACGCACTTCGATTTCCGTGCGATGCACGATACGATCCTCAAGCTTGATATCTTAGGTCACGCAGATCCTACTGTATTGAGGATGCTCAGTGATATTACAGGTGTTACGATCACCGATATTCCGATACCGGACGAGAAGGTAATGAGCCTTCTTACCGGAACTGAAGCACTCGGATTCCCCATAGATGCCACGGATGCCGGTTCTGCAACTTTGGGACTGTCAGAGCTCGGTACCAACATGGCAAGAGGAATGATCAAAGAGACAAAGCCTACAAGGTTCTATGATCTCGTACAGCTCATGGGACTGTCTCATGGTACGGACGTATGGACCGGCAATGCACAGGAACTTATAAGGAACGGCATATGTGACCTCAATTCCGTTATCGGATGCCGTGACTCCATTATGACTACGCTTATTTATTGGGGTCTGCCCAATAAGGATGCCTTCGATATCATGGAGGCAGTACGTAAAGGCAAGGTTGCCAAGGGCGAGTGTGCAAAATGGCCTGAATACATGCAGGAGATGAAGGATAACAAAGTTCCTGACTGGTACATCGAGTCATGCCAGAAGATCAAGTACATGTTCCCGAAGGCGCACGCTGCGGCTTATGCGATATCTTCACTGAGAGTTGCCTGGTTCAAGGTCTACTATCCTGAAGAATACTATTGCTCTTTCTTCACTCACAGAGGCGAAGGTCTGTTCAATGCCGAAGACATGTGTAACGGCCCGGAGAAAGTAAAGCAGAGAAGGATCGAGCTTGCTGATGAGATGCATGCAAAAGGCGATCCCAATACCAAGCTCAAGTTCTATTTCTATGAGCTCGTAGAAGAGATGTACGCCAGAGGCATTACTTTTGCTCCCATCACGCTCGAAGATTCACTCGGTACCAAGTTCGCCAAAGCCGGTGACAAGCTTATAAGACCGCCGTTCTGTGCGATCAGTTCGGTATCTCCTGCAAACGGTGAAGCGATAGAGAAGGCTCGGGCAGACGGTCCGTTCAAGAACAGGGAAGACTTCATGAACAGGACCAAAGTAGGACAGTCCGTAACTCAAAAGCTCATTGATTACGGCGGGATCCTTGATGATCTTCCGGAGAGCGCACAGATCAATCTCTTTGACCTTCTGTGAGGATGACTTCTGATGAGCTACTGCAATGTTATCTTAAGAGGCGCTGTCAAACAGACTGATGTCCTTTACACATATAAGATCCCGGAAACACTTGAAGGCAAAGTGGTTCCGGGGTGTCTTTGCAGCGTTCCCTTCGGCAAGGGCAACCGTCTTAAGACTGCATTGGTAACGGAAGTAACTGCTGAATGTTCATCTAATTACAAAGTCAAAGAAGTATCCGGTCTGGTATCTGATCTTCCTGTCGTAACGGAAGACCAGCTGGCAATATTGGATAAAGTCGCCTCTAGGTATAACTGTACCAGGGGCGAGGCTGCCGAACTCATGATCCCGTCATGCGTTGAGACGCATAAGAACAAGAGCGTGGCTTTCGTTGAGATCGCAGATAAAGACGAGGCCGAAAGTGTGCTCCGAGAGGGTTCTCTCAGGTCTTCCGCGCATATCAATATCCTGGAATATCTTCTCGAGAACGGGCCTTCTGACCGTAAGGAAGTACTTTACGGATGCCGGGCATCTGCCAGTCAGCTCAAGGCTGTCATCGATAAAGGCCTCGTGAGATCTTATAAGACGAGGGCAGAGGACAGTGAAGTAACGTCTGAGTTTGAATTCGAAGACGTCCCCGACCGCGGATTCACCGAAGAGCATGACCTTAATACAGATCAGCAGAATGCAGTAAAGAAGATCATGGAAGGCGATAAGGCCGTCTATCTTCTGTATGGCATAACGGGCAGCGGTAAGACAGAAGTGTATCTTAACTGCGCGCGCCAAACGATCGAGAATGGCGGAAGCGTCCTCTATATGGTCCCAGAGATCTCACTTACTCCTCAGTCCATCAACTGGATAAGAGGCAGGCTCGGTGACAGTGTCGCAGTCCTCCACAGCAGACTTACGGATAATCAGAGATATGTTCAGTGGGACAGGATAAGAAGAGGCATCGCCAGGATCGTTGTGGCTCCGAGGAGCGGTGTTTTCGCGCCGATACCGAACCTCAAGCTCATCGTCATAGATGAAGAGCATGACGGCTCGTACAGGTCAGAGACGCATCCCAGGTATTCTGCCAAAGAGATCGCCAGGATGAGATCATCCATAACCGGGGCCAAGATCATCCTGGGTTCTGCCACGCCTTCGATCGAGAGCTTCTATGCTGCAACTCATGACGTATATGAGATGGTCGAGCTTAAGACAAGAGCGAGGAAACAGGCAAGGCTTCCCGAGACTGTTCCCGTCGACATGAAGGAGCAGATCAAGCTCGGAAGCGGAGAGATGCTGTCAGTTCCGCTCAGGCAGGCCATCTCTGTCGCACTGTCGGAACATAAGCAGATAATGCTCTTCCTTAACAGGCGCGGATATTCGAGGACTCTTGTCTGCAGCGACTGCGGTACCGCAGCGACATGCATTAACTGCTCCGTCGCCATGACGCTTCATAACAATAAGCGTACCGGTAAGCAGAATCTCGTCTGCCATTACTGCGGCTACACGATACCTGCCGATACAGCCGAGTGCACTTCATGCGGCGGGATACATTTTACGCGCGCAGGCTTCGGCACACAGCAGTTAGAGGAGCTCATCAGGAAACTCTATCCGACAGAGAAAGTTCTCAGGATGGACCAGGACACAACGATGTCTCCCAAAGCATACCGCGACATCATCGACAGCTTTGCCGCGGGGGAGGCTTCATTCCTTATCGGTACCCAGATGATCGCGAAAGGGCACGACTTCCCGAATGTTACCGTCGTCGGTATACTCGGAGCAGACCTTATGCTGGCATCTTCATCCTACAGGGCTTCCGAGAGGGCATTCCAGCTTATCACGCAGGCGGCAGGCAGGGCCGGAAGGGCAGATGCTCCCGGTAAAGTGTTCGTGCAGAGCTACAGACCTGATCTGCCGCTCTTCAGATATGCTCTTACCCAGGATTATGAAGCTTTCTATAAAGCTGAGATCGAATACAGGGAGAAGCTCCTTCTTCCTCCGTTCAAGGCGATAGGTGAGCTTATACTGTCCGATGAGAATGAGGAAGACCTCATTGTTAAAGCTAATGAACTTAAGGTATATCTTAAGGATTTCCTGTCGTATCAGGATGAGAAGCACGGTTTTGAGTTGTTCGGCCCTATGCCCGATGTCATCTATGAACTCAGGGGAAAGTACAGGATGGATTTTGTCATTAAGGCAACGACCAAATCTGCACTTAATGCTATATACAAAAAGATAACAACTGACTTTGATTACAACAGGTATCAGATCAGCTTCAACAATGATCCCGAGAACTGATTTTGTGCGCGTGAGAAGTACACTTGTGCGCCCTCAAAGTATAAATTGACTATATATAAAGGACAATGATAAAATTCGTAGGAAGTAAACAGTCAGGCTGTTTACATTTCTGTTTTTTAAGGGGGCAAGACTTATGTCAAATCCTGTTTTTGAAGGTGCTGCAGTAGCTATCATCACTCCGTTTTTTGAAGACGGCGGAATCAACTTTGAAGAGCTCGGTAAGATGATCGAGTTCGAGATCGAGAATAAGATCGATTCTATCGTTATCTGCGGTTCCACCGGTGAAGCTGCAACAATGGATCATGAAGAACATGTCGAAGCGATCAAGTATGCCGTCGAGAAGGTTGCAGGAAGAGTTCCCGTCATTGCTGGAACAGGTTCGAACGATACAAACTATTGCGTAACCCTCTCCAAGAAGGCTGAAGAGCTTGGTGCAGATGCACTGCTCCTCGTTACCCCTTATTACAACAAGTGCACACAGGAAGGTCTCTATCAGCACTATAAGAAGGTCGCTACAGCTGTAAGCTGCCCGATCATTCTTTACAATGTTCCTTCCAGGACCAACGTAAACATCAGCCCGGCTCTTCTTAAGAGACTTGCCGAGTTTGACAACATTGTCGGAATCAAGGAGTGTAATTTCTCCCAGGTTCCCGATATCTTCAGCCTCTGCGGTGACAGATTTGCCGTATATTCCGGTGAGGATGCCCTGGCAGTACCTATGGTATCTCTCGGCGGCAAGGGCGTTATCTCTGTTGTTGCCAACATACTGCCTGAGATCACCAGCAAGATGATGCACGATGCACTTGACGGCAATTACGATACTGCAAGAGCTGCTCAGATCGAGCTCGTACCTCTCATCAACTCTCTGTTCTGCGAGGTTAACCCGATCCCTGTCAAGGAAGCCATGAATATCCTCGGATGGAATGCCGGCCCCTGCAGACTGCCTCTTTGCGATATGAGCGAAGCAGGACATAAGAGAATGGTGGACACTCTCGCTCAGTACGATGTGTCAACCATGGACAAATACGTAAAGTAATCGGAGTTAATATGGTTAAGGTCTTTCTTAATGGTTGTTGCGGAAGAATGGGCAGAGCTATAGCCTGCCTTTGCAAGGACAGCGATGAGTATACCATCGTCGCAGGCTGTGACATGATGCTGGGCGAGGATATGTCTTTCCCTGTGTATAAGGACCCGAATGAATCAACTGAAGATTTTGATGTTATCATCGATTTCTCCAATGCCAAGGCAGTTCCTTCGATCCTTGCTTTTGCAATTGAGAAGAAGAAGCCCTTCATCTGCTGCACAACTGCACTGGATGAGGCAACGCTAGCTCAGATCGATGAGGCATCTGAACAGATCGCAGTATTCAGATCTGCGAACATGAGCCTTGGTATCAACATCATGCTCGAACTCATCAAGAAGGCTGCAGCTACGCTCTATCCCGATTACGACATCGAGATCCTCGAGGCTCATCACAACCGTAAGCTCGATGCTCCTTCAGGTACTGCTGTTATGCTTGCAGATGCCGTCAAGGAGACTGTTCCCGATGAGATGGAGCTCATCTATGACAGACATTCTGTCAATGAAGCAAGAAAGCCCAATCAGATCGGAATGTCTTCGATCAGAGGCGGCAATATCGTAGGTGAACACTCGATCTACTTTATAAGTGACGAAGAAACGGTTACAATTAGCCACAGTGCCAAGACAAGAGATGTATTTGCCAAGGGCGCACTCAAAGCTGCAAGCTTTATGAAGGGCAAGGAGAAGGGATACTTTAATATGTCCGATGTCATTGCCGCTAATAACGAACAATAAACGGAGGTTTTTATAATGTTTGATTATGTGAGAATTCTTGCTGAGGAGACAGCAACAACCGGTTCCGAAGGTGCTTTCGGTATGGATCAGATGGGATCTTTATATTCCATCGGTATCCTTATAGTAATGTTTGTAGTCTTCTACTTTATCCTTATCAGACCTCAGAGGAAGAGAGATAAGGAACTTAAGAAGGAGATGGAGAATCTTGCAGTCGGTGATAAGGTCGTTACTATCGGCGGACTTATCGGCTTTGTTGCAAATATCAAGGACGACGAGATCACTATCTCTACATCTGCTGCCAACTCTCTCGTTACTTACACAAAGAGTGCGATCCAGACAGTTGTTAAGAGAGACCGTCTCAATCCTGACGGAAGCGTGAAGAAGGAGCCCGAAGCTGAGAAGAAGGGCCTTTTCGGATCAAAGAAGAAGGAAGACAAGGCTGAGTAACATCATTTCAGTTCCAAGCAACTTCCGGCCCGGTTTGAATTTCCGGGCCGTATTATTAAAAGGATAGCGGAATGGGAAGAATACCTGACAGTGTTATCGATGAAGTCCTGGCGAAGGCTGACATAGCCGACGTTGTTGGTAACTATGTTGCTTTGAAGTCAAAGGGCACCAATATGTGGGGCCTTTGTCCTTTTCATGATGAGAAGACGCCTTCGTTCTCGGTTAATCCGTCGAAGGGGATATTCAAGTGTTTCGGATGCCAGAAGGGCGGCAATGCGATAGGCTTTATCATGGCCATGGAAGGTCTGGATTACCGTGAAGCCATTGTATATCTGGCTGACAGGTATGGTGTAACTATACCTGATGATACTTCTTCGGAATCTGAAGACCAGCTTAAGCGGAAGAAAGAGCGTGTCAGTAATATCCTTAAGGAAGCTGCCAGATTCTATTACATGTCTTATCAGGATGAAGATACCGGTAAGCCTGCCAGAGAGTATGCCAAGAGACGAGGGCTCGATAAGGAGACTCTCGATCATTTCGGAATAGGTTATTCGCCTCTGGGCTGGGATACTCTGTATAAGCATCTCAAGGATATGGGATATACGGATGATGAGATGATGGATTCCGGTATCTTCATCAGATCCAAGAAGAATAACAATATCCTCGATCTGTTCAGGGGAAGACTTATGTTCCCGATCTTCGATCCGATGGGCAATATCATTGCATTCGGCGGAAGGGCACTTGGCGATGAGAAACCTAAGTATGTCAATTCTCCTGATTCTCTCGTGTATAAGAAGCAGAATCACTTCTATGCAATGAACTTCGCAAAGAAAGAGAAGTCAAGCAGTCTCATAGTTGTTGAAGGATACATGGATGCGATCGCCATGCACAGGGCCGGCTTCCGTAATACGGTAGCTTCTCTTGGCACAGCCTTTACTGATGCGCAATTAAGACTCTGTTCCAGATATGCAAAGGAAGTAGTGTTCTTTTTTGATGCTGATAACGCAGGTCAGGAAGCCGCACTTCGTGCAATTCGCATGATGTCTAAGGCTCTGCGTAAACTCTCCGGCGTCGAACTGAGGATCAAGATAGCCAAGGTACCTGACGGCAAGGATCCTGATGAATTCATAAAGGCAAACGGGGCAGATGCGTTCAAGGATGTTGTCGAACATGCAAAGTATGTAGATGACTATCTTCTTGAGAGAGCCTATAACGATAACTACAGTGACGATAAGGGCCTCGATAAGGGCAGGTATCAGGAGGATGTCTGCAGATATGCCTCCTGGCTTAACGATGAGATCAAAAGATCCACAATGGCAAATACTGCAGCAGGCATTCTCGGTGCCAGCAGTGATGCCGTGTTCAGCCGTATCAATGCCCTTAGAGATGCGGATATCAGATCTGAAGGGAACATGTCGGAGAGGAGCATAGCCAGGGAGAGAAGAGATGACCTGTCCATGCGTAATTCATCCATGCCTGAAGAGATAGAGAACGGCCCTTCAGATGAGCCGGCAGAACCTGAAGATAACGCTCCTGCAGTTAACGATTCGGCAACTGAAGACGAGATCAATCTTCTTGCTTATGCGATGGTCCTTGGTGACACTCTGATCGATGAGAAGATCGTATCCAGAACGGATATCTTAAGACCAGCTGACTTTACGGGTGACACCATGAAGACTCTTGTGTCTGAGCTCCTCGGTATACTTGACCGTTCGGGCACTGTGTCATTTGCGAGAATGACCGATTACTTCAGACAGTATACGATCAACGGTGCTGAAGCCGAGACCGTAATGATGGCTCCGTTTGACAGGGCAGATAACGAGAGGAATGTTGAAGTAAAAAGGGATATGTACCTCAATTATCTCTATAAGATCAGGCTCTCTGCCTGTGAGAAGGAAGAGAAGAGGATATTGGCACTTTATTCGGGTGCGACATCCGAAGAGAGAACGATCCTTCAGAAGAATCTTCAGGCTATCTCTGACTACAAAGATCAGATGAAAAATGCGTTGGGAAGGCTCTGATGCAGCAGTTATCCGTTAGGCTTGAGTCTGTATTTGAACTTGTTCGTGAGAGCAGAGCATCTCTTGGCCGAGGAAGGGTTATAGACATCGGTTCGGATCATGGGTTCTTATCAGTCAGATGCCTGGAAGAAGGTGTATCTGACCATGCTGTCTGTACAGATATACATGAAGCTCCGGCACAGAAGTCCAGAAGTTCACTGATAATGGCCGGATTCAAGGATAAATGTACCGTAAAAGTTACGGACGGAATGGACGGGATCGACCTTCAGCCCAATGATATAGTTGTTACAGCAGGCATGGGCGGACTCAATATTATCGATATATTCACAAGGATAACCGACAATACCGAAGATAAGATCCTTAAGGATTGCGGTTTTGTCGTGCAGTCTCAGAAGTCCACACATCTTGTAAGACGCTTCTTTGCAGAGCGCGGTTATCGGATTGCCGATGAGACTGTTTGTAAAGACAGAGGTTTTTTCTATAATGTAATGAGACTGGAGTATACGGGTTCGCCCTATGAACTCTCGGTAAGACAGAGCTATTACGGTCCCTGTCTGCTCACAAAGGAAGATGAACTTACCAAAGAGTATTTCGCACATCTTGATGAGATCTTTGCCGTAAGGGCAAGAGGCGATGAGGACATCAGGAAGATGCTGGAGGAATAATATGAAGATCAAAGAGATAACAGATTACCTTGAATCCAAATTCCCGGCTGAAGCTGCTCTTGATTACGATAACCCCGGACTTATCGCCGGAGATTCGGACAGGACAGTTACAGGTTGCATTATCTCTTTGGACTGTACGTCCAAGGCGATAGAAGAGGCACGTAAGAACGGCTTCAATCTCATAATCACTCATCATCCGCTGATCTTCGGCGGTATTGATACCGTTACAAACGATACTTTTACGGGTAAACTTCTCCTTCAGCTGATCAAGTCCGACATATCATGCTTTGCAAGCCACACAAATCTCGACCTGACTGAAGAGTTCGGCAATCTGGCGATCGCTGAAGCCATAGGCGCATCGGATGCGGTTCCCGTTGAAGGTGCTCTGTGCGGTGTTGCTTTCGAGTGCAATGAGAATGTAAGGTCTTTGTCAAAGCGTATAGCGTCAGGTCTTGGTGCCAGCGGGATAATCACGATCAATGATCCGAACAACAAGGTGTCCAAGGTGTTTGTGCAGGGAGGTGCTTTCGATGAGGATTCCGTCCCTGCCATCATTGCTGCCGGCTGCGATACGGTCGTATCAGGTGAGATCAAGCACCATGTTACCGTAATGCTCGAAGAACTCGGAATAAATTCGATCATAGCGGGACATTCGGCCACGGAGCAGGTGTATCTTCCCAAGCTTGCCAAGTTGTTGTCTGATCAGTTCCCTCAGATCAAATTCATTGTGAATAATAATAATGAATCCGCTTCTGTTATTTGAACGGGATTATATTTATAATAAATGTGTTTTCCGGGCAGTCCGAGACAATCGCGGGCACAAGCGGTGCGAAAGCATCAGTGCATGAGGAAAGTCCGGGCTCCACAGGACAGGGTGCCGGGCAGTTCCCGGTGAAGGCAACTTTAAGGAAAGTGCAACAGAAAAGAAAACCGCCCCTTCGGGGTAAGGATGAAAAGGCGAGGTAAGAGCTCACCGGCGCTGCGGAGACGCAGCGGCCTTGTAAACCCCATCCGGAGCAACGTCGTGGGTAAGCATTAACCGTGGTCCGCGGGCTTCAGGAGACGGCTTGAGATCTGTGGAGACACAGATCCTAGATAGATGATTGTCATATACAGAACCCGGCTTACCGGGCTGCACGGAAAACATTAATACACAAGGAGGATTATCATGTCTGCAGAATCTTATCTCTCAAGAGGTGTATCACCCACAAAGGATGATGTAAAAGCTGCCGTTAAGAATCAGTCTAAGGGAGTATTCCCCGGAGCTTTCTGCAAGCTTATCGAAGATATCGCAGGTGACCCGGAGTATTGCACAGCGCTTCATGCTGACGGTGCCGGCACTAAATCCTCCGTAGCATATCTCATGTTCAAGGAGACAGGCAATTACGACTGGTTCAAGGGTCTTGCACAGGATTCACTCGTAATGAATACAGATGATCTTGCCTGCGTCGGAGCCCTTAACAATCTCTCGCTGTCCAACACGATCGGCCGTAATGCCCATCTTGTAGACGGTAAGGCCATAGCTAAGGTTATCGAAGGCTATGACGAGATGATCGCCAAGCTCGCAGATCTCGGTATCGATATCAAGATGTGCGGCGGTGAGACCGCTGACGTCGGTGATCTCGTCCGTACTCTTATCGTTGATTCAACGATCGTTGCACGTGAGAAGAGAGATAACATAATCAATGCGGCTAATATCAAGCCCGGCGATATCATCGTAGGTCTTGCTTCGTTCGGTCAGGCAACATATGAATCATCATACAATTCCGGTATGTCCAGCAATGGTCTTACGGCTGCAAGACATATGCTGCTTTCCAAGTATTACTTCGAGAACTACAAGGAGTCGTTCTCCGATACCATCGGTGAAGACAAGGCTTACTGCGGTAAGTACAGACTCACCGACAAGCTTCCCGGTTCAGAGCAGACGGTAGGTGAGGCCATCCTGTCTCCCACCAGAACGTTCATGCCTGTTATCAAGGCTGTTCTTGAGAAGTATCGCCCGAGCATTGACGGCATTATCCACTGCACGGGCGGCGGACAGGCTAAGTGCCGCGACTTCGGTAATAACGTCAGATATGTAAAAGACAACCTGTTTGAACTGCCCCCGCTGTTCAAGGCAATCTATGAGTCAGGTGAGATCCCGATGAAGGAGATGTTCCAGGTATTCAACTGCGGACACAGGATCGAGTTCTATTGCGATTCTGAGGAGACTGCCGCAGGTATCATGGAGATCGCATCTTCATTCAACATCGAATCGAGGATCGTCGGACACGTCGAGCAATCAAACGGTAACAATAATGAAGTAATTATCAAATATCAGGGCGAGGAATTTGTATATAATTAACCTAACAGGACAATTATCCTGAATCTTTTTACAAGGAAGGTGTCTTATGGTTAATTCAATCAAAAAGGCTGTTGCCGAGTTTATCGGTACGTTCACGCTCGTACTTGTGGGTTGTGGTACCGCAATGCTCGTAGGCTGCGACAGCCAGGCAGGTTCAGGCTACATTCTTACCGCTTTTGCTTTTGGTCTTGTCATTGTCGGCATGGCTTACTGCGTAGGTAACTCTTCCGGATGCCACATCAATCCTGCCGTATCCCTCGGCGTTCTTCTGTCCGGAAGGATGAAGGTACAGGAATTCTTCATTTACATCGTTGCCCAGATCATCGGTGCGATTGCCGGTGCTGCTGCTCTTAAGCTTATATGGAGCTTCGGCGGGATTGAGGATAAGACAGGCGGAATCGGTTCGAACGGTCTTGCAGGCGTAGGCGGCAACCCCGTAGCTGGCCTTATCGTAGAATTCATCCTTACATTCCTGTTTGTACTCATTATCCTCGGTGTAACTGATTCCAAGTTCAACCACGGTTCGTTCGGCGGACTTATCATCGGTCTGTCTCTCGTAATGATCCACATCATCGGAATCGGTCTCACAGGCACATCAGTTAACCCGGCAAGATCCATCGGACCTGCTCTCTTCGCAGGCGGTGATGCACTTGCAAGCCTCTGGGTATTCATAGTAGGACCTCTTGCAGGAGGCGCTCTGGCAGCACCTGTCTACAAGTACATCTCTACAATGAAGGAAGAATTCAAAGTTTAAATCTGATTCTCGCAGTAAGCCTTGTACTTGGCTCTGAGCTCCTTCATGGTGGACTTCATCTCAAGCTGATACTTGGATGTTTCCTCCCAGTTACGCTCACCGATGGCATTCTTGATCTTGGTAAAGATCGAAGTCTCAGTATCGGAATCCTTGGCAAGGCGGACCTTAAGAGAAACAATCTCATTCCAAAGAATATCGTCGTAAGAATTAGACCCGTCGTCTTTTCTTACGACGTTTCTTATTGTCTGGAGATTGGCGGGGATGATCTTCTCGAGAAGTTCCATCTCCCATCTTCCGAGCATGGCCTGATAGTAGGAGTCGAGGATCATGCTGTTGAAGACGTCACCGTTGCAGAGGATAGGCTCTACATCGGGGTTAGACTTAAGAATGTAAATCGAGTGGTATACGTTCTCGGAAGGCTTTCCGAAGAGCCTGTCGCGTTCATCTGAATCCATGTCTTCGAAAATATCATCCTCACAACGGTACAGCCTGTCCTTCTCGAGGTAGTCGCTGCTCTCGCCGTAAGGCTTGATGAATTCTGCCTCAAGTGCCTTGGTATCTTTGTCTGTGGACAGAACATATGCGATACCGTCGAGCATTGACTGATATACAGCTGCAAGGCAGAGATAAGTGTTGGTATGAGGGTTCGGAGCACGAAGCTCGAATCTTGTGGCATGCTTGTTATCCATGGATCTTACAAGGCCGAGGAGGACTGAACGGTTCCTGGAAGGAGTGAGTACGTCCATTCCGATTGAAGCTACCGCATGAGTAGGAGCTTCGAATCCGGGTGTAAGTCTCTCGAATGCATCTGTTGTGGCAGATACGAATGGGCTGATGATATTGTAGTGCTTCATGATGCCCATGAGGCAGCCCCAGCCGATCTTGCTCAGATAATCCTTGCTCATGTCAGCAGGTGTGAAGAGGTTGATCTTCCTGCCGTCCTTAAGGTTGGCTACGGCATTTACGTGAGTATGCTCACCGGAACCTGCAACGCCCTGGAGCGGCTTGGCATCAAAGCTGACATCAAGACCGTGAAGTCTGAATATCTCCTTGATGAGGATCCTTGCAATGAGCTCGTAATCAGCGCCCTGGAGAGCATCGGAATACTTCCAGTCAACCTCGAGCTGCTCCATGATGAAGTGGAATTCACCTGAAGAGGTGAGGGAAGCCTTTACGCCTCCGACTTCCTTGTGTCCCATCTCGGGGTTGAAACCGTACTGCTCAAGGACCATAATGACCTGCTCAAGAGCGGTCCTTACGACGCCCTTGGTACGCTTCCAGTAAGATTCCTTAAGCTCCTGAGATATAGAGAGCTGCTCTGTGCTGATGATCTCGTCTGGTGAATTGACCCAGAATTCAAGCTCTGTAGCAGTAATGAGCGTGATCTTGGCAAGATCTTCAGGCTGGAAACCGTATTCATTACAGATGTCAGGTCTCTGCTTGAAGATGTCCTTGATCTGCTTCTCGAAGAAATCAGCGCTCTTCTTAAGAATGGATCTGGAGCAGACCATATCATCGCCGTGCTTAAGATATGAAGGGATCCTGAGAGTTCCGATGGGGAGCTTCGTAATGGGATCCGTGTGTTCGTAGTTATAATCGATGTACCAGATAACTTCCGGATCGGGGATAAGATCGACCTTACCGTCGTTCAGTGTGGCGATTCCCGGAAGTACAACGGAGGAACCGTCGGTTTGGACCGCATGACCGTTCAGATAGTTCTCGAGATTAGACTTAAAGTCCGATATGGGGATCTTCTCGTCAGTATCATTGCCCATGAGATCTACTGCTGCGAGCGATACGAACTTGATCTCGGGATGAGCCTCAAGGATGCTCCTGATATCACCGGCAGAGTGCTTCTCAGCGGGAATTACGTATAAAAGTTCCGGAATTACATGAAAATCAGTCATAAAAATGCCGTCCTTGCCAAAATATATATGATTCTAACACAATAATTAAAGCCTTCTTATATTAATTAAATCAAATTTTCGGTAGGTAAATCTTGAGTTTTATATTATTATTGCTACATTAGGAGTTAATATGATTCTTGCAACGATTAAGAACCTTTTTGATATAGATGATGTCGGTAAACGGTGGGGAGTCAGGATACTCTTCCTTTTGACCGTTATTGTTAACTGCGCCGTTCGCTTTAACCCGTACGCTGATACCAATTTTGACGAGCTCTTCAGCTGGGCAGAGCAGGTTCAGGCTGCGAGCGAGAAGAATGTCATAGACATCAGATTATCTGTGATCCCGCTTACGGACGGCAATATAATCTTTATCCTTACCGCTTTGGCGGCCATATTCATTACGCTTATGGCTTCTTTCCTCTATTCAGGCCTCTATATCAAGGCTTTCAGAGAGAACCGGACAAAGCTTAAGGCATTCGGCGATCCTATCAAAGGGTCCAAACTCGCCGGGCGCATGGTGATCCTTACTTTGCATTGCCTGGTTATAGCCATACCGTTCATCATTTTCTTCGGATCATTCACGCTGCTGGTAGTCATTGCTCTGCCGTTCCTGTTTGTAATGCCTTCGGCGTATCTGTCGGGTGATTTTACTCTGTTCTCATCGTTCCCGAACATGATCAACAGGACAAAGGGCTATTATCTGGACAGATGGAGAGGGATCCTCCTTATCTCAAGCGCATATCTCATTATTGATTTCCTGATAGGCCTGGTGGCAACATTCTCCACAACTGCCTATATCATCCTTCATACGGCTCTGGGATGCTGGATAATGATGTCCTTTGCCAGATATGCCGCACAGTCATACTGCAGGATGATGGTAGGGAGAAAGTGGCGGAAGATGAATCTTCCCGGACTTATCTTCAGAGAAGAGCCTGAAGATTACGAAGATACTGACAATCTGAACGAGGATGCGGGCAAAGATGAGTAAGATTTCTTGCTCTTATTCCTGTTGTTTTTTATCAGCCTTTTAATTATTATACTTAAGACTACAATTTGGAGGTTCACATATGGATAACAATGAGAAAGCAATTAAGATGCATGAGGAATGGGCAGGCAAGATCGAAGTAATCGCCACAGCTCCCGTAGGTTCCAAGGAAGAACTCGCTATTGCGTACACACCGGGTGTTGCAGCTCCTTGTCTTGAGATCCAGAAGGACGTTGACCTCTCATACAAATACACAAGAAGACATAATCTCGTAGCTGTAGTTACAGATGGTACTGCCGTTCTCGGCCTTGGTGATATCGGACCTGAAGCCGGTATGCCTGTTATGGAAGGTAAGTGCGCTCTGTTCAAGGCTTTCGGTGATGTTGATGCATTCCCTCTCTGCATCCGTTCCAAGGATGTCGATGAGATCGTTAATACAGTAGCTCTTCTCGCAGGCTCTTTCGGCGGCGTTAACCTTGAGGATATCTCCGCTCCCAGATGCTTCGAGATCGAGAAGAAGCTCAAGGAGAGATGTGACATCCCGATCTTCCACGATGACCAGCACGGTACTGCAGTTATCACACTTGCAGGTCTTACAAATGCTCTTAAGATCGTCGGCAAGAAGATGGAAGAGATCCACGTAGTTGTTAACGGCGCTGGCGCTGCAGCAACGGCAATCACTAAGCTCCTCATCTCCAGAGGTCTTAAGAATGTTATCCTCTGTGACCGTAAGGGCGCTATCTATGAGGGAAGAGAAGGTCTCAATCCTGCTAAGGAAGAGATGGCTAAGATCACAAATCCCGAGAAGAAGGCAGGTTCTCTTGCTGACGTTATCGTTGGTGCTGATGTATTCATCGGTGTATCTGCTCCCGGCGTTCTCACAGCTGATATGGTAGCCACAATGGCTAAGGATCCCGTAGTCTTCGCTTGCGCTAACCCTACACCTGAGATCCTTCCCGATGAGGCTAAGAAGGCAGGCGTTGCAGTCATGGCAACAGGAAGATCTGACTTCCCGAACCAGGTTAACAACGTTCTCGCATTCCCCGGTATCTTCCGCGGTGCTCTCGATGTAAGAGCTTCCGATATCAACGATGAGATGAAGATCGCTGCTGCAAACGCTATCGCAGGCATCGTATCCGACGCTGAACTCAACCCTGAGTACATCCTGCCGGATGCATTCGATAAGAGAGTCGGACCTGCAGTTGCTGCTGCTGTTGCACAGGCTGCAAGAGATACAGGCGTTGCACGTATCTGATCATATAAACGATTGAAGGAGAAGGATCATGATTGATGACATTGAACTGTTAAGACTTATCGAGAATAATGCAAGACTGTCTTCAGCTGAGATCGCCACAATGCTTGGTTCTTCTGAAGATGAAGTAAACAGTGAGATAGACAGACTCAAGGATGACAACATCATCCTTGGGTATAACACTGTCATCAACTGGGAGAAGAAGGCTCCGGACAATTGCATCGGAATGATCGAAGTCAGGATCGCACCCGTAAAGAACAAAGGTTACGATCATATTGCCCAGATCCTGAGCAAATATGATAAGGTCACTGCTTGTTACCTCGTATCCGGCGGCTTCGATCTTATGATCATATATGAAGACAGCACGCTCAGGAACATCGCTAATTTTGTTACCGAGAAGATAGCTACCCTTGACGGAGTACTGTCTACGACAACACACTTCATCCTTAAGAAATACAAGGCTAACGGACTTATCTACGACAGTCCGGATACCGATGACAGACAGGCAATAATATTATGAGTTTCGATTATACGAACAAGATCTCGAAGGCAGTACAACAGGTACCGCCTTCTGCCATAAGGAAGTTCTTTGATCTCGCCAATGAGATGAAGGGACATGTCATATCTCTGTCTATCGGTGAGCCTGACTTTGTTACTCCCTGGTCCATCAGAGAAGCAGGCATTAATTCACTTATTGACGGATATACGCATTATTCGCCGAATTCAGGATATATCGATTCGAGGAAGGCCATTGCCGATTATCTCAAGAGAAGATACGGCGTTGCTTATGATCCTGCGCATGAGATCCTGATAACCGTCGGCGGAAGTGAAGGTCTTGATCTTGCAGCAAGGGCTCTTATCAATCCTGGTGATGAGGTCGTTGTCGTTGAACCGTGCTTTGTTGCCTATAAAGCTACGGTAGAGTTTGCTCACGGTGTTCCAGTTGTTGTATCGACCAAGCCTGAGAATGATTACAGGCTTATGCCCGAAGAACTCGAAGCAGCCATCACAGACAAGACAAAATACATCATCGTAGGCTATCCGAATAATCCTACAGGTGCCGTAATGACTCTTGAGGACTGGGCGAAGATCAAGGATGTCCTTCTTCGTCATCCTGATATCATTGTTCTGTCAGACGAACTGTATTGTGAGCTTAATTACCTTGACGGCAAGCCTGCTTCGCTTACGCAGTTCTCCGAGATCCGCGACCGCGTGATCATGGTTAACGGCTTCTCCAAGTCCTATGCAATGACGGGCTTCAGAGTCGGTTATATTGCCGGCCCCGCAGAGCTTGTTGCTCCTATGATCAAGATCCATCAGTACTGTATCATGTGCGCTCCTTCGTTATCTCAGTTCGCTGTTATCGAAGCTGCCATGAATGCCGATGACGAGATCGCAAAGATGAGGACCGAGTATAATCACAGAAGAAGAGTGATCATACAGGGCCTTAAGGATGCCGGTCTTGAGTGTTTTGTGCCTTACGGCGCATTCTATGCTTTCCCTTGCATTAAGTCCACGGGACTCACTTCTGAAGAATTCTGTGAGCGTTTCCTGCTCGAGAAGCATGTTGCGATCGTTCCCGGTAATGCTTTCGGTGAGTGCGGAGAAGGTTTTGTCAGGATCAGTTATGCTGCTTCCCTGGAAGATATAAAGGAAGCCATGAAGCTTCTTAAAGAATTTGTTGAAGATCTGAAGAAAGGTTAACCCGATGCTGGAATTTGATAACATCAGACTTGACTTGGAATCATTTGAAGAGCCTCTTGCCAAGCTTAAGGATGCCCTTCATATAGACCGCGTTACAGATCAGATAAGCGAACTTGAGAACAGGACCACAGAGCCTGATTTCTGGAATGATCCTGCCAAGGCGCAGGAACTTACGCAGACTCTCGGCAGACTTAAGAAGAAGGTAGAGAACTTCAATAATCTTGTGTCAGAGAGGGAAGACCTCCTGGCCCTTTGTGAACTGGCCAATGAAGAGGAGGACAGGGATTCTCTTGCGGAATTGACCGAGAGTGTCGCTTCTTTCAAGGAAGACTTCGAGAAGATGCGCCTTGAGACGCTTCTTACAGGTCCCTATGATGCCAATAATGCCACGCTCTCACTTCATGCCGGTGCCGGCGGAACTGAGGCGATGGACTGGTGCTCCATGCTCTACAGAATGTATAAGAGATGGTGCGAGATCCACGGATTCACCACGGAAGAACTTGAATATGTTGACGGTGAAGAAGCAGGTATCCAGTCTGTATCAATGAAGATCACAGGTGAGAATGCTTACGGATTCTTAAGATCCGAAGTAGGCGTACACAGACTTGTAAGGATCTCGCCTTTTGACTCTGCCGGAAGAAGACATACTTCTTTTGCATCCTGCGAAGTCATACCCGAGCTTGACCAGAAGACCGAAGATGATATCAAGATCGATATGTCTGATGTCAGAGTTGATACATACAGAGCTACAGGTAAGGGCGGACAGCACATCAACAAGACTGATACGGCTGTAAGAATGACCCATAATCCGACCGGCATCGTCGTATCCTGCCAGGCAGAGAGATCGCAGCTCCAGAATAAGGAGACATGTCTTAAGATGCTCAAGGCCAAGCTGTTTGCTCTGGCTCAGGCTTCCGAGATGGCTAAGATCGAAGACCTCAAGGGTAACCAGATGGAGATCGCCTGGGGTTCGCAGATCAGATCATATGTATTCTGCCCCTATACTCTTGTTAAGGATAACCGCACAGGATATGAAGAAGTCGACGTTGATGCCGTCATGGACGGTAAGGTCGACGGGTTTATTTTCGCGTTCCTGTCAGGTATGAAGAACGAGAAATAATCTCAAAGCGCTTCAGGATAAGGTTTATGTCCCTTGTAGTACACCGTCTCGGTGATACCAAGGGACTTTAAATATTCAGCAGTCTCTTTGAAGTAGATGCCGATGCCGTCCGGTGTGTGCGCATCCGAGCCGAGAGTAATGAGCTTTCCGCCCATATCCATGTATCTTCTGAGGATCTTCGGATCCGGCATGATGTCCGCAGCGTTCTTCTGTGCGAGCTTCTGGATGGACTTTGTGTTGATCTCGAGAGCTTTCTCCTTGGTCACCAATGCCTCGAGGAATCTGTCGAATTCGGCAGGGCAGTCGTCGTAGGACACACGTCTGTCGTCATCGGTACCGTAGCGGTTGATGTAGTCATAATGGGCGACAACGTCGAAATTGCTGCAGCGCTCTGTCATCTCCGCAAGTGTTCCCACATATTCTGCGAATCGCTCGCTTCTTGGTATCTCGTAGCAGAGTCTGGATACATATATATCCTCTCCGCGGATGAGGTGGTTGCTGAGAAGTATCACGTCAAAAGGCGCCTTGAGGCACAGTTCATCTATCAGCCCCGCAAGGTGCGTCTGATAACCGAATTCCACACCCATAAGGAGTTCAACGGAAGGATTGGAAGCCTGCCACACAGGAAAAGCTTCTTTGTATTCTTCTATGTCAAAGACCCAGTTAAGAGAAGTGTCAGGGAAGTCCGCATCATAGTGTTCGGTTACGGCTAATCTCTTAAGGCCGAGCTGCTCGGCAGAGACGCAGAGTTCTTCGATTGACTGTCCCGCGTCGGGTGAGAAGTGCTTAGTGTGATTGTGTCCGTCTGTAACCATATAAACCCCTGATCTGTAAACATTTTACGTGAATAATGTTATCATAAAATATCATTAATTAGAGGTGGCTAATATGGCAAAAAAGAAAGAGACCAAGAAAACAAAGTCCAAGGAGCTCTTTGCGGAATTCCCGAATCAGTATAAGGTGGCCAGCGACGACGATATTGCTGCTACAATGGCTTTTGCCGAAGAATATAAGGCTTTCCTGGACAGTTCCAAGACAGAGAGAGAGTTTACCAAGAATGCCGTGGCATCTGCCGAAGAACTCGGCTTTGTGGATATCGCGACCAAGGATACTCTCAAGGCCGGTGATAAGGTGTACAGCACGATCAAAGGCAAGGGCTTCGCTGCAGCAGTTATCGGTAAGAAAGGCCCCGATGCAGGCTTCAATATCCTCGGAGCTCATATCGATTCACCGAGACTCGACCTCAAGCCCAATCCGATCTTCGAAGACAACGACACGGTATACTTCAAGACCCACTATTACGGCGGAATCAAGAAGTATCAGTGGACTACGATCCCCCTTGCCGTTCACGGCGTTGTATTTACAAATGACGGCAAGAGCCATGAGATCTGCGTAGGTGAGAAGGAAGATGATCCGGTATTCTACATCACAGACCTTCTCCCGCACTTAGGCAATGCACAGATGGCAAAGAAGGCATCTGAGTTCATCCCTGCAGAAGACCTTAACGTCATCATCGGCGGTATTCCCGTAAGAGACGATAAGACTAAGGAAAAAGAGATCTACAAGGCTGCGATCCTGAAGCTCCTGTCTGATGAATACGGCATCACTGAGAAGGACTTCGTATCTGCAGAGATCGAGATCGTTCCCGCTTCCAAGGCAAGAGACGTCGGCTTCGACCGCGCTTATATCGCTGCATACGGCCACGATGACAAGGTATGCGCTTATCCTGCGCTCAGAGCACTTCTTGCCCAGGAGAAGCCTGCCAGGACATGCGTGACGATGCTCACGGATAAGGAAGAGATCGGATCTTACGCTAATTCCGGCGCTTCTTCATATCTCTATGAGAACTTCCTCATGGAACTCATGGCGAAAGCAGACGGAGGCATCGAGAACTTCAACACACTTAAGTTCAGGAAGGCTCTTGCCGCAACGAAAATGCTCTCCACAGACGTTACTACCGCTTATGACCCGAAGTATGCAAGCGTCTTCGAGAAGCGCAACACGGCTTTCATGTCATGCGGACTTAAGATCGAGAAGTACACAGGAGCAAGAGGCAAGTCCGGCTGCTCCGAGGCTACAGGCGATTTCATAGCCGAGATCACTGATATCCTTGAGAAGAATTCGATCCCGTGGCAGACAGGCGAACTCGGTAAGATCGATGCAGGCGGCGGCGGAACGATCGCTGCTGTCATGGCTGAACTCGGTATGGATGTTGTCGATATGGGTGTTCCCGTATGGTCAATGCACGCACCGATAGAAGTCATCTCTAAGATCGATCTGTATTTCCTCTATCTTGGTTACAAGGCTTTCATCGAGAACATCAAGTAAGTTCAGATGAAGAAGAGGACCGGAGAGAAAAAAGGAGCAATTAAGAACAGTGTCGGAAGGATTACCCTTACGGCACTGATCGTATTGCTCCAGATAATCGCCATTGTCCTTTTTATAATGAATCTCGGTGAACAATACCCGATTCTTGCCATGATAATCAGGGCGATCGCGCTGTTCATCGTCATCGGTATCAATGCTATCGATCACAACAGTTCAATCAGACTTGCCTGGGTCATAATTATACTTACTGTGCCTGTGGCGGGTGTGATCTTATATTTGATCGCACAGTTCAATCCTTATCTGAGAACTGTCAAAAAGAAGCTCGAGAAGATCGATGAAGATATCTTTCCGAAGATCGATACCCAGGATGAGGTCTTCGAGAAGCTTAAAGCTGAGGCTCCGGATATTGCTTCTCAGGTCAGTTATCTGCGTTCCAAGCCTTTCCCCGTCTATGAGAATACGGATATAAGGTACTACGACAGCGCCGAGTCAGCTTTTGAAGCCCAGCTTCACGATATGGAGAAGGCGGAGAAGTACATCTACATGGAATACCATGCCGTTGCCAACAGTAAGTACTTTGAACCTCTCCATGATGTCCTTCTCAGAAAGGTTGCCGAAGGTGTTGACTGCAGGATACTCTACGATGATGTAGGCAGCGGTATATTCGTAAACAGGGCCTTCCAAAAGCAGCTTAACAGCGAAGGCATCAAGTGTAATGTCTTCAATCCTGCGCTGCCGTTCCTGTCTATCTTCATGAACAACAGGGATCACAGGAAGATAACTGTAATCGATGGTATCTACGGCTATACAGGCGGATATAATCTGGCTGATGAGTATTTCAACATAATCAGTCCATACGGCTATTGGAAGGATAACGGTATCAGGCTCAAGGGCCCCGCCGTTAACAGTCTTGAAGCCATGTTCATTGAGATGTGGAACTTCTCTGAATTGAGAACTGATGATGTTGCGAAACTGACTTTTGAGAACAGGTATCCATGGAAGACGGAATCTAAGGGTTTTGTAGCGCCCTATGCCGACAGCCCCATCGATAACGATCCCATGGGCGAGAATGTCTATATCAACATACTCGGCAATTCCGTCGATTACTGCTGGTTCATGTCTCCGTATCTGGTGCTGTCGGATGAGCTTAAGAGAGCAATATCACTTGCTGCCAAGCGCGGTGTTGATGTCAGGATAATCACTCCGGGCATTCCGGATAAGAGGACAGTATTCGGCGTAACAAGGTCTTACTATAATCTTCTCGCGAAGAGCGGTGCCAGGATCTATGAGTTTACGCCGGGATTCAATCACTGCAAGCTCTGTCTGTCTGATGACGATACTTGCGTGGTCGGAACCATCAATCTTGATTACAGAAGTCTGTTCCACCATTTTGAGAACGGTGTGCTTCTATATAAGGTTGATGCGATAGCAGATGTTAAGAAGGATTTTATCAATACATTCGAAGCGAGCGAGGAAGTAACCGAGAAGGCCAAGCAAAAGCCTAATCTGTTCATGCGCTTTATAAGATCGCTGTTAAGGCTTATCGCACCGCTTCTTTGATCGTTGGAAGGAGTTACATATGAAGATCAGATTCCATAATGCACGGATCCTCACGATGGAAGACAGGAATATCATTGAAGGTGAACTGCATACAGAAGATTCCAGGATTACTTATATCGGACCTGCAAAGGCTGATAAAGATACATTTGACAGGGAGATAGACTGCAAAGGCAATCTTCTCATGCCGGGCTTAAAGAATGCCCACACGCATTCTGCAATGACGTTCTCAAGGTCGCTGGCTGACGAGTATTGCCTTAATGACTGGCTCCATAAGGCCATCTTCCCGAGAGAGGCTAAACTTACGGCTGATTCCGTATACTGCTTCTCGAAGCTTGCTTATGCCGAGTATCTTGCTGGAGGTGTTACGGCATGCTTTGATATGTATTTTGAGAAGGAAGCGAATGCCAAAGCTGCAGTGGAGACCGGGTTCAGACATGTGTTCTGCGGTGCTGCCAACGATTACGGCGGTATGGAAGACCTCGAGAGATACTACAACGAGCTTAATTCCTATGATCCGCTTGTGTCTTTCATATACGGTTTCCATGCGGAATATACAACATCAGAAGATAATCTTAAGTTCATATCCGATCTTGCCCACAAGTATGAGGCTCCGGTATATGCCCACATCTCCGAGACCAAGGAAGAGGTCGACGGATGTATAGGCAAATACGGCGTTACTCCTGCCGTGCTCTTCGACAGGCTTGGTATTTATGATTTTGGCGGCGGCGGATTCCACTGTGTATGGTTTACCGACGAAGACAGGAAGATATTCAAGGACAGGGGCCTCTGGTCAGTATTCAATGCCTGCTCCAATCTGAAGCTTGCCAGCGGCATAACACCCGTCTATAAGTTCATTGCCGATGATATGAAGATCGCAGTGGGTACTGACGGTGCAGGTTCCAATAATGCTCTCGATATGTTCAGAGAGATGTATCTTGATACAGTTCTGTCGAATGTTGAGACACATAATGCTGCAGCAGTCGATCCGTTCAGGATACTGAAGGCGGCTACCAGCGGCGGTGCTCAGTGCATGGGACTTGCTGACTGCGATGTCCTTGCTCCCGGTAAGCAGGCAGATATCATCATGATCGACATGGATAAACCCTGCATGAAACCCGAGAATAATGTTGCCAATAATCTCGTGTATTCAGGCAGTCCCCAGATCGTAAAGATGACAATGATCGCCGGTAAGATCCTCTATGAGGACGGTAAGTTCAATACCATCGACATCGATGAAGTATACAGAGATGCTGCCGGATTTATGGAAGAACTCAGGTAAAAGATGAAGTCTCTTATCGGATATTTCCGCAATTACAGGCTACAGAGCATACTGAGTCCTGTATTCAAACTGCTGGAGGCTTGTTTTGAGCTTGCAGTACCTCTGATAGTGGCGGGAATCATAGATAAGGGCATAACCGGCTCTGATACGGAATACATAAAGTCCCACATCTGGCTGCTCGTGCTGTTTGCCGTAGTCGGATTTGCAAGTGCCATATGTGCCCAGTATTTTGCCGCTTATTCGGCCAGCGGCGTATCTTCGGACATAAGACGCGCTTTGTTCGACAAGCTCTTCAGGCTCAAAGTATCTCAGTATGAGAAGATCGGCTCATCCCAGCTGATCACGTCTCTTACTTCTGATGTCAATCAGATATCATCAGGCATCAATCTGTTCCTGAGGCTCCTTCTAAGATCACCGTTCATTGTTGCAGGTGCCTGTATTATGGCTTTTACCATTGATTGGCGTCTCGCGCTCATCTTTGTGCTTACCGTGGCAGTTCTGTCGGTGTTTGTAGCATTCAACATGAGATCTGCAATCCCCGCTTATCACAAGACAAGGCAGGGTCTTGATGATCTTGTTGATTCATGTGAGAACGGCATATCAGGTATCAAAGTCATAAGAGGATTCAACAGAAGCTCTGATGATATGGAGTCATTCAGAGCAAAGAGCGGTCTTCTGTGCAAAGCCCAGAAGACGGCTTCTGATATATCTGCTTGGCTCAACCCGGTAACTTACATGCTGATCAATCTTGCAGTATGTCTTCTTATCTACAGGGGCAGCATACATGTTAATGCGGGAACTCTTACTCAGGGTGAGACGGTTGCCCTGTATAACTACATGTCCCAGATACTTGTTGAGCTCATTAAGCTTGCTAACCTAATAGTTACCGTGTCACGCGCCGTAGCTTGTGCTTCCAGGGTTGAGAAGATCCTGGCAATCCCCGAAGACGGCAAAGAGCAGAAGAAAGTCGAGTTTGCGGCAGGCAGCAGTCATTCTGTTGAGTTCAGGAACGTTCATTTCACATATTCAGGCAATTCGGAAGAGTCGCTTACGGATATCAGCTTTAAGATCGAGCCGGGTGAGAAGATCGGTATTACAGGCCGGACAGGAAGCGGTAAATCAACGATTGCTTCTTTATTGTCCGGAATGTATTGTCCCGACAGCGGAGAGGTCCTGATCGACGGCATAGACATTGAAGATATTCCCGATAAGGATAAGACTTCGGGTATCGGGATGGCTTTGCAAAAGACAAGGATGTTCTCGGGTACTATCAAAGACAACATTACTGCCGGCCGCACGGATTTGTCTTCGGATGATATCGACAATGCGGCTTATGTGTCCTGCTCTGATGAGATCATCAGCGGTAAGACTGAAGGAATGGATTATAAGGTCAATGCAGAAGGCAGCGGACTGTCAGGCGGTCAGAAACAGAGGATAGGCATCGCCAGAACGCTTGTCTCCAAGCCTGGGCTCATTGTCCTTGATGATTCCACTTCGGCGCTGGACAGCGGCACCGAGAAGAGGCTTCTTGACAGACTGGACTCACTTGACGGCGATCCCACCATTGTCTTGATATCTCAGAAGATAAGGACGCTTAAGTCCTGTGACAGGATAATGTTAATTGATGACGGAAGGATCGTAGCCTTTGCCGGTCACGATGAGCTTCTTGATTCTTCAGATGAATACAGGAGTCTTTGTCAGCTTCAGGGGGAGGATGCCTCATGAAGATGAAGAATATCAGACGTTTCCTGTCATATATGGGCAAGAGCAGAGCTTATCTGATAATCTCATTTATCCTGGGCCTGTCTTTTGCTGCTGCTTCAATGGCTATCCCATATTTTGCCGGCAGGGCAATAGATTCATTCACGGCCCCCGGAGATCTTCTGATCAGGATACTGCTCATAATAGTCGGTCTCATAATCATAGCCGGAGTATCACAGCGTATGCTCTTAAGATGCAACAACCAGCTGACTTATAATGCCGTTAACGAGCTTCGTAACGATTGTTATAAGAAGATCAGCAGTCTGCCGATGTCATATCTTGATAAAGTGTCAGCCGGCAGTCTTCAGAGCATGATCATATCCGATACTGAGACTATCGCTGACGGAATACTCCTGTTCCTTAATCAGTTCGTATCAGGACTTGTATCGATCCTGTTTACACTCGGAGTAATGCTCTATCTTAACTGGAGGATAGCTCTCATTGTACTGATCTTTACTCCTGTATCCTTTGTAGTGTCATATCTGATCGCAGGAGGGGCTTTCAAATCCTTTAGGAAGCAGTCCGAGATCAGGTCTGAACTTACTTCATTCATGTCTGAGATGACTAATAATTACAGAGAATGCAGGATGCTTGGTGTTACAGAAGAGAAGACAAGAGATTTTGGCGTGCTTAACGACAGCTACCGTAAGACTGCGACCAAAGCGACATTCCTGTCTTCCATAAGCAATCCTTCTACTAGATTTGTTAATGCCCTGATCTATGCGGGCATCGTATTTGTCGGTGCTCTGACCGGAGCTGCAGGCGGCATCACCATTGGTGCACTGTCATCTCTTCTTGCTTATGCAAGCCAGTTCATGAAGCCCTTCAACGATCTGTCTTCTGTGTATACGGAGATGTCCGATTCCATGGCATGCATGAGTAAGGTTTTCGAGTATCTTGATGAGAAGGAGCTTGATGAGGACTTGCTCGCTGTCGAACATACCGAAGATAAGAGCAATGCCAAGATAGAGATAGAGTTCAGAGACGTGACATTCTCTTATGTTCCCGGTAAGCCGGTCCTTAAGAATGTGTCGTTCAAGGTCGGTGCAGGACAGTCTTTTGCCATCGTAGGGCCTACGGGATGTGGCAAGACAACGCTGATCAATCTTCTAATGCGTTTCTATGAACCGGATTCGGGTGAGATCCTGGTCGGCGGCAAATCCATAAAGGATATCCCCAGGACAAGTCTCAGAGACTACATCGGCTTTGTTTCTCAGGATACCTGGCTTCTTAACGGTACTGTCCTTGATAACATCAGATTCGGTGCGAAGGATCTTAGCACTGAGGAAGCAAGACAGGCGGCGGTTAAGACCGGAAGTGATTCTTTCATCCGTAAGCTACCGGGCAGATATGACGAATACATCGACAATAACAGAAGCGAGATATCCGAAGGCCAGAGGCAGCTTCTGACGATAACCCGTGCCATGGCTGCCAATCCTTCGATAATGATCCTGGATGAAGCCACTTCATCAGTTGACATCATGACAGAAGTCAGGATACAGAAGGCCATTAATGAGTTGCTGAACGGCCGTACGGGCATCATAATCGCACACAGGCTTTCAACAATTATAGGCTGTGATATGATAGTTGTGCTGGATAAAGGTGAAGTCAAAGAGCTTGGCTCCCACTCAGAACTTATCGGCAATAACGGATTCTATTCGAAGCTATACGCTTCATATACAACATAAGAGGCAGATATGAACACAAGACTTGAAGAATTCAAGAGTTACATCAACGGCAGAAGAGCAGCAGTCATCGGCGTCGGAATCTCGAACAGACCGCTTATCAGATGGCTTCATAAGCTCGGCTGCAAGGTTACCGCTTTTGATAAGCTCACATATGACGATCCCGTCTTAAGCAAGACCATCCTTGATTTTAAGAACGAAGGCATCGAGATCGAATGGTCATGCGGTTCGGGTTATCTGGATCTTCTCAGGGAAGGCTCATTTGACATAGTATTCAAGACCCCTAAGATGAGATTCGAGACACCGGAGCTCATGGCCTGCAAGGAGAAGGGTGCCACGCTCACGACAGAGATGGAACTGTTCATGAATCTGTGCCCCTGCGAGATATTCGCCATTACGGGTTCTGACGGTAAGACCACAACTTCCACGCTTACGGCAGAGATCCTTAAGCAGGCCGGATACACGGTCTATCTCGGCGGTAATATCGGAACGCCGCTACTGGATAAAGTAGAAGAGATGACCGATACGGACAAGGTGGTCCTCGAACTGTCTTCGTTCCAGCTCCTCGGCATGGCAACTCCTGCAGATGTGGCGATCGTTACCAACGTTACGCCCAATCACCTTGATTTCCACAAGGATTATGACGAATACATCCAGGCTAAGATCAACGCTTTCCGTAACCAGGGTCCTACGTGTAAGGTAATACTTAACGCAGGCTGCGGCATCACATACGACATGCGTGATGTTGCCAGAGGACAGGTCAAGTTCTTCTCTTCATCTAAGGAAGCGGCTAAGAAGAGCGGATCCGCCATATCTCCGTGTGCTTACCTCGACGGAAGCACGCTTGTCTACGAGGAGAAGGGCACGAAAACACCCATCTGCGACAAGCGTGACATCTTCATTCCCGGCATGCACAACGTCGAGAACTTCCTCGCGGCCTCTGCAGCCGTCATCGATTACGTAAAGCCTGAAGATATCGCTGAAGTGGCACGCAGCTTCAAGGGCGTTCCGCACAGGATAGAATTCATTAGAGAGCTTGACGGGGTCAGGTGGTACAACTCTTCCATCGATACTTCTCCTAACCGCTCTCTTAATACGATGAATGCGCTTGCTGACAGAGATGAGCATGGAGTCCTGATCTGCGGCGGTGCCGATAAGAAGTGCCTGTATTCCAAGCTCGGCGATGCCATCCTCAAGGTCTGTGACAGGATAATCATCTACGGATCCAACGCTGACCTGGTGGAAGATATAATCGCCAAGGAGGCTCAGGGCCGCAAGTATGAGATAATAAGGATACCTGACGATCCCAATGACGTATATGAGATCCCGAAGACGAGAGAAAATGTCGTTAAGGCTTTTACCGAAGCTGCCAATAAGGCAAGAGCGCTGGCAAAGCCGGGCGAGATAGTCATATTGTCTTCCATCGGAACTTCGTACGATCATTTCAGACATTTTGAGCATCGCGGAGATCTGTTCAAAGACATCGTCAACGGTCTGTGACGCTTTGATTGGAGGTAGTTCTTAAGTGAACAGTGATAAATACAGATCGATCCCAGCAGTAGATCTTCCGGACCGTAAATGGCCTTCGGAGAGGATCACAAAAGCACCGGTATGGTGTTCTGTCGATCTCAGGGACGGTAATCAGGCACTGGAAGTTCCGATGACTCTTGACCAGAAGGTCGAGTTCTTCAAATTCCTGTGCGAGATAGGATTCAAAGAGATCGAGATCGGTTTCCCGGCTGCATCCGAGACTGACTATAATTTCTGCCGTTACCTGATAGATAACGATATCATTCCTGAGGGTGTAGCCATCCAGGTTCTTACCCAGTCCAGGCCTCATATCATAGAGAAGACAATGGAAGCCGTTAAGGGCGCAGGTAAGGTCATAATCCATCTGTATAATTCCACGAGCACTCTCCAGAGAGATGTTGTTTTCGGATTCTCTCAGGAAGAATGCATCAAACTTGCCACGGACGGCGCGAAAATGATCGTCGACCGCGTGAGAGCCGATAACAGCGGTACGGAGTATGTTTTCGAGTATTCCCCGGAGAGCTTCTCGTCAACCGAGCCCGAGTTCTCTGTGCAGATATGTGATGCCGTTATGGATATCATTAATCCGACCCCTGACAGGAAAGCGATCGTAAATCTTCCTGAGACAGTTGAGTATCAGACTTCGAATTATTATGCGGATCAGGTCGAGTACTTTTGCAGGAACACCAGATGGAGAGATTCCATTATCGTCTCTTTGCATACGCATAATGACAGGGGTACTGCCGTGGCAGCTTCCGAATTCGGTCTTATGGCAGGAGCTGAGAGGGTGGAGGGTACTCTCTTCGGCAACGGCGAGAGGACCGGCAATGTTGACATCATCACGCTTGCGATCAATATGCTGATGACAGGGGTCGATCCCAAACTGGATTTCTCCGACATGAACAACACGATAGATGTTTATGAAGAATGTACAGGCATGAAGGTCGAACCCAGACATCCCTGGGCAGGGAAGCTCGTGTTCACTGCTTTCTCCGGATCCCATCAGGATGCCATCAATAAGGGCAGAAGGAAGATGGAAGAGAGGAATTCGACAGTTTGGGCCGTTCCTTATCTTCCGATAGACCCTTCTGATGTAGGTCGTGAATATGAACCTATCATAAGGATCAATTCGCAGTCCGGAAGAGGCGGTATTGCATATGTCATGGAGACTTTCTTCGGCATAACGCTGCCTAAGAGCTTCCTTAGGAATTTCCTGCCTGTCGTAAAAGCTGCGACGGAAGCTAACGGCAATGAGAGTGAGCTGTCTCCCAAGCAGATCTTCGAACTGTTTGATGACAAATACATCAATGTTCTCGAGCCTTATGGTCTTAAGAATTTCTCTGAGACTCAGGACAGCGAGCAGATATCTACGGTAAGTGCCGTGATAACCGATAAGGGCGAACCCGTTACAATATCCGGTACGGGCAACGGTCTGCTCGATGCTTTCGTTACGGCTTTCAAGACATATACGGGTGTTGATTTTGAGATCAAGGATTATTCCGAGCACGCCATGAAGAGCGGTTCTGATTCAGCGGCTATCACATTCATCGAGATCCGCAACAAGGAAGACGGCAAGGTGCATGTCGGCGCCGGTGTATCTTCATCTGTAACCAAATCTTCAGTCAGAGCCATTGTATCGGCATATAACCGAATGATCAGTGTGATAAAATAGCGCTATTGTTTATGAGAGGTTGATCTATATATGTGGGATTATTTTGTTGCTTTTCTTTTTGGACTTGTAGAAGGCGTCACTGAGTGGCTGCCTGTATCATCTACAGGTCACATGATACTTCTGAATGAATTCTTCAAGCTCAATGTGTCCGAAGAATTCTATGATCTGTACCTGGTAGTTATCCAGTTAGGTGCGATACTTGCTGTCGTCATCATCTTCTGGTGGGATATATGGCCCTTCGGTATCAAGCGTAATGAGCATCCGCTCTCTAAGGACGGCATCGGAAAGTATGTAATGAAGGACAAGTTCATTATGTGGTTCAAGATCCTTATCGCCTGCATTCCTGCAGCGATAGTAGGTGTCCTCTTCGATGATATCCTCGATAAGTATCTCTACAATTATGTCTGCGTGGCGCTCGCGCTTATCGTTTTCGGTATTGCTTTCATCGTTGTAGAGTATCTGAACAGGGAAAAGGATCCCAAGATAAAGAAGATCGGCCAGCTCAATTACGGTCATGCGTTCGCGATCGGTCTGTTCCAGCTTATCGCTGCTATATTCCCGGGAACATCAAGATCAGGGTCAACAATAGTTGGTTCCATTGCTATCGGAATCTCCAGAGAAGCAGCTGCCAAGTTTACTTTCTTCCTGGCAATCCCGGTCATGTTCGGTGCCAGCATCCTTAAGATCCTCAAGTTTGACGGAGATTGTACATCTCACGAAATCATCCTTCTGGGCATAGGAATGGTTACGGCATTTGCCGTCAGCATGCTGATAATCAAGGGTTTGATGGCATTCATCAAGAAGCACAGTTTCACAGTGTTCGGCTGGTACAGGATCGCTCTTGGCATCCTTGTACTCGTACTCGGTGCTGTCGGAATTATCGGAAAGTAATTATTTCTTTCTCTTCTCGATAGGAATGTACTTAACTCTGTCCTGTACGCACTTATAAGCAGGACGGATGATCTTGCCGTGATTTGTGAGCTCTTCGATCCTGTGTGCAGACCATCCGGAGATCCTCGCGATGGCAAACAGGGGAGTATAGAGTTCAGTCGGAAGACCGAGCATAGAGTATACGAATCCGCTGTAGAAGTCGATGTTTGCAGAGACGCCCTTGTAGATGTGTCTCTCAGCCGCGATAAGTTCAGCTGCAAGTCTCTCGACTCTCTCATAGAAGGCAAATTCCTTGGAACGGCCCTTCTCTGCGGAAAGCTGTTTGACGTAGTTCTTGAAGATGACTGCTCTCGGATCTGATATCGAATAGACGGCGTGCCCCATACCATAGATAACACCTGTCTTATCGAATGCATCTTTGTTAAGGATCTTCTCGAGATATCTGAGGATCATGTCCTCATCTTCCCAGTCAGTGATGTTCTTCTCGAGTTCCTTGAACATCTTGATGACCTGGATATTCGCACCGCCGTGCTTGGGTCCCTTAAGTGAACAGAGTGCAGCAGCGATGGCAGAATATGTATCCGTGCCGGAACTTGTAACTACATGTGTTGTGAACGTGGAATTGTTACCGCCGCCGTGTTCAGCATGAAGGATAAGCGCGACATCAAGAATCTTAGCTTCAAGAGGCGTGTACTTGTTGTCGGGCCTTAACATATAGAGAATATTCTCTGCGATCGACAGATCAGGCCTCGGACGGTGAACCACAAGAGAATCCTTATCAATGTAATACTGCATGGCATCGTAGCTGTGGACGGCAATCTGAGGGAAGACCGCGATAAGCTCTAAGGACTGACGCAGTACATTGGGGATGGACAGATCCATCGGCTGTGAATCGTATGCATAGAGATTCAGGACCGCTCTGGCGATGTTGTTCATGAGATCGGCAGAAGGCTTCTGCATGATGACATCCCTGAAGAAGTTCTTGGGCATACGCGATCTCGACTGTGCGAGAAGTGTCCTGAAATCAGCAAGTTCCTTTGCGGTAGGAAGCTTTCCGAACAAGATCAGATATGTGGCTTCCTCGAATCCGCAGTGCATATCTTCAGGCTGACCTGCAATGAGATCTTTGACATTGATGCCCCTGTAGAAGAGCTCGCCGTCAGCAGGCTCGGTAACGCCGTTAACGGTCTTGGTGGCATTTATCTCGGATATTCTCGTAAGACCTGTCAGGACACCCTTACCCTTAAGGTCCCTTAGGCCGCGTTTAACGTCATACTTGGTATAGAGTTCAGAATCAATACTGATTGATGTGCAGATCTCGGCGAGTTTATTGATCTCAGGCGTGATCTTTGAATAGCTGTTGGAGTAACCGCTGCTTGTGGTCATAGTAAACCTCCGTATCTCTTAAAATTCGATATTATCCCTTTAACGTGAAGTTATTATATTGTAATTGACTAAAGTGATTATTTCAAATGAGGAAACCGCCGTTGACTCCGATTATCTGTCCGGTGATATAAGAAGCCTTATCCGAAGACAGGAAATACATGACTTCGGCAACTTCTTCCGGGGTACCCAGTCTGCCAAGCGGAGTATCTTCAGCGATCGCAGCTTTGTCAGCTTCAGAATAGCAGGACATCATGTCAGTCTCGATGGTTCCGGGAGAGACAGCATTGACTCTGATACCGGAGGGACCGAGCTCCTTGGCGAGCGATTTTACATAAGCATCTATTGCGCCTTTGCTGGCGGAATACAGAGCCTCACACGAAGCACCGGTCTGACCCCACATGGAAGACACTGCGAGAATAACGCCTTTTTTGGCTTCTACCATCTTGGGAATGACGCAGTGCGACAGGTTATAGAAGCCTCCGAAATTAACATCCATGACCTCACGGTAATCCGTATGGTCAGTATCCTGCGACAGGGAAGTAAGGGAGACTCCGGCGTTAGAGATGAGTACATCGATATTACCGAAGCTCATGCAGGCCGCTTCAATGGCATCTTTTACCTGCTCGGGGTCGGAAACGTCACATTTGTAAGGATAGATAGAGTCAGTCTCAAAGTCCGTATTTGTATGGTACAGATAAGAGACCTTATATCCGTTGGATGCAAAGATCTCGGCGCAGGCTCTTCCGATTCCTCGTGAGCCTCCGGATATCAACATATGCGGCATACTATCACTTCCTTACTCTTGATATGCACATATTCTAACATCTAAAAAACCGCTATCCAAATCATATGTTTGAGTTATAATAGCAACGGTTGAAAGTGAGGGATAATCATGTCTGAGAATACACCCGCTGAAGAATTCAGCAATCTTAGTTTTGTTGATAAGTGCAAGAAGGATCCTGTCATTCCTGTTTGTTTTGCATTGGCTGTTTTGAGCATAGTCGGAGCAGCGATCTACTTTATCCTTCCGTTCAGGACACCTGCCATGAACATCACACTGGATGATTTCAAGACAAGCTATGAGTCCACGGAGATATACCAGGGCCTGTTTGTGAATTTCGGTGTTGATATTACTCCTGTAACTTATATTGATACCTCTGCAGCGCCGGGTGAATTCACCGGTATGTATACTGACGATAACTTCGGTGAACTGTCCATGACAGAATTTGATCCTAACTGTGATTATTTCCAGGTTGCTCTCAACAAGGATCTGATCACCCTCATGCAGGGAAGCACCAGAAAGGTAGACGGCAAGATAACTTCGCTCAGATTCATCACCAAATACGGCGGTGAGCCTACTTACATGACATACTATTATGCGTGTGTACTCCAGAGCCTGTATCCTGATATTGATTCTAACCAGGCTGTCAGCTTATTTGCCGATCTTCTTCAGAAGTACGACATTAACACACAGGGTAAATACACAGTCATGGGTGATTACGCATACAGACTGATGTATATTCCTGCGAACGGCGGCAACTATTTTGCTTTTGATGTTGTTCCTTCTGCCGGCCTGAAGGACAGTGATATCTCTGCTACGATCCCTGTAGATGAGATAGTTTCTGCATCTGTAGCAGCTTCTGAGACGGAAGTACCCACTGCATAAATTACAATCTCGTTGCAATGACGTTAAAAAACAAAAACCGCCTTCTGCAAGGCGGTTTTATGTTTTGGCAGGGGAGACACGATTCGAACGCGCAACCGGCGGTTTTGGAGACCGCTGCTCTACCGTTGAGCCACTCCCCTAGAGCACTTAAGCATTTTATTCATTGGTTTGCACTATGTCAAGTGTAATGTTAAGATTTACTTCATCCGAATTCTTTTTATTAATTAAGGGGTAAATAATATGAGACTCGCAGTTATCGGAACTGGTAATATGGGCAAAGCCCTCGTCGGCGGATTCATCTCCGGCGGAATATTCAAGCCTGAAGAGATCAATTGTTTTGACGTATATGAGCAGGCAGCCGCACAAGCTTCCGAGATGCTCGGTATCAATAAGTGCAGCTCCGCTTCCGAAGCTGTATCAGGCTGTGATTATGTGCTTATGGCTGTAAAGCCCGTGCATTTCGATGATGCCCTTAAGGGAATAAAGAATGACCTTGCAGACAGCGCCATAGTCCTGTCCATTGCTGCCGCTGTTACATGCGACAGGATCAAGGGGATCCTTGGTGACCGCAAGTTCGTAAGGATCATGCCCAACACACCTGCACAGGTCGGTGCGGGCGTATCAGCCGTTTGTCCCGTAGGACTTACTGAAGAAGAGATCGGTTTTGTCAAAGAGCTTCTCGGTACATGCGGAGAGGTGATCCTTTGCGATGAGAAGACTCTGGATGCGATAGGATGCGTATCCGGTACGGGTCCTGCTTATGTAATGCTCTTTATCGAAGCTCTTGCCGATGCTGCTGTAAGCCTGGGCATCAAGAGAGATGATGCTCTTAAGATCGCTGCAGGTACCGTTATGGGATCCGGTAAGCTCTGCCTTGATACGGGCAAGAATCCCGCAGTTCTCAAAGATATGGTATGTTCTCCGGGCGGTACCACCATTGCGGGTGTTATGGCTCTCGAGGAGAACGGATTCAGGAATGCTGCCATCAAATCAGTCTTAGCTGCTTATGATAAGACTCTGGAGATGCAGAAGAAGAGCTGATGACTGATATCTCTGACGTTGTAATCTATACCGACGGTGCTTGTTCCGGTAATCCCGGTCCGGGCGGTTGGGCTGCCATACTTATGGCCGGCGGCGCCAAGAAGGAACTGTCAGGCGGAGAAGCCAATACCACCAACAACCGTATGGAACTTATGGGTGTTATCTCAGGCCTTAAGGCTCTTACCAGACCCTGTAATGTCGAAGTCCACAGTGACAGCGCTTATGTTGTTAATGCTTTCAGCCAGAACTGGATAGGGAAGTGGGCTTCCAACGGATGGAAGAACAGTGCCAAGGCCGATGTGGCTAATACCGATCTTTGGAAGGAACTTCTTGAACTTACGAAGATACATAATGTTACTTTCGTTAAGGTCAAGGGGCATGCCGATAATGAATATAACAACAGATGCGACGAACTCGCAGTAATGGAATCTAAGAAATTCTGAGGAATAAGGATCAATGGGACAGATCAATTGCAGTGACGATATGCTCTACGAGAAGAAGATATCAGAGAAAGATATCTTTGACGGGCGTGTCTTCAAAGTTAAGGTAAGACAGATCGAGACACCGGAGGGCAAGCCTTCCAGCAGGGAGCTGGTCTTCCATAACGGCGGTGCATGTGTGCTGCCCATTGATGATGAACAGAACGTATATCTGGTAAAGCAGTTCAGATCTCCTTTTGAGCGAGTCCTCCTTGAGGCTCCGGCAGGTAAGATTGATCAGGGAGAAGAACCTCTTACAACTGCCACGAGAGAGATTACAGAGGAGACAGGTCTTACTGCCGCTGATATCGAGCCGATCGGTACCATGATCGCCACACCGGGCTATTGTTCCGAGATAATCTATCTCTATATCGCTACCGGACTTACTTATGTTGGCGGCGAGCCTGATCCGAGCGAGTATCTCTCAACTGTTAAGATGCCTCTTGCAGAAGCACTTGAGCTTGCCGAGAAAGGCGAGATCGAGGATGCCAAGACTCTAATCGCCATCTACAGAGCAGCCAGGAGGTTTGGTCTTTGAACCGAATTGAGGAACATAGAGAAGTAACCGGTATCGTACTGTTTTTTATGGCAGTAGTTGTTATGCTGTTCTTCTATCTTCCTGTTACTTTCACGGGAGTTCTCGGTGAGGTCGCTAAGGCTTTCTTCATGGGACTGTTCGGGTTCACCGCTTATGCCATCCCTGTATATCTGCTATATGCTGCCATTGATTTCTTCTTCGAGAAGAGAGCGGGCGTATCAAAGATCAGAGTAGTATCAGTTATCCTGTTCCTGATATCGATATCTTCGCTCCTTGCGCTTATAACAATGGATATCGCTTATATTTCTGCATTATCTTCTGAAGGAGAGAAGGTCATTGCCACCAAAGCTCTGGATCTTCTCTGGCGTTCCGGTTCTGATGCTTCTCTTATCCAGAATACCGCACTTGCCATGAAGGTCATCCCCGGCGGTATCATCGGCGGTTCGATCGCAATAGGCCTTAATATGATTACGGGTAAGGCCATAGGCATTATCCTGATCTGCGTATTCCTGCTGGCTCAGATAGTTACCGTATTCCATATCTCCATTAAGAGAGCAGCAAAGCAGACAGTCAATATGATCGGTAAGACTGCACAGAAGGCTTATACGAGAGTTACGGCTCCTGTGAAGAATACGAATACTTACGCCCGTCCCGTATCCGGCACAACGGTAATGACCTACGGTCAGAATCCTACTCCTTATCCGGCTCAGACTCAGACAAGCGCATCACCGTTTGTAAATACAGGCAGGACTAAGCCCGTTAACAGATATCCGGCTCCTTCCGTAGGAAGCGATCCTTTTGGTTCCAGCTTCCCCATCGATGCGGCATCGGGCTTTACCGATGTTGAGAGGATGGGGCTGGCGGGCAATGAAGAAATCTCCAGAGATACAATCAACTTTAACGGCAGAGACTATAATACCAATGAAGAGCATCCGACTGCTGATTTCAATTACAATGCAGAACCCAAGAATGCGCCCATAAGGATGAAGAAGCAGCAGAAAGAGCTTTCTTTCCTTAAGGACAATTCACAGGATGATTTCTACGATCTGACTCCTCAGCAGATGAGCGCACCTGAACCTGAGGAACCTCTTGAAGACATGCCGTCGGAGATAATAGAAGATGATTCCAACGGCAATGATTACGATTATTCAAGAAGTGTCAGAAGACCTTATGTGGATCCTTCCATATTTGGCGGTGAAGCTGCCCCTGCCGAAGAATCCATTGCTATCAACGCTTCCAATGCCGTTGAAGGATACAGCGAGACAGAAGGAAGGATGTTCAAGACGTCCAATGCTGCCAAACCTGTTCAGAGAAATAGTTCCGTTAATTTCGGCGATCAGGGAAAAGCAACACGCGCCATAGATAACACAGGCAGGGCATATCAGATCAGAGGATACAAGCCTGCTCCGACAAAGCTTCTTGCCGAAGATATCAAGGCGATCGCTGACCCTAATACCAATAAGGAACTTCGCGAGAGTGCGAATAAGCTCGTAGAGACACTGGCAAGCTTCGGAATCAACGATACCAAGGTCATCAATATCATTCACGGACCATCGATCACAAGATTTGAGCTCACGATCCCTGCAGGCGTTAAGGTCTCGAGAGTTACTCAGCTCAAGGATGACATTATGCTCGCTATGGCAGCCATCTCCATAAGGATCGAAGCACCTATCCCGGGCAAGAGCGCCATCGGTATCGAGCTTCCCAACAAGAAGGCGACACCGGTACACCTCAGAAGCCTTGTAGAGACAAAGGAATTCAGACAGTCCGAACCTCTCAGCGTTGCTCTCGGAAGGGACATTCCCGGAAGACCGATCTACTGCAATCTAGCGAAAATGCCTCACCTCATGATCGCAGGTTCCACCGGTTCCGGTAAGTCCGTATGTATAAATTCGATACTGTCCAGTATCCTAGTCCATGCTTCGCCCAACGACGTCAGGATGATCCTCATCGACCCTAAGGTCGTAGAGCTCTCTGTATATAACGGCATCCCTCATCTTATCAGTCCTGTCATTACTGACTGTAAGAAGGCTGCAGGTGCTCTTAACTGGGCTGTTGCCGAGATGCAGAGAAGATATAAGCTCTTTGAGATCGCTCAGGTCAGGGATATCAAGAGTTATAACGCTAAGTGCGATGAGCACGGTGAGCCTTATAACAAGATACCGTTGATCCTTATCGTAATCGATGAGCTTGCAGAACTCATGATGGTCGCTTCCAAAGAAGTCGAGACATATATCTCAAGACTTGCAGCCCTTGCAAGAGCTGCAGGCCTCCATCTGCTTATTGCCACGCAGCGACCTTCTGTTGATGTTATCACAGGCGTTATCAAGGCTAACATCGGTTCCAGGATCGCATTTGCGGTTACTTCCGGTGTCGACTCCAGGACGATCCTCGATCAGTACGGTGCTGAAGAGCTTCTCGGTAAAGGCGATATGCTCTATTCACCGATGACTGCTCCCCAGCCTGTCAGAGGTCAGGGCGCACTCGTAGAAGATGAGGAAGTAGAAGCAATCGTTGATTTCCTTAACAACAAGTACGGTTCAATGTACGACGAACAGATAATAAAGGACATCGAGATGGCCGCTCAGGAGCCTGAGAAGGGCGGAAGCAGCGGCAGTTCTTCATCTGACAGCGGAAGTTCCGGTTCAGGGGATAACCTTTTCGAAGAGGCCGTGGAGATAGTTCTCGAGAACGGTACCGCCAGCGTATCCGTGCTCCAAAGAAGACTCGGTGTCGGCTATCCCCGTGCAGGCAAGCTTATTGATGAACTTGAGAAAAAGCATATAATCGGTCCTTACGAAGGAAGCAAGCCGAGGAAGGTCCTTATTACAAGGACCGAGTGGCTCGAGATCAAGGCAAGAGGAGAAGAGAATGGCGGAATGTAATAGTGATCTCGCTGCACAGGCAGTCGCATTACTTAAGCAAAAAGGTCTCAAGATTTGTTTTGCCGAGAGTCTTACAGGAGGAATGATATCTTCCGGGATCGTTGATGTTCCAGGTGCTTCTGACGTTTTTAACGGTTCGGTCGTATCCTATGTAAATGAAGTGAAGACAGGCGTTCTCGGAGTAAGTCCTGATGTAATTGCAGAGAAAACAGAAGTTTCTTACGAATGTGCCGAACAAATGGCTTCGGGCGCTGCCAGGATACTGTCTGCTGATATCGCGATCTCGGTAACAGGCATCGCAGGTCCCGGCGGTGATATGCCGGGCAAGCCTGTAGGTACCGTGTTCATGGGCATTTATAACAGGGGAGCGGTCTCTTCGGTAAGACTGGACCTTGCCGGCGACCGTGATTCCATAAGGAAGCAGACTGCCTCTGAAGCATATAAGAAGATAATCGAATTGGTCAGGGCTTAAGCACATGAAGAATAAGAGAACTGCAGGTAATATGATTTTCTCTACGATCATTGTAATGGTCGGTCTTCTCTTTACCAAAGGCTCCGGATTCCTCCGCGACATCCTCGTCGGCATCAAGTTCGACCAAGACCTGTACAGAGATGCTTTTACGCTCGCTTTTACAATTCCTGATCTGTTCTATAACCTTCTGGTAGGCGGTGCCATCTTCTCAACGGTCGCGCCTTACATGTCAGGTGCGATATCGGTAGGTGAGGAGAAGCGCGGCATAAAGACGGTCAGTATATTCGTCTCGATTATATCCGTTGTAATGGCTACCGCATGCGCCATAGGAACGATATTTTCCAAGCCTATCTATTCTCTGTATGCTTTAAGGACTGCAGGTGACAGCGGCATCGACGAGCAGACGCTGAACCTTGCTGCAAATGCATCGAAATTACTTTTCCCCCAGATATTCTTCATCATGCTCGCCGCTCTGTGTATCGGCATCATGAATTCATACAAGAGATTTACCGCAACATCTTTTGGTCCTACTATTTATAACATCTGCGTTCTCTTGTCGCTTGTATTCTTCGCCGGAAGTTCTCCGGAGAAGCTGTACATGACAACGGGCGGAATCCTTGTATCTGCGATAATCTACTTCCTGTTCCAGTATTTCATGGGATTCGATAAGCTCAGGCAGTTCAAGTTCAACTTCAGGCCGAATGACAGAGAGTTCAGGAAGCTGTTCTGGAGGGCGCTTCCGATATTGTTCTCGTCTTCGATCGTCCAGGTCAATGTCGTTATCCTTAACTATTTTGCAGGCAAATTCGATTCAGGCAGTATCTACGGCTTCCGTAATGCTTCCACCATCTGGCAGATTCCTTACGGTATTTTTACCGTAGCTATCAGTACAGTCATGACACCTGAACTTGCAGGTCTCTATGAATCCAAAAAGTATAAGGAAGCATCATCGCTCCTGTCCAGAAGCCTTAAGACTTCCATGTACATAATGATCCCGGCATCGCTGTTCATCTGGCTCGAGAGTCTTGATGTCGTTAAGGCCATATATCAGTGGACCTCAAGCTATACGAATACAAATGCCGAGACCGCTTCGGTATTCCTTAAGGGATTCGTCACTGCGATTATCACAGCTTCGGTAATACATATCATCAATCACGCTTTCTATGCGATAGGCAAAACCCGCGTGCCCTTCTGGTCAAGCTTTGTAGGAATGATCATGAATCCCTTATTCTGCTGGACATTCATCAGGCTCGGAATGGGACCGCTGTCGCTGTCTGCAGCATATTCACTTACGAATTTCCTTCAGATGGTATTCCTCATCGTAATCTATTGCAGGAATAAGGAACTTGCACCCACAAAGATGATATCCATGCTCATCAAGAGTGTCGCATGCGCTGTAGTTGCATTTGTTATTGTATTTATGCTTGATATCTTACTGCCTGCTCAGGGCGGAAAGATAGTTCAGTTAAGCATCATTGCCTGTAAGGGTGCGGCATGTCTGATCGTTTACTTCGGAATGGGTCTGGCACTCAAGATGGATGAAGCAATGTTCTGGATAAATAAGCTCAGCTCGAAGTTTAAGAGACGCGCTCAAAAGAAGGCTGAAGAGATCGAATAACGGAGCCGGTGTACCTTTAATGGTACTGAAAAGAGCATTTGTCGGTTTTTGTCGGTTTTTGTCTGATAATTTCGGTTGACAAAGATGTATCATATCAATACAATGAATTCATAAATATCAGAACAAATGTTCTAACCCGTATTTGGAGGTAATTATGGCAAAGAGTAAGAATGCCGGTAAGAGTGCAGTTTCCCAGGTCCAGGATCAGAGCGAGCGTAAGAAGGCCCTTGAAGCTGCAATGGCCCAGATCGAGAAGCAGTTCGGTCAGGGCGCGGTAATGAGAATGGGTGACCGCACTCAGGTAGATATAGATACAGTTCCGACCGGAGCGCTGACACTTGATATCGCTCTCGGCATCGGCGGACTTCCCAGAGGAAGGATCATTGAGATCTACGGACCTGAATCTTCAGGTAAGACCACAGTAGCACTTCACTGCGTAGCAGAGGCTCAGAAGATGGGCGGTACATGTGCATTCATCGATGCCGAGCATGCTCTGGACGCAGTATATGCAGGCAATATCGGTGTTGATGTTGATAATCTTCTCCTGTCTCAGCCTGATACAGGTGAGCAGGCACTTGAGATCTGCGAGACACTCGTAAGATCAGGATGCATTGATGTAGTCGTAATCGACTCCGTTGCTGCTCTCGTTCCCAAGGCAGAGATCGACGGTGAGATGGGTGATTCTCATGTAGGTCTTCAGGCAAGACTCATGAGCCAGGCTCTGAGGAAGCTTGCTCCTGTTGTATCCAAATCTAACTGCATCTGCATCTTCATCAACCAGCTCCGTGAGAAGGTCGGCGTTATGTTCGGTAACCCTGAGACTACTCCGGGCGGCCGCGCACTTAAGTTCTATGCATCAGTTAGACTTGATGTAAGAAGAGTAGAGACTTTGAGGAACGGTACTGATGTCATCGGTAACCACACCAGAGTAAGAGTTGTTAAGAATAAGGTAGCTCCACCGCTTAAGGAGGCTGAGTTCGATATCCTCTATGGTCACGGAATCTCTAATGAAGGATGTATCCTCGATCTCGCTGTTACAAACAATATCGTTGATAAGAGCGGATCATGGTTCTCATATAACGGCAGCAAGATCGCTCAGGGAAGAGATGCTGCAAAGCAGTTCCTCATCGAGCATCCTGATGTTATGTCTGAGATCGAGACCAAGGTAAGAGAGTCATATATGCCCGCTGATGATGAGGGCGATGACGAAGTTCAGGTATCAGCTCCTGTTGCAGAGGCTGCCGCCGAAGAGTCTGAAGACGATATCTTAGGTATCGATGTCTGATAATACCGTATCTTCTGCAGTTTCCTGCGCGATAAACCACATTGGCACCGGGATATACTCATCCGGCAAGATCGTTTCCTACTTACTGACCAAGGGCTTTCCGGATGATATATCTTATGCCGCTGTGGCTGAACTCGTAGACAGAGGTTACATTGATGACAGAAGAGCTGCTCGTAAAGTCCTTATCGCACGGGAAGGCAAGAAGCAGGAGAGCAGGAATTACATCCTGAACAGGCTCCTGCAGGCTGGGATCAAAGAATCTATAGCTGAAGAGATAGCATCTTCACTGGATGATGATGTTACTACCTGTAAGCGTCTGTTCGATGCCAGCTTCAACTCTGCTGATACCGATAAGGATGAATTCCTGAAGCTTGCCAAGCTTCGCGGATACTCCATGGAGACCTCGCTCAAAGCACATTCTCTGTGGTTATCCGATCACAATTGATACTTCATTTTCCGTTGGATATAGCAATGCCGGTACGATCTGTGCCGGTATTGTTATATTGGAATTCCAAGCCGCATTATGTTACTCTTCTTATGCAGCTTAGCTGCTTAGATTGGCGGATATTAATTTGAAGATCTGTTTTATTGGCGATATCGTCGGGAATGCGGGCAGGAGAGCGATCAGATCGCTGCTGCCTGATATCTTAAGGAACAATTCCATAGACTGCTGCATTATCAATGCTGAGAACAGCGCTCACGGTCTTGGAGTTACATCTAAGATAGTAAAAGAACTTGAATCCCTTGGGGCTGATGCGATTACACTTGGTAATCACACATTCTCCAACAGTAATTTCATGTCTGAGATAAGCGATCTTAAGTGCGTTGTTAGGCCTGCAAACATCACACCGGCATGGCGCGGTCAGGATTATGTCATTATCGAGAAGGGTAACGAGAAGTTAGGTATCATCAATCTTCTCGGGCAGATAGAGATGATGCCGGTACCTGACAGTCCGTTTACTAAGGCAGATGAGCTCATAGCTTTACTGAAGGACAAAGGATGTACCTCTGTCTTTGTTGATTTCCATGCCGAAGCTACATCTGAGAAACAGCTCATGGGATATTATCTGGACGGTAAAGTCACATGTGTTGCCGGAACGCATACACATATTCAGACTGCAGATGAGAGGATACTCTCAGGAGGAACAGGTTATATAACTGATGCCGGCATGACAGGTGCTGTTGATTCCGTTCTCGGAATGAAGATCGAGTGCTCTTACACAAGGATTGTCAAAAAGCTTCCTTGCAGATATGAACCCGCAGACGGTCCTGCCGTTATTTGTGGTATTATCTTTGAGACGAATAATACAGGGAGATGCCTTAACATTAAGCGTTTTTGTGAATATGAGTGATAAAAAGTCCGATACATTGGCATTGAAGTCTTTCTTTGCGTTTCTTACGATATTTCTGATCATTACTGACCAGTTCATTAAGAGAGCCGTTACTTTCAATATGGATCTGTATCAGCAGATCAATGTGATCCCTGGGTTCTTCTCGATATTCTATTGTGTGAATACTGGCAGTGCCTTCAGTTTCCTGGCTGATAAAGCCTGGGGTATCTATGTCCTGTCAGGAGTGTCGGTCCTTATCGGTACAGTTATATTCCTGCTTATGTTTGTTGCAGTACATAACAGACTTAAGGCTATGTCTGTAGCTCTTTGCCTTATTGCAGGCGGGGCATACGGTAATCTCATAGACAGATTCTCACTGAAGTATGTTATCGACTATCTCAGATTCGATTTTGGAACATATACATTCCCGATATTCAATTTTGCAGATATCTGTGCTGTTGTGGGAACCATCTTATTTGTTCTGATAATCCTGTTTGGCAAGGACGAGTTTGATAATTTCTGGAATGCTGTAAGGAAGATATTCAAGAGAAATGCCTGAACTTATACTTACATGTCAGAACGAAGGCGAGAGACTGGATGTGTTCATCTCATCCAACTGTGATGAGTATTCCAGATCCTTCTTCAATCAGCTCATAAAAGACGGCAAGGTAGAGGTCAACGGCGTTACCGCCAAGAAATCCGGCCTGAAGCTTGAAGCAGGAGATGTCATCAGAGCTGATATCCCCGAACCTGTATCCACCGAGAATGTTGCTCAGGACATACCGCTTGATATCGTATATGAGGATTCTGACCTGATCATAATCAATAAACCCCAGGGACTGGTCGTTCATCCGGCTGCAGGTCATCACGACGGAACGCTTGTAAATGCACTTTTGTCTCACTGCGGTGATGAATTGTCAGACATCAACGGTGTCATAAGACCCGGAATCGTCCACAGGATAGATAAAGACACTTCAGGTCTTATGATTGCCTGCAAGAATAACGATACTCATATCAAGCTTGCAGACATGCTCTCCAGGCACGAGATTGTACGTGAATACAGAGCGGTCGTTTACGGCGTGGTATCTCCTGACAGAGGCACGGTCAACGCCCCCATCGGCAGGTCTGACAAGGACAGAAGGAAGATGGCTGTAGTTGCAGGAGGCAAGCCCTCCGTGACGCATTTCGAGGTGATACAGAGGTATGCTGAGGCGACGGATCTCAGGCTTAAACTCGAGACGGGAAGGACGCATCAGATCAGAGTTCATATGTCTTATATCGGTCATCCTGTCTGCGGAGACCCCGTATATGCCGGCAAACGTAAGAAATTCGGCCTGGAAGGTCAGGCGCTTCACAGCTGCTCGATCACTTTTATCCATCCGAGAACGGGCGAGGAGATGCATTTCGAGGCGGATGTACCCGATTACTATAAGGATCTGCTTGATAACCTTCACAAGATTTAAAGTTGACGATTCGGCCCAAGTATCTGATAATTTTATTATTATTAGAAAAGGGGCTTGAATGAGCGAGAGAATCGATAATCTTAATACTGCAGATCTTGCAGTTGTAAATTACTTTGACAGGATATCCCGTAAGCTTGACGTTACGTTGGAAGTTGACGGCAGCAGTATCGTTATCGACGGCGATGACGGTCTTAAGAGGCTCAGAGCCCGCGAGTGCATTGAAGCGCTTGTAATGTTCGCACAGAAGGAAGATATAGATGCCCGCTTCGTAGATTATGTTATCTATCTCGCTTCCTGCGGTAAGATCGAAGAATTCATAAGCATGGGCGATGAAGTCTTCTATATGACTCCCACGGGCCGTCCCGTTAAGGCTAAGACATTAGGACAGCAGTTCTATATAGATGCTCTCAGAAGATCAGAACTTGTAATCTGCTCCGGTCCTGCAGGCACGGGCAAGACATTCCTCGGTGTTGCCATGGCAGTCAAGGCATTCAGGAACAGGGAGGTATCCAGGATAATCCTTACGAGACCTGCAATAGAAGCAGGCGAGAGGCTGGGCTTCCTTCCCGGTGACATCGAAGAGAAGGTAAATCCTTACATGAGACCTATCTATGACGCGCTAGAAGTGCTTCTGGGACAGGAACTCTTTGACAGATATTACGAGAAGGGCTTGATAGAGGTATCTCCTCTTGCATTTATGCGTGGAAGGAACCTTGATGACTGCTTCGTCCTTCTCGATGAAGCTCAGAATACCACTTCAGAACAGATGAAGATGTTCCTTACGAGGCTCGGACTTAACTGCAAGGCCTGTGTTTGCGGAGATTATACCCAGATAGACCTTCCCAGAGGCGTTAAGAGCGGTCTTGCTGACTGCGTCTCCGTTCTCGAAGATGTTGAAGGTATAAGCATAGTTAATCTGTCAGATACCGATATCGTTCGTAACAGCCTCGTTCAGAGGATAGTTAATGCATATAACAAGCGGGATAAGGATACAGGAGGTGAGAACGGACATGAATAATGCTGCTCAGAAAGGTTCGTCAGTACTCAAGCTCCTTACACTTGCACTGGCTGCGGTCATTGTAATCCTTATCGTTTTCTATGGTTCTCTTCCGGAGAGCTATGATTACCGTCCCGGCTCTGTTGCCAGCACAGATATCTATGCGCCCAGGAATTTCATTGATTCTTACGAGACTGAGCAGCAGGCTATTATTGCCAGGAATTCAGTTACAGCAATATTCATACGTTCTGAAGAGCTCTCCGAGCAGAATGTTGACAGGGTAGTGGCATTCTTTGATCTTGCCCAGCAGGAGAGATCGCTTCTTGTAGTTACTTCGCCCGGTTCTCCGGCTCCGATCACTGCAGAGGCTGCTGCAGATCAGCTCTCGGTCAACCTTTCCCAGACATTCGGAGCATCCGTATCAGCAGAAGACCTTCTGGTATTCATGACAATGTCTGATTCTTCTTTCAGCTATGTTAGAGATAAGGCAATTTCAATAGCCGAACTCATTATGGTGGATGATATCAACGAATCCGCTCTGGAGTCTGCCATCGATCTTCAGATAGACAGCTTCAAGGAGACAAATCCTTCATATTCAACATATGCTGACTCACTTCAGATCGTATTCAAGCAGATACTCCAGCCTAATTCGGTCTTTGACGAGAAAGCCACAAACGATCAGGCTGAGAATGCTTATCTTGCCGTTATCAGCGACCCTGTAACAGTTGAGAAGGGATCAAGGATCGTAAGCTCAGGCGACGTTATTACCGAGCATCAGTATCAGAATCTCATCGATCTTGAATTGATCCGTGACAGTGCTTTCAATATCGTTTTCCTTCTGAGAGATATCTGTTATGTTGCTGTCATTGCCCTTTGTGCATTTGTATACTTCCGTGTAATGCATAAGAATGACTATTTTGGTCAGAGGATCTTCTATATGATGGTCCTCACATTCCTTATTCCTCTGGGAATAACGCTTTACGCTTCGAGCTTCGGCTTCAATTTCTGTGCAGTACTGTTCTTTACAGCTATCTGTGCTTCTTATCTCGGAACATTCGACAGCATCGTATTCTCGATCGTCAATCTGCTGTTCAGCTGGCCTGTTTTCTCCTTTGACATCGATCTGCTGTTCATCAACATGGTAGGTATCATAGTGTGTGCATCGATCGCAGGCAGAAAAGACAAGGTGTCTTCTTCGGCTACGATCATTCTGTTCCCGTCGTTGGGATGCCTCCTTGCAGCTCTGGCTTTCGGCTTCCTTAACGGCTATACACAGGATCAGTACATATCAGCCGTATCTTTTGCTCTCGTTAGCAGTACCGCTGCTCTTATAGCTTCTATCGGTGTTACGCCTATCTATGAGCTCATCACAAATAATGCTTCGCCTATAAAGCTCATAGCTCTGAGTCAGCCGGGACAGCATCTGCTCAAGCGTCTATTCCTTGAAGCATCCGGTACCTATCAGCATTCACTTATGGTATCTAACCTTGCGGATGCCGCTGCAGAAGCGGTCGGTGCCGATTCTCTGCTTTGTAAGGTAGCAGCATATTATCACGATATCGGTAAGCTCGAGAACCCTCAGTACTTCACCGAGAATCAGCACGGAGGAGTCAATCCGCACGACAATCTGCCTATCATGGAGAGCGTCGCGATAATCACAGCCCATCCCGAGAACGGCGTTAAGATCGCGAAAAAAGAACATCTCCCGCAGGCTATCATCAACATAATCGATGAGCATCACGGTACCACATACCCCGGATATTTCTATTTCAAGGCTTGTGAGGAAGCAAAGGCTAAGGGACTTGAACAGCCTGACGTTAATAACTTCAGATACAAGGGCCACATACCTTCAAGCCGTGAATCTGCGATCATAATGATGGCTGATACCTGCGAGGCAGCCGTTCGTTCAACAAAACAGAATGATCCTGCCGGAGTTGAGGCTCTGATCAGAAAGCTTATAAGAGATAAGATCGAACAGGATCAGCTTATCAATTCTGGTCTGTCCTTTGATGATATCGAGAAGATCATTATCTCCTTCAAACAGGTTTATTCAGGAGTTTTCCACGAAAGGATAAAGTATCCGGATGAGAATAAGAACAGTTGACCGTGACCCGGATTTCCCGGCAGAACTTAAGGCATCATTAGAACAGATCCTGCCCAAGCTCGCTGATGAGCTGGAATCCGGAGATTATACAGATATGGCATTGAAGCGCTGCCTTGCAGATGCTTATGCCGTTATCACATTTGTGGATCCCGAGACCATCAGGGAATACAACAGGGAAGAGCGCGGCATGGACAAAGTTACTGACTGCCTGTCTTTCCCCATACTCAACATTAATGACGGCAGGCTCATAGATCCTGAGTCCGGTTTTGATACAGAATTCGATGATGACGGTAACCCGATAGTAAATCTCGGTGATATCCTGCTCAATCTGACTGCTATCAGGGAACAGGCAGAAGAATACGGCCACAGCTTCGAGAGAGAGGCAGGTTTCCTTGCTGCTCACTCACTTCTTCATCTGCTCGGATATGATCATATCGAGAAGCGTGACGAGAAAGTCATGATAGCGAAGCAGAAGAGCCTTATGGTTGCCGCAGGTCTCGCTTTCGAGGACGAGGTAAAAGATCTTGAAGAGATGGTCGATCATAAGGCAGATATGTCTCTTCCGGCAGGTTCCGAGTGCAGTCACTGCGGATATGTGGCGCTTCTCGGAAGGCCGAACGTCGGTAAATCCACGCTGGTCAACTATATTACCGGAATGAAGATCGCCATCGTGTCCCACAAGCCGCAGACAACAAGGACCAATATCAGGAGCATCGTAAATACCGAAGACTCGCAGATAATCTTCGTTGATACGCCCGGTGTGCACAAGCCCGATACCAGGATGGGCGAGATAATGGTGGATAAGTCTTTCGGAAGTGCTATCAACAGTGATCTGGTACTTCTGATGGCTGACGGCAGGTTCGATAAGCCCGGTAATGTTGAGAAAAGACTGATCGATTTGTGCCGTGAGAATAACAAGAAGGTTATCCTTGCCATCAACAAAGATGACGATGTCAAAGGCAACGGACTTCTTCCTGTCATCGCTTCCTATGCGGAGCTTTACGATTATGCCGATGTCGTTCCGATAAGTGCAAGGACCGGTCATAACGTTGATGTCCTGCTTGATGTCATCAGGAAGAATCTTCCTGCAGGCCCCAGGCTCTTTGATTCCGAATACATGACGGATCAGACCGAGCGTGAGATCGCTGCTGAGCTCATAAGAGAACAGGTCTTGCACTATATCGATCAGGAAGTTCCTCACGGTACGGCCGTACTCATCAATAAGTTTGAGGAGAGAACAGGGGATTCTGCCGTTGACGAATACGACCGTGAGATAGTTGTCATCGAAGCCGATATTATCTGCGAGAGAGAGTCTCATAAGGCAATAATCATCGGTAAGGGCGGTCAGATGATCAAGCGTATAGGTTCAGCAGCCAGAAGGAATATCGAGAGAATGCTCGGCTGCAAGGTCTATCTGGATCTCTATGTTAAGGTCAGACCTGACTGGCTCAACAACGAAGGCTTCCTGCGCGAATACGGTCTTAACGAAGAAGACAAAGAGTAATGGATCCCGTTAACTGCAGAGGAATCATTCTCGGTTCACGCGAATACAAGGAGAAGGACAGACTTGTATCTGTGCTTACTCCTGAGATGGGGCTGATCACCGTTTGTGCCAAAGGAACAGCCAAGCCCGGAAGCCGCAATGCGTTTGCATCTGTGCCTTTTATGATCGTGGATCTGGTCCTTACGACTTCCCACGGTTACTATTACCTCAAAGACGGTTCTGTGGTCGAGAACAATTCCGGGATAATGAATAACCTCGAAGCCATGACGGTAGCTTCTCATATTTCAGAGTGTCTCAAGGATTCGACTTATGATGCAGCAGATGCCAGACAGGCATATGAGCTCGCAGTTTATGCTTTCTATGTGCTCTCGCGCAGTCCTGAGAAGTATCTTACAGTGTATTCGGCATTCAACTGGAGACTTCTTACGATACTGGGACTTACCGTAGAGTATATTAACTGCGAATTATCAGGAAGACCCGTGACAAAAGAGGGCAGATACGTATTAAGCCCTGCCGGTGGAAGCATCAACGAATCTTCTTCCGGTATGAGCGGTGAGAGCGTATTTGCGCTTAATTACTTTGCCGAATGTGATATCAGAGACCTATTTGCCGTTAAGGCAAGCGACAGCATCATTAATGAGCTGAAGCGCTTTACTACTGATTACCTCTCAGTGCAGTTCGATAAGGAATATAATGCTCTGGCGACTCTTGATGCGCTTAACAAGTAAACATCATGTGTTCCAGTGATCGGGGAACAGCTTGATATATTCGGGCTTGGCAAGCCTTGCATCTATAAGCAGAGCAAATCCTGTATCATTCTCGGTCCTGATGACTCTGCCTACTGCCTGAAGGACCTTCTGCCAGCCGGGGAATCTGTATGCAAATGCAAAGCCGTCTCCGAACTTCTCTGCGTAGTAGTTGCTGAGGATCTGCCTTACGGGGTTAAGCTTGGGAAGACCTACTCCTACGATTATTACTCCGGACAATCTGTCTCCGACCAGATCTATGCCTTCCCCGAAGTGCCCTCCAAGTACGGCGGAACCCAGCAGCAGACCGTCGAATCTGTCTTCGAAGCTGTCAAGGAACTCCTGTTTCTCGGTAATGTTCATCTCCGGGATCTGACTTATCAGCTTAAGCTTGATACCGCTTCTCTCTGATTCTTCCTTGAGACGCTTATTAGTCTCTGCCATTATCTGTCCCATGTATTCAAAGGAAGGGAAGAAAACCATGTAATTGCCGGTCCGGCCCTTAAGAGTCTCTGCGATCCTGTCGGCTATCGGTATTATCGACGAAGCCCGGTTGACATAAGATGTGCTTATCGAGTCATCGATGATCACGTCGAGATTCTCAGGCGGAAAGGGAGAAGGCAGATTAAGGTAATCCGCATAGTCCGTGTCCTTGCCGAGTATCGTGTTCCTGTAATACTCGTAAGGCGAGAAAGTAGCAGAGAAGAATACGACAGGAAGCCTGTCCTTAACGATCTTATCCATCTTGGCAGAGCAGTCTAGACAATAGAGTGTGATCACGATATTCTCGCCGGTCTTCTCAGCATAGATGATATAGGAATCATCAAGATAGAGCTCCAATACGGTAAGGAAGTATCTGGCTTCAAAATAGAACTCCATGGCAGTCTGCCTAGCCTGACCTTTGGGCAGGGAATCAAGCACCGGGAGCAGCGTGTTCAGACAGAACCATATCTTGGCACGCAGATTCTTAGGTTTCTCACGCATGCCTTCCCAGCCTTCAGTCTTCAGTACCCTGTGCTCGTTTGCACCCTCAAGTGCCGCAAAACATGATGTGTTGGTGTCGAAACATCGGGATATGGTATTGAAGTAGTGCCTGAGATCATACAGTCGGGCCATTACCTTCTCGTTCTTGCCCTTAAAGTCCGTTATCATGCGGTCGAGCATCTCTAGCGAGAAGGAAGCCGAGAACATATCCCTTCCGCGGTCTACCATGTTATGAGCCTCATCCACCAGGGCTATGGTCCTGCCGTCATCGAGTTCATCAGACATAAGGCTTACTCTCGGATGGAATATGTGGTTATAATCGCCGATGACGACCGTGCAGTATTCCATGGTATTGACCATGAATTCATGCGGACAGATCTTATGCTCGGAAGCTATCTTCGTGATAAGCTCCGGCGTGATCTTATCATGCATCAGGACTTCTTTGAGAGCAGGCTTGAGACGCTTATAGTACCCCTTTGCAAGCTCGCAGTATTTGGCATCACACTTGGTCTCGAAAGGGCACATCTGCTCCTTCGACCTCAGCAGGATGGACCTGATGAACAGACCGTTATCTCTCATATCGTCCAGGGCCTTACAAGCTACATCTCTTGTTGCTGATTTGGCTGTCAGATAGAAGATCTTGTCGTATTTTTGCGTTTTAAGGCCCTTGATAGCAGGGTAGAGAGTAGAGATGGTCTTACCGATACCCGTAGGAGCCTCAACGAACAGGGCTTCCATTGAAGTCAAAGCCTTAAGGACTCTCTGCATGAATTCTTTCTGTCCGTTACGTGTTGAGGAATACGGAAACTTAAGAGTCTGTACCGAGTCATACATAGAAGATCTGTAATCAATGATAAGCTGCGCGAATTCCGCATATTCTTCACATACCTCATCAAAGAACGATTCAGCTTCTTCGACGGTCATGTCGAAGCTCTCTTCATAGTATTCAAGTGTTGTGACAGATACATATCTGAGGGTAAGAGTTACATCGAGCACATCCGTATTCTGGAACAGGTACATCGCGCCATAGAGCTTAAGCTGAGTCAGATGCTCAGGTCTCTCGAGATTCTTATAACCGGTCTTAGGCGCATTGAAAGATTTGATCTCAAATATCCTCGGAGCTTTATTCTTCTCCAGGAGGAGGGCATCAAGTCTTCCGGATACGGACATGCTAAGGCCCGAATCCGAGATGTAATCCCATCGCATGACATCTTCGCTTGATACGGCATCACCATACTGCTTACGAAGGTCTTCGAAAATCTTCTGATGAAGCCTCGTTCCTTCGATACCGGAGACAGAGCCGTACGATCCGCCCGCGATATCTCCCGAGCGCGATACGAATTCAGCCAGATTGGTGACGGACACATTAATACTTATCATCACTTGATTATATAATATCCGGTGTTGAAAAATATTAAGTCTTGTTATAAAATCAACGGGCACGCAGATGTGGTGGAATTGGCAGACGCGCTAGCTTCAGGTGCTAGTGGGAGCAATCCCGTGCGGGTTCAAGTCCCGCCATCTGCACCAGTAATGATCGAACCCCTCGTTATCGCGAGGGGTTTATCTTTGCCTTCAAACACTGACATAACGTGCTATTACCCATCAAATATTGCTGTATTATTTTTTGTAAATTACTCTATAATCTTATTAGCAAAAAACATATGAGAGGTGCCTATGAAAAAGAACGAGCGCAAAGATCTTGTTACAAACATATATACAGCAGATCCTTCTGCACATGTATTTAACGGCAAGATCTATATCTATCCTTCACACGACGAAGATCTCGATATTCCCGAGGATGATGACGGCGAACAGTATGTAATGAAGGATTATCACATCCTTTCCATGGATTCGCTCGACAGTGACTGCGTTGATAACGGTGTTGCTATCAGTGAGGACCAGATTCCGTGGGTATCAAGACAGCTCTGGGCACCTGATGCTATCTATACAAACGGTAAGTACTATCTCGTTTTCCCTGCAAAGGACAAGGACGATATCTTCAGGATCGGAGTTGCTGAATCAGACTCACCCGTAGGTCCCTTCAAGCCTCAGGATAATTACATCCAGGGCAGCTACAGCATCGATCCGGCAGTTCTTCAGGATGATGACGGTAAGATCTGGTGCTACAACGGCGGACTCTGGGGCGGCCAGCTCGAGATGTGGCAGTCCGGCTCATTCAACCCTGATGAGCACCGTCCCGAAGGTGACGAGAAGGCTTTGGGACCCCTTGTCGCAGAATTCACTCCTGATATGACAGCATTCAAGGCTGCTCCCAAGATGATCACCATTCTTGATGAGAACGGCGAGCCCCTTAAGGCTAAGGATGAAGACAGAAGATACTTCGAAGATCCCTGGATGCACAAGTTTAACGGTAAGTATTACTTCTCATATTCAACAGGCACAACACATTATCTCTGCTATGCAGAAGGTGATTCTCCGGAAGGTCCCTTCACATACAAGGGAAGGATCATGGAGCCTGTTATCGGCTGGACAACACATCACTCGATAGTTCAGATCGACGGTGAGTGGTATCTGTTCTATCACGATGCGAAGAGATCCGGCGGATGCTCACACAAGAGATCCGTTAAGTTCACGAAGCTCAATATCGCAGCAGACGGCACGATCGAGACAATTCACCCTTACGATCACGAGAATGCCTGATCCGGTTCACAAAGATACTCTGAGGGCATCCTGACAGGATGCCCTTTTTGATAGAAGGAACATGATGAAGACATATTGGCCCGATTATTATCTTGAATTCAAATGCAAGGCAGACAAATGCCTTCATACATGCTGTGCCGGCTGGGCCATATGCATAGATGATGATTCGCTCTCAAGATTTGAAAGTAATCCTGACATCATGTCCCGGATAGATGACGGTTGTTTTGTTCTTCGAGATGACGGCAGATGTCCGTTCCTGAGAAATGACAATCTGTGTCAGATGATAATCGATCACGGAGAGGATTATATCTGCGATATCTGCAGGGAACATCCCAGATTCTATAATTTCTTCGATGACCATATCGAAGCAGGGATCGGTCTTGTATGTGAGGAGGCATGCAGACTTGCCCTTGATAGAAGTTCCGCTTTCGAGTTGATATCGGAAGATGGTAAGACATTGCCGCTGCCTCAATATGTGCAGGATATATACGACAGCTCGTTGCCGCTTAATGCCAGGCTTGTCCTGATAAACGGAGGCAGACGTACTGCTTCCAATCTCCGGGCACAGATCTATGCACAGATGGAAGTTATGGATCCCATGTGGAGCGGACTTCTCGGCAAGATAGCAGATGAGCCGGTAACTTTTGAAGATGAAGATAAGGCGATAGCTGATAATGAGCTATGCCTTACAAACTTTGCCGCCTATCTCCTGTACAGATATAAGGGAGCAGGCCGTTTTGCAGCAGAATCGGTGTATCTATTGGCAGATCTTATCGTAAAGGGATGCGAGATTCACGAAGCAGCAAGACTCTTCTCGGGTGAGGTTGAGTATTCAGACATCAATATAGACGAGGCTCTTGAGACCTTTGCCGATATCGAGGAGACACCGGTATCCAGGATAATGCGCATGGAAGCTTTGTTCGATATGGCTAAGGATCAAATCACAAATGAACCCTGTTCTGTCCTTGCAATTCAAGGCGTAATCAGTAAACTTGAAGAGTACTACACGGGACCTCTTTGGAAAACTGATTTTGCACTTGATGAAGCAGGGCAGCTTCCCCAAGGTCTCAAGCGCGGCGTGTTATCCGAGGACGGTTTGTATAACCTTCTCGAACGCTACAAAGAACTGACAGAGGAATAACGGCTTATGGCTAACTGCGAGACATGCCAATATGCATATATTGATGAAGTAACAGGTGAACCTGTCTGTGACCTTAACCTTGATGAAGACGAATACATCAGGTTCATGGAGAACCGCAGCAAGGAGTGCCCGTACTATAAGAACGGTGACGAATACCAAACGACCGTAAGGCATCAGATTTGATATGGATGAGAAATTCAAGAACATAGTAGACAGTCTCAGGACTAAGCAAGACATCGACCGCAGCGATCTTAAGTATCTGCTCACATGCGATGGCGAAGATAACATTGAGTATCTGTACGAGAACGCACGTGAAGTATCTGATTCGGTCTTCCACAAGGACGTATATCTCAGAGGTCTGATCGAATTTACCAATTACTGCAAGAATAACTGCTACTACTGCGGTATCCGCTGCGGCAATTCAAAAGCAGACAGATACAGGCTCACAGAAGAAGAGATCCTGTCCTGCTGTGAGATCGGGGAGAAGATCGGTTTTAAGACATTTGTCCTGCAGGGCGGGGAAGATCCGTTCTTCACAGATGACAAGATATGTGACCTGGTCCGTAAGATAAAGGAACAGCACCCTTCCTGTGCCGTTACGCTTTCCATCGGAGAGAAGACAGAGGAGAGCTATCGAAAATATTTCGAGGCGGGTGCGGACAGATACCTCCTCAGACACGAGACGGCCAACGAAGAGCACTATGCGATGCTCCATCCGGAATCCATGTCCGGTGCCGAGCGTAAGATGTGCCTTTATAACCTTAAGAAGATCGGGTTCCAGGTAGGATGCGGGATCATGGTCGGCACTCCCGGTCAGACCCTGGATCACATCTATGAAGATGTTGTCTTCATGATGGCCCTGAAGCCGCATATGATCGGCATAGGACCGTTCATTCCCCATAAGGACACGCCTTTCAGGGACGAACCGGAAGGAAGCGTGGAACTTACTTTGAGACTGCTCGCCGTTCTCAGGCTGTTGTTTCCCAAGGTACTGCTTCCTGCTACAACGGCTCTCGGCACTGCCGATAATCTCGGCAGGGAGAAGGGGATACTTGCGGGAGCCAATGTCATGATGCCGAATCTGTCACCTGTAAATGTCCGCGGAAAGTATCTTCTCTATGACGGCAAGATATGCACGGGTGAGGAAGCTGCAGAATGCAGTGTCTGCCTTAAGAGGAGAGTAGAACGTATCGGATATCACATCGCTGACAGCAGGGGCGATCACCCGGATTTTAACTGCCAGTCATGACAAGAACTGATAATACAAAAGGCTTTTGGACCTTAAGATATACATTCCTGAACTCCACATATTTTGTGGCCTTCTGTACTATTCATGCCTGTGCGGCTGCATTTCTTCTTGCCAGAGGATTTACAAACACAGAAGTAGGTGTTCTTCTGGCTGTCGCAAACATCGTATCGGCAGTATTCCAGCCCTTTATAGCGGGAATAATCGATAAGAAGGGCTCTCTCACCAACAGAAGGTTCATCATGATATCCGTACTGGTAATACTTGCAGGTTCCGTTATCCTGCTCTTTGCCAGAGAAGCTAAGGTAGTCATTTTTATTGTCTTTGCTCTCATATATATGATCCAGTTTGCATATCAGCCTGTAATGACTGCTTTATGTTTTGAATATCAGAAGGCAGGCAGCAAGATCAATTACGGACTGGCTAGAGGCCTCGGATCTGCCAGCTTTGCAGTTACGGCTGCGATCATAGGCGGTGTTATCGAAGAACGCGGCGTTGAGATCCTTCTCTGGGTGAATATAGTTACCATGGCACTGTCATTCATTGTGGCTCTGACATTCAGGAAGCCGGACACGGATGCGGAGGAAGCATCTCCAAGCAAGACCAAAGGCAAGGGTTTCATTGCTTTTCTTAAGGCATACCCGGCTTTTGCAGTGTTCCTTGTGGCGACAATATTCTTCTTCTTTGCTCATAATATGATCAATGACTTCATGATCCAGATAATCAGGCATCTCGGCGGAGGGGAGACCGAACTTGGATATGCAAATTTCCTTCAGGCAATACTTGAACTCCCGGTTATGGCTCTGATCGGCCTTGTTCTTAAGAAGATATCTTCATCTAATCTTTTGATAGTCTCCGGATTTGCTTTCCTCATTAAGATAGCAATACTTATCTTTGCAACCAATATGGTCATGATGTATGTCAGCCAGTCATTCCAGCTGTTTGCTTATGCCGTATTCATTCCTGCAGCCGCATACTATGTCAGCAAGACCATGGACGAATCAGACCAGGTAAAGGGGCAGGCTTACGTAACAAGTGCGATAACAGTCGGCGGAGTATTCTCGAATCTTATCAGCGGAATTGTTCTCGATAACCTGGGTATGACGCAGATGCTCATTATCGGTACCGTTGTTTGCGCCGTAGGAGCCGTTACTGCAACGATAGCAATGAAGAGATTAAAGCATAAGGCCGGTCCTTCTGTAGCCTCAGAATAGGTGATCGTATGGAGATATTGAGAGCAACCGAAGAGTGGCAGCGTGCCGGCGCTTATTCCGTAAGGATTGAAGGAATGAACCGCCAGCATCACATATCTCTCAGGGAAGAGTTCGATGATCACGATCGTGACGGCACAAAATACATAGTATTGTTAGATGACGGATATCCTGTAGCTACTTCGAGATTCTATGAAGAATCCTACGAGACCGTGATCATCGGCAGAGTTGTCGTACTTCCGGATTACAGAGGTCGCAGGCTGGGAGAACTCGTTGTCACTGAAGCCGAGAGATGGGCCTTTGAACTCGGATATAAGAAGATCATAGTGGACAGCAGGCTTGAGGCCGTAGGTTTCTATGAGAAGCTCGGTTACTCACGCTGCAACGACGAGATAATCAGGAGCGGTACTTTCGAGTGTATCCGGATGAAAAAGACGTCATTTGCAGATTTTTAAAATTGGCTCTTGCCAAAAGTCATCTGTTTTGTTAAATTACTTATCAATTGAATACTTAAAAGCAGTAATCGGGGAATAGTACTTCCCATATGCGTCCTCTGACAGAGAGTTGCCGGCCGGTGCGAGGCAGCACAGGACAGATGTCAAGGAACTCGCCCCGTAGCTTTTCTTCCGAAAGGGGATACGTCCTGATTAAGAAGAAACGTAAGACCTACGTTACAAGGTCAGGATATCGGCTGTAAAGCCCGTATCTTCTGAGTGCGCCCCTTCGGGCGAAGTAGAGTGGTACCGCGAATGACCCTTCGTCTCTATGTTGATAGAGCGACGGGTTTTTTTATTGCTCAAAAATAGACAAATGCGAAAGAGGTAACAAAAATGCTTACATGTTTCTCGACACTGGCTTGTCCCGACTTCTCCTGGCAGGATATCTATTCCATGGCCAAGGACTTTGGTTTTAACGGCATCGAGATCAGAGGTCTCGGTCAGGATATCTTCTCTGTTAAGGCTCCTCCGTTCACAGAAGCCAACCTTCCCAAGACCGTTGCAAAGCTCAAGGAGCTTAAGCTTACCATTCCCTGTCTGTCTTCAGGCGAGCCTGTCAATAACCTTGAGACCAAGGATAAGGCTATCGCTGAGATCAGGGCATACATCGAGCTGGCAAATAAGCTAGGTACCTCTTTCATCCGTGTTCTCGGTGACCGTAATCCCGCTCCCGAGAAGGAGATAGATGACAACGTAGTTATCAGCATCATGAAGGAACTTGTTCCTTATGCAGAGGAAATGAATGTAACTCTCCTTATCGAGACCAATGGCGTCTACGCTGATACAAAGCGACTTAAGAAGGTCCTGGACGCTATCGGCAGCCGTAAAGCAGCAGCCCTATGGGATATGCATCATCCTTACCGCTTTATGGGCGAGCAGCCTCAGGACACGGTCAACAACCTGGGCGAGTACATCAAGCATGTACATGTAAAAGACTCCGTTATGGAGAATGGAAAAGTATCCTACAAACTCATGGGATTGGGCGATATGCCTCTCAAAGAGATGTTTGACGCACTCCAGTCGATCGATTATCTCGGATATGTATCACTGGAATGGGTATACAGATGGTCCAAGGACCTTGATTCTGCAGGCATCGTCATCCCGCAATTTGCAAATTATATGGAAACGTACAGACCTAAGCAGAAGACAGAACTGCAGACAGATAACAGGGGAACAGGTTATTATCCCTGGCCCAAGGAGACCTTGATAGATCTCACATTCCCGGATGTGCTCGACAGGATCTGCGAGCTCTTCCCGAATCAGTATGCCTTCAGATACACAGAACTCGACTATACGAGAACATACCCTGAGTTCAGAGATGATGTTGATAATCTCGCAAGGGCATTCCTCGCAATGGGTTGTAAGAAGGGCGACCATATCGCCATCTGGGCTACCAATGTTCCTCAGTGGTATCTGACATTCTGGGCAGCAACCAAGATCGGCTGCGTACTCGTTACAGTTAATACTGCATACAAGATCCACGAGATCGAATATCTGCTCAGACAGTCCGATACATGCACTCTCGTAATGATCGACAAATTCAAGGATTCAGATTACATCCAGATCATCAACGAGATCTGCCCGGAGATGAAAGATTCAGAGCCCGGTAAACTCGAATCTGCAAGACTCCCTGTCCTGAAGAACGTAATTACCTGCGAGTCCAGGATCCCCGGCGCATTCCACTGGGATGACCTGCCGGCTTTGGCTGAGAAGGTCAATGTCAGCGACGTAGAGAAGATCCGCCGCACCATAGATAAGCACGATGTCTGCAACATGCAGTACACATCAGGTACTACGGGATTCCCCAAGGGCGTCATGCTCACGCATTATAATGTCGTCAATAACGGTAAGGCCATCGGAGACTGCATGGATCTGTCCACTTACGACAAGATGATGATCCAGGTACCGATGTTCCACTGCTTCGGCATGGTACTCGCCATGACCGCATCTGTTACACACGGCGTTACGATGTCACCCATTACGGCATTCTCACCACGAAAGGGCTTAAACTGCATCAACCAGGAGAAGATCACATGCTTCCACGGCGTTCCAACGATGTTTATCGCAATGCTCGGACACGAGAACTTCCCCAAGACTGACTTCTCACACATGAGAACAGGTATCATGGCAGGTTCACCTTGTCCGATCAAGACGATGGAAGAGGTCATCGAGAAGATGCATATGCCTGAGATCGTAATCACATACGGCCAGACAGAAGCATCGCCTGCAACTACGATGAGCAAGACATCTGATACGATCGAGCAGAGGGTAAATACCGTAGGACCTTCTATCTTCGGCGTTGAGACCAAGATTGTTGACCCTGAGACAGGTGAGGAGCTCCCCGACGGTGTACCCGGTGAGTTCTGCGCAAGGGGCTACAACATCATGAAGGGCTACTACAAGATGCCTGAGGCTACTGCTGCAGCTATCGATGAAGACGGCTGGCTCCATTCCGGAGACCTGGCTCTCAGAAGACCTGAGGACGGATACTACAAGATCACCGGCCGAATCAAGGACATGATCATTAGAGGAGGAGAGAACATCTACCCGAAGGAGATCGAAGACTTCCTCTATACATACGATAAGATCGAAGATGTTCAGGTCATCGGAGTTCCTGATGCTGACTACGGCGAAGAGATCATGGCGTGTGTCATCCTTAAGCAGGGTGAGACAGCTACCGAGGACGAGATCAAGGACTACGTCAGAGATCATATGGCTAAGCATAAGGTCCCGAGATATGTAGACTTCGTCGATTCCTTCCCGATGAATGCCGCAGGTAAGATCCTCAAGTACAAGATGAGGGAACAGGCAGTAGAGAGGCATAACCTCGGAGATGCCAACAAGATCGTTACAGCTTAATATCTGATAAGCACAGTAAACACAAAGGGTTCACTTCAATGTGAACCCTTTATTATTGCCAAAAGAAAGCCTCTCCCGAAGGAGAGGCTGTTCAATTTACCGGTTAATGCCTGATTATCAGAGCTTCGGACCAGCTTCAACGAGTGCCTTACCGGCTTCGTTTGTCTCGTACTTCTTGAAGTTCTTGATGAATCTGCCTGCGAGATCCTGTGCCTTTGCATCCCACTCAGCTGCATCAGCATATGTATCACGAGGATCGAGGATCTCTGTGGATACGCCGGGAAGCTCTGTAGGTACTTCGAAATCAAAGTAAGGGATCTTCTTTGTAGGAGCGTTCTTGATGGAACCGTCAAGGATTGCATCGATGATTCCACGTGTATCAGGGATAGAGATTCTCTTGCCTGTGCCGTTCCAACCTGTGTTAACGAGGTAAGCCTTAGCGCCGGACTTCTCCATCTTCTTTACGAGCTCTTCAGCATACTTTGTAGGGTGGAGCTCAAGGAATGCCTGACCGAAGCAAGCGGAGAATGTAGGTGTAGGCTCTGTGATTC
>JAEEGK010000707.1_pt1 | contig 83572 bp, 65 predicted proteins | sample 8958771 | NCBI WGS metagenome assembly JAEEGK01 (sample SAMN16246547, study PRJNA631951) | gut metagenome | biome: gut microbiome; feature: rumen; material: SC-attached | host: Bos | place: Iran: Karaj | collected 2018-10
TCCCGATATTCCAGAGTCATCCACAGTGGCACCTCCCTTTCATTGCGACCATGGTCATGGCATAAAACTAGGTGAGAACGTGTTCATCAACTACAATGGCACGATGCTCGATGGTGGCATAATCACCATTGGTTCCAACACTCAGGTAGGCCCGAATTGCCAATTCCTGACACCGAACCATCCTATTGACTACATTGAACGTCGCAAACCTATAGAACGATGTTCTCCAATAACCATCGGCGAAGACTGCTGGTTGGGAGGTGGCGTCACGGTATGTCCAGGAGTGACCATCGGTGATCGTTGCATTATCGGTGCAGGCAGTGTGGTGGTGAAGGATATCCCTTCTGATTCAATAGCTGTTGGCAATCCTTGCCGGGTTGTCCGAAGGATAAATACTAATAAATAACATGTCCAAAGACAAGAACCTCATAGCAATACTTCTGGCTATACTTGCTGCTGCCCTGTATGCCATCAGCACGCCAGTTTCGAAGGTTATGCTCCAGACCGTTGCGCCAACAATGGTGGCAGCATTCCTGTATCTAGGCGCAGGCATAGGAATGGGAGCCATGATGCTTGTACGTAGCGGAAGGCACAGAACGACAGAGGAACGTCTGCACAGAAGTGATATACCATACGCTGTGGCTATGATAGTGCTTGACATCGCGGCACCCATCTTGATGATGTACGGCTTGAGAACATGCTCGGCATCCAATACATCTTTGCTCAACAACTTTGAGATAGTAGCTACTGCACTTATCGCGTTGCTTTTCTTTGGCGAAAGCGTGAAACGAAAGCTTTGGATAGCTATTTTGCTGGTAACTATTGCCAGCATATTGCTTTCATTAGAAGACGGCAACATGTCAGAAGCCTTAACTTTCTCACGAGGTTCTCTGCTTGTGCTTGGTGCTACCATCTGTTGGGGATTGGAGAACAACTGCACCCGTCAGATAGCTGACCGTGACCCGATGGAAATTGTGACTGTCAAAGGCTTCGGCTCTGGATTGGGCGCATTGCTCGTAGCCCTCTGTGTAGGTAGTGGGTTCCCGACACTGCAGGACATCGCCATCATCCTGTTGTTAGGTTATGTGGCATACGGCCTGAGCATCTACTTCTACACCTATGCCCAGCGCACTATCGGAGCGGCAAAGACCAGTACCTACTACGCCCTGGCACCATTCATCGGCGCACTGTTGTCTATCTTATTGTTAGGCGAACCTGTCACTTTGATATTCATTATTGCCTCAATCATCATGGCAGTTGGTTGTTGGATTGCTGCAAAGTGAATTCCAATTTACCAGACTGCTATCGATAGCAGCTGCCTATCTCGACATTCCTTGCTGATATTTCTGTATGCGCCCATCATATTTGCCATCTGCAAGGTTGTGTAGTGGTATGTTCGAGGCGGTTGCTGCGGTCTATTTAGACACAATTAAATTGGTTAAGAATCCATGCGAAGGTTGGGTAATATACTGAGTCTGAACTCGCGTATGATTGTAAAATAGTAGCGGGAATATGGATTTTTGTGCGAAAAGAATCGGGAAGAGAAAGAAAATCGGGGTAAGAATTTTCTATTCAGAGGAAAAAATGTAATTTTGCAGAGTAAGATGATTTTTTTATCAGGTGAAACTTAAGAAACTAACAAACTTCAAAACTAAATAACTCAAAAATGAGTAACACTAAGACCGTGAATTTTTTTGCCGTTGACTTGGGAGCTACCAGTGGACGCACTATCTTGGGTAGTATTGTCAACGGAAAGTTAGAACAGCGTGAACTGACTCGATTTCCCAACAACATTATTCAGACGGGAGGTCATTTCTTTTGGGACATTTATGCACTCTACAACGAGGTGATTCGTGGCTTGAAGGTGGTGGCAAACGAAGACATTGAGGTGGCTTCGATTGGTATCGACACTTGGGGCTGCGACTTTGTGATTGTAGGCAAGGATGGTGGCATCCTCCGCAATCCATATTGCTATCGTGACCCTCATACGGAAGGGGCGATGGAAGAATACTTCAAACTTGTGCCAAAGGAAGTGGTGTATCAGAAGACGGGCATTCAGTTCATGAATTTCAATTCCCTCTTCCAGCTTGCCACACTGCGACGCAATCATGATTCCGCTTTGGAAGGAGCCGACAAGATTCTCTTCATTCCGGATGCATTGATGTATATGCTGACGGGTGAGGCTGTGTGTGAATATACCGTACTTTCCACCAGTCAGATGCTTGACCCTCGTACCAAGAAGATTGACGAGGAACTCATCAATGCCATTGGATTGAAGGAAAGTCAGTTTGGTCGCTATGTGAATCCAAGTGAGGTGGTGGGCACACTTACCTCTGAGGTTCAGAAGATAACGGGGCTGGGTGCTATTCCTGTTGTTGCCGTGGCAGGACACGACACAGGCGCTGCCGTGGCTGCCGTGCCTGCTCAGAATGAACGCTTCGCATATTTGAGTTGCGGCACTTGGTCGTTGCTTGGCATTGAAACCAAGGATGCTATCATCAACGAGAAGAGTTTTGAATACAACTTCACCAACGAAGGTGGCATTGAAGGCACGACTCGCTTCTTGAAGAATATCTGTGGCATGTGGCTCTTGGAGCGCAGTCGTAAGGAATGGACAGATGCAGGTCAGAAGGACGACATGGGCAACGATGTGCCAACGAATGTGAATATCATCAATTCCGAGGCAACGGAGGCTCCTGCTTTCCGCTCGTTCATCAGCCCAGATGCTGCTTGCTTCGCCAACCCTGCCAATATGGTGCAGGCAATTCAAACTTATTGCAAGGAAACGAACCAACCTGTGCCTCAAGGCTATAAGCAGATTGCTCGCTGCATCTTCGAGAGTCTTGCCATGCGTTATCGTCAGGTACTGGGCTATCTGAAAGACCTTGCACCATTCAGTATTGAAAAACTCCACGTGATTGGTGGTGGCACCTACAATCAGAACCTCATGCAGTTTGCTGCTAATTCTATCGGTATGCCTGTTGTGACAGGTCCCGTGGAAGGCACTGCCATCGGCAATATCATGCTTCAGGCAAAGGCTGCAGGACTGGTGAGCGACATGTTCGAAATGCGCAGCATCATCTCCAACTCTATCGATATGAAGACCTACGAGCCTCAGGACACTGAGGCTTGGGACGAAGCATATCAGAGATACTTGGAGGTCTGCTAAAAAAAGCCCCCTCCCGACCTCCCCGAGGGGAGTAGAGAAAAGTACAAAGGACAAAGAACAAAGAACAAGGGACAAAGTACAAAGGACAAGGTCCAACTCAAAAACTTAAAAACTTATCAACTTAAAAACTAAAAATAATATGAGCAAACCATTAGTTGAAACCAAAGCAAGAGTAGGTGTGTTCTCCATTGCACTTGGTGCATACCTTCCACAGTTCCCTCAACTCGTTCCTGAGTTTGAGGCACAGTATGACGCATTCAAGAAGACTCTCCCCGACACCATTGAAATCATCGATGGCGGAATGGTGACAACCAAGGAGCAGTCGATGGAGGCAGGCGACAAGTTCCGCGCAGCCGACGTTGACCTCGTCATTCTTCAGATGTTGACTTACTGCACATCTTATAATATGTTGCCAGCAGTGCGCGACCTCGATGTGCCAGTTGTGATTGTGAATGTTCAGAAGAAGTTGGCTCCCGACTATGCCAAGACTGATATTCCAACTTGGTTGGGCGAGTTGTATGCTTGCGGTGCTATCGGTGAGATGGTAGCCGACCTGAACCGTGCTGGCAAGCGCTCGGCTGTCATCACAGGCGTTGTGGAAGGTGGTGACCCAGGCGTTCAGGCTGAAATCGAAGACTGGTGCCGTGCTGCACAAGTGCGTCGTCGTTTCCGCGACACGAACATTGCACAGATTGGTCGTCCTTATCCAGGCATGATGGACCTCTACATCGACGAAACCAACCTCTATCACCGCATGTTTGTCTATACCAAGCAGTTCGATTGGGAGCAGATGTGGGCTATTGCCGACAACATCACTGACGAAGAGGCTATCAAGGCAAAGGCTCAAGACATCCTCGACACTTTTGAAATCGAAGGTGGTGGTACCATTGAAAAGGTTTGGGATATGGCTAAATATGTCGTTGCTTTCGAGCAATGGGTGAAAGACGAGAAACTGGGTATGATTGCTTCCCACTATGCTGGTTTCGCACAGGGTGTGGCTGGCAAGCTCGACTCTATGCTCATTCCTGCTTTCTCCATGCTCATCAAGCAGCATACGGCGTGTGCAGTGGAAGGTGACATGAAGGTGGCTATGGCAATGAGTATCCTGAAGACCATCAGCGGCACAGGTACACTTGCAGAGATGTATTCCATCGACTTCCCTAAGGATATTTGCATCATCGGTCACTCGGGTTCGGGCGACTTCGACATTTCTCAGGCTCACAAGCCAACCATGAAGATTGTGCCTGTGTTCCATGGCAAGACGGGTGGTGGCTACCTCACTCAGTTCTATCCTCCAACGGGACCTGTCACTTATCTTGCCATCACGCAAGACAAGAACGGTGTATTCAAGTTTGTTGCTGCTGAAGGTGTGAACGAGGAAGGTCCTATCTTCATGTTCGGTGATACCAATATGCGCACGAAGTTCTCGCTCTCATGCCGCGAATTCGTGAACAAGTGGAGCGAGGCTGGTCCTACTCACCACATGGCTGCTGCAGTGGGTCATCACATCGACACCATTCTGAAGGTCGCAAAGATTTTCAATATCGAATGCGACGTGGTTTGCAGATAAAAGACTCTCTCCCGTCCCCTCCCTGTGAGGGAGGGGCGTAATATGAAACTCAAATACTGAAAATACAATAATGGCGAATACAAGTAGTTTGAAGAGCACCCTTGCGGTGTCTCTCACCAATTATCTCGACGCTGGAGCCATTGTGGCAGGAGCCAGTGGCTTAACCCTTTGGCAGAACTATTTAGGACTCTCTGAGGTTCATCTCGGTTGGCTCAATTTCATCAGTGCCAACTGTTTAGGTGCAGCTGTAGGTGCTATCATTGGCGGATTCTTGGCTGACAAGTATGGACGTAAATTTATCTTCACCTACAATCTGCTGGTCTATATGCTTGGCGTATTGACAGTGATGTTCTCAGTCAATTTCCCAATGCTGCTCTGTGGTTTCCTCATCACGGGTATCAGCGTAGGTGTCGGAGTACCTGCTTCATGGACCTATATTTCGGAAAGTTCGGAAATCAACAACCGCGGACGCAACATCTGTATTTCTCAGATGTCGTGGGGCGTAGGTCCAATGGTAATTCTCCTCTTGGGTATGCTCTTCGCTCCAGGCGGATACCTCTTTGGATGGGTTGAGTCTTTGGCTGCGGCAGTGGGCGGCAGTGGACTTTCTGAGGCAGCTACCAACGTGTTCTCTTCTCGTGTTGTTTTCTTCTCTCTGTTTGTTGTGGCTTTCATCGCTTGGAACTTGCAGCGTGGCTTGCAGGAGAGTGCTGAGTTTGAGGCTCAGAAGGCTGAAGGCAAGAAAACGGGATTGATGGACAACATCAAGGTGCTGTTCCAGAACAAGATTGCTGTGCGCACTGTATGCTTCTTGGCTACTATCTATCTGACTTGGAACCTCGTTGCATCGGTGATGGGATTCTTCCAGCCACACATCTATGAGACAGCAGGTGGTGTGTCGAACGAGCAGGCTAACTGGATGAACTGCATCCAGTGGGCAATCATCGTAGGCGTCACTTTCATCGTCTCGAAAATGATTGACAAGACTTCCCACAAAGGAATCTATATCTTCGGTCTGTTGGCTGCACTTGCTGCTTGGTTCGTCATTGTTACTGTTGGCGTGAATGGTCAGGCGGGACTGTGGGCATTTGCTGTTCTTTGGGGTATTCAAGGCGGTTCTTCTCCACAGATTTTCTATGCACTTTGGGGCTCTGAGCTGTTCCCTGCCAAGTTCCGTGCAGGTGCTCAGGGACTGATGTTCTTCATCGTCCGTGGTCTGTCGGCAGTTTGGGGACTCGTCTTCACCTATATCTATGGTGACAACGGCGAAGGATTCACCATCGCTGCTTACTGCATGATTGCCCTCTTGCTCATCTCGCTGATTGTGGGCGTCATTGGCTGTCCAAACACTCGTGGCAAGGCCCTCTCTCAGATTACGAAGGAGAGATATGGAGACAATTATTAAATAATTAAAAGGCAAAGGCGCCCCCCCTCCAGCTCCCCCGAGGGGGAGGGAGAAGCCATCCGGTTGTAAATGCCAATGCCAAAGCAAAAATAATTAAAACAATAAGAATGAAAAGTATATTAGAAAATCGTCCTGCACTCGAAGCTACCGTGATGCAGGTGGCAGAAGTGGCAGGTTACCTTTGGGAAAAAGGTTGGGCTGAGCGCAATGGTGGTAATATCACTGTCAATATCACCGAGCATGTGGATGACGAAATCAAGGCGATGCCAGCCATTTCTGATGTGATTCAGATAGGAACCACTCTTCCAAATATCAAGGATTGCTATTTCTATTGCAAGGGAACGGGTAAGCGTATGCGCGACTTGGCTCGCTGGCCTATGCAGAACGGAAGTATCATCCGCATCCTCCCTGATTGTGCAAGTTATGTGATTATCGCCGACGAAGTGGTGATGCCAACCAGTGAGTTGCCTTCCCACCTCTCTATGCACGACTACCTTATTGGTTCGGGCAGCAAGTACAAAGCAAGTTTGCACACGCATCCAATCGAGCTCGTTGCCATGAGCCACAATCCTGCTATGCTGAAGAAGGATGTGATGACAAAACTTCTCTGGTCGATGATTCCTGAGACATTGGCTTTCGCTCCACTCGGACTCGGTATTGTACCTTATGAGCTGCCTGGTTCTGTGAAGCTCGCTGATGCTACACTCGAACAAATCAAGGACTACGACGTGGTGATGTGGGAGAAGCACGGCATTTGTGCTGTCGGTCTCGACATCATGGATGCCTTCGACCAAGCCGATGTGCTCAACAAGGCTGCTACCATCTATCTGCGTGCCAAGAGCATGGGCTTCGAGCCTACAGGTATGACCGACGAGGCAATGAAGGAAGTGCAAGATGTCTTCAACCTTCCTAAGAAGCGTCCTTGCTAAGCGGGTATCGAACTAACGAAGCATAAAATGCACAAAGGTCAAGTCCCTATCACGAGACTTGACCTTTGTGCATTTTATGTCTCGCTCTTAAGACAATGCCTTTGTGGAAATGGCTGATGCCACGGTGTGGGCAGTGGTCCAAGCGGCTTGGAAGTTGAAGCCTCCTGTTACACCATCGATGTTGAGCACTTCGCCAGCGAAGTAAAGCCGAGGATAGTGCTTGCTTTCGAGGGTGTTGCTGTTGATACTCGAAAGGGAAATGCCACCACAGGTGACGAACTCATCTTTGAAAGCTGCACGCCCCACGATGGGGTAGTTGTCATTGATGAGCGTGTTGATAAGACGATGGATGTCCTTTTTGCCGAGTTCGCTGCATCGTTTCTGTGGTGTGTCCTTCAAACTGCGAAGGATGATGTGCTCCCACAGGCGTTGAGGCAATGCAGAAGGATGGCAATTGAGAATTTGCTTGTTGGCATTCTCTCGAAGGAGTTGGGCGAGGAGCGTTTGCACTTCGTTCTCGTTTTGGCTGAGCCAGTTGATGCTGAGCGGTGCTTGATAATGATGTTCGTGGAGCCAACGTGCCGCATAGCTGGAAAGACGTAGTGTGGCAGGACCGCTCACTCCCCAATGCGTAATGAGCAGAGGACCATCCGACTTGAATTTGGTGCTAGGAATCTGTAGTGTGGCGTTTTCAACCACCGTGCCCATGAGGTCTTGAATTCGACTGCTTTTCTCCAGTTCGAAGGTGAAAAGAGAGGGAACAGTTGTTTCGATTTCATGCCCCAAGTCCTTCAGCCATTGAAGCGAAGTCAGTGAGCTTCCGCCCGTTGTGATGGCGATGAAATCATAATCGGCGAATTCTTCCAAGGAAGTAATTTTTCTTTCCTTGAAGATGCGAATGCCGTAACGTTGGCAAAGGGAGAGGAACAGATGGATGATGGTGTGAGAGTCCTGCGAACGAGGAAAAACACATTGGTCGGGTTGATTCGTCAGTGCCACACCATGACTTTCAAACCAGCGGTATGCATCAACGGGAGAAAAAGACTTGAAAAGACGTTTCAGCAGTCGGTGTCCACGAGGATAGACTTGACTCAAGTCGCTGACTTCGGCAAAGGTGTTCGTACAGTTGCAACGTCCACCGCCACTCACTTCCACTTTCGTGAGCACGCGCTTCCCCTTCTCGTAGATGTCAACTTGCATCTGCGGGATCATTTCCTTGAGATTGATGGCGAGGAAAAAGCCTGCGGCTCCTCCTCCGATGATGGCGGTTTTCATCTTATTCGTAAGTTTAAGGAATCGCGGCGAGGTAGTTCTTGAGATTGCCAGCCTTTTGGATTTTCTTTATGGTCTTGTGCCCAAAGGTGGGTTCCATGAAATCCCAGAAAGTCCGAAGTTTGGAGAGGAGTTGTGTTTCGGAAGGAATGATAGAAGCATAGTGTTCATGGAGGCATGCATGCATACTGGTGATGAGGTGGATTCGTTGTTCGAGCGTCCATTCTTTTCCTTCGGCATATTCCCTTGCCAATGAAGATCGTGCCAACAAACCACGTCCTATCATCATGCCGCACAGATGGGGAAACTCCGTCTCGATGCGGTGCAAGTCCTCCATTGTCGTGAGGTCGCCATTGTAAATGAGTGGGTGCTGGCATTCATTGGCAAATCGGCAGAATGCATCGAGGTGCACCTCCCCTTTGTACTGCTGTGAGGCTATGCGAGGGTGGAGGGTGACGTGGGTGAGGGGAGTGCTATTGAGCAAAGGCAGGATGCTGAAACATTCCTCTTCCGATTCCAACCCCAGACGGAGCTTAACCGAAAACTGAATACCTTGTTCGGTGAGTTCCGTCACACGTTGCATAATTTCTGCCACGATGTCGGGGTGCTGCAAGAGTCCGCATCCTCTGCCGTGCCGAGTTTGGAGAGGGAAAGGACAACCCATATTGATGTCGATTCGCTTGTAACCATTTTCAATAATGATATCGCAGAGGCGGTCGAATTCTTTCCTGCTATTGGCAATGACTTGCGGAACGACATTCACCCCTTGATTCCATTCTGGTCGGATGTCGCGCAAGTCTTTTGCACGCACACCACCTCCTTCGATGCGCATGAAAGGCGTGTAGTAGCAGTGTATGCCACCAACTAATTCGTTGTGAATGCGACGATAAACATCGTCGGTATATCCTTGAAGGGGTGCGAAATGAATGTGCATCTTTGAAAATGAGAAATGAAGAATGATGCAAAAATAGTGAAAAACGAGCAAAAAGAAGGCTTTTCTTTGGATTTATTGCCGTTTGTTCGTATTTTTGTCAAAAATTTAATAAAGAGATACTTATGAAGTCAGGAATATTTGCAGCTGGATGCTTTTGGGGTGTTCAGTATCAGTTTCAGAGACAGGCAGGTGTGCTCAACACGACGGTTGGTTATACGGGAGGACAGGAACAGAATCCTACTTATCCCGAAGTGAAAGCCCACCAAACGCACCATGTGGAAGCTATCAAAGTGGATTACGACGAGCAGGTGGTCAGTTACGAAGACCTCTGTAAGTTGTTTTTTGAAATTCACGACCCTGCACAGACTGATGGCATTGGTCCTGACCTTGGTCCGCAATATAGAAGCGAGATTTTCTATCTCGACGAGGAACAGAAAGCTACTGCAGAAAAGGTAATCGCTCTCTTGCGCGAGAAAGGTGATGAGGTAAACACCGTGCTACGTCCTGCCGAAACCTTCTGGGAGGCAGAGGAATATCATCAGCACTACTACGACAAGACCGGTGATGAACCTTATTGCCATATCAGAGTGAAGAAATTTTAAGGGAGGCCCCCTTCAACTCCCCCAAAGTCCCCCTCCAGCTCCCCCAAAGCCCCCCTCCAACTCCCCCGAGGGGGAGAGATTATCCATCCGGATGGCAATCCAACGGCCTATTCTTCATTTTCTTTTTCAGTAAGCTTCGGTTTTGCCGAAGCCATTCTTCAATTCACATTCTTCATTCTTCATTCATCATTCTTCATTTATGAAATACCTTCTTTTTTCCCTTTTCTTTTGCTTGAGTCTTACGACAAAGGCGATTGACACAGATGTCATCAAACTGAATGGCACATGGCAGTTCTGTTTGGATGAGCAATCTACCGTGAAACCTACGGATTCTTTTACCGACGTGGTGACTTTGCCAGGAACCACCGACACCAATCGACGTGGTTGGGAATTGAAAAACTTTAATGAAACCACCCATCTGTCGCGTCGATTCTCTTTTGTGGGAAAGGCATGGTATCAGAAGAATGTGACCATCCCAAAAGAATGGAAATACAAAACCATTCGATTGGTGTTGGAGCGTACGAAACCCACCACGGTTTATGTGGATGGAAAGCAAGTGGGAACTTCGGACGACATCAGTGTGGCTCAAGAATTCGACCTCACCGATGCACTTATTCCGGGTATGCATCTGTTGACCATTTGTGTGGATAACACGGAGAATTCCGTTCCGAAGCAACTGATTGCCAATTCTCATGCTTACACCGAAGATACGCAGACCAATTGGAATGGCATCATAGGTGAGATTTCGCTGAAGGCAAGCGATGAACACACCTTGTCATTCGAGAAAATACTGACCAATGTAGAGACAGGAGAAGTGAAAGCTATCCTTCGATTGCCTTATGGAGTGGGTGCAGGAAAAACGATTCGTCTCACCGTCGTGAATGGCATCGGCAAAGACATCGCTGTCGTTTCTCAAAAGACGAAGAAAGACGCAAAAACAGTGGAGGTAAGCGTGAAAGTGGATAAAGCCAAGCCTTGGAGCGAGTTCCATCCTTATTTATACACTTTGGAAGCACGATTTGTGGGTTCCAAAGAAGTGGCTTCTCAGCGTTTCGGCTTTGTTCATTTCGACAAGCGTGGGCAGCAGTTCTATGTGAACGGACATAAGACCTTCCTGCGTGGTAAACACGATGCTTGTGTGTTCCCGTTGACGGGACATGTGGCGATGGATGTGGCTACGTGGCGACGCTATTTCAAGATGGCAAAGAGCTATGGCATCAACCACTATCGCTTCCATTCCTGGTGTCCTCCCGAGGCTTGTTTCCAGGCAGCCGACGAGTTAGGCATTTACTTGCAGCCCGAACTGCCGTTCTGGGGTGATTTCGATTCCAAGGACCTGCGCTTGATGAGTTTCCTGCTCGACGAAGGAAAGAAGATACTGAAAACCTACGGGCATCATCCTTCGTTTGTGATGATGGCTTTGGGCAATGAACTATGGGGCGACATATCGAAGATGAAGGAGTTTGTGGATGAGTTCCGCAAGATTTGTCCCGAAAAACTCTTCACTTTCGGCTCTAATTTCTACCTCGGCTATCAAGGATGGAAGGAAGGCATGGACTATTTCACCACATGCAGAACTGGTGGTGAACGCGACAAGGAATTCAACACCCACACGCGTGGTTCCTTCTCTTTTGCCGACACCTATGATGGAGGATATATCAATCACACTTATCCCAACACTCGCATGAACTTCGATGAAGCAGTGGAAGCCTGTCCTCTCCCAATCATTAGTCACGAAACCTGCCAGTTCCAGATGTATCCCAACTACAAGGAAATGGACAAATACACGGGTGTGCTTCGTCCTTGCAATTTCGAGGTGTTCCGCGAGCGTTTGAATCAGGCAGGAATGCTGAATCAGGCAAATGACTTCTTCCGTGCATCGGGCACATGGTCGGCATTGCTTTACCGTGCCGACATCGAAATGGACCTTCGAACGAAGCACATGGCTGGTTTTCAGTTGCTTGATTTGCAAGACTATCCTGGTCAGGGTTCAGCTTTCATCGGCCCTCTCGATGCATTCATGGAACCAAAGGGTATTATCAGTGGAGATGCGTGGTGTCGCTTCTGTTCCGAAGTGGTGATTTTGGGTGTGATGGACCGTTTCTGCTGGAAGAACAGTGAACAGCCCGTCATTGATTTGAAGATTGCGAACTATTCGGAAAACTCGTTGAAAGGCAAACGACTCATATGGGTGTTGACCGATGGTGTTTTCCATATTCAGGACGGAGCTCTGATGGTGGAGACGGATTCAGCAGGATTGCTCACTGTGGGAACTATCTCGCTGAATGTCTCCTCTGTTCAAAAGGCAAAGAAACTCAAGTTGGAGCTTTTCTTGGATGGAACGGATTACAAGAACGACTATCCTCTTTGGATTTATCCCGACACTGACTACACACCACTTCGATACGGAACGACCACGAGCGAAGGCATCTACGTGAGCAATGTGCTCAATGCCCGTGTGCTGGAGGAACTGCGCAATGGCGGCAAGGTGCTCCTGATGCCTCGCAAGGAAGATGTGGAAAACGCTACGGTGGGAGGACTGTTCCAAACAGACTATTGGAACTATCGTATGTTCAAGACCATCAGTGAAAACAACAAGAAACCAGTCTCCCCAGGTACGCTCGGTATTCTTGTCAACCCAAGTCATCCGCTCTTCGGTGATTTCCCAACGGAATCCTATTCCAATTGGCAGTGGTTCTCCATCGTGAAGGAGAGCTATCCATTGATTCTCGACCGTCTCGACAAGGATGAGCGTCCCCTCTTGCAAGTCATCGACAACATTGAGCGCAACCACAAACTGGGGCTCGTGATGGAGTTCCAGGTTGAGAGTGGAAAATTGCTCATTTGCATGTCGGATTTGGTTGCCAACCAGTCGAAACCCGAGGTGGCTCAATTCATCAAGAGCATGAGGCAATACATGAACTCCCACCAGTTTAATCCTGACTGTCAACTCTCCTTTGCCAATCTGAAACGCCTGCTCACCGAGCGCACTGAAGAGACGAAAGTGAATGAGCTTCGCAATATCTCCTTTGAGTGATGCGAATCCATGTTGCCCTTGTATGCATCTGAACAGATGGCATCCCATGAAAATCGTACACCTTTTTTGAGCAAAAAATGGTGTACGATTTTTATATTTTGTGAACGTTTTTGTCAGTTCGTAGCCTTTGTAAGCACTAATTTTGCAAAAGAATCTCATCACGACAATCGCATAAGTCTCTAAAGAATGATAATTACTAAAAATATCCAACCAATGATGAAACCAATGACGAAACAAAGTTTAACAGCCATCGTTTTGCTTGTGATGCTTGCATTTGCATCCTCCACGACAGTTTCTGCTCAGCGTTTGCAGCAGAAGATGGGACGTGGCGTAGTGGCTGTGAAGAATGGTTCCAGTGCCACGATTACTTGGCGTAGATTTGCGCAGGAACCCGAAGATGCAAAGTACAACGTGTATGTGAATGGAACGAAACTGAATAGTTCACCCCTTTCCAACACGAACTATGCCACTCAATCCTCTCTTCTGCCAGCGGGTGCCAAGGTGACGGTGACGCTCGTGAAGAACGGAGAGGAACAGGAACAGAGTGGGGCATACGTAGTGAAAAACTATGACCTCAGGAACATCTTCGTTGATATCCATTTCGAGCGTGGCGGTAGTCCTCTCCAGTCGTCGAACTTCGACACCAGCTATGTGTGGCCCGTGGATTTGGATGGCGATGGCGAAATGGACTATGTGGTGAATCGTATCAACAACACCAACCGCATGGATTGCTATGTGGAGGGATATTTGAGCAGTGGGGAGCATTTGTGGACCGTGAAATTAGGTCCCAACGAGTTGAGCTGCTCGGGACAGGACGATCAGGTTTGTGCTTACGACATAGACTGCGACGGGAAGGGTGAGCTGATTGTGCAGACCAGCGATGGCACTCAGTTCTGGGACCCCGACAAGAAAACGTTTGGTCTCTTTGTGAATGGCAACACGACGGGAGACACGGATGGCGATGGAATCATTGATTACGAAAAGCAGTCGGTGAAGAATGCACCAAGATACATGACCGTTGTGGATGGCATGACGGGACGCGAGAAGGCTTCTGTGGAGCAGACTTACACCTCGGACTATACGAGAACGAATCGTGCGTCGCTGATGGGCGATGAATACAATAAGCACGTGGGGCACGTGGGCATTTTCTACCACGACGGCGTGCATCCTGCCATCGTGATGGAGTGGCATACGCGTGACGCCAATGGTGGTCATCATTACCACAATAGCGCGTGGGCTTACGACTACGTGAATGGCGAAGCGACCAACTGGCATCAGCTTTTCTGCAAGACCCCTGGAGGTCCTGCTTTCCACCAAATCCGTATTGGCGATACGGACCAGGACGGAAAGGACGAAATGATTGTGGGTGGCTACACGATGGACCACGACGGCAACACCTTGTTTAATACGGGCATAGCGCATGGCGACCGTTTTCGCACTTCCGACATTGACCCTGAGCGTCCTGGCTTGGAAACCTTCTCCATCCAGCAATATGCGGGTGACATGTTGGGACAGATTCTCTATGATGCTCGCACGGGAGAACCCATCAAGAAGTGGTATCTCTCAGCCACGGGCGATGTGGGTCGCGGAGAGTGCATGGACATTGACGCTAACCACAAAGGATGGGAAATGTGGAGCACGATGGGCGGTGTGTATGATGCGCAGGGAAACCTGATTGAAGGCATTTCTGCACCTTTCCCAACGGAAGGCATCTGGTGGGACCAGGAGCTGGACCGAGAAATCGTGCAAACGTCAGACAGTCACTACAATGTGTATATCCAAGACTTCTTTAAGGGACGAGAAATAGAAATCGCTAAGTTGAGCGGCTATCGTTATCTCACGGTTTATGCCAAGCGTGCTGCTTTCTGGGGCGACATCATCGGTGACTGGCGCGAGGAATTGATTCTGCGCCACGTGGAAGGAGGCGTGTGCGTGGGTATCACGGGCTTCACGACCGATTACACAACTACCGTGAACAATATTTACTGCCTGATGGAAGACCCACACTATCGCTTGGACTGCACGACGAAGGGATATTACCAAAGTCCGAACACAGGTTTCTACTTGGGTTACGACATGCCACGTCCGCAGTTGCCTCCTTGCATGGTGACGGACCTCATTGCCAATGCTGATGGCACATTTACCGACTATCGGAGAAGTGGCAATCAAACATATTCCGACGACAAGTCTTTGCTTCTCGACTTGACATTCGGTTCTGCTGAGTTTCCTCTTAATCATGAAATCAAACCATCGGTGCTCTATGCCATGCCTGTGCGCGACCAAGTCATCACGATGGGTAATCTGAAAGCACTCTCGGAAGGTACGGGAACGGGCAGCATCGGAGGAACGGGCGACGTGTGGAAGGGACAAGTGGGAACGCTCGAAGTGAATGGCGACATCACCACATCGGGCACTACCTATATCACGGAGGGAACGCTCGGCGTGAATGGTAAGATTACAGGACCCGTGGAACTGCGTGCAAGAGGCACTTTAACAGGATGTGTGGATGTGAACGATATCCGTTTCGAAGGGGCGTTGAACTACGAGGGCTGTCGTTTGCAGCCTGGACTTCCTTATTTGCCAACAGGCATGAGAACGAAAGTAATCGGTGTGATGACTTTCAATAAAGGTCTGAAGATAGACAATCGCGTTTTTATGAACATGAAGATTTCCAGCAAGTATGCCGACCACACTGACATAGCTGATGAAGAACTCCGTGCCGACATAATCACGGTGATTGGAGATTTAGAAGTAACGGCTCCTGCTATCTTTGATATTGATGCGCAGGAAGAAGAGGTGAAAGCTGGTAAATACACCTTGATTACTTACACGGGCGAGTTCAAGGGTTCGCTCGATAACTTCTCCGTCATGGGACTCACAGGCATTTCCTACAGCATTGTTGATGAAAACAAGAGCATCCAACTCGTTATCAATGCACAGCGCGAACCTTCTACAGAGGTAGTGTGGACGGGTGCTGAGAGCAATGTGTGGGATTATCAGACCGAGAATTTCCAATTGGGAACGAACGCAACCGAATTCGTGGCTAAGGATGCGGTGGTTGTGAACGATGATGCTGTGAAAACCACGATTCAGGTGGATGACGTGATGCCTGTGGCAAGTGTTACTTTTGAGAATGACACAAAGACCATCACTGTGCAAGGCAATGGAGGCTTCTCGAATGGCGACCTTGTGAAGAACGGAAAGGGTAGGGTGAATATGAATCTCACCCATAGCAACTACACAGGAAAAACCATTATCAACGATGGTATTCTGGCTGTGAAGGAATTGGCAGATGCAGGTGTGGAAAGCAGTATAGGTGCTGCTTCGGTAGCCGCTGCCAACTTCCAGATAGGAAAGGGTACGCTTTATGTGGATAATTCAAATACGGCAACCAACCGCGGAGTGATGCTCACGGACACTGCCACCATTATGATTCCATCGGGTACAACAGCCTTGAAGGGAAAGGTGGAAGGAAAGGGACGCATGGTGAAGAAAGGTGCGGGACAGCTGAACATCACGTACGGTGGTGCCAACACATGGAGTGGAGGAACGGAGCTCGCTGCTGGAACACTTGCCATGGGTGCGTGGAACACCACTTTTGGTACTGCCACTTCTGCCATTGACGTCACGGGAAACAGTAGAATCGTGATTTTTAACAACAATTCCACGTCCGCTGTGCCATCGCTGAAAAATGTCATCAGTATTGCCAAGGGAAAGACGCTCAACATGGATGGTGGACAACGCTGCAAGGTGCAGGGCACACTGAAAGGCGAGGGAACGCTGAAGATTTCCTTCCCATACGTTCGTGGCGACTTCGAAAGCAACACTTCTGCCTTTGAGGGCACGCTTGAAGTGACTTCTGGTCAGTTCCGCATCACCACTGCACTCGACCTTTCGAAAGCCATCTTCAAACTCGATGCTGGCGTGTATGCAGCAAGCTTGAGCAGTCAGGGAGGTAGCGAAACCAGTCGCACCATCAAGATTGGTAGCTTGGAAAGCACAGCAACGGACTGCAGTTTTGGCACAGGTGTTTGGAATGTGGGCTATCGTGGTGAAAACTCCACGTTTGCAGGTGCTTTCAATTCGAGTGCTACGCTGAATAAATATGGTGAAGGTACACTGACCTTGACGGGTGCAAGTGCTGCCAACATGAATGTGAACGAGGGTGTGCTGGAGGTGGAAAACACTTCTAAAGAAACGACAACAGGATTGATCACCGTGAACGATGGAGGTACGTTGTCGGGTCGTGGTACAACTGCTTCAATCCTCGTGAAGAAAGGTGGAAAGCTTGCCGCAGGTAAGAGTGCGGTGATGACCAGTACTATGACTATCAGTAATAGTCTGACCGTGAACGATGGTGGCTATGTAAGAGTTCGTGGTCGTGGCACGTCAAGCGTCGATGCATACAAAGTGGCTGGCAATGTGCGGTTGACCAATCCTATTTTCAAGATGGAACGTCTGAGTGGTGATTGGGAAGCTGATGCTGAACTGAAAGTCTTCCCGGGCGATGGAAAGATTACAGTGACAGGAACACCTCGTTTCGAGCCATCCGTTCCTATGGCAGACTATATGTGGGACACTTCCGCTTTGGAAAGCGAAGGCATCATCCGTGTAGTGGCTGATCCTGTAGGCATCCGTGGTGTCTATGCTGACGAGCAAGAGGAGGTGACCTATGATTTGTCAGGACGACGCATCACCACCGACCATGGACACGCCGTGCGCATCATCAATGGCAAAAAGGTGTTTAAATGAAGAATGAAAAATGAAGAATGAAGAATGGTCGCTTCGCTCCGAACTTAGAGCTCGTCGTAGCCAATATATTATACTCTTATCAGTAGTGTAATAATCATTCTTCATTCTACATTCTTCATTCTTCATTCTTCATTTTCCAAAGCTTTTTCCCAACTCTTCTCGTAAAAGTGTTCGTTTGTTATGAACTTTTCGTTTGGATAAAGTGAAAAAGCGAGGGCTCGTTATAATTATAGCGAGCCTTCGTTAGCGTTCCGCCGAGCCCTCGTTAAAACGACAACGAGCCCTCGGCAACTAGTTTAATCCAAAGGAACGGTTCAGATAAGTGGCTAAAAAAGATAAGCCTTTCCGAACGAGAAGTTCAGGAAAGGCATTCTTGATGGTTGAAATGGATGATAGAGACGAAAGGAATCATTGCATTGTTGTGAGAAAAATGAACCCCGCTGTCCGTAAGAGGACAACGGGGTTAAGTAATGCTAATCTGTTATTTGGTGATCAATATTTCATTTTCTCACCATTGACAACATAATAGTCTTTGTAAACCTCCAGCGTCTGTTCATCACAGAACTGAGTAAAGGCATCTGCCATTCTCTTCAGCTTTTCCTCTGTCAGTTGGCTGCCCGCATACGATTGTGCTGCCACATCTGGCTGTGTTCCAATACTAGCCAGCGTTTCATTCTTGGAAGTCTGGATGAGATAGGCAAGGAGTCTCTGCAAGCCCAGCAAATAGTCCTTGTTGGCATCAACCTTCACACCTGCCTTTGGTGTTACAGTAACAGATAAGGAGAAAAAAGCCTTTTGATTTTTTAGAGTAGAAAGATTCTCTACGATGTCACGAATATACCACGACGTCTTTTCCAGTTTTTTCGTTTGCTTTCCAAAGCCTGGGCCCTCGTAGCTGATGTTGACATCGAACAGGTTGAGCATGTCTTCAGACGCTACGACATAGTATTTACCTTCAATTCTTTCAGCAACTTTCGTCGTTGTAGGGGTAGGAGTATCCTCCTCTTTTTTACCTGAGTCATCATCGTCTTTGCTGCACGAAGTGAACACTGTTGCTAAACCGCATAGAAAGATGGCGGCTAACATCCATAAATGATTCTTTCTCATTGTTGATGAATTTATAAAAAAAATTATCTATTGATTATTCGTTCACCGTTAATTCACCAGTTCCATAGATGCAGGACTTGCCATCTACTAAGCTGACAAAGCGTTCCCAGTCGGTGACTGGATTTACCTGGATGACGAAGCTTTCCTTTGGTGTACGCTGACCGCCCTTAGGTGTCTCGGTCACGATAACGCTTGGTCTGCAGAAATAGAAAGGATCAGTGAACTTGAAGTCCTTCTTGGCGTGCATGATGGTCTCGTATGAGTATTTTTTGCCTGTTGGCTGATCCTTCAGCGTGAAGCGCAGTACAAGTGGATTCTGCATATCTTTGACGAGTTCTTCGCCGTACATAGGGAGAGATAGATTGACGTAAGTATTGTATATAGCCTTCTCAAAATCGTCTAATGCCACTCCCTCGGTCTCAGCATCGATGTCCCAGGTCTTGGTAGTGCCCTTGGTATCCACATACTTGAAGTCGTATTCAAAGGCGTTCAATGTGGAGCGCTGAATGATGAGTGTCAGTGTTACGTCAGCCGATGCTGCTTTTGGTTCTTCCTTTCCGCCTGGCTGTTCCTCCTCAGGAGTCTTAGGCTTGTCACCATCGTCGTCTTTACTGCACGAAATAAATACTGTTGCTAAACCGCATAGAAGGATGGCGGCTAACATCCATAAATTGTTCTTTTTCATTTTTGATGAATAATTAAAATTAGATAATTAGAAAGGACTCGCCTTAATAAGACTTTGTCTTTATATATGTTCGGGGCAAAGGTAAAGTAATTTTTTTTAAATACAACTATCTTTTAGCAAATAAAATGTTCAAGTTTTGCGCAAGATAGGTGTTCTTGCGCATATAAAGCCATTTTCCGTCATTCAGCATTGATGATAATTACCGAACAAAAACAAAAACTCGCAAGATGTTGAGTTCAACTTCTTGCGAGTTTTGTTTGTACCCTGTTGTGGGTGGTGAGAGCTTATTCTTCCGTTTCTACTTCCTCAACGGTTGGAGTTTCTGGCTTCTGCTTAGCGAGGAATTCAGGAAGATTGAGACCTGCCATGTTGAAGAGTTCGTTGAGTGGAGGAACAGATTTCATCAGACCTGACACAAAGTTGGCTGTGGAGCCTTTGCCATCGACGTTGTTGCCTCCGTCCCAAACGGTGACGTGGTCGATGTTGATGCCCTTTACTGCCTCTACCTGAGTCTTCACGAGTTCTGGCAACTTCTCAATGAGCAAGAGCATGTAAGCCTTGTTGGCATCGCCACCTGCAGCTTGAACCATCTTGTCGTAACCAGCTGCCTGCTTGGTCAGCACTTCGTAGTATCCCTTTGCCTCAGCTTCCATCTTTGCGAAAATAGCGTCGGCTTCACCCTTGGCGTTGACACGCATCTTCTCTGCTTCTGCTTCTGCCTCGATGATTCGTCGTTGCTTCTCAATTTCCTGTGGCACGATGATATTGGCGTTTTGAGTGGAGCGTTCACGCTCAGCACGAGCCATTTCAGCCTCACGTTCTGCAGCGTATGCTTCCTGTTGTGCACGAGCCTGTTGAACACGCTCTGCAGCGGTTGCCTTGCGCTGAGCCTCTGCCTCTTTCTCTCGACGGTCGGAATCAGACATGGCTACTTCCACCTTAGCTTCGTTCTCACCCTTCACAGCCTCTGCATTGGCACCAGCCACGCGGATACGGGTTTCACGAACGGCGTCTGCCTTACCGATTTCTCCGACTTTCTCTTGTTCAGCCACGCGTACCTTTGCCTCGTTGATGGCCTTAGCTGCTGCTTCACGACCGAGAGCCTCGATGTATCCGCTCTCATCCTTGATGTCGGTTACGTTCACGTTGATGAGTCGAAGACCGATTTTCTTCAGTTCCACTTCGACGTTGGCACTGATGCTTTCCAAGAACTTATCACGGTCGTTGTTCAGTTCCTCGATGCTCATGGTGGCGATAACGAGACGGAGCTGACCGAAGAGAATATCACGTGCGAGTTCCTGAATCTGACCTGGAGTCAAACCGAGCAAACGTTCTGCAGCAGCATTCATGGATTCGGGCTCGGTGGAGATACCGACGGTGAATCGGCTTGGCACATCCACACGGATGTTCTGCCTACTCAGGGCATTGGTGAGGTTGGCATCGATGCTGATAGGGGTGAGTGAGAGATAGGCGTAGTCTTGAATGATTGGCCACACGAAGGCTCCTCCGCCGTGGATGCATCGAGCACTGGTTTTGTTACTGGTCGTTCCGTAGATAACGAGAATCTTGTCGGAAGGACAACGACGGTAGCGATTGATGATGGAAACAAATAGGAAGATACCTACGATTACCGCTACAACAATTAAATACATGGGATCCATATTGTAAAATTAAAAATTAAAAATTAAAAATTAAAAGTGAAAAATGCCATCTGGATGGTCTTTCTCCTTCCCTCGAGGAGACTGGGAGGGGGCTATTACGCTTCACGCTTCACACTTCACGCTTCACGTTTTTCTCCTCCCCTCGGGGAGGCTGGGAGGGGACTTTCCTTTCTTACACAGCTTCGACTTCCAGCGTGCCGTTGTCGGTCACTTTGAGAATTTTCACGCGCTTGCCGGATGGGATAGGGTCGCCGAGTGTGAAAGCGTCTATTTCATGGATAGAGCCACCGACGCTGATTTGGATTTTTCCCTTGCCTTCGTCGTGTCCTGGGATGCGGAGATAGACGTTTGCCATCTTTCCCTCGCACTTCTTGATATCGAAAGCTCCGTTCGACTGTAACTTGTAAGCCTGTTTCTTCACCCAGAAGAAGATGAGTACGAAGACGATGCCGACAATCACTGCAACGACTGTGAGGAGGAAATTGTTGCTGATGGTGTCGCGGAAGCAGATGCCGCCCCATCCGAAACCAACGAGGAAGTTGATGAGGTTGCGAATGGAGAAGAGCGACAAGCCGCCGCCGAGGTCCATGGTGTCGCTGTCAACACTGCCGAAGTCGGACACGTCGAAATCGACATCCACGTCAGCTGAGTCCATTCCTAATACGGTTAAAATCATCTGAATGATGAAAATCACTGATGCCACGAGAGCGCAAGACCAAAACACTTGCATCAATCCATCGAGGCTTGTAAACCATGTTGTAAATTGGTCAATCATAATGCTTAAAGGGTTAGTTTCGTATAAGGATGCTACAAAGATAGCAATTCTATCATTCATTTCGATGATTTTTGAACAAAATTTTTCCGGAATCGACCTTTTCTACATCCGTTTTCTATTCCTCCTTATTATTAAAATATATGGTGGTAAAGCAGGATAATCCCACCTTCTTGCTCCAAACGAACAACCGCCATGCTTTCAACGCTGAAGCATGGCGGTTGTTCGTTTGGTTTGTGAGAGCGAAACGCCTGAGTGTTATTTCTTTGTCTTGATTTTCAGAACAGGAGCGATGGTGTTGACTTTCTTAGGGAGAGTAACGGAGAAGGCATCGGACGACTGGCTGAAAGGGATTTTGCCGTAGCCGAGGAGTTCGACGGAGGAGATGCGCTCGGTGGCGAGACTCTTGATGGAGAGTTGCATGTTGTCGGGCCATGCGAGGGCTGTGGCATAGAGGACGTTGCCTTTCTGCGTGAATCGGATTTCGGAAGAGCCAGCCTTGGTATACTGTCCGTCGTTGAAACCCTGGGCGTTGATGGCTATGTCGCTGTCGGCAATAGGACCTTCTCCGAATTTCTTCCACGGACGGGTGCCGACGATGCTTTCCTTGTTCACTTTCATCCATGCACCAAATTCCTTGAGGATGGCTTCTTCCTTCTCGTCGAAAGTGCCGTCGGCACGAAGCGGGATGGAAAGGAGCATGTTTCCGTTCTTGCTGACAATATCGACCAAAAGTTTGACAACTGTGGCTGCCGACTTATAGCCGTTGCGCTTATAGGTGTCATTGTTGTAGTGCCAGTCGCCAATGCAATTGCAGCATTGCCAAGGGCGTTCCATGATTTTGTTTGGCGCACCGCGCTCTACGTCCCAAACGAGTGCATCCTTCTGTGGGTCTTCGAGAATCTTACCGAACACGATAGCCTGGTTCTTACCCTTGTGGGTGGCCATGCTGTGGTTGTACTGATGTGCGGTGATTTTCAAGCCGGCATCGCTGATGGGATAGAATGGAAGTACGGTGACATCGAAATAGATGAGGTCGGGGTTGTAGCGGTTGATGGCATCGAGCGTGCGATTGTAGAAATTGGTGACGTACTCCTGCGTTGGCAGGCAGGCTCCGCCGCCCCATCCCCACTGGCGATGAATAGAATTATTGTCCCAAGAGTTATTGCTAAAATCGTGGTCTTGAGCATAGAGTCGTTGTGGGTCGAGTCCTTTCCACCATTTCTCAGAACCATCGACATTGGGCTTGTAGCCATCTTCCTTCGTGAGCCAGCCATCGTATTTCACACCTCGCTTCTCGCCCTTGAGGTCGAAGCGACGTGAAGGCTCATACCATGTCCAGGCATGGTCGGCATGGAAGGAGATGCCAAAGGGGAGTCCTGCTTTCTTGGCAGCGGCAGCCCATTCACTGAGGATGTCGCGGTGAGGACCGATGTTCTTGGAGTTCCACTCTTGGTACTGGCTATCCCAGAGGTCGAAGTTGTCGTGGTGGTTACCGAGCGCGAAGAAGTACTGAGCTCCAACTTCCTTATAGAATTGCACGAGCTTCTCGGGATTCCAGTGCTCAGCCTTGAAAAGAGGAAGAATGTCCTTGAATCCCACTTCGGAAGGATGACCGTAGTGCTCACGATGGTAGTTGGACTTGTAGGTGCCTTCCATATATAATTCGCGAGCCATCCAGTCACCAGAACCTTCTACGCATTGCGGTCCCCAGTGTGCCCAAATACCGAATTTTGCATCGCGGAACCACTCAGGCACTTCGTATTGGCGGAGGGATTCCCAGTTGGGCTCGAACTGTCCTGTCTGCATAGGCTCTTGTGCTTCGCTCACAGGAATTTGGTACTGTTGTGCTTGTATGAGATTTGTTGTGAGCAAGCAGAGGGAGAGAAAAATGAGGTTTCTTTTCATGACAAAATGATGGTGTTAGTAATCTGGTCGCAAAAGTAGGAAAAACGCATTTGATTTGCTTGCAGAAAAGAAGACGATGATAGGACAAAATTGATAATCATGCATTGGACACGAATCGTTCACCGATGCCGTTAGAAACTGAATTGTGCCGATGAACTGTTTGTGAATACGCGTCTCTCACCCCAAGGGAGCTTGATGATGAAGCAGAAATTCCCTTTGCGCTCGGCATTGAACCAGACGATACGGTCTGTTTCATCCACATGGACGGTGCAGTCCCAATAGTCGGTGCCGTTGTCAACAGGCAGGTGGAAGGTGCGCTGGCTATATCCATCTGGATAGATGACGAAGGTGCGCATGCCCTTCAGACTCGTGCCGTGGACTGTGGTTGTATTGGTGGAGATACTGAGCGGAATGATGGCACCTTTACGAATGAAGATGGGGTAGCGGTCGAGACTGTAGGTCTTGGTGAGTGATTCTCCTGGGGCATAGGTCTTTCCGTCGAAGAAATCCACCCATTTGCCATCGTTGGGGAGAGTAAAGCTAACGCTGGAATTCTCGCTTGTGATAGCTTTTACAAAGATGTCGTTACCGATTTGATGACTTTCCTGCGCTGTGTTGGTGTTTTTCAACAACGAACCGCCATGCAGATGGGCATCGACCACAGTGGAGAACATGTAGGGAGCTAATTCCTTGTGGAGCGTGACAAAATAGCGGTAGATGTTGGCGGCTTCTTCACTGTGCCACCAAGGCAGATGGTTGGTGAAGGCTCCGTTCATGCCTCCATTCACCATGCAGGCAGTCATGGCTCCGAATTGAGAGTAGCGGATGAATTGCTGAGCGTTGGCTTTGGCTTGCCAAAATCCACCTATCTCAGTGGCAGTGGCTGCATAACCACGCTGTGCCGATTCATAGATGTTGGTAATCTGATGACTAAGTCCTTCCCAATCACCACCAAAATCGCCGCACCATCCCATGTTGAGCTTCTCAATGGAAGCATGGGTACCATTGCCTTGATGCGAGAACGGACGTGCCAATACGATGCTCTCTTTGCTTCGAGCTTGAGCTTGGTCGTACATGGCATCGTAGTAGTATTTGCGGAACTGCTCATTGGTCATCCCTCCAATGGATGTATTAACAATATCGCCAAAATAGCGTGCACCTTCATCCGCTTTCCATCCAAACACACCATCCACAAACACCTTGTTCATTTGTTTTGTCCACCATTTCTTTGCTTTTGGGTTGGTGAAATCCACATGCTGTCCAACGCCTTTCCACCATTCACTGGTCTTTCCACCGTTCACCGTGTAACCCTTTTTCCTCGCCTTGTTGAAAAGTTTGTTGAAGCCGATGGGCACGTCCTTTGATGTGCTGTCGATACATGCTGTTGCCCAAAGAATGACTTTCACGTTTTTCTTCTTGAATTCGTTGATCATCTTCTTGTGGTCGGGATAGCGTTGAAGGTCCCAGTTGAAGTCGTTGTAGGAGGTGCTCCAAGGGCTGTCGATGATGATGCCGTCCACAGGGATGTCATGTTCCAAATATCCATTCACCAACTGGCGAGCACCAGCGGAGGTGTTGATGCTATCCTCCCAAACGATGTGCCCGAATGCCCAATAAGGCGTGATGGGTGGATTGTCTGCAAAGGCAGAGAGTTGAGAAAAAGAGAAAAGAAGCAAGAGTGATGCCATACTCATTGCTTTGAATGCAATCATTTTCATGGTGTGGTATGTTTTTAAGATGATGAATTTGTGCAAAGATATAAATAATCTTTCATTATCTTTCTTTTTTACGCACACTTTTTCTTTTGTAACATTTTCTTTTGATTTTGTAACCTTGCTTGTTTTTTGGGGAAAATGTTTCAAAAGTATAAATATAAAATACAAAATGGATTTTACATTAGATTTTTTTTTGCTTATTTTGCAACGTGAATAGTTGCGGGATGCAATTTTCTCCTATTGTGATAAAACAATCATCTAAAAAATATTTCAATATGGACAACACTCAAACAGCGAATGAATCGAAAGGATTCTACAAACTTAATTGGTTGCAGCGCATCGGCTTTGGTTCGGGCGACTTGGCTCAAAACCTCATTTTTCAGGTAATCTGTACTTATCTGCTTTTCTTCTATACCGACATTTACGGCCTTACTCCTTCGGCTGTGGCTGTGATGTTTTTGGTAGGTAACGTGGCAAATGTCATTTGGGACCCTATCGTGGGTACATTAATTGACAAGAGTAATCCACGTTTCGGTAAATATCGCTCGTACCTGCTTTATGTGGGTATTCCATTGTCTGGTTTTGCCATCTTGTGCTTCTACAACGGTTTTGCACCTTCATTGATTTATGCATACGTCACCTATATTTCGATGCAATTGCTCTACACATTCATCAATGTGCCATACGGAGCGTTGAACTCTTCGTTAACTCGCGATACGGACGAAATCACCATCCTTACCTCGGTGCGTATGTTCATGGCAAACCTCGGTGGTTTGGCAGTTAACTCTGGTCTTCCTTTATTCATCGCCCTGATTGCAGGTGCACCATCCGACAGCCTTCCTAAGGATTCAGACGCTTGGTTCATCACGATGACGATTTATGCCATTGTTGGTTTCTGTCTGCTTGCATTCTGCTTCTCTCAGTGCAAGGAGCGCGTAGTCATGGATAAGAAGGACACAGAAAGCGTGAAAGTGAGCGACCTTTGGATGGAGTTTGTTCGCAACCGTCCATTGCGCATTCTCGCATTCTTCTTCATCACAGCGTTTGCCATGATGTCGGTTGGTAACGCAGCAGGAGCATATTTCATCAATAGCAATCTCCACGGTTCTGCACAGGAACTGTCGATTTTCATGGCTCTTGGTTCTATCCCTGCTTTCATCTTTATGCCACTTGTTCCTTGGTTCAAGCGTATGGTTGGCAAGAAGAACATGTTCTATATTTTCCTGAGTGCAGCCATCGTAGGTATGGCAATGCTTTATTTCATTTCCAAGATGGAGCATCCAAGCATGATGATGGTTTATATAGCACAGTTCATCAAGAGTACTGGCGTTATCGTAGCTACTGGTTATATGTGGGCATTGGTTCCAGAGGTGATTTCTTACGGTGAATACACAACAGGTCGCCGCATTTCGGGTATTGTAAATGCGCTCACCGGTTTGTTCTTCAAGGCAGGTATGACTTTCGGTAGCATCGTAGGTCCAGCAGTTTTGGCATACGTTGGTTACGAGAGTGCAGTGATTGACCAGACTCCATTAGCTGAAGAAGGTATTCTCTGGCTCGTTTGCGTCATCCCAGCTATCTTGCTGTTGCTTGCTATGTGGATTATCAGCAAGTACGAACTTGAGGATGATGTCATCGATAAGATTAATCGTGAAATTGAAGCAAGACATCAATAATCATTGAACAGTTTATGAAGAAACTCATATTAGGTTTGGCTTCGGTAGCATTGGCACTTGCCTCTTGCACTCCGGAAGCGAAAAAAGAAAAGACTCTGTGTGAAGCCTTCGAGGACAAGTTCCTCGTTGGCGCCGCAGTGAATCAATGGCAGGTCAACACCACGGATGAGAAGTTGGCTAACCTCATCAAGACTGAGTTCAATTGCTTGGTGGCTGAGAACTGCATGAAGGGTGAGGTGGTCTCTCCTGAAGAAGGTGTTTGGGACTTCAAACTTGCCGATGAATTCGTCGATTTGTGCGAGAAGAACAAGCAAGCTTGCTATGGCCATTGTCTTGTTTGGCATTCTCAGGCTCCTCAATGGATTTTCTCTGATAAGAATGGAAATCCAGTAGATAAAGAAACCTTGATTGAACGCATGAAGAACCATATCCGCACGGTGGTTGGACGCTACAAGGGACGTGTGAAGTCGTGGGATGTGGTGAATGAGGCTATCGAAGATGATGGTTCTTTCCGTCACTCTCCTTATTATAATATAATAGGAGAAGAGTTCTTCGAAATCGCATTCAAGACTGCACAAGAAGCGGATCCTGACTGTGAACTTTACTACAACGATTATTCGATGGACAAGCCTGCCAAGCGTGATGCTGTCGTGGCATTGGTAAAGAGCTTGCGCGAGAAGGGTTGCCGTGTGGATGGCGTGGGTATGCAGTCACACGTGGCTTTCGATACTCCACTTGATGAGTATGAGAAAACCATCGAGGCTTTGGCATCTGCAAATTGCAAGGTGATGATTACCGAGCTCGACCTTTCCGTGCTGCCTTGGCCAAATGGCAATCAAGGTGCTGAAATCAGCAATAACTTTGAGTATGCCAAGGAAATGGACCCTTACAAGGATGGCTTGCCAGAGGAAAAGGAACAGGAAGTGACGGACTTCTACACCAAGCTCTTCAACATCTATTTGCGCCATGCAGATGCCATTGAGCGCGTGAATTTCTGGGGTGTCAGTGATGGCGATTCTTGGAAGAACGATTGGCCAATCAAAGGACGCACCGACTATCCACTTGCTTTCGACAGGAACCTTCAGCCACGAAAATTTGTGGAGGCTATCAAGGCATTGGTTGTGAAATAAAGAGAGTTCTTCCCACCCGCGAAAACTCAAAAACTAATATCGTTTAAAGTTTAACGTTTAAAGTTTAACGAAAAATCACTTCTCCGCGAAAACTCAAAAACTTAAAAACTTATCAACTCAAAAACTAACAATATGAAACGTTATCTTTTTCCTGCCGACTACATGGCAGACCCTTCCGTTCACATTTTCAACGGAAAAATATATATCTACCCAAGTCATGACTGGGAAGCTTCGAACGTAGAAAACGACAATGGCGACCAGTACATCATGAAAGATTATCATGTGCTTTCCATCGATGGCGACCCAATGACGGGTGAAGTCACCGACCACGGCTGTGTTCTTCGTCAGGAAGATATTCCTTGGCATGGTCGTCAGCTTTGGGACTGCGACGTACAAGAGTATGAGGTTGAAGTGCCTACCAATGCAGAGGAACAGGCTGCTGGCATGGGCTACAGCAAAAAGATTAAGAGGTATATCATGTATTTCCCTATGAAGGACCGCAATGATGTGTTCCATTGGGGAACTGCTATTGCCGACAATCCTGCTGGTCCGTTCATTCCTCGTTCAGCACCAATCCCTGGTAGCTACAGCATCGACATGTGCGCATTCAAGGACGATGATGGTGAGGTGTATGTCTATTTCGGTGGACTTTGGGGCGGACAGCTTCAGCGTTACAAGGACAATATCCATCTTGAGACTCCATATCTCCCTGAGGGAAAGGAAGATGCCCTGCCAAGTCGTTGCGTGCGTCTCACCAAGAATGGTCTCTACTTTGCTGAGGCTCCACGTCCAATCATCATCGTGGATGACGAAGGCAATCCGCTCAAGGCAGATGACCCACATCGTTTCTTCGAAGCATCGTGGATGCACAAGTACAATGGCAAGTATTACTTCTCTTATTCCACTGGTGATAGCCACATGTTGTGCTATGCTGTTGGTGACAACCGTTACGGCCCATTCACTTATCAGGGTGTGATTCTTACTCCTGTGGTTGGTTGGACTACCCACCATGCCATTTTGGAGTATAAGGGCAAGTGGTATCTTTTCCATCATGATTCTGTTCCTTCAGGTGGCAAGTCTTGGCTCCGCAGTTTGAAGGTGTGCGAACTTAAGTACGATGAGAACGGAAAAATCATCACTATTCCTGGAATTGACGAATAGCATCCCTTTCAAAGCTTCTTGCTCCCCTGAATTTCCTTGGGAGTGAGCTTTCAAAAAAACTCTGTTAATGATTTCTCATTGGCAGAGTTTTTTTGTTTTATTTCATATTCTTCATCCTTTTTTCAGTAAAATAATTTTTCTTTCGACAAATCTTTTATAACTTTGCCACGTATTCAAGAGACACTTTTGTTTTTTTCTATTAATCAACAAACATTCTATATTATTTTTTTATTCATTTTAAACAAACACGACAATGAACAATCGATTTTCAAAACTCTGTATCGTTGCAATGATTTGTGCCGTTTCTTTCAATTCTTGCATCGGCTCTTTCTCTCTTTTCAACAAGTTTGCTCAGTGGAATGCTAATGCCACCGATAGCAAGTATCTGAATGCAGTTATTGGTTGGTTGCTTTGCTGGGTTTATCCTATCTGTGGAACTGTTGACTTCCTCGTACTCAACACTATCGAATTCTGGTCGGGTGAGAATCCATTGGCAGATGCAGGTAAGGTGCAGAACGTGATGGGTAGCGACGGACACATGTACGCCATCACAACCACTAAAAAGGGTTACGAAGTGAAGAACGACAAGGGCGAACTTGTCAACTTCGTTTATGACAAGAACAACAAGTCTTGGACTGTGGAATCGAATGGCATGTCACAGGTTTTGCTCCAACTCACCGACGACCAAAATGCAAAGGTTTACCTTCAGAATGGTAAGAGCATGAATGTCAAACTCAACAACGAAGGTGTGACTGCATTCCGTCAGGTTGTTGAAGGCAATGCTTTCTACGCATTCCGTTAATTCTGATAGTCTATAAGGTTTATAGTTAGGAGAGTTCACCTTGCTGGTGTCAACTCTCCTAACTATTTTATAATATGACTGTTTTTTATCTTTTGCCTTGATATTTTTCTATAATTCCAATAATTATTAGGCAAAAAGAGAAAGGAATGGAAAACTTTTTTTAAATTTGCCACATCATTAATATTTAAAACTCAAAAACTTAAAAACTTAAGAACTCAAAAACTAATATTTATTAACTACCATGAACGAAGTAAAACCTTATGTTATTGGTGTTGACCTAGGAGGTACAAACACCGTGTTTGGCATTGTGAATCAGCGTGGCGATGTGCTTTACGATGATTCTATCCGTACGCAAGAATATGCAACGGCTGAAGCTTTTGTTGAAGCAGGTGTGGCATGTTTGAAGCCACTGATTGATAAAGCTGGCGGCATCGACCAGATTAAGGCAATGGGTATTGGTGCACCTAATGGCAATTACTACACAGGCGCTATCGAATTTGCTCCAAATCTGCCTTGGAAGGGTGTGGTGCCATTGGCAAAGATGTTTAGCGATGCTTTGAACATCCCTGTGGCTATGACCAACGATGCCAATGCAGCAGCCTTGGGCGAAATGATTTATGGTGTGGCTCGTGGCATGAAGAACTTCATCGTCATCACCCTCGGAACGGGCGTTGGTTCAGGTATCGTTATCAATGGTCAGTTGGTGTATGGGCACGATGGTTTTGCAGGCGAGTTAGGTCATGTCACAATGGTGCGTGGTGCTGAAGGTCGTCAGTGCGGATGTGGTCGTACAGGTTGCTTGGAGACTTATTGCTCGGCAACAGGTGTGGCTCGTACTGCTCGTGAAATCTTGTCTAAGACCACCAAACCAAGTCTGCTTCGCGAACTCGACCCAGAGAAGATTACTTCCCTCGACGTGAGTATTGCTGCTGGCAAGGGTGATGAAGTGGCTAAGGAAATCTTCGACTTCACAGGTCACATGCTTGGTGAGGCTTGTGCTGATTTCACTGCTTTCTCTTCTCCAGAAGCATACATCTTCTTTGGTGGCTTGACCAAGGCAGGCGACCTCATCATGAAACCTATCGAGGAAGCTTACAACAACCATGTGATGCAGATATTCAAAGGAAAAGCAAAGTTCCTCGTATCGGGCTTGATGAGTTCGAATGCAGCCGTCCTCGGTGCTTCCGCCCTTGGTTGGGACATACCAGAGGAATAACAACCTTTTGACTCAGAATAATATCAAAACTCCCCACGGCAACTCATAATGCCGTGGGGAGTTTGCTTTTCTTCGGGGTTCAGCTCCAAGCCATGTACTGGCTCTCTATTTTGATTGGGCAAAGCCATTCCTTCGATTGAACTAACTTTTTCCTTTGGTTGTATAGCATTTTTCCTTTGGTTGTACTGAATCTTCCCTTTGATTGAACTGAAATGCCGAGCCCTCAACGTTAACACGGCGAGCGCTCGGCGTTGCGATAACGAAGGCTCGCTGTTTCGATGGCGAGCGCTCGGCAACTAGTTGAATCCAAAGGAGCGATTCAGTGCAATAAAAGGAGAACGATAGTACAATAAAAGGAGAACGCCAGTAAATGGAAACGCAGTTTAAAAGAGCAAAAAACTATGGTAAAAATAAAATATTCTGTCCTTTAATGTTGTTAAATACCATTGCAATCACACAAACGAAAGTTGAGCTATGATATGGTCTGTTGTTTATGATTAAGGATTTATTTTGAACCTTTGACATGTACAATCTATTTTTTTTTCAGTCAAAAAAAAATAATGAAAAACTTTGAAAATTACTATAATAGTTATAATTTTGTATTCAAAATAAATTTTACATGAGCAAATTCAAATTATATAGTGTTGGACATTCCAATCAGTCGCAAGAAGATTTTCTTGGGTTGTTAAAGAGATATGATATTAATTGTATCGTGGATGTTAGGAGTGTACCAGCAAGCAAATATACTCCTCAGTTTAATTTGGAGCCTCTGAAAGAGTTCCTGCGTGCTAATGATATTCAATATCTGCATTTTGGTGATGAGTTCGGAGCAAGGAGGACTGATTGTCTTGATTCTGAAGGTCAAGTTAATTTTGAATTGGCAGTTGATACTCCCAATTTTAAGCATGGAGTAGAGCGATTGATGAACGGTTTGCAGAAGGGGTTCCGTATATCTTTCATGTGCTCAGAAGCTAATCCTTTGGAGTGTCACCGTTTTTCACTTATCTCACGTTATTTCTACGATAAAGATTTTGATGTTCAACATATCTTAAAGGATGGCAGTTTAGTTTCACATGTTGCTTTGGAGAAAGAAATGATAAATGAATATTTGCATTCCAAGAAACATCGACTTTCGGAAATTGACCAACTCTTTGGCAGTTATACAAAAGAGGATCAGCGTTGTGATGCCTATCGGTTGAAAAACAAAGAAATAGGATATAAGCCACAATATGAACTGGATGAAAACCTGATTGATTTATGATTACATTCTATACAATAGGATTCACAAAAAAAAGTGCCGAACAGTTTTTCAATTTACTTCGCGACAATCACGTAAAGCAACTAATAGATGTACGTATAAGTAATGGTAGCCAGTTGGCGGGGTTTGCAAAAGGGAAAGATTTGGAATTTTTCCTTAAAGAAATCTGTCATATTCCATATAAACATGTTATAGATTTTGCACCGACAAAGGAGTTGCTTGACAAATGGCATAAGCAGGAGGTCTCTTGGACTGAATATGAAACTATCTACACTTCTATACTAAAGGAAAGGGACATTCTTCGAAAACATGGTATCAAACAGTTTGACGGTTCTTGTTTTTTATGCAGTGAAGAGACACCTGAAAACTGTCATCGTCGACTGCTGGTGGAATATATGAAGAAACACTCTACAGAAGATATTAATATTATTCATTTGAAATAGAATAGATATCAATAGTATCATCATTATGGCTTCGTTTGTTGTGGCTCCAGAAGTTCGTTATTTTATATGTCTCGCAAACTCTTACAAGCGAGGGGGGCGATGTATTGCTGGTATAGAAATAGATTCTGACAATAGCATCATTTATAATAAAAATGGTAATCCCAAATGGATTCGTCCTATAGCAGATACGCAATATGGAGAAATACCCAATGATGAAGCGGAATGTATAAAATTACTTTCTCATGTTGGTTTATCAAACGTTGAAGATAATCCTCGGAATGTGCATCGTGAGGATGTGTTATACGATTCGATGGAGTTAGTTTCATCTAAAATTTTTCCTCAAACTAAATTCTTGGACAAGTTAGTTGATAAAACCCATAAGTCGATTTTTGGCAATCATGGTAAAGCTGTCTCTGTTGACATGGCATCAAGCCTCGACTATTCATTAATGTTTATACATGCCGAAAATGTAAGAGCTTATATTGACGAAAGTAGGGAAAGGGCAAAGATTCGAATGTGCTTTATATATAATGATGCAGAGTATGATTTCCCGATTACAGACCCCGTTTTTTTAGACAAAGTCAGGAAAAACCCTGAACTGTTTGATGTTATTCCTAACGTATATCTTACGATATCTCTCGGACTTGAATATGAAGGATGGTATCATAAATTGGTGGCAGGTATAATAATTCCAGATGATTCTTTGCTATCCAATAGTATTGAAGGTGTTTCGTATATGGAACAACAAAGAGCACTTCATACTAATGCATATGTCAGATGGACACCTGAAGAAGATGAGCTTTTGACATCTTTATTCAAAAAGAAATCTATTCAAGAATTAACTCACATATTTGGAAGAAACGAGGGTGGCATTCTCGCACGAATTAAAAAATTGGGATTAGATAATGATACTTCTGCACCACATGAACAATCAAACTGGTTTGATGAGTACGAAAGTGAATTGGTTCGTCTTCTTGACCAAAGAGATGAAATAGAAGAGCAGATAAGTCAGTTACGCCAGATAATTTTAGAGCAGATGGAGAAATATGGTGAAGAAATAGTTAATTCACGTTCTTTCTCTATTAGTTATGTCCCTGCTAAAACTGTTATGCAGTTTGACAGTCGTTCTTTTCGAGCGGAAAATGAAGATTTGTATTCCTCTTATTGCAGTCCGAAGCAACGTGAAGCGTCGATAATAGTCAAACGAAAAAGAAACGATTAACTTTTCAGTGGCTGAGAGTTATTGAATGATTGGCAAACAAATTGTTGAACATGACAGCTTGGGAAAAACAAGAACTGACTACGGATAGATTGAAATGGATGGCTTCACTTTAGTTTTGAGAGTATTGAATAGATTGGAGCAAAACGAAGGAGAAGAGAAAAGGGTGGGGATCAATGATGATAAAACAAGAAAAAAAGAGAATGGACGAAATCAAAATGTAAAGAAACTGTTTACTAAATGTCAAGAAATTAGGAACGTGATACGGAAACTTGGTTTGTTTTTCTTGCTGATTGTAAAGAATGTGCTATCTTTGCCTAAAAATCGAGATAGAATATGGACAAGTATTTCTCAAAACTGAAGCGACGCGTACTGCTGATTTATACGGGAGGTACGATAGGAATGATTCGGAATCCAGAGACGGGGGCTTTGGAGACTTTTAATTTTGACCACTTGATGAAGCATGTGCCTGAACTGAAGGAGTTTGACTATGTGATTAAGAGTTATCAGTTTGACCCTCCAATTGACTCTTCGGACATGCAACCTGGGCTGTGGGCAAAACTTGTGAATATCATTGATTATAACTACCAGCAATATGATGGGTTTGTCATCCTGCATGGTACGGACACGATGGCTTACACTGCTTCGGCACTGAGTTTTATGTTGGAGAATTTAGGAAAGCCTGTGGTACTGACGGGTAGTCAGTTGCCGATTGGTGTGCTGCGCACGGATGGAAAGGAGAATATGATTAATGCAATTGAGTTTGCCGCTGCTTGCGATGAACAGTCACGTCCATTGGTGCCTGAGGTGTGCGTATGCTTTGGACAAAAGCTCTATCGTGGGAACCGTGTTACGAAATGTAATGCGGAGAATTTCAGTGCTTTCAAGTCATACAATTATCCTCCTTTGGCTGTGACGGGTATCAATATCGATTTCGATTTGGAAAAGATACGAAAGATTGACCCTGAGAAGAAATTCACACCTCATGTGGAACTGGACAACTCGGTGATTGCCATTACGTTGTTTCCTGGCATTCGGAGCGATGTGATTGAGCATGTTTTCCGTTTTCCAGGTATCAAGGGAATCGTACTGCGCACCTTTGGTTCGGGAAATGCTCCCCGTCTGCAATGGCTGATTGATGCTATTAAGGCTGCAACGAGGGATGGAAAGATTGTGGTGAATATCACGCAGTGCCAAATGGGTTCGGTGGAGATGGGATTGTATGCAACGGGCAATCAGTTGCTGGAGGCAGGTGTGGTGAGTGGACGCGATATGACGGTGGAGTGTGCGGTGACGAAGCTGATGGTGCTCTTTGGACAAGGATATAGTTCAAAGGAAGTGCGCGAACTGATGTGCAAATCGTTGGCGGGAGAGATGAAGAATGAGTAGTGAGAAGTGAAAAGTGAGTCAACAAATTTACACAAAAGGGGCACAAATTAAGATAAAGTTTTGAGAAATTTGTGGAAATTTGTTGACAGAAGAATGTATTTCTATTTAATTTGGCTGTGTCGGGAAAAAGCCGTATCTTTGCATTTTCTTAGGCACATTGTGTGCTGGGATGATGATGGTTGCTGTTGATAAACAATTAGGATATGATTCAATTCTTAGAAGCTCAACTCCCAACGCTCGACTATCAAGAGATACTGAAGAATATCGGTGGTCTTGAGATGGTTGTGAAAGGTATCATCATAGGTGTCGTTGCTTCGGCGCCGATGGGACCCGTTGGTATATTGACCGTGCAACGTACCCTGAACAAAGGGCGTTGGTTCGGTTTTGCCACAGGCGTTGGGGCGGCGTTGAGTGATTTCATATATGCACTGATCACAGGTTTTGGTCTCTCGTTTGTTGTGGATATTATTGAGGATGCGCGCGTAGCGTTTTGGATAAAACTTGTTGGTAGTGCTTTACTTTTTCTCTTCGGACTTTACACTTTCCGTTCCAATCCTGTAGATAAGGTGAAACCCGCTTCCCCGAACAAGGGAAGTTTGACTCATAACTTCTTGACGGGATTTTTGGTGACGGCTTCCAATCCTCTGATAGTGTTTCTTTTCGTGGCGATGTTCAGTCAGTTCACGTTTATCTTGAATGGTAATCCACTGCCACAATTCTTGGGCTATGTATCCATTGTTTTGGGTGCGTTGCTTTGGTGGTATGTGCTGACTTGGGCGATTGACAAGGTTCGTAACCGATTCAATGTGAGAGGAATATGGATTATTAACCGCATCATTGGTATTGTGGTGATGGTGGTGTCGGGTGTGATGATGGCTTATACCATCGGACTCATTGCCATGCTGAGGAAAATCATACCAATCATACCTGAATAGGATGCGGTAAGAATTTAAAGTTAAAAATGCCATTCGTATCATGTTTATTTCTCAAAAACTCCAGAAGGAAAACATAGCTGAATATCTGCTGTATATGTGGCAGGTGGAGGACTTGATTCGTGCCAATGGACTCGACATCGATAAGTTGCAGGAGTCGTATTTGAACCGGTTCAAGTTGGAAGGAAAGGAGGCTGATGCGCAGCGTGAGTGGTATGAGAACTTGATTGAGATGATGCGGAGTGAGGGAGTTCAGGAGAAGGGGCATCTGCAAATCAACAAGAGTGTGATTACCATGCTGAATGACTTGCACAACGAATTGCTGAAATCGCCCAAGCATCCTTATTATTCTGCTGCCTACTACAAGGCTTTGCCCTATATTGTGGAACTGCGCAATCGTTCGAACACACGAGATGAATGCGAGATTGAGAACTGCTTTGATGCGATGTATGGCTTGATGATGCTTCGATTGCAGGGCAAACCTGTGAGCGAGGACACGAAGAAGGCAATGGAGGACATTTCTCGCTTCCTTGCCATGCTGGCGGAATATTACAAGAAGGATAAGAAAGGAGAAGTGGAATTGTAAATGAAGAATAAAAAGCCTCACCCCCAACCCCTCTCCAAAGGGCGAGGGGAGTAGAATGAAGAATTAAGAATGAAGAATTAAGAATGTGAATATGAATATATTGATAACAGGCTGCAATGGGCAGTTGGGCAACGAGATGCAGTTGCTCGCTAAAAAGAATCCACAGCATCAGTATTTCTTCACGGATGTGGAGGAACTCGACATCACAGATGCAGAGGCAATTGATAGGTTCGTTCAGGATAATCAAGTGGATTGCATCGTGAATTGTGCAGCTTACACAGCTGTTGACAAGGCAGAGGAGAATGAGGAATTCTGCAATCTGCTGAACAATATCGCTCCTGGTTATTTGGCAAAAGCCATTGAAAAGCGAGGTGGATATATGGTTCAGGTGTCAACCGACTATGTGTTCGACGGTACCAACCATACTCCTTACACAGAAGAGGAGCCAACTTGTCCTAATTCGGTGTATGGTCGCACGAAATTGGCAGGAGAAAAGCAAGTGCTGGAAAACTGCAAGCAGTCGATGATTATTCGTACGGCTTGGTTGTATTCCACCTTCGGCAATAATTTTGTGAAGACGATGATACGTTTGGGACAGACGAAGCCAGAGTTGGGCGTGATTTTCGACCAAATCGGTACGCCCACAAACGCTCGCGACTTGGCTGCTGCTATCTTTGCTGCCATCAATCAAGGTATTGTGCCTGGCATCTATCACTTCTCAAACGAGGGCGTGATTTCGTGGTACGACTTCACAAAAGCAATTCATCGCATCGCTGGCATCAATAACTGCAAAGTGCGTCCGCTCCACACAGAGGAATATCCAACACCTGCTGCTCGTCCTCACTACTCCGTGCTGGACAAGACCAAAATCAAGAAAACCTACGGCATCGAAATTCCTTACTGGGAAGAGAGCCTCAGGGAGTGCGTCAGCGCCCTCAACGCATCGCATTGAAACAATCAATGAGTTTTTATCAAGGATTTAAAGGATTAAGAAGGATTCTTGTCAAGGATGATTATTTTGTCAGGGATTTTGAGGATTTATAAGGATTCTTGATTAATGGTGGATTTAAGTAAAGGATTTTGAGGATTGCTAATGAAATGATTTTATGCTTTATGAGGATTTAACAAGGCAGATTATTGGGGCATATTATGATGTGTATAACACATTGGGATATGGGTTCTTGGAACAAGTGTATCATAATGCTATGGTTAAGGAGTTGAGGAATCGAGGCCTGTCTTGTGAGAGTCAAAAGCATATAGATGTGTTTTATAAGAATGAAGTCGTAGGGTATTTTATTCCTGATATTATTGTTGAAGACAAAATTATTTTAGAACTTAAAGCGCTGTCGGAATTGACTGGTGAAGAGGCATCCCAAGTGTTGAACTACTTAAAAGCAACGGGAATGGAAGTTGGAATACTATTGAATTTTGGTGGACCTACAGCCTCTTTTAGAAGATACGATAATCATTTTGAAAAATAACAAATAGTAAAATTGGGGAAGTAGAGAGATAGGTGAATCCTTTAAAATCCTTAAAATCCCTGATTATATTTATGACTAATCAATGAATGAGATAGAAAGAAGAAGGACATTCGCGATTATTTCGCACCCAGATGCGGGAAAGACGACGCTGACAGAGAAGTTGCTGCTGTTTGGTGGTCAGATTCAGGTGGCTGGTGCTGTGAAATCGAACAAGATTAAGAAAACGGCTACCTCCGACTGGATGGAGATTGAGAAACAACGTGGTATCTCGGTTTCCACGTCCGTGATGGAGTTTGACTATAAAGATTATAAGGTGAACATCCTTGACACGCCTGGTCACCAGGACTTTGCTGAAGATACGTTCCGAACGCTGACTGCAGTGGATAGTGCGATTATCGTGATTGACGGTGCCAAGGGTGTGGAGACGCAGACACGAAAGCTGATGACGGTGTGCCGTATGCGCAAGACACCAGTGATTGTGTTTATCAATAAGATGGACCGTGAGGGACGCGACCCATTTGACTTGCTTGACGAGGTGGAAACTGAACTTCAAATCAAGGTGCGTCCGCTGTCGTGGCCAATCAATCAGGGTGCTCGCTTCAAGGGAGTCTATAATATCTATGAGCAAAAACTGAACCTCTTCACGCCTGACAAGCAGATGGTGACAGAGAAGGTGGAAGTAGATATCAATAGCGACGAACTCGACCAGCGTGTGGGTGAAGATGATGCAGCCAAACTCCGTGAGGACTTGGAACTTGTGGAGGGTGTGTATCCTGAATTTGATGTCAACACCTATTTGGATGCAGAAGTGGCACCAGTTTTCTTCGGCTCTGCTTTGAATAATTTTGGTGTGCAGGAATTGTTGGATTGTTTCGTGGAGATAGCTCCAAATCCTCGTCCTACTACTGCTGAGGAGCGACTCGTGAAGCCAGAAGAACCTAAGTTTACGGGGTTCATCTTCAAAATTACTGCGAATATCGACCCAAACCATCGTTCTTGTACGGCTTTTTGCAAGGTTTGTTCGGGCAAGTTCGTGAGAAATGCTCCATATTTGCACGTGCGCCAAGGAAAGACGGTGAGATTTTCGTCGCCTACGCAGTTTATGGCACAGAAGAAAAGTACAATCGATGAGGCATATCCAGGAGATATTGTCGGTCTGCCCGACAATGGTATCTTCAAGATTGGTGACACACTGACGGAAGGTGAGCAATTGCATTTCAAAGGCTTGCCAAGTTTTTCGCCTGAGATGTTCAAATACATCGAGAATGCTGACCCTATGAGGACGAAGCAATTGGAAAAGGGCATCAACCAGCTGATGGACGAAGGTGTGGCTCAGTTGTTTGTCAATCAGTTTAATGGTCGCAAGTTGATTGGAACGGTGGGACAACTGCAGTTTGAAGTTATCCAGTATCGTTTGGAGAATGAATACAATGCGCTTTGCAAATGGGAACCAGCGAGCTTGCATAAGGCTTGTTGGATTGAAAGCGACGATGAGGCTGAATACGAAAACTTCAAGAAGCGCAAGTATCAGTATATGGCAAAGGACCGAGAGGGTAGGGATGTGTTCCTGGCTGATTCGGGCTATGTGCTGATGATGGCGCAGCAGGATTTCAAACACATCAAGTTCCATTTCACGAGCGAATTCTAATCAGGGGTGATAATCAGGGATTTGAAGGATTTAAAAGGGATTTTTAAGTACGAAAGTCTATGTTGCAGGATGAAGTGAAAAAAGCGATTGAGGTGATGCGGAAAGGTGGCGTCATTCTCTATCCAACAGATACCGTTTGGGGCATTGGTTGCGATGCCACGAACGAAGAGGCTGTGAAGCGAGTCTATGAAATCAAGCAGCGCGATGATTCGAAGGCGTTGATTTGCTTGGTGGATAGCGATGCACGGCTTTCTCGATATGTGCGGAAGGTGGCAGATGTGGTTTGGGATATGATTGAGATGGCAACCAAACCGCTGACCATTATTTATGAAAATGCCAATGGTTTGGCTCCCAACCTTCTGGCAGAAGATGGAAGCGTTGGGATTCGAGTGACCAACGAGGAATTCTCGAAGGAATTGTGCTTCCGTTTCCAAAAACCGATTGTTTCCACCAGTGCCAATATCAGTGGTGAACCAACGCCACAGACCTTTCAAGAGATTTCTGATGAAATAAAGAATGCGGTGGACTACGTGGTGAAATACAATCAAAAAAGCAAGGAAAAGCATCAACCTTCCAGCATCGTGAAGATTAAGGAGAATGGTGAATTCAAGATTATTCGTCCTTGATGCAGAAGAGTTTGTGCTTTTTGTTGAGAGATAATTAAAAAAGTAAGCTATGGCAGGAATCGTTGGCGTTTTACGAAAGGAAGTGAAAGTGTTGAACGCCGTCACTGAATGGATAAAAGGTGGACATAGTCACCGTCTGATTGTCATACTCATTAGTTTGATGGTGGGTGTGTGTACGGCTCTTGCTGCGTTTGTCTTGAAGTTTCTGGTCAGTTTTATCCAGAATTTTTTGACCAACGAATTCGACGTGAGCAAGGTGAACGGACTCTACTTGCTCTATCCAGCCATCGGTATATTCCTTTGCTCTCTTTTTGTGAGATATGTGGTGCGAGATGACATCAGTCATGGAGTAACCAAAATTCTCTATGCCATTTCTCGGAAACGTGCTCGTATCAAGCGCCATAATCGTTGGTCGAGTGTTGTGGCAAGTGCTATCACCATTGGTTTTGGTGGTTCTGTCGGTGCCGAGGCTCCAATCGTGCTGACAGGCTCGGCTTTCGGCTCTGAAATGGGTAAGCGGTTCCATCTGCCTCAGCAAACCGTGATGTTGTTGGTGGGTTGCGGAGCAGCAGGAGCAATTGCTGGCATCTTCAAAGCGCCTATTGCGGGACTGATGTTCGTGATTGAAGTGCTGATGCTCGACCTGAATATGGCTTCCTTGTTGCCGTTGCTTGTGACGAGTATCACGTCCGTTTGTGTTTCATACGCGCTATATGGAACACAGTCGATGTTCTCTTTTCATTTGGAAAAACCATTCTCCATCGACATCATCCCGAGTTGCATTATGCTCGGTGTGTTCTGCGGACTCATTTCGCTCTATTTCACACGTGCGATGAATTGGATTGAGGGTATCTTCGCAAAGCTTAAGAAGCCATTGCCAAAGTTCGTGTTGGGAGCGGTGATTTTGGGCGTTCTCATTTATTTTCTTCCAGCACTTTATGGTGAGGGCTACGAGGTGATTGGTCAGTTGATTAACAATGCATCGGCTGACGAAATCATGCACAACACCTATTTCTATGGACAAGGAGAACGCAGTCTGTTGATCTATCTTTCGCTTGTGTTGTTGATGAAAGTGTTTGCATCTTCAGCCACGAATGGAGGTGGAGGATGTGGTGGAGTGTTTGCACCAAGTTTGTTCGTAGGTGCCATAGCGGGCTTTGTTTTCTCCTCACTTTGGGATTTTGTTTTCCGACTCAATCAAGGAACGTTTGGTTTCATCCTTCCTGCTAATTGCGCCCTTTATGGTATGGCAGGACTGATGTCGGGTATCATGCATGCCCCATTGACGGGTATTTTCTTGATTGCCGAACTGACTGGCGGATACCAACTCTTTGTGCCGATTATGATTGTGTCGGCAGTGTCTTACCTTGTCATTTGTGCATTTGAGCCTCATAGTATCTATGCCATGCGTTTGGCACGTCGAGGCGAGTTGCTCACGCACGATAAGGATGATGCCATTTTGACTGTATTGAATTTGGATTCTCTCATAGAAAAGGATTTTCTTTGCGTGAAACCCGATTGGAACTTGTCGAAAATCGTGACTGCCATTGAGAGTTCTCGTCGCAACTTATTTCCTGTCGTGAACGAAGGCGGACAATTGATTGGAGTGATGTCGCTCGATTCTGTTCGCCATTATATATTCCGTTCAGAACTCTATCATAAGTACAGCGTTTCCAATTTTATGAAGGAGGCGCCAGCCATTTTGACCTCAACCGATACGCTGAAAGTGGCAACAGAAAAATTTGATGAGACCAAGGCATGGAGTCTTCCTGTAGTGGATGACAACGGTCGTTTTGTTGGATTTATTTCGCGTTCAGGTCTTTTCAATTCTTATCGCAAGACACTGGTAGATTTTACGGCGGAATAGTCTCTATAGAAAATGTGGTATTAAAATAAACTAAGGATATGAAAAAGGAAGAACTGAGAATCGTCTATATGGGAACGCCTGATTTCGCTGTGGAAAGTCTTCGTGCCCTTGTTGAAGGTGGATACAATGTGGTGGGTGTCGTTACGATGCCAGATAAACCAATGGGTCGCCACGGAAGTGTACTTCAGCCAAGTCCTGTGAAGAAATATGCTTTGGAAAAAGGCTTGATAGTGCTTCAACCTGAGAAGCTGAAAGACGAAACCTTCTTGGACGAACTCCGTGCTTTGAAGGCGGACTTGCAGATTGTCGTTGCCTTTCGCATGTTGCCTGAAGTGGTGTGGAACATGCCACCGATGGGCACCTTCAACCTCCATGCTTCCTTGTTGCCTCAATATCGTGGTGCTGCCCCAATCAACTGGGCTGTCATCAACGGCGAGACTGAGACGGGTATTACGACTTTCTTCTTGAAGCACGAAATAGATACGGGTAAGATTATCCAGCAGGTGCGTGTACCAATCCACGAGACTGACAATGTGGAAGATGTGCACGACAGACTGATGCTGCTCGGCGGACAGTTGGTTACGGAAACCGTTGACAATATCCTTGCTGGTACTATTCAGCCAATCGACCAGAGTGAACTTGTGGGTGCTGATGTGGAACTGAAGCCTGCTCCAAAGATTTTCCATGAGACTTGTCAGATCAATTGGAACCAGCCAATGAAGAAAGTCTATGATTTCATTCGTGGCTTAAGTCCATATCCTGCTGCGTGGTCGGAATTTGAGGATGCCAAAGGTAAGAAGCAATCAGTAAAGATTTTCTCCACGTCGATGGTGGAGCGTGTCTTTACGGCTTCGGAATTGATGCCAAAGCCAGGCGAGATGTTGACTGATGGCAAAACCTACCTCCATGTGATGTGCCAAAACGGCTTGTTGAGCATCAACGAACTACAGATGGCTGGTAAGAAGCGTATGCCTATTGCCGACTTCCTTCGTGGTTTTGAAATGAAAGAAAGAATGGCATTTATTGCGTCAGATTGTTAAATCTTTCCTAAAAAACGCAAAATAATGGTGAAAAAGTTTTGATTTTTCTTTAAAAAGCTGTTACTTTGCGCTGAATCAGAAAAAATCTGAGATTAATATTAACTTTTAAACCCATTATTGCCTATCGGAGAAACATTACGCTAAACCAAATACCGGCAGCTTAATGAAAAAGATTAAGGAACAAACCGACGAACAGTTGGTAAGTTCATACATTGCAGGCAATAATGCAGCTTTCGATGCTTTACTTCACCGCTACGAGAGCAAAGTATTTACCTACATAGCATATTCTGTTCGAAGCGAGGAATTGGCTCAAGACCTGTTCCAGGAATGCTTTATTAAGATTATCACAAAACTACAAAACGGTCAATACACGGAGAATGGAAAGTTTGCTTCGTGGGTGATGCGTATTGCGCACAATCTGATTATAGATTATCATCGTCAAAACCAAACCAAGACTGAAATCTCCAACGATGAAGTTGAGATCGATCTCTTCAATCATGCTTCGATAGCAGTGGATGAGAATCGCGAGAAGGAAATGATTGACCAGCAGGTGTTGGCAGACATCAAAGCACTTATCAAGTTGCTTCCAGAAAGCCAGCGCGAAGTGGTGCTGATGCGCTACTACGACGAGCTGAGTTTCAAGGAGATAGCGGAGAAGACAGGTGTCAGCATCAATACGGCATTGGGACGTATGCGTTATGCACTCATCAATCTGCGTCGCTTGGCTGACAAGTACGATGTGAGCGTTGCAGTTTAATAAATTGAATAAATACCAATTTGTGCAGTGATTGCACTTGCAATACTTTTATTTTAATAAAACATTTGCAGGTACGGACTTCGGTTTTTCTTGAACCGGTCCGTACTTTTTTTGTTTGATTAGACATGGAAACAGAGGTTTTCTTCACTGGGTCCTAACCGATGTCCCGGATTATTTCACGAAAACCTTCTTTCCGTTCTTGATGTAAATGCCTTTGGCAGGATGATTCACACGTTGTCCATTCAAATTGTAAAAGACATTGTCTGAGATGGTTTCTTCGTTGTGCATGGCATAGATAGCCGAAGGTACAGCTACAAAGAATCGGTGCTGAATGGTTGGACTCCATTCACCATTGTTTTGTGCGATGGCGCGAATCGTTATCCATTCTCCCTCTTGTTCTTGAAAATTGACATTCTCTCCCTTGTAGAGTTTTGCTGATGTAGATAGATGCCCTTTCGTATCGGCACCTGCCCAAGACACAGGTGCATTTCCATCTATTGTGAAATAGACCTTTCCTTGTGCTGAAAGCGTGAGTCGGTCCTCTTGGGTAAGTGTGTCAGTTTCAATGGCTTTCCCGTTCAACAACAGTCGAGGTGCTTCAGTGCGGGGGAACCACCCTTGTTGGGTGAGTTGATAAAGGAATTGCGAAGTTCGGTAAGGAAAATAGTCATTGAGCAAGCGGTTTCGCTCAGCCATATAGTAGGTATCTACTTCGTAGTATTTTCCTTTCGACGTGTATTGATGCACCACCCGTCGATAGTCTCCCCAACGAGCAGATTCGTCGTAAATGGCGTTCTCGATGGTGTGATACAAACTGTCCCATACGCTGACCACGGCTTTTTCTGTTAGCCATCCATCGCCAGTGAGCAGTTCGTTTGCCCTATCGATGTATCGGTGCAGAAACTGAGGATTCCTCATAAGATATTGAAACACCTCGGTCGGTCTGCCCTTGTTGTTCAATCCCAGTCTGTTCTCATTCAGCGATTCGAAGATTTGTTCCGTATCCCAGCAAATGAAATGAAATCCCATGGGGTCGTCGCCTCGTCGTGCCAAGGCATACCAGTTGTGGTGGTCCCAGTCAGTGTTCCCTCCGTATTGGTTCAGCAGCATGTAGTCGATGAAGTTGTCCATGTCGAGTAATGGTTCCACCGATTCATCCTCATCTCCATCTTCGTTCAACCCTTGCATTTGGTAGTAATAACGGTCGTCCGCAGCCTTTTTTGAGACAGAAAACAACTCATTCCACTTTTCTGTCGTTCCCTCAGCCGCTTCAATATGGTTTCCACCCGTCTCTTCCAGTTTGATGACATCATAAAGACTTTTCTTGCCTCCAAAATGAGTCTTGCAGAAGGTGTCATCGATGCGTTCCGCTATATTGTAGAGTCCCCAATAGAGTCCATTGATGAAAAGATGCACGTACAGTCCGCGCGAATGTGCGTGTCCCAACCTTCCTTGCATGTTTCGTGCCCATAGGTCGCGGGCATACTGTGCGTATGCTCTTCCTGGCGAGTTCCAATGTTGCCAGGAATTTCCAAAGTGGCAACGCAAAACGAGTTGATTGAAATCTTCTGTGTTGCCTTCCTCGAAAAGGGGATAGCTCAGTTTGTTTGGTCCGTATTCTGACTTGAATTTCAGTCGGAAAGAGTGTTTTGGATTCTTCTCAGGAAGTCTTCCATGTCCTCCATGAATACTAATGCCACAATCGATGGTGAGGTCATGGTCTTGTTCTCCACCCATCAATTCAGCTGAAACGGGACGTTCCCAACCGCGTCCGATGCTATTGCCGACAGGAGTTCCCGTGTAGATATATATGCCTCCTGTCACAGAGTCCTTGTCGTGGCTGAAGAAATTGTCCTTGTCGGTAACGAGCGAAAGAATTGGAATGTCCTTCAAACCTTGCTTGATATGAGGAATGAGCTTTTCATTGGTGGTCATTGTCGCATCCATGTCGTAATCGGCTTGTGCCGTTCCCGAGATTTCGCAGTAAGGTCCCCATTGCGAAGGATACCCCTCAGGTGTGCCTTGTTGACCTAAGATGGAAGAGATGAAAAGATAAGATGCAGTTGTCACTGGTGAACAAACGGCTCCATCTTTCACTTCCACCGCTCTGAGGCATGTGGTTTTTGAAAAATGCAGGTAGGACTTATAGGTTGGACTTTCTGCTGTCGGTGTACTACCGTCGGTCGTGTAATGGATTTCAGCTTCAGGGTCACTGCTCTTGATGCCAACGATCAGGTTCTTCACCTCGTAGAGTCCATGTTTTTTTGAAAACGTGGGTTGTGCCTGAATTGTCAGTATTTGGCAATACAGGATAAGAAGCAGATAGATGAAGCGTTGATTCATAAGAGGCGTATTTCTTTCAATGAGGTGAATACCATTCCAGCGAAATCCTTTACAACAGAAACCCTTCCTGTCGGCATCGTGACCGATTGGGATTTTAATTGTTTGCAAAGTTAAAAAGAATCTTCCGAAATGGAGGTGTTGATTTGTAACAAGCTATTGCTCTGATGTATCAATTGTTTCACTGACCCGTTGTTGAAGCGGGAATCCTTCACAAAAGGGCAAAAAAAAACCTGCGGACTCACGTCCAAGCAGGTTCCAATTCTCTCGATGGGTCTGAGACCCAAGGTAATTGTTTCGCTTAAGCTCTTGATTACTCAGCAACAGTAGTGTCAGCTACTACGCTATCAGCAACAACGCTGTCAGCTTCAGCCAATGTGTCAACAACTTCTTCAACAACTGCAGAGTCAACTACTTCTTCAGTTGCTGGCTTAGTTTCGTTACCACAAGATACGAAAGAAACTGTTACGAGAGCTGCGATTGCAAATACCAACTTTTTCATTTTACTTTTACTTTTAATTTTGTTAAACAATTTATTGCTTTCTTAAAACGCTGCAAAGTTACGGACTTTTCTGATACGTTGTTCTCGGAAATCCATTTTTTTTTCAATTTAAAAGTGTTTTTTTTACTTTTTTATGTAACTTTTCTAATTTCAAGCAAAAAAGAAGTGCTTTTGCTTAAATTTTTCTTAATTGTTTTCGCACACAAAAGATTTTTAAAACTCAGTTTGAGTGTTGCCTAAACTCTCATTAAGTCCGAAATAATGTCGTTTGAGGTGTAAATTCCATCCTCGGTGAGGTGGATTCTGTTTTGTTCGATACATAGTTTGCCCGCGTCTAAATGTGGTTGTGCATTCTCCAAAAGATAAGCAAGGCTTTCTTTGCCGAATTCCTTTTGAATGGCATCCAAATCAACTCCCTCACATGTGCGAAGTCCCACCATCACACATTCATCGTATTTCTGTTCCTGCGTCAGAGTTTCGCCCTCCGTGGCAAGTTGTTCCGTTTCTACTCCTTTTATATATAGATGGAGGTCTTCTACATTCCATGTCCTCCTATTCCCGTCGTAGGAATGAGCGCCAGCACCAAAACCATAATAGGGGATGCCGTGCCAATAGCTGGAGTTGTGGCGAGAACGTTTGCCTGGCAAGGCGAAGTTCGAAATCTCATAATGCTCGAATCCCGCTTTTTTGAGTCGTTCGACCAGCATGCGAAACATCTGTAGCGACAATTCCTCGTCGATTTCCTCAATTTTGCCCGCTTGCAGCATCTTCGTCAACGTGGTTCCTTCCTCATACATCAGCGAATAGGCACTGATGTGTTGCACTCCGAGAGACAGAGCCGTTTTAATGTCCTTTTCCCATTCCGTCATTGTCTCTTTGGGAAATCCAAACATCAAATCCACACTGATATTCCCATATTCCGCTGCTTGGCAAGCATGCACAACATTGATGGCTTGTCGTGCCGTATGTCGTCTTCTGATGAAACGAAGTCTTTCGTCGTTGAAAGTCTGAATGCCAAAACTCAGTCGATTCACAGGTAGTGACTGCATTTCTTGAAGAAAAGCTGCATTCACATCATCGGGATTGGTTTCCATCGTGATTTCAGCTTCCTTGCTTACCTGAAAATAGGCAAAGACTGCATCAAAAATCCGTCGCAGTTGTTCCATGCTCAATTGCGAAGGTGTGCCACCTCCCAAATATATGGTTTCAATCCTCCGTTCCTCCGCACTCAATCCTTGGCTTCGCAACTCGATTTCTTGGCACAACGCATCCACGTACTTCTCTCGCAGGGGTAGGGAAGTGGTGGAAAAGAAATCGCAATAGATGCATCGCGATTTGCAGAAGGGAATATGCACATAAACGCCAGCCATCATTGTAGATAATTACAAACTCATCTTTTTCTGAAAAGTTGGAGACCATAGTAACTGACATCTGTAACGACGGTGTCTTCAATGACGATACCTTCAAGCACCAGCATCAGTGAGTCGTTGCGATAGGTGAGCAGTTGTTCGGGATGATGCAGAAGCATCGTGTCCTGACGGATGGCTTCTTGTATAGGATATTCGAGAATGGTATCCTCATTCTGGGTGATAGTGATTGTCTGGTCAATGAATTTGTATTCGAAAACTTTTTGAGGCAGAATGATCGTGTATTCGCCCAACTCCACGGGCTTTCTTCTGAGATACGTGTTGTCACGTCTATAAGGAGACACGATGGATTTGCCGTTAGCATTGTCGTAGTTGAAACTATACTCCGAGTATTCCCATTTACCATATTTCTCATTAAACTCCTTATCTCCTATTTCATTGCGTACATACTTGATGACACTGGTGACATCCTTGTATCGCTCGCACATCAGGCTGTCCTGTCGGATGCCCCTCAGGTCGAGGTCGTCGTTCAGCTTGCACGTCTTCTCATCCGCCAATTTCAGTTCGCTGATGAGTTCTGTGAGTCTCTGCTTCTGACAGCGAAGACCTATGCTCTTGGCGGATATACCAGGGATGTAGGTGAAGAGGATGATGGCAGCACCGAAGATGAGTGCCATGAGCTGATAGCGACGGGTACGCTTGCTGAAGAGCATCAGCACAAAGAGCGTCATCAGCACACCTGCCACCATCAGGTAGAAACGGCTCTCGGTGAAGCTGTAGAGGCGGATGCGATAGATGGAACCAATCCAGTACATGACGAGTGGAGGAATGGCAATAAGCGTGAAATATTTGTAAAACCAATCATAATATCGCCGACTGAGTATCGACTGCGCCACACGCCCCACCAAAGCCACGGTGATGAATCCCATGACCATCCATGCCACGCCTCCCTTGGGTAAATTCCACTCGAAGGCTATCTTGATAAAATAGGTATAAAGGATGACGGTGTAGATGATGATGGCTGGTGAGAGGATGAAATTAAGAATAATCCTGAGTATCTTGAAAGGCTCAGTCACCTCGTCCTCGTTCTGACGGACAAGGGTGCAGCACACTTGCGGAGCCAGCACAAAAAAGATGAACTGGGCGATATGCTCGTAGAAATGATTGGGTTCGTCGATGCCAAAGATGTAGAAGAAGGAGGACGTGATGGCAAGCACCGCCAAGTAGAGGATGCCAGAAATGAGCAATCCAAAGAACAACTGGGTGACTACATGCAAGGCATGGGCAGCAAACGAGCGGTTGTCCATCCTCCTGTTACCGATGATGAGCAGAATCGCTGCCAAGGCATAGGTGAATCCGAAACCGTAAGTCCAAAGGAATGGTTTCAAATCGAGCATCATCAGTGGCAGGAAGAGGAAGAACGAGGAAAAGTACGCCCAGCGGTTGACGCGATGGAGCCAGAAGGTGAGTGCCATCAGCGGCACGAAGAGCCAAAGGATGTCACCATTCACTGCACTCTCCATCTGTGCCGTCTTCTCACTCCATTCGCGTGTCTCACTATCACAAACGGCAATGATAAAGAATGCCACTCCCAAGGCAAGTTCAACTGGGAACCGTCGTGGACTCTGCAGCAACTGCTGCCATATCGTTTTCAGTTTACTATTCATCGTTTCTTTTGCTTTAACTTGCGACAAAGATACGTAAAACTGCGAAAACTCAGTGCTTTTATTTGCAAACTTAAACTGTTTTAACTATAGTTTTGGTTTCTTGAGATATTTAGAACCGTGATATGTGATTATCTGGAGTGCATGTGTGGTTTTTCTGAACTGCATGTGTGGATTATTTGGAGCGCATTTGTGGATTAACCGAACCGTTCCTTTGGATTCAACTAGTTGCCGAAGGCTCGGCATCGACTTGGCGAGCCTTCGGCGTTGCGATGGCGAAGGCTCGCCGTGTTAACACCGAGGGCTCGGCATTTTAGTAAAATCAAAGGAGCGAATGAGTATAATCGAAGGACTCATCCAATATAAACAAAGGAATAAATCAGTGATTTACATGGAATTAATTTCAGATTCCCCAAAAGATGTAAATTTGAAGCATTCTTTTACTTCAATACTTTTTGGTAAGCTAAACGCTCTGCTCCATTTTCCAAAAAGATGATGCCGCAATAGCTGAATCCGTTTTTCAATAAGGCGTTACGCATAGGTGTGTTCTTCCTATGCGTGTCGATGCGGAGGTTGTTGGTTTGAGTGAAAGCGAACTCAAGCGCAGAGGCAAGGATATGATGCACATGGGGTTTGCTTGCCAAGCGGTGAATCACGTAATAGGGAGAATCCGTTTCCAACCATTTTCCTTCGTAAATCTTCAGATAAGTGGGGTCGGGGCCTGGCACAAAGGCAAAAGTAGCAATGGGCTGTCCTTCTTCTTCCATGATGTAACTGTTTCCGAGACGAATGTCATTTTCAAATAGTTCCGTGACAGGGTTGCCATTTGCCCATTGGTCCATGTTGCCGCTTTCACGCATCTTTTGTCTGCCACACTCAATCAGTTCGAGTATGACAGGTAGGTCTTCCATTCGCGCATGTCTTATCTGTCTTGTTGTCTTCATTTTGAGATAGTTTGTGCAAAGTTAAGAGTTTTTCCTGTTTTGTTGCGATTATTTTAGAAAATGTAACAAAGCAATGCTTGAAGTTTGTCAGACTCATAGTTTTCGTTTAATTTTGCATGATAGAATCAAAACGAATCATTTTGCAATGAAAAAATTGTTTATCCTTGCTGCAACAATTCTGTTTGCAGTGCAGGTGCAAGCGCAGACACTCCGCTTGCCACAGTTCTTTGGTGATGGCATGGTGCTCCAACGAGGCACTAAGATTCCCGTTTGGGGTTGGGCACCTGCTGGTGAGAAGGTTTCAGTTTCTCTCAATGGGAAGACGGTAAAAGCGACGGTTGCCAGCAATGGCGAATGGAACGTGAAACTGCCAAAGATGAAGGCGGGTGGACCTTACATGCTGAAAATCACTGCGGGTGCTGAAAACAAAGTTATCCGCAATGTGCTGATTGGTGATGTGTTCCTTTGCTCGGGGCAGTCGAACATGGAATTGCCTATCCGTCGATGCATGGATGCCGTGAAGGACCAGGTGGTGAATTATTCGAACACACAGGTGCGCTACGTGAAGATTCCACAACAGTTCAATTATGTTCGTCCTAACGATGATATGCGCACATTGGGTTGGACTTCCATTACCCCCGAGAATAGTCGGGAGATGGGTGCAGTTTGCTATTTCGTAGGTCGTTATCTGCAAGAAGCTGAGAATGTGCCTATTGGCATCATCAATTCTTCTGTGGGAGGCACACGTGTGGAGTGTTGGATGGATCGTGCCACGTTATCAAAGTTTCCTGAATACACGGATGAATTAGCAAAGCGCAAGTATTTCAAGGAGGATTGGGTGGATTCCGTTCGTCAGGCAGAAAACCGTATCGGTAATGAATGGGAACGAACCAATGTGCTGAAAGACACGGTGATGAACCGATGGCGTCAAGCCAACTACGATTTCTCCGCATGGGATTCGGTCGATGTGTTCACCAATTGGGCTTTCGACCCCGATGCCAAAACTCAGGGAAATCCGCAGACTCCTAACCGCATGATGCCAAGCCATAATATCTATGGCTCTTATTATTTCCACCGTCAAGTGTATATTCCTATAGGATTGGCAGGCCATTCGGCATTGCTTCGACTTGGTGCCATGAAGGATGCCGACTCGGTGTTTGTGAATGGCACCTTGGTTGGTAACACCACTTACGAATATCCTCCTCGAAACTATACGATACCCGAGGGCGTGCTTCGCGCAGGCGATAACGACATTGTGATTCATTTGGTGGCTCAGAGTGGTCGTCCAAACTTCACGAGCGGAAAACTCTATCAGTTGGAAGTGGGCGACCTGATTATTCCGTTCCATTCCAAGTGGCAGATGCGTCGTGGTAGTGCCATGTCGGCAAAACCTGGCTCCACCTATTTCGTAGATACTCCGACGGGTCTCTACAATGCCATGATTGCTCCGCTACGTCAATATGCTTTCCGTGGTGCTGTGTGGTATCAAGGTGAGTCGAACACGAATAATGCCAAGCTCTATGCACCGCTGCTCAAAGCGATGGTGGGAAACTGGCGCGAGCAGTTTGGACACAAATTCCCAATGGTGATTGTGCAGTTGGCGGGCTATATGAGTCATCATAATGAACCTTTGCAGCAGTCAGGTTGGTGCGATATTCGTCTTGCTCAACTCCAAGCCGCACAGGAACTTTCTAAATCGGGAATTGCTACTGCTATCGATGTGGGCGAGTGGAACGACATCCATCCGCAGAAAAAGGATGTGCTTGGCATGCGTATTGCCAAGCAGTTGCGCCGATTGGTATATGGTGAGAATAATCTTGTTGCCGAAGGTCCTCTTCCTCTTTCGGCGAAAGTGAAAAACGGCGAAATCATTGTGAAGTTCAGTGAAAAGACAGGTGAGTTGCGTCAATCAAATTCCCTTGAAGCATTCTCCGTGGCAGGTGCTGACGGTAAATTCGTTTGGGCAAAAGCCCATACCCTCGGCAAATATTCGGTCGTTGTTACTGTCCCATTTGGCATGACTCCAAAAACGCTTCGTTATGCCTACGATGACTACCCATCCCTTTCTCTCTACAACACCGATGGCATCCCCTCAGGCACTTTCCAATTAGACTTGCGCTAACTGTCTATTGTTGGTATAGAAACGCAGAGCTACAGAGAAGCAGAGGAATCACAAATGAAACCCTGAGTCTCTGTAGCTTTGTGTTTTTTATATAGATGAGAGGAATGAGTATGTGATAGAGCTGAAAAGAAGACGAAAAAGAAGAATAAATCGCGAACGATATTTCATTAAACTAAGTTAAAAACCATCTAAATCGCTTGTGATATAAAAACTAATTCGTAAATTTGCATCGCAAACGATAGAAATGTGTTGGCGGATATATTTAAATGTTATAGAATATGGAAACGATTTATGATTTCAAGGCTCTGACGAGCAAAGGTAAGGAATTGGATTTTTCGCAATTTGAGGGTAAGGTGCTTCTGATAGTGAACACTGCCAGTAAGTGTGGTTTCACTCCGCAGTTCGCTGGATTGGAGGCACTGAACCAGAAATATAAGGACAGAGGACTTGTGGTGATTGGTTTTCCTTCGGGCGACTTCGCCAATCAGGAGTTGGCAGACGGAAGCAAGGCGGAGGAATTTTGCCAGCTGAACTATGGCGTTACCTTCCAAATCATGAAGAAGGTACACGTGAATGGTGATGAGGCTGCCCCAATCTTCAAGTATTTGAAGAGTCAGACGAAAGGACTGCTGGGTAGCAAGATTAAGTGGAATTTCACGAAGTTTCTCATTTCGAAGAATGGCAGTGTCATCAAGCGATATGCACCTCTCACCACACCTGCCAAGCTGGAGAAGGACATAGAGGAAATGCTTTAAATCAGTACTGAAGCCAATCACTTTATGGAAACCTTCGATTTAGGAACCTACATGAGCGGAAGCATCCGCAACATCATGACGAAAGCATACAAGAATGTGCTCTCGAATCCGAGGGAGGCGAAATTCACTTTCCGTATGCAGACGCTCTTTCAGAAATCGGAAAAGCGTCGGCAGCAGGTGAGGGAAGAGCACGACATCGACGTGCCGCCATTCCTTATCAGCAGTATTGCCACCACTTGCAACCTCCACTGCAAGGGATGCTACGCGCGTAGCAACGGAATCGCTGAGGATGAGGCTTCCGACCGCAAGGAAACACTCTCGCCTCAGCAGTGGCACGACATCTTTACGGAGTCGGCACAGTTGGGCATCAACTTCTCGCTCTTGGCAGGCGGAGAGCCACTAATGAGGAAGGACATTTTGGAAAGTGTGGCAGAGGTGAAGGACATGATTTTCCCGATTTTCACAAATGGAACACTCATCGGTCCTTCTTACTTGCAGTTTTTCAAGAAGAACCTGAACATGGTACCTATCATCAGTATTGAGGGAACGGGCATGAGTACTGACGAGCGACGCGGTGCAGGTGTGTTCAAGCGTGCCATGCAGTCGATGGAACTGCTGAAGGGCGAGGACCTCTTCTTTGGCACAAGTATCACGGTGACAACCGAGAACATGCATCTTGTCACGTCGGCAGAGTTCATTGATCAGTTGCGCAGCTATGGCTGTAAGATTGTTTTCTACGTGGAATATGTGCCAACGGAAGCTGGTACGGAGCATTTGGCTTTCGCCGATGAGCACGTGGCAGAGATGGAACGTTTGTTGGTGCAGCGTCGTGAGGAATATGACGACATCATCTTCCTCTCATTCCCTGGCGACGAAAAGGCATTGGGCGGTTGTCTGGCTTCAGGTCGTGGCTTCTTCCACATCGGTCCTGATGGCTCTGCAGAACCATGTCCGTTCTCCCCTTTCAGCGACAGCAACGTGGCAGAAATGGGGGTGCGTCAGGTTCTCCAGTCGCCTCTGTTCCGCAAGATTCGTGCTGCCAAAGCATTGGGCTGGGAACACACAGGCGGTTGCACCCTCTTTGAACATCGGGAAGAGGTTGAGAAAATGGTTAATGAAGAATGAAGAATAAAGAATGAAGAATATGATAGAGATTCGATATTATAGCAAGTTTGGTCATTCGGAAAGAATGGCAAAAGTAGTGGGCGAAGTGACGGGAGCAACTCCTCAGCTCGTCAGTGTTCCTTTACAGGGAGAAGTTGATACGCTGTATTTAGGGACAGGTGTGTTTCTCGGAAAGATTCATGCTGAGGTGGTTGACTTCATCAAGACCCTCACACCCGACAAGGTGAAGCGTGTGGTGTGCTTCGGTTCCTGCGCCATCATCAAGTCGCCTGTACCACAGATGCGCAAGTTGCTCGAAGCTCAGGGCGTGAAGGTAGAAACGCGTGAATTTACCTGTCGTGGGTCGATGGGACCACTCCATGCTGGACATCCTAACGATATGGATATGAAAGCGTTAAAGGAATTTGTGAAAGCAACAATGTAATAGCCATGCCTTACGAACAACTGAAATTGGAGAATCAGGTGTGCTTCCGTCTTTACACGGTGGCACGACTGATGACGCAAGCTTATCAGCCTTGGCTTTCGCAGTTAGGCATTACCTACACGCAGTACATCGTGCTGATGGTGCTTTGGGAACAAGACCACCAGCCCGTGAACGACATTGCCAAGCGACTCTACTTGGAAACCAACACGGTGACGCCTCTTATCAAGCGCATGGAGACGCTAAAGATTGTCACGCGAAGGAAGGACAAGGAGGATGCCCGTAAGACGATTGTCAGTCTGACGGAACGCGGAAAGGCAATGGAACAGGAAGCTGCCAAGATTCCTGCTTGCCTCACAGGGATTTTGAGCGAGAAGGGTCTGAACGTGGATGACTTCGTGCAGATGGTTCCCTCCCTCGACCGCATGATTGAACAGATGGCTAAATAAAACAAGGAACCACAGATTTTGCAGATTATCACAGATTATTTTTCTTTATAAAAACATCGCACTTCGTGCTTGATTAAATGATTAAAATGATTTATCAAAAAATCAGGATAATCAGAATAATCATTGTTTATTAAAAGAGAATAATCTGTGTGTATCTGTTAAATCTGTGGTTTAAATATATTTTTGTTTTAATCTGAGTCTCAGAGGAATATCTTTAGTTACAATAGATGTTCGCGGTATGCTTCGATAGCATCGCGAGTAATCTGTAGTGCTTCTTCGAGGGAGCAATAGAGGCGACCACCAGCGGCATTGAAGTGACCTCCGCCGTTGAAGAAGCGTTCTGCCATTTCGTTGGCAGGGAAGTCATCCACACTGCGGATGGAGATGTTGATTTGTTCCTTTTCGGTGTCTTCGCGCAGAGAAATCACCACCTTGATTCCTTTGATTTCGAGTGGCATATTCACCACGCCTTCCATATCACCTTTCTTATATTTAAATCGCTGCAATTCTTCTTTGGTCAATCCATAATAGGCAGCATGGAGTTCCTCCTCTATTTGCAGTTTTTCTAAGAGAATATAACCCATAAGTCGGTATCTGCCTTCAGAGTTTTGGTTATAGATATTGCGCACAATCTTGTCCTTGTCAATCCCTTTTTTCATCAGTTCGGCAATGATGAGGAAGATTTCGGGGTCGTTGGAATTGTAGGAGAAACGCCCCGTGTCAGTACACATGCCCGCATAGATGTCTTCGGCTGCGTGCTTGTTCACATTGCTCAGTTCTCCGATGCTTTCGAGAATGCGGAACAAAACCTCGCAAGTGCTGCTCAACTTCGGACGTGAGATTTGTAAGTCGCAGAAATGTTCTGGGTTTTCGTGGTGGTCAATCAAGAGTTTTTTGCCTCGTGCATAACCGAAAGGAACAGCTTCCTCATCGAGTCGGCTTGGTTCGTTGTAGTCGAGTGCCACGACGAGGTCTGCCATGAAGAAAAGGTTTTTCGACATGGCGCGACTTCTATCAAAGAGCAGGATGCGATCGGCGCCGTTCATCCATTTCAGAAAATCGGGGAAATAGTTGGGGACAATCACCGTGGCTTTCTTGCCTTTGCGAGTAAGGTATTCCCAAAGTGCAAGACTGGAACCAATGGCGTCGCCATCGGGAGAGGTGTGGCAGGTGATGACCACGTTGCGAGCTTCGTCCAGCATCTTCTTCACAGCTGTCTTCTCGGCTGGACTGAGTATTTGTTTCAGCATAGTATTTCTGTCTATATATGAATAGGAAATGCAAAGTTAATGGAAAATGTGAGAATGAGAAAAGTTAATAACAGAAAAAACGGAAAATAATTGGAAAAACTGAAATTATGCCCATTTTTCTCATTTTCTTTTTCTCTCATTTTTTCATTCCCTCTTTTTCTATTACCTTTGCAGAAAAGAAAAGCAAATAATTTGAATCATCAATGAAAAAATCAATTTGGGTCGTACTGATTACGGCACTGCTGATGTTGCTATTGGCTGCTTGCTATTATTTGTGGCAGTCGCTGGAGGAGCAGAAGCAGGCAAATGTGGAGTTACAGGAATTGGCAGAACTCGACAAGGCGGAGATGGAAGACCAGTATCGTTTGTTCGATATTCAGTATGGTGAATTGCAGAAGCAGATTCGCAATGACTCGCTGTTGGCGCTTGTGGATAAGGAGCGTGAGCGTACTCAGGAACTGTTGCGCGAACTGCAAAACACCAAGGCGACGGATGCTCGTGAGATTGCTCGACTGAAGAAGGAGATTGCTTCCCTGCGTGCCGTCTTGCAGTCCTATATCGTACAGGTGGATTCTCTCAACCGTGCCAACGAGGAGCTGCGCACGGAGAACAGCGAAATCAAGACGCAAATCAATGAGGCCAACACACGTATCTCCAACATTAGTAACGAGAATTTCCAACTGAAAGACAAAGTTGATAAAGCGGCACAATTGGATGCGACGGGCTTCTGGTGCAAGGCACTCAACAAGCGCAGTAAGCAGACCGACAAGGCAAAGGACGTGAAGAAATTCTCCTTCGGCTTCTCCATCGTGAAGAATGTGACAGCCAAGAATGGACAACGCACCATCTATGCCCGCATCATCAAGCCGAATGGCAGTGTTTATAAGCCACAGGGCACTTTCACGTATCAAGGTACTGACGTGGAGTATTGTGAAAAGAAATACATCGAATACGATGGTCAGGAGCAATCCATCACCATGTATAGCGATGTGGAAGAATTCCTCGAAGCTGGCACTTATCGCCTCTTCATCTTTGTGGATGGACAGATGATAGGCGAAAGTAGTTTCTGTTTGAAATAGTTTAGTAACAGTTAGGAAATTGGTTACAATGACATGAGTTATATTCGGAAAGAAATTGGAATAATTAGAATAATTTCTCCAAAAATGGGTGTTGTTATTTAAAAAACATATTATTTTTGATTTAATTATTCTAATTTCTTTCCATAATACATATCAAGTTGTGTTTGAATCATCACTTAATAATAGTAAAAAGTAAATAAAACATATTCCCCATGCAAATCGTTTCTCCTTCTCTTCTCGCTGCCAATTTCGGCAATTTGGAGCGAGACCTCGATATGATCAATCGAAGCAATGCAGATTGGCTCCATCTCGATGTGATGGATGGTGTGTTTGTTCCGAACATCTCCTTCGGCTTCCCTGTGCTGACGGCGGTGGCTCGTTTGTGCAAGAAACCCCTTGACGTGCATCTGATGATTGTGCAACCCGAGAAATTCATTAAGCAGGTTGCCGACCTCGGTGCCATGATGATGAACGTGCATTACGAAGCATGCACCCACTTGCATCGCACGATTCAGGAAATCCACAATGCAGGGATGAAGGCGGGTGTGACGCTCAATCCTTCTTCGCCTGTTTGCCTGTTGGAGGACATCATTCGCGATGTGGATATGGTGCTACTGATGACTGTGAACCCAGGTTTCGGCGGTCAGAAGTTCATTGAGCACTCCCTCGACAAGGTTCGTCAGCTTCGTGCCATGATTGAGCGAACGGGTAGCCACGCTCTGATTGAAGTGGATGGAGGTGTCAATGCCACCACATCGGTTCAATTGGCAGAAGCAGGTACTGACGTGCTCGTTGCTGGTAGTTTTGTCTTCGGTGCTGAGAATCCTGAAGAAAGAATTGATTATTTGAGAAACTTGTAAGGTGGGTTCTATTAATTATGTCGGATTGATTTTTGATTTTATGTGAGTAGATTTTTGTTAGCTTTTGAGGGAGCATAGCGAGCTATGTGACTGAGAAAGATGACAAAAAGATGCCACAGAAAACAAAAAGCAACCGAAATAGAATTACATCAAAATAGAGAAATATAAAAACAGAATTATAGAACACACCATAACATGTTTCCCCTCGTTCGCCTCATCATCCCCTTTGTATTAGGGCTTGTTGGGGCGAATTGTCTTTTGTCCTATGTGGCATTGCCAACCGGGGTGCTTTTCCCGATACTTTGTCTTTCCGCATGTTTGTTAGTTGTGTTGGAGGTGCGGAAAGTGAAGACGCCACATACTTCTTCCGCCTTTGGCATAGCCACTTATTTGTTTACTTTCTTATTTGCCTTTACACTCTTTGCTTATCGTTATCAACGTTTGGCAGAATCAGTGCCTTCTGAGGAGCAAGCTATTCGTGCTTCAGTTGTCTCTTTGCCTGTGGAAAAGACAAATAGTTATGAGGTAAAGGTGAAAAGTGAGGAAGGAACTTATCTTCTTGTTTATTTAGCGAAAGAGGAACGAGCAAAAGCTTTGCAATTAGACGACCAATTAGTGCTTGTTCCCAAATATGTGAATCCTACAGCTCCACATTTGCAGACAGATTCAGTGTTTCGCACTTATCAATCCTATTTGTTCTATTCGGGCACGTCTGCCACTTGTTATGTGCCAAAGCGAAATTGGCAGACTCTTTCTTCTGATTCTTCTTCCAAATCATCCTGGTCGTTTCGTTCTTTGCAACAAGCGATGCACCGCACTTATGAACGTGCAGGATTGACTGGCGAAACGGGTGCCATCATCGAGGCAATGACGATTGGTAATCGCACGAAACTAACAAAGCAACAGCGTCAAGAGTTTGGCAATGCGGGCATTTCCCATATCCTTGCGCTTTCGGGTTTCCACCTCAACACCTTTCTTGTGGTGCTCAACTTATTCCTTTTCGTACTTCCCATTTCGATTCGAACACGTAGAATCGTTGCCCTTTGCGCTCTATTACCTATCATTTGGCTCTATACTGCCATTGCTGGATTTCCTCCTTCGTTAGTTCGTGCTGCAACGATGGCAAGCATTCTTCAAGTCCTTTTGGTGGTAGGACGTGAATATCATCTGCTCAATACCCTCTGCCTCACGGCAATCCTCATGCTCTGCTGGAATCCCTTGCAGTTGATGAATGTGGGTTTCCAACTTTCCTTTGCTTCTATGCTGGGCATCGCACTAATCATTCCTGTGCTGATGGAATTTGATGAGGTGAAGGAAATGTATAAGCTTTCGTTTCTGAATACTGGAAATCTGATTCTTCGCTTTCTGGTGCTGATAGTGGTGATTTCTTTGGTTTGCACGCTTTCCACATTACCACTCGTTGCTTACTATTTCGGACAAGTGCCACTACTGTCTTTATTCTCGAATGTCTTTGCCACATTGCTCGCTTATGGAATCATGTTTTTTTCCGTGTTGTTTTGGCTTTTCTCTTTTTGGCATGGAGCACAAACACTCATTGCTTCCATTCTCAATTTGTTGGCAAAAGGCATGGAAACTCTCACTTCTTTCATTTCTTCCATTCCGCATTCCACACTCTCTTTTCGTCCTACGTTTTTCGAAGTGATTTTACTTTATGTGGCAATCATCAGCCTATTTCTTTATATGAAAAAACGAACAGCCCGACCTATCATCGTGCTGCTCGTTTCGATTATTCTTTTCTCGATTTCCAGAATCGTTGGAAACCTTTTTAGGTAGGTTCTAAAAATTATGTCGGATTGATTTTTGAATTGATTTGATTGGGTTTTTGTCAGTTTTTGAGGGCGCATAGCGAGCTATGTAACCGAGAAAAGTGGCAAAAAGACTTCAAATCAAACAAAAAGCAACCGAAATGAAAAAAATTGGTAGTGAACTAAAAAACAGAATTTTTAGAACCTACCTTTACTTTATCTTAATTGTCACTGGTGCATCGAGTGCTGCTTTCCATGCATCGAGGGAGTTGAACCAAGCGGATGGGGAGTGATAACCGTTTGCTTCCTTGTCGGCACAGAAACTGACATAGTAGCGGAAGGATGTCTGACCTTTTTTACCGAGCGTGAAAAGGCAATTGATGTCGCTTTCGGCAGAACTGATGCGATAGTCGGCAGGCACATAAACGGCAAGTCCTACGGCTTCAGGTGGAAACTGCTCCTTTGCCTTGTCGCTCGACTGCTCAGGATAGTCCTTTCCCCAAGAAGCTGCAATGCCTTCACTTTCGCGAATGATGCTTTCGGGTTGAGGACCATATTTCTGAACACCCGTGCAGAACATGGTGCTTTCGAGTGGTTTGCTGAGAGAGGCACAAACTTCCACTTCACGATGCCCTGCCCACAAGGTGTAGAGTGTGCGCACATCATAACCATTCACACCTAAGTCGCTCACTTCCACGAGTGTACGCACAGGCCCTGCGCTGATGATGCGTTGTCCACGAGTCTCCACTTCAGTCCAGTTTTGAGGAGCAGAACCGTCCCATAACTTCAGACTTCCGCAGCCCACACTCTGACCAGCCCACAGCACATCGTTGCCGTAACCTTTTGCTTGTTGTTCGGCAGTGGTATAGAAATGCGTGTCGGGCAATTCGAGTTGACGCTTCACCTTTCCGTAGATGTCGATATTCTGACGGTGGTCGAAATAAATGCGATAAGCCGTGAGTTCACTCTCGAAAGCTGCACCATGATGGTACAAATCGCTATACACATTCACTTTTCCTGGTGCTTCCAAACGAGTGATGAAAGGATATTTGCTCTTCTTGTCGTTCAGTTGCATATCGGCGTAGGTGCGTGCTTTGGCAGACCCCTCCAACTTCCCTGAGACTTCGGCATCTGCACTGAGAGTTACATCGAAGGTTTTTGATTCATTGGCTGCAAGATTGACAACAAAAGCCAGTTCGTCGTTCTTGCGGTCTGCATTGAGGTCGTCGAGTTGGCAAGGAATCTCAGTCCCATTCGATTTGACACTCGCTGATGCTACTGAAAACTTGAGTTTCTTCACTTCCGCGAAGCGAATCACTACAGGTGCATCATTTTTTGCCACAGAAGTGGGATTACTTACAGTTACTTGAAGCGTTCTTTGCTGTGCCATAGCACTGAGGCAAAGAGAGGAAATCAAACAGATAGTTAGAAATCGTTTCATATTACTTAATTATTTCATTATTCATTTTTCACTTTTCATTCTTCATTCTTCATTTCCATTTTCCCTCCCCCTCGGGGGAGCTGGAGGGGGCAATTTGTAACCAGTCGCGTAGCACACCTTTGTGTCTGTGCTGAGAGTCGGAGATGAGGATGAGGGTAGGGGTACCGTCGGCAAGAGTGGGACCGAAGCACATGCCTTCAAAGTTGGCAAAGCGACGGGAGGTGAGGTTTAGTCGAGTTTTCTTATCGAAGAGAGTGGATACTTTTTTACCCTCAACTGGGATGTATGTGTAAATTTTTGTGCGAGCCCAAGCACCGATTTTGTTTTTCGGAATGCGTACTTCGCGCTCCAACACACATAAATTTCCACTGTATGCTAAAATTTCACTGGCTCCATAGATGTGCGAACCTTTCTTTTTAGGCTTCGCAGATGGAGGGTCGAGCGGATAGATTTTCGTATCAATCAGTTGAAGATTGTCGTCAAGTAGGAAGAGATGGCAGGAGTCTGCACCATTGTTTTCCTCTATGGCACAGACCGTGTGGGTGAGGGAGTCGTAGCAAAGTCCTTCGATGCCCAAATTGCCTCGCTTTGAAAGGAGCGGGATGGATTGTCGTCCTGTGGGTTGTCCTTCGAGCGTGTATTCAATGATGCGATTGTCCTTCTCTCCCGCTATGAGGAGGGTGTTTCGATGAGGCAGGTACGCAATTCCTTCAGCATCGCGATTTGGATTCGGTGTAGCAATAAATCCGAGATTCTCTATGTTGACAGGCTTTCCTTTCTTGCTATCGATGAAGATATTCCAAAGATAAAAGCCATCCTTCTCCGATTTGTCATCCACCACCGCATAGAGATTGTCCTTGATGTGCGTGATGCCACTGTAATCTCCAGCTGGCACGAAACGATTGATTTTCTTCCTTTGAGCCCAAGAAGGAGTAAAAAACGAAAAGAGAAAAGTGAAAAATGCGAGTGTATAGATGAATAATCGTTTCATGCTGCGAAGTTAATGAATTTAAATGAAAAATGAGCAAGTGTGAAGAACAAAAATGGACGGTTCAGGTAAACCTTTGAAAATCAGTGCTGCTAATTCCCGTAAAAAACCGATTTTGGAACCTGCGAAAACAAGACACCGTCACTACTCAAACGCTACACCGTCACTACTCAAACGTTATAGGCTCACAACTCAAACGTTATAGGGGTTTGACGACAACGATATAGGGGATTGACTTGAGTTTGTCCCCTATAAATATTTGGTAAATCCCCAATGACGGGATGTTCAGCCTTTTACGACTACTTTTGTACTTCTCACATGGCGATTACTTCATTTAAAATTCCTATCTTTGCACCGCATTATGATAGACTCGAGTATTTTACAAGGTAAAAAGGCGGCATATTTCACATTAGGATGCAAGCTGAATTTTGCTGAAACCAGTACGATTGGTTTGCAGTTGAAGGAGCATGGTGTGACCACAGCCGAGAAAGGTGAGGTGGCTGATATCTGCGTGGTGAATACTTGTTCCGTGACTGAAGTGGCTGATAGCAAGTGCCGGCAGACCATTCACAAGATGGTGAAGCAGCACCCGGGAGCCTTCGTTGTGGTGACGGGATGCTATGCTCAGTTGAAGCCACAAGTGATAGCCGACATCGAAGGTGTGGACCTTGTGGTGGGTTCGGAACAGAAGGGACAGATTGTGGAATTGATAATGAAAGAGTTGTCAAACGAAGAACCTAGATTGAAGAGCGATGCGAATAAGAAAGGTATTACGATAGCAGTTCCCACCAAAGATATAAGGAGTTTTGCACCGTCTTGCTCACATGGCAATAGGACGAGATATTTTTTGAAGGTGCAGGATGGATGCAACTACTATTGCACCTATTGCACAATTCCTATAGCACGTGGAAGAAGTCGAAACGGAAGTATCGCTTCGATGGTGGAGCAGGCGCAGCAAGTGGCAGCAGAAGGTGGCAAGGAAATTGTGATTACAGGTGTGAATATCGGTGACTTCGGACACAGCACCGGAGAGACCTTCTTTGATTTGGTGAAGGCACTCGATGCGGTGGAAGGCATTGAGCGATACCGCATTTCGAGTATTGAGCCAAACTTGTTGACGGATGAAATCATTGAATATGTGGCGCAAAGTCGCGCCTTCATGCCACATTTCCATATCCCACTGCAAAGTGGAAGCGACGAAGTGCTGAAGTTGATGCATCGCAGATATGATACGGTTTTGTTTCGCTACAAAATCAACAAAGTGAAGGAATTGATGCCCGATGCGTTTATTGGAGTGGATGTGATTGTAGGAACGCGAGGTGAACGACCTGAACTTTTCGAGCAGGCAAGGCAATTCATAGAGAGTCTCGATGTGAGCCAGTTACACGTGTTCAGTTATTCTGAGCGTCCTGGCACAAAGGCTTTGGAAATACCATACGCAGTGAAGCCCGAGGTGAAACATGAGCGCAGTCAGGTGCTGCTTGCCATGTCGGAACAAAAAACAAAGGCATTCTATGAGAAATTCATGGGAACAGTGCGTCCCGTCCTGCTCGAACATGCGCCGAAAGGACGACAAATGCATGGATTTACAGATAATTATATACGTGTGGAATTACCTAACAGAGAGGAACTGAACAATCAGATTGTGAATGTTCGGCTCGGTGGATGGAATACGAAAGGCGATGCGCTGAAAGGAGAACTGCTATGATGAAGTTGGCAATTGTGATATTGAATTGGAACGGAGCCGAGATGATGCGCAAGTATCTGCCTTCGGTGATTCGTTGCTCGCAGGCAGAGGGTGTGGAGGTGATTGTAGCCGACAACTCTTCTACTGATGATTCCTTGACGATGCTGAGCAGGGAATTTCCCGATACGCCAACCATTGTGCTCGATGAGAACTATGGTTTTGCGGGAGGATACAACCGTGCGTTGAAAGAGATTGAATCGGAATACTATCTTTTGCTCAATTCCGATGTGGAAATCCGTCAGGAGGGATGGGTGCAACCTATGCTTCGCTATATGGATTCGCATGAGGAATGTGCTGCATGTCAACCCAAATTACGCTATCTGCGCCAACCTGAGATGTTCGAGTATGCAGGTGCGGCAGGTGGTTTCATCGATAAGTATGGCTATCCTTTCTGTCGGGGTAGAGTCATGAGTACTGTGGAGAAGGATGAGGGACAATACGACGAAACAGTTCCTTTGCTTTGGGGAACGGGAGCTGCACTGATGGTACGTGCCAAGGACTATTGGGATGCAGGTGGATTGGATGAGCGTTTCTTTGCCCATCAAGAAGAAATCGACCTGTGTTGGCGACTCTGCACACGAGGTAAGCAGATTGTGTGCATTAGTGAGAGTGTGGCATTCCATTTGGGAGGTGCAACCTTGAACCAAGGCAATCCACGCAAGACATTTCTGAATTTCCGCAATAACTTGTTGATGCTCTATAAGAATCTGCCTGAAGGCGACTTGAAAAGCGTCATGCGTGTGCGTTGGTGGCTCGACCGTGTGGCGATGCTGCAATCTGTGCTGAAACTGGACTTTGCCAATGCTCGTGCCATGATGCGCGCTCGAAATGAATTCAAACGTCTGTTGCCTGAATTTGAGGCAGATAGAAAAAGGAACTTAGCGGCAAGGGCAACGACAGGCAGGGTGGAAGAAAGGAGAAATTTCTTCTTGTTGTGGCAGTATTATGTGAAGGGTAGGAAGAAATACAGCGCACTAAGATGAAAGTAAAAGGGGACAAGGAACGGCTATTGAAACTGATTGAGCAAGGCGAGCACGAGCAGCAGGATTTCAAGTACAAGGTGATGGATGCTGCGAAGTTGGCGAAGTCGGTTTCTGCGTTTGCCAACACCAATGGCGGGCGCTTGCTGATTGGTGTGCGCGACGATGGCAAGGTGCATGGAGTGACAAGTGAGGAGGAAATCTTCATGATGCATGCAGCCGCCGAGCGCTATTGCATTCCTGTACCCAACATCGAATTTGAGACGATTCAGGTGGAAGGACGAACGGTCGTTATTTGCAGCATTCCCCGTTCGGAAAAGCGTCCCATCTATGCCGTAGAGGACGTGAAGATTGATGCACAAACGGGAGAAGTGCATCATGAAGGAAAACGTTGTGCTTATATCCGTATCAAAGATGAGAATATAGTTGCTTCGCCCGTTCATTTGGATATTTGGAAACATGAACGGCAGGAACGAGGCAGCATCGTGCATTATTCGGAAGAAGACACACGTGTGGTAGAAACGCTGGAAAAGCACAATGAAACGCTTTCGTTGAATCGAATCGTAAGGCTCTCAGGTGTGCAGCGTTTCAAAGTTATCAAGATTCTTTCGCGCTTGATTCGCTACGACTTGGCAGAATGGAGATTTGAAGAAAGGGAGTTTAGGTTTGGAATAAAAAATGAAGAATGAAGAATGTAGAATGTATTTTAGTTTTGTAATTTTTATTCTTCATTCTACATTCTTCATTCTTCATTTAATTACAGCTCCGCCTCGCATTGCTTCTCTACATCCTCCATGTTGTGAGTAGGTTCGAAGCGAGCAACCACCTCACCTTGGCGATTGATGAGGAACTTGGTGAAATTCCACTTGATGTCAGGGTTTTCCTTATAGTTAGGGTCAGCCTTGGTCATCATCTCGTCGAGCAGAGGACCGAGTTTGTCTTCCATGTCGAAACCGCCGAATCCCTTCTGACTCTTCAGAAAAGCATAGAGAGCCGTTTGGTTCTCACCGTTCACGTCGATTTTCTTGAACTGAGGGAACTTCGTGCCATAGTTCAGTTGGCAGAACTGGGTGATTTCCTCGTCGGTGCCAGGTGCCTGCTGTCCAAATTGGTTGCAAGGGAAGTCGAGAATCTCAAAACCCTTCTCATGCAGACGTTCATACATCGCTTCCAATGCCTCGTATTGAGGAGTGAATCCACAGCGGCTGGCGGTGTTGACAATCAGAAGAACTTTGCCTTCGTACTGCTTCAGAGATACTTCCTCACCCTTCTTCGTGAGGACGTTGATGTCATAGATAGTTTCCATTTTCTTATTATTAGAGTTAATACTTGAGGTTTCTTTCTTTGCATCCTTTCTTTGATGACAAGAAAGGAAAGCTGTTGTTGCTAACAGAATGAATGTAATACTTAGAATATTTTTCATGATAATCATGTATTAGGGTTTGTCGTTGCAAAAATACGAAAATAATTTTGAACAAAAACGAATGTGTTTAAAAAATGAGGATGTGACACTTTAAAAAAGGGGAAATAGGGACGTGAGGACAGAGGGACAAGGGAATGCTTTTAGTGCAGTTTCTTAGGGGATTTACTGAGGTGCTTTAAATGATGATCTGAAGCTCATGTGTGGATATACTGAAGCGCTCCTTTGAATTCAACTAGTTGCCGAGGGCTCGTCATCGAAACGGCGAGCGCTCGGCGTTGCGATAACGAGGGCTCGCCATTACAACGTTGAGGGCTCGGCATTTTAGTAGAATCAAAGGGCTAGTTCAGTATAATCAAAGGATTACTTCTGTATAATTGAAGGACAAATTCAATGCAATCATAGGAGAGCGCCAGTACATACTATGGATAATCTCTATTGCATGAAAAAAAGAATGCGCTGAACCGAATTGTTCAACGCATTCTTTTTCAGGTTTTATTTCTTTGAAGAATCGGAGTGTTTGACATTTCTCCGGTTTATCAAAAAGATTGGATTCCAATGATTACTTCACGAGAATCTTCTGGATAGTGCCGTTGCTCATGCGAACGATGTTGATACCCTTCTGGAGTGTAGCAACGCGAGCACCGTTCACGTTGAAGATTTCAACAGCTTTCACGATGTCTGTCTGAACACCTTCGATGCCAGAAGCGTCGTCGCTTGGAGTCTTCGCACTTTCAGTACCGTAGCAGATGAGCTGGAAGTCATCCACGATAGTCCAGTTACCTGCAGGGTTGTCAGCAGCAGGACCATTGCGCTTCACACCAATGCGGAGCTTCTTGTCAGCACCTACCTTGAGAATCACATTCACGTTGTAAGGATAATATTCATTACCTTCAGCATCGTAGTAAGGAGTGTGGAAGTAAGTGTCGCAAGCCAACATCGTGCCTGGGATATAGATGCCCGAAGCCACATTGTCTTCGCTTGTCACACCGTATGCACCTTCCACGTTACCTGCTGATGCGTGAGGCAGAGCCACGGAGTAAGTGCCTTCGCTCGTTGTTGCATAGAGGTATGCCGTGAGAGTTGGGTCAGCATAGTTAGGGTCTTCAGCCAACTTCTCCTGTTGTGCCAAGTAAGCAGCGTAGTCGTCAGCAGCCCAGCCCGAACGGTGCATACCGTTCACTGAGAGCATGTAAGTGCCTTCTGGAACGCTCACATCCTGATAAGTGTCGAAGTTCATCTGATAGCGTTCAGCAAGTGTCGATTTCGTACCACCTGCTCCCCAACCAGAACCACTCCAACCAGTGAAGTCGCCAATGGTATCGAATGTAGGGTTCACAATCACGTTCGTGTAGTCGATTGGGTTGTCGTCGCTTGCCTTTTCAGCAGGAATTTTCAAGTCTGTGATGGCAGCCTTGATTTCTTCAATCTTGGCAGCTACTTCAGCGTCAGTGTAAGAACCAGCTCCGAGTGCCTCAGACACTTCGTTCATGAGTGCTTCAGCATTGTTAGCAGCTTCCACGGATGCTGTGCCAGCATATTCGTTGAATGCTGCTTCGAGGTTCTGGAGCTGAGTGCGAAGCTCTTCATACTGCTTCAGGGATTCGTTACCAGCATTGATAGCCGAGATGATGGTGTTGAGAGCGTTGAACATGACTCTGCCTTCGCCACTGGCAGCAGCTTCGCCAGCGAGGTTGTAGGCTTCTTCGAGAGTGTTAAATGCATCCTTAGCCATTGTGCTTTCCATCAGCTCTGCAGCCTCTTCAGACTTGGCATTGAGCAGGTCAACCAGCACGTCTTCGTTGTAGCCCTGGAAAACGAGGCGGAAGTTGTCGAAGAGGGTCCATCGGTCACTGACAGAACCTTCCGACTTGATACCGAGACGGAGGTTTCCGTCAGTCACGATACCATATACGTTGCACTCGTAGTCGCCGATTGAGAAGAAGGCAGAAGCGGAGTTCTGTCCGTTAGGCGTGTAGATGGTCACTCCATCGTCGTTCGAGCCAGGAGAGTAGCAGTTGCCTGTCACGGTGCTGAGCTGACCGTCATTAGCCACACCCTTTGCGAGTTCAGCTTCGGTGCGTGGATACTCCATGATGCTTGGCACAGCTGCCTTGTTGTCGTTGATGTAAATCCAAGCGAGAATATCTTCCGATTCAGATGTGTGCTGACTCCAAGCATCAGCGTTAGAACCTGTGCGGTAGAATGCCTGTGCCTTCAGTTCATACACACCATTCTGCAAGCCAGTGAGGGTCTGGTAGTAGTCGAAGTTGTTGTTCCAACGCTCACCGTTCTGGTTCTGAGGCAGACCAGCCACTGCAGGACCTGAAGTGTATGCGTTGTTAACAGTCTTGGTATCAACCAACCAACCAATCGAACCGCTCTGGTCGAAGTTGGCGTTTGTGATGAGCGAAGTGATGTCCTGACCTTCCTTATACTTCCTGCGAGCAGCTTCAGTCAGTTCTTCAACCTTCTTTGTCATAGCCAACGCTTCTTCTGTCGTCATTTCGCCTTCTTCCAGCAGGTCTGGAATGTCCATGATGTAGTCAGACAGGTCGTCGTCCTCGAATCCTTCGTCGAGCGTAGCTTCACCAATCTGGTATGCCTTGTTCAGAGCTTCGTAGGCAGCAGCGTTAGCGCTGAATACTTCCCATGCAGCATTGTAGGTATCCAAAGCGGCAACTGCTTCTTCTGGAGTTGCAGGGAGGATGCTGTTGACAGCATTGTCGAACTCGTCCTTAGCTGCCTTCTGGTAGAATTCACCCACGTGCGAGAAATCGATGGCTCTTCTCTGCTGGAAATAATAAGCAAAGGATGAAGCCTTGTTGCCGTAGTACTCAAGGTGAACATTGTCGATACCCACCCAGTTGTTACCACCAGAAACCACCTTCAGACCGATTTCAACGGTGTCATTTTCCTCAACGAGTGCGAACAGTTCGTAAGTCTCAGGTGAACCGTATGTCACCTCTACGCTGTCGTTGTTGAGATAAACGTAAGAGCCTTCGCCGCTGTTGCAGAATGCAGCCATGCGGAGATAGTACACACCCTTAGGCATCTGGGTCATCTGCTTGTAGAGCTTACCCGTGAATGCGGAGCCGTTCCAGTTCTCCCAGAAGCTGCCCGTGAAGTGATACAGTCCGTCGCGACCTGCTTCAGCAGTCTTGTTGGTGGCAGTACCTGTGTTCTGAGCACCAGTGTTGGTGGTCCATCCTTCGGTATTATCGAAGGTAGTGTTCACCACGTAGTCAGCATCCATGTTGAGTGGATTGTCAGGAGAGTAAATGTTCTCGATGTTGCTGGCAATCTTCGTGTTGACCGAAACGGTTGCTGCATCCAGTTCCTCCTTGGTGCTGTTGGTGTTGTTATAGACAGCCTTTTCAGCAGCCACATCAATATTTTTGGCTTCAGCACGCTCAATCGCATCGCCGAGAGCCACTGCAGCCTCGTATTGAGCCACCTTTACCTGCTGAGCCTCGTAGTTCTCCTTGCTGACGAAAGCCCAGTCCGTGTAGAACTCGTTCGTGCCAGGAGTAGCTGACTCAGGGTCGAGGGTAGGATTGATGATGTCGGAAATAGTCACCTTGCCATCCGTATTGGTCGTCATTTCCACGCCCAAGTAGCTGTTAGGATACTCTGTAGGATTGAAGGCAGGGTTTCTTTCCGCACCATAAATCTTGAATGTGCCGTTGCCATTGTCGAGCACGGAGAAGTAGAAGTTGGATTGGGAGCCCAAATCTACGTAGAGAGCTGTAGCGGAGTCGATGAAAAGGTTCTTCCATGCGTTCTTGGTAAGAGAGAAATCGAAGATGAGGTAGGTCTTTCCATCCCAAACAGCAGCTGCACCCTCTTCGCCTTCCTCAGGAGCTTCGAGGAACTTTTTGAAATAGACTTTCAGTCCCCACGAAGCCGTACTGGCACGGGTTCCCCAGTCATTACCTTCGGTAAAATACGCGTGCGCTCCCACGTTGTAGAGGTAGAGCGTGTCGGTTGACTCAGCACCTTCAGCAATGGAGAAGCCTTGTGTCACAGGCTCAGGAAAGCTCCACTGAGCAGAAGCAGAAAGGCATCCGCCCATCAGAAGTGCTGCAAAGAGTAATTTCTTTTTCATAAAATTACAGGAGTTAGTTAGACAATAAAGTGTTTAAAAATGCTTTACAATTAGTAATTTTGCAAATTTATGGGTTTTTACTGATATGAACAAAAGAAATACTGAATTTATGATGTCAAATTTTCAAAAAGAGAATGCAACAGGACAATCCGAGGGGAGAATCCTATTGCATTCAAAAACAGAATATTGATGACTTATTGAGAATACTTTTATCTTAATGGACGAAAACGAAGAGTATTATTTCATTCTTCATTCTACATTCTTTATTCTTCATTTCATAAAAATCTTCTTGCCGTTGATGATGCTGATACCTTTTGTTGGGCGTGTGTGGCGTGTGCCATCGATGGAATAGAAGACGGCATCCGTCTGGCGTTGGGCAGCAATACTTGGTATTCCTGTGATGACAGGCATGATTTGGTCGATATATTGCTGAATCTTCTCGTAGGCTGTCACCAATTTGGCATCACTTTCCACCACCTTGGCAGGAGTATAGAGCGAGTGGACGTAGGTGTCGAGACGCTTGTAGGCGTATTTGTTGGTGATGCCCTCTATGTCGGCGTATTCGTCCACGATTCTCATGCCTTCGTAGTAAGCCTTGAAATAGTTTTCAAGGTTGGTCTTGCGGGTGGTCAACGGAATGACAGCCTTCAGGAGTACGTCGGTGGCAGCAGCATATTCGGAAGGGGAGGTGGAAGCAAAATGGGCGTATTCATCGATAGTTTCTTTGAGTTGGCTCCTCAGTTTCTCGGCAGATTCATAGATGCTGTCGATGTCGGTGGAGGTGGCATCATAAAGCGCTTGTGCAGCCGCCAATGCCTGTTGGAATCCACCCTTGTAGATTTGTGCTGCGGAAGGTGTGGAAACGATTTGCACGCCACCGATGATGAGTCCGTCCCAACCGTTGCCCGACGTGTTGATGTTCAGAACGTAGTCCGCTTCCACATCCACATTGAAGTAGAATTCATGTGCCAACGAACCCTTAACTTGCTGATTGGTGGATTCATCGAGCACTCCAGTGGAATTCAATCCTGTCTGCGAGAGGACATGGTTCTTTCCGTCCTTTGAGTCAATAAGTACGGAGAAAGTCATGTGGTTGTTCTGTGCTCCCGAATTCCAGTAGATAGAACGGATGTTGAACGTGTATTTTCCTGGTTTCAAGTGGAGTGGGTAGTTGTTGTAGAGTCCGTAGTAGAGGTCGCTTCGCTGGTATTCGCGTGCACTAATGTAGAAGCCTGTGTTGAAGTCGCCTCCTGCCTCGAAGTATTTCAGACGGACAGCTCCCGTGTTGGCAGAGCCTCCCTCCTTGGTGTCGTTGGAACCGTCGCTGTTGCTGTTCACACGCTTCCATCCCTCTGGAATACCTTCGCCGATGGTGCTTTGAGCGTCATCCCACGAGTTGGCACGGATGAGCGTGTCGAGAACGGCTTCTCCTCCCACTTTAGAAACGCCAAAGGAATAGCGGAAACGGAAAGGCCCTGCTGCCACGCCGCGCTCATCTATGACATCCGAGATGCTCAGCGTGTAATCACCATCGGGCATGGTGGTTTCAGCAGGAAGTTGGAAGGTAAGCGTGTTGCTCATCCCTGTTTCTTGGAGCTGGAGTGCCACACTCAGGTTGTTGTCGGCAAGAGTGGCTTTGGCTTTCTCACAATCGATGGGGAAGTCGAAGACGTATTTAAATGGAGAAAAGTTGCAGGGAAGGTCAAACGACTGATTCTCAGGTGATGCAGAAAGGATGGCTGCAGGGGTAGGAGCAAGGATGGTGACGGTTTTTGTCACGTCCTTCTGTTTCTTGTCGTTGTCGGTTGCCACCACTCTCAGACTGTGGTTGCCAGCGGATGGACGAATCCACACGTAGGACTGAGGGCTCTCCGTGTAGGTCTCCACCAGTCGGTTGTCGATGTAGAGTTGGATTTTTTCGATTGTACCGTCGATGTCGGTTGCTTCTACGGTGACGGTGAGGGTGTCGAGCGAGGTGAATTCGCCTGAAGCGGACGAGACGGTGATGCTGGCAGAGGGAATGCCTGGGTCGAGAGAGAAACGTTTGCAGAAGTTCCAGATTTCCACACTCGACATGGCTCCGTTCGAGTCGTTCGATACCCAGTGGCCTTTGCCTTCGTTCTTGATATAGACCACTTCAGTACCTGCCTTTCCGCCTGTCCAACGATACATCGTGGAGAAGGAGTTGGGCTTGTTCTTGGGATATGGATGAATCACCTCGGGTGTGCTGACACAACCATCGAATCGTGCCCATCCCTCGGCAAAACCATAGGCTCCACCGTTGCCAACCACATCGTCGGCTGTGCCGTGGATATAGATGAGTGGAACGGGACGCGAGGCATTGGTGCCACTGCCCGAACCGCTCATAGGAGCAAAGGCGGCAATCTTGTCGGCTATGTGGTTCATGGCATGGACCGTGAACATACCTCCCATCGAGAAGCCCGACAGATAGACTCTGTTTTTGTCGATGCCATAGCGGTTGTGCATCGTGTCGATAATCGCTTCGATGAAGTTGAGGTCGCTATTGCCTGAGATGTCCCAATAGCGGTTCACACCATTAGGGAAGACAACGGCAAAGAGTGCTGTGTCGGCGATGCTTTCATAGACGCAATGCTCTTTCTGATAGGCTGCATCCTGGTTGGCACCATGACAGCTGATGATGAGTGGACGATTGGCAGGCAGATTCTTTGGCACGTATGGAATCATGGTGCGCTGTGTGTTGCCCACTTTGATGGTTTGTGTCTGTGCTTGTGCAGTAAGTATCAGCGCAACGAGTAGGCTGAAGAGGATGATAACTCTTTTCATAATTTAATTAGTGGCCCCCACCCGCTCCCCCGAGGGGAGGAGAATGCCATTCGGACGGAATCGCTTAACGCTAAACGCTTTACTCTTCACGCTTCACTCCTCACTCCTCACTTTTCACGCTTCACGTTCTTCCCTCCCCCTCGGGGGAGCAGGTGGGGGCTTTTTTTATTTTTGTTTTAAGATTTTCTTTCCGTTTCTGATGTAAATGCCTCGAGTAGGTGTGGATACACGAATGCCATCAAGTGAATAGAATGCGTTTTCGCTTGGCTTTGTTTCGTTGGAAATGCTTGGGATTCCTAAGATGATAGGTTCGAGTTGTTCGATATACTGCAACAGTTTTTCTGTAGCAGTAACCATCTTGTCGTCGTTGTTTACTACTTTCGAAGGGGTGTAGAGATTGGTGACGTATGATTGCAGGCGGCGGTAAGCGTATTTGGTCTGCATTTCTTCAACGTCGGCAAACTGATTTACGATTTCGAGCGCACGATTGTATGCTGCATAGTAGTTTTCGAGGTTTGTTTTTCGAGTCGCCAGTGGGTTCATTCCCTTTAGCAGTGCATCAGTTGCCTTCTCATATTCAGATGGTGCCGTGGATGCGAATGTGGCGTATTCATCAAGTATGACTTTCAGCTTGTCTCTGAGTTCCTGTGCAGACTCATAGATGGAATCTGCTTCTAAGGAAGTGCCTTCGTAGAGTGCTTGTGCTTCTGTCATGGTCTTGAGGAATCCTCCTTTGTAAAGCTGTGCAGCGGATGTGCTGTCGATGTTCTCAATATCCACTTCCGTGATGCCAAAAGTGTATTCGAAGACGAAAGGTTCGGCATCCACGATGCGTTCATCGGTGATGTTGATCAGGGTGAGCTTGAAATCGCCTTCGCTGAGCGAGGTGTTTTCAGGAAGGGAGAAGCTGATGACAGGACTCATGCCCGATGAGAGATTTGCGAGGGCAATGCTTTCTGTTCCGTTCGACAGTGTTGCTGTTGCCTTGTCGCAGTCGATAGGGAAATCGAAAGTGAAAGTGAACGGCGAAAAGTTGACGGGCAGGTCGAAGGAATGGTTTTCGGGTGCAGCCTCCAGCACTTGCAATGGAGTAGGGGGGAAGATGGTGATTTTCCGTGTCGTTTCCTTCGTTTTCTTATCGTTGTCGGTCACTTTGGCTTTTAGCGTGTGAGAGCCTGCGGATGGACGTACCCAACGGTAAATGAATGGTTCCTCCTGAAAAGTTTCCACCACTTTTCCATCGATGGTCAGTTGAACGGACTGAATGGTTCCGTCGGTGTCTTTGGCATCGATTTCGATGGTGATGGTGTCGATGGCAAAAAACTCGTCTGAAGTCGTTGGCTTCAGAAAGCTGATGCTGGGCAAGCCTTTATCGAGCACAAAACGCTTGCAGAAGTTCCATATTTCGCGATGATTGCCATCCATTGGCCAGTGGCCTCCGTTGTGGTAGGAAAAGAGTTCCACTTCTGTGCCGTTGTCGCCACCGCTCCACACTTCCTTGTCTCCATTCCACCATGTTTGTCCGTTCGGATAGTAGTTGGTGGTTTTCTTGTAGGTTTTCGTGTGGTCCATTTGGGCAAAGTGCTCTACGTAGTCGTGTATGCCATATTGGGTGTAGCCAAACACGTCGTCGTCGTAAGCATGCACATGGATGAGCGAAATCGGCTTCGGACAGTTGTTCCAAGGCTGACTGGAGAAATGGATGCCGCTGGTTGGTGCAAAGGCTGCAATCTTGTTATACATCGTTGGGATGGCATGGTAGATGAGCATGGAACCCATCGAAAATCCCGACCAATACACGCGGTTGGTGTCGATGCCATAGTCTTGTTCAAGTTTTGTGATGGACGCTTTCACGAAGTTGATGTCTTTCGTTCCACCAATGTCCCAAGTGTTACCATCGCTTCGCAGGTAGGCAACGACGAATTTTGCCGTGTCAACCATCGTATAGAACTTGTCGGAATCGTATTGGTATTCTGGACTTTGGTTCATACCGTGGGTCACAATCATCAGTGGCACGCCTGATTCGTAAGTGTTAGGACGAAACACAATCATGTTGCGTTTCTGCCCACCTGTGTTGACGAAAATACTGTCCTTCACAAATGCTTGCATCTGAGTGAAGAGACAGAAAAGCAGGGATAGAGTGAGTAATGTTTTTTTCATATATAAGTCGTTTATATTAGTTGTTGCAAATTTACTATAAAAACTTCGTTTTTTCTTTCGTAAATGATTATTTTCCTTTCAATTCTGTAAGATGCTTGTAACTTATTCTTTCGAAATTGTAACATGTCATGGATTTCTCCCCTAAAAACATTGTAAATCCGTTCATTTTAATATTAGTGAGGAATGAGTAGTGAGGAGTGAGTAATTATCCCATCTGGATGGCTACACTCTATTATTAGTGAGGAATGAGTAGTGAGGAGTGAGTAATTATCCCATCCGGATGGCTACACTTTATTATTAGTGAGGAGTGAGTAGTGAGTAGTGAGTAATAATCCCATCCGGATGGCTACACTCTATTATTAGTGAGTAGTGAGTAATTATCCCATCCGGATGGCTACACTCCCCCCTTGGGGGGAGCTGGAGAGGGGCTAAATCGTAGCAGCGCTTCCAACATTTCGAGTTTTGGCATGTGGAAACCTGCGTTATGAGCAATTTCGAGAGGACGGGAATATAGATACTCGATTTCCATCGGGCGGTGGAAATCGAAATCCAATTTCATGGAAGGACTATACGGAGTCATCGCATCAGTCATTTGTATCATCTTATCAGCAAACGACTCATCGATGTTTTCCACTCCGAGATGCTGAGCAGCATGAATCACTTCTAGCATCTGCTCGTAGATGAGTTTACGAGTGGATGGATGCTTGAGCAGTAAGTCGGTTTGTGTGTTGAGCGCCACGGTCATACCATTGAAAGGCATGTTCCACACAGCCTTCTTCCATCGCGCTTCCTCGTAATTGACAAGAGCGGCTTGCACGCCAGCCTGAGTGAAATCCGTGAGCAGTGCATTGAGACATTGGGAGTCCTTGCAACTGTAATTCCCCAAATTGATGCTACCATAGCATTGATGGCTCACCCTGCCTGGTTCAGTTTTGGCCGAGCAAATGAAAGCAAGTCCTGCCACTAAGGCGGTGTCGGGGAACATACGTTGCACATCGGCTTCCACACCGATGCCGTTTTGAATGAGAACGACGATGGTTTTTGGACCCAATAGTGGAGGTAGGAGTTCCTGAAGCAATCCGTTGTTGATGGTTTTCAAACAAACCAATACCACATCGCAAACGGGCATGTCGGCAGTTCGGTGGTATGCATTCACGGCATCGAGATGAAATGAACCATCACACGAATCAATCTGCAAACCATTACTCTTTACGTAATCGTAATCACGATGCAAGAGGAAATGCACCTCTTGCCCGCTCTTCGCTAATTTGCCGCCATAAAAACCACCGATGGCACCAGTTCCTATAACTCCGTATTTCATAATCAATGTATTTTGTCCTTTGCGCTTGTCAAGGGATGCAAAGTTACAAATAATTTGGAAATGGATGCAAATTATGTTGTAAAGATTCTTGTCTTCAAATCAGAATTCTTACCTTTGTTCCAAATCCGGAATTATCGTAAATCAGCACTTTCTCATCAATGGAAATCATCAGAGCCACCCATTTGGCACAGCAGGCAGGAGCCTACTACGTGAGGATTCAAGGAATGGCGCGTCAGCACCACATTTCGCTTCAAGAGGAATTCGACGAGCACGACACGCCCGAAACCAAATACATCGTGGTGATGGACGAGTATCTGCCAATAGCTACCTGTCGCATCTATGCCATCGACCCCACCACAGTGATGCTGGGGCGTATAGTTGTCCTTCCAGAATATCGTCGCCAAGGATTAGGCACTCGTGTGGTTCGTGAAGCCGAGGAATGGGCAAAAGAGTTAGGCTTCACCCATGCCATGCTGGAGAGTAGGGAAGAGAAAGTGCATTTCTATGAGAAGATGGGTTATCAACCCGACTGGTCGAAACAGTCCGACGGCACATTCCATTGCATTCTCATGGAAAAACCATTGAATTAAGGATGCTCCCCTAATTCTTGTGGTATAGGATTATTTCTTTTTAAAATACTTGTTGATGGCATTCCGCTGATAAACAGCTGGAGTGACTCCTTCCATCTTTTTGAATGTATTGATGAAATTGTTGATGGAAGAGTAACCCACCTCAAGGGCAATAGATTGAATGGTTTTATTGCCATTTTTCTCCACATCATCCAATTTCTGTTTAGCCAGTTCTATTCTCCTTTTGTTGAGAAGAGAACGGAAAAAGTCGCCATACACGTCATGGATGATGATGGATACGTATTTTGCGTTGGAATTTGTGAGCTTCACCAGTGTTTTCATGTCGAAAACGGGGTTACAGATGTTCTCTGGATTGTCGAGTTCCCGTTTGATTCTCTGCGACAAAATCTCGAAGGTTTCATTCGACATAATTGAGGTGTCAGACGTACTGAGGGCTGCCAACTCCTCCATGTCGTTTGCAACGAATTCCTCCCCATTGTCTGAGTCATCTTCAGTGATGGGCTCAACCCTGTTCTCCAGGTCCTCTTGAGAACCTTGTTGCTTTTCCTGTGATGCTTCGTTGGCATTGATTTCTCTTTCTTTCTCATTCTTTATCAGATTGCAGCGAATCACGTGATATTCGTTGCCTTCGTAGGACATGGAGTTGGAATCCCTTATCGTGAGAAGCAGCACTTGTTGGAATTGAGTGTCTTTATCAACATTCACGATGCACAGATAATCGATAATTTTGTCTTGACCATCAATTTTTTTAGGAATGATGAGAGAATTGATAATTTCGCCCTTTCTATTGATGCCACGACATTGAATAGTTGATGATGAATTGGGGTTATCATCAAGAATGGAATTCACGCAGGGCACGTCAGAATAGCCCATCTCGCTATTGGGAATCATTACGAAGTATTTCTTCTGACCACTTTTTTTGTGTTGCTTGATAAAGAGATATGTTATTAGTAGAATGGTCAAAATCCATAATACTAATGAACATATATGCATCCATATTTGCGTGGTCTCATTTAATAGTAGCGTCATCATATACTGTTAAAATATCTTTTCAATTAAAACAAAACGAAGACTCTTAAACATGTACCTTATAGCTAACTTACTATGGTATATTTGCGAAATCATATTCTATTGTATTGGTTCGTGGTTCGATGATGCAAAGATAAAACATTTAATTATAATATGCAATTATTCAAATGCTTTATACTTTCATCTTTTCTTGATTCTGTAATCTTTTCTAATAATTTATCGTAAATATTAAATTCTGTGATTCTGTTAAATCTCGACCTTTCTTGGTTTTTTACATAGGCATTCTTAAAATTGATATTCCTTTCTTAAAACTTAAATTCTGTCTTGTTTGAATTATGTAATTTTGCCGATGATTTGGGAATTATAGGTGATTACTAACTTTAGAAACTCCCTTCTCGCTTAAATGTTTTTAAAAAACAAAGTAAGTTAAACCATAAAAACAATTTGAAATTATGAAGAAAAAATTACTGAAATCATTTGCTTTTGTTGCATTAGGACTCTTTGCAACAAGTGCGTATGCTCAGTCTAAGTCTGAAATTCAAGATGCGGTAGTGGCTGTGATTGGAGATAATTGAACGATGGAGGGAATGGTTCAACAAGATGGTTCTTCCTATATTTTAGGTGACCAAAGTACTCATCACAGAGGTTCTATAACCAGTCCTGAATTTCCTGTTACTGGTGACTTATTGTTTATTCCTAACGGAGAGGCTTGGACTGGTGCTACATGGAAAAATAATTTAATTATCTCTGTTACTTTCAAGTACACTGATGCTTCGGGTGATGAGCAAACTGAAGTGGTTACTCAAGAACTATTAATTGATAAAAATGGACGACCTTACAATTTAAATTTTCAAAGACCTGAAGGTGTTCCAGAAAATGCTACGATGTATGTCAACCTCAAAGTAGAGGGAACAGGTCATAATATTGTTTCCCCAGGCACTTTTGAATTAACGGCTCATGAACTTGTCATCGACGAGAATTCAGAGGTAAATACAGACCGACTGGCGCTGAATGTTGGTCGTAATATTCGTCTGAGGGTGATTCGCTCTTTCTCGAACACAAAATTCTATACTTTGAGCTTGCCTTTCCAGTTCAGTCAGCAATGGGCTGACCGATTATCTTTGCAAAGATTTTGTGGTTATTGCCATATTTGAGAAAATGCCTAATTTTCATGAACATGATTATAAGCATTTTTGATATAACAAACAACCCTAAGACTAAGAAATATAAATTATTCATTATTAAAACAAGATAGTATGAAAAAAACGTATTTAACCCCAGTGAGTGAAATTCTTTTCACCATTGAAGACGAAATCATGATCGTTGTATCTGGTGTTTCCGGCGAAATGGGCGATGGCACTACGATTGGTGATGGCGGTGAAGGTGATGGAACCGTTGGCCCATCCGTCAAGTATCATGGCAACCAAGAAACCTATGGCGACTTGTGGTAAAGCCTTTTCAAGAAGTAGATACCGCAGTCAAAAAAGTCTAAAGAGATTTTAAGAAATCAAGTAAACAAACAAGAAAAAATCGAAATCATTATGATGAAGAATATTACACTGAAACTGAAGCACCTCGTGCTTTTTACCACACTTGCCATGTTCTCGGTGGCAGCAAGTGCAGTGAATGTCACCTATAGCCTGACCACACACGTGGATGGCAGAACCATCACCGGCACAGCTAACGTGGCAGCAGGTGGTGACCTCCTCAATGCCATGCCTCAGAAACTGTGGCGTGCTTATTGTGAATACACATTCTACAGCGATGCTGAAATGACTCAGGAAATCACAGAAGTTCCTGCTGATGCTGAAACTGTCTATGTGGATTATGTGTTCGACCCTCCTTTCTTCCTCTCTGAAGAAGGAAAGGAACCTGTATGGCATTATCTTCGTTCTTACAATGAAACTGGTCAATATAACTATCTTGTGATTTACGATCAGTCTGCAGAAAATAATTGGGGTACCTATAAAGAGACTATCATGTCTTGGAAAAGCGTCAACGGTGCCACTCCTAAGGCTGGTAGAAACTATCCAATTGCAAAAGCAGGACACGACCAGTGGGCTTTTTATGGCGATGCTTACGATTTCCAAATCAGACTGAACGATGCTTCCATCGCCAACAATTATTTGATTTGGAGAAGTACTACCAGAAATGAAACGCCTATGGGCTTGGGAGCAAAGCCTGCAGTGGGATGGCAGCTTTATGTGAATAATGCAGAAAAAAACAACAAAGTGTTCGGCACAATGGCCATGGGTCCATATAATTCCACTAATTATTTGGCAAGTTTGGAAAATGTTAATTCTTGCCTTTGGACAGATGGTCTTGACACCAGCAAACAGAAATTTAATGAAAAGAACGAACTTGTGAATGTCGCACACGGCACTACCTCAAATAAACCTGCGCTTTGGTGGTACGCATTCTTTGCAACTCCAACGACTTTACCTGCAAACGTTACTGACATTTGGCACGTTACCTATAAGATTCAGAAGGTTGATGGTTCTTGGTACGATGACATCGTTGTTCAGAAGAAATCTTCCAATTTGACACCATCCTTCCCACCTGCTGGATTCAACACTAATCCTGATTACGAGTATGACTACTTCTACAAGGATGCCGAATTCACTGAGAAATATCCTGATGGTTATGTCATGCCAGATGGAGAGAACACCATTATCTATATTAAGGAGAAAGAGGTGGAGGTTGTTGAATACGTATCCACTCCTTGGATGACCTTGGTATTGCCTTACAGCATTGACGACTTGACCGCTTTCTTCGGCGAGGATGCCGTACAGGTTCAGGAATATACGAGTGTTGCTGGCGAGTTGACAGAGGCTGCTTCAGAGTCATACTTCACCTGCCATCTCAATTTCACGGCTACAGACAAGATTGAGGCTTACATGCCTTACCTCTTCAGGGCAGTTCATGCAAGACAGTCCGACCTCGACCGTATGTACGACATTTTGGGCATCGAGGCGATTAATGAACCAATCGAGGTGAAGCTCTACGACAATACCCACGCTCCTGAAATCGGTGTTTCGATGAAGGGTAACTTGGCTGCTAATGGCTATGAAATGCCTGGCGACGGCCTGAACTTCTACTTCGGCTCGTCTCAGGATGCAACCGGTGCATACGCTTACAACTTCTATCGTCGTGCTGCCACCATCCCTCAGTTCCGTTGCTACTTCTTCGTGACAGACGAGCGCACTGGCGGGGCAAATCCAATCAAGGTACGTTTTGGCAGCGACAGTCTCAATGGCATCAGCACCGTGGCTGCCGACACGAACGTCAATGCACCTATCTACAGCCTCGACGGTCGCAAGGTGGATGCATCCTCTCTCAGCAACCTGCAGAAGGGCATCTACATCGTCAATGGCCGCAAGGTGGTGAAGTAAGACTTGTTGCTACGACAATGATAACTAAGAAGGTGGAGTGCGTCAATTCATCAATTGGACTGCTCCGCCTTATTCTACTTTAAGGTGTGTTCTAAAAATTCTGTTTTATGATTTCTTACAAAAATATGAGATTTCGTTTCGGTTGCTTTTTGTTTGATTTGAAGTCTTTTTGCCACTTTTCTCGGTTACATATCTCGC
>JAEEGK010000710.1_pt1 | contig 83064 bp, 70 predicted proteins | sample 8958771 | NCBI WGS metagenome assembly JAEEGK01 (sample SAMN16246547, study PRJNA631951) | gut metagenome | biome: gut microbiome; feature: rumen; material: SC-attached | host: Bos | place: Iran: Karaj | collected 2018-10
GTAGTCACCCACGATGAGCACGACGGTATGGCCCAGGTCCTGGAACTGACGGAGCTTGCGCATCACGACCGTATGGCCAAAATGTACGTCCGGGGCGGTCGGGTCCACGCCCATCTTGATACGGAGCGGAACTCCGGTATCGTAGGACTTCTGGAGTTTCTTTTCGAGTTCTTCCTGCGGCACAACATCGATAACGCCGCGCATCAAAATTTCAAGCTGTTCTTTTACAGGACGGAATTGCATAATTTTCTCAGTGGTTAGTGTTTGGTGGTTAGTGGTTAGGGAAATTACAAGTCTAAACCGCTAATCACTGAAAGCCCATGTAGAAGGAATGGATTATCATAACGGAAATAAATATAGAAATTAACTTCATAAGGCGAAGGCGCATAAAGACAAGAGAACATATTTCTATATTTTCCGCGGTTTTTAAGGGAGGACCACATGAAAAAGCTGGCTTTTCTTGCAATCTTGGGCATATCGTTCAGTTTTGCCCAATCCGAGCCCCATGTGCACGACGGATTCTTTTTGAACATTGCGCTTGGAATGGGCTACCAATCCATCGACTTCGTTGTCGAGGACTGGCAGAACGAATCCGACAACGAAGCAGGACTTGCGACCGACATCGACGTAAAGGTCGGTGGACGAATCTCCTACAACACCCTCATGCACCTGACCCTTGCCGGCACGACCAGGACCGCGACCGTCGACTATGACGACGATTATAGCGACATCAAGCCCAACATGTCCCTTTTCGGATTGGGCGTCACCCACTATTTCGAAGGCAACTTTTTCGCCTCGGCTTCTTGTGGCGTCAGCCAGTTCCGTGCCAATAGCGATGTACCGATATTCAACGCAACTATCACAAACAAGAAATCCGAGGATATCAACACCGGATTCGGCTTTCAAGTTGCCGCAGGAAAGGAATGGTGGGTAAGCGATAACTGGGGAATCGGCGCTTCGACGGCCTTTCTATACGGTTTCGCTTCCAACCTTGCCGACACGAAAGAGTCGTCCATGGGCATAACGCTAAGGCTTTCTGCCACCTGGAACTAGAAAAAAAAGCAATATTGCAGGGCCTCCATCACACAAAAACGACATTCTATTGCAGGGAAAGATTCATTTATATATATTGAATCTTGTAAAAAACTCGTTTTTTGGAAGGATTTCCTCATGTTCTACAAGCATTGGAATAAAATTGCGCTCGCCCTGACCGGTTTTTTCTGGGCTAGTTGCGATACGGATACCACCTCGGCAAACAATGTCGACGAACCTGCGCCGAATTCCTCCGCCGCACCATTGTCTTCTGCCATCCCGACATCGTCCGCCACCCCCGGGAACTCTTCCCAGGTAGAAGAATCCAGCAGCAGCCTTGAACCAAGGTATGTTCCGCTGTACGGTGTTGAATACGAGAAAATCGTTTCTTCGAGCAGCATGCACGAAGTCATGCCCGCTTACGGCGTTTCGAATCAAGTGCTCTGTACCGAAGACAAAGCCGGAAGAAAATACGACAGCGGTTTCACGAATACCGTTCTCAATTGCGAAAACGGCGTGACATGCCAAAAGAAGACGACTATAAGATCGGAGCGCGAATATGAATGCTTCGAAGGCATCTGCCCCGATTACGGCGTGGTGACTATTTCAGAAAAGACATACACCTGCGACGACGGCAACACCTACAACGAAGCCCAGTTCCAGATGCTCTACAAAGAGATTACCGAGGAAGAACCCTCCGACACCGTGATCACGGAAGTTTCCGTCTTATATGGCACGCCAGAGTCCTTCAAGAATATGGAAAATCAAAGAAAGTAGTTCTGCGAGGATAAATTATGTTCTACAAACATTGGAAAAAGATTGCACTCACATTGACCGCCCTGTTCTGGGCCGCCTGTGAAGATTCCACCTCTGCAGAGGAGTGCCTCTATGGACCTCCGTCATATTACGGACTTCCTGAAAGCAGCGACGCGAGCGAAGATGGATCCAGCTCGAGCGAAGCGACCGGCAGCGAAACAAGCTCCAGTTCTTCCGAGACGACCAAGCCCGAAAGTTCCAGCAGCATGGACAAGCTCAGTTCCAGCGAGATAACATGCGTACCCTTGGATTCTAACTTCACGTATTTCGGAGAAGATTACAGTGCAGACATTAAAAAGATGTGGAAAGAGGAAGCGGCCAAGCACGATGCCGTAGACAAGATAGATTCCGTCAAGGAGACGTTGGCCGAAACGCCCATGTGTCTTGAACACCTGCGTATGGAACTTGACCAATTCGTGGCGCTTTACGGTGCTCCGACCATCATTAGAAATGCGGTAGAAAAATGCACTGACGGCTCCATTAGGCCGAGCGAAGAATACGCCAAGTTCCTCAAGATGAAGGAAGAGTGGGAAGCGAACAAGCCTGCCCTGGAAGAGGAACTCAAGAAGGTCTACGAAGACAAGATGAAGGAAATCGAAGCACGCATCAACAAGTGCCTGAATGATGATTTATAATTGATGATTGATAATGGATGATGTAAATTATGTTCTATAAGCATTGGAAAAAAATCCTTTTAAGCCTGTGCGCCATGCTCTGGAGCGGTTGCAGTGATGATTCCTCCAGCGATAGCCCTTCAGCGGGCAACAAGCTTATTGCCTGCGATTTTGACCAGATATGCCCTGAATACGGCGTTTTCTACGATTGCGAAAACGAAGAAGACAAAATCAACGGAAACTATGAGAACTGCACCATGTCGTACCCGGCATGCACGAACACCTATTATTGCGAAGATGATGTTACGTGTTTCCAGGAAACCGACAATAAAACGAAAACTTTTGACTGTCGCGATGAAAAGGACAACAAGACCCTCTACACCGAAGACGAATTCAAGTCAAAATACTACGTTGCAAGTGAACGAATTCATTAACCCCTGATTTATATGAAAATCTCGCTCAAAAAGAAACTCGCTCTCGAAGCTTACCGCCTTTACCGCCACAACGAGATCAAGGCGCATCCGCTCACGTACTTTTTCTGGGAATGCACGCTCCGCTGCAACCTGCACTGCCTGCACTGCGGTAGCGACTGCGTAAAGGACGCCATCCCGGACATGCCCCGCGAAGACTTCATGGGCGTACTCGACAAATTGGCTCCGCATATCGATCCCAAGCACTTTATCGTGGTGATTACCGGCGGCGAGCCGCTGATGCGCCCCGACCTCGAAGAATGCGGCCAGGAAATCAAGAAGCGCGGCTACCCGTGGGGCATGGTCAGCAACGGCCTCGCCATGACGCCCGAACGCTACAAAAAGCTCCTTAACGCAGGGCTCCGCTCGCTCACCATCAGCCTTGACGGCCTGCAAGAGAGCCACAACCACTTCCGCGGTGACCCGCATAGTTTTGAACGCGCACTCCGCGCCATCGACATGGCCGCCCACACGCAGGGCCTCACCTTCGACGTGATGACCTGCGTGAACCGCCAGAACTTGAAGGAACTCCCGAAGATTCTCGACATGCTTTTAAAAATCGGCGTGAAGCGCTGGAGAATCGCGACGGTGTTCCCGAAGGGCCGCGCCAAGGACAATCCGCTGTTCCAGCTCACAAACCAGGAATTCCGCCAGGTGTTCGACTTTATCCGCGAAGTGAAGAAGCTGAACGTGATCAACGTGAACTACGGCTGCGAAGGGTTCCTCGGGAGCTACGAAAAGGACGCCCGCAACTACCCGTTCTTCTGCCGTGCCGGCGTGAACGTCTCTTCCGTGCTTTGCGACGGCAGCATTTCTGCCTGCCCGAGTCTGCGCGGCGACTACATCCAGGGAAACATCTACAAGGATGACCTGTGGGATGTGTGGCAAAAGCGCTATCAGGTGATGCGCGACCGCAGCTGGGCCAAGATTGGCGACTGCAAGACGTGCAAATACTGGCGTTACTGCGAAGGCTCGAGCCTGCATTTACGTGATGAAAAAACCAAAGAGCTTGCATACTGTCACGTCCATCGTCTCGAGGACGCCGGGGCATAACCCGCAAGCAAAGAGCTCTATTTACCGAAACCAGCGAGGTCTATGCCAAGCTGGTTTATTTTATATGTAAGAATGCGCGGTGTGGTAGAAAGGCTGCGGGCCGCCGCGGCCACCTTGCCCTTAGAGCTCTTGAGGGCGTCGCTGATGATGTCCTTCTCGTAGGCTTCGACCATGCGCTTGAGGTTGCCGTTCACGGGCGTACCGCTCGTTTCGGCGGTCTGGAGCGTGGTCGGGAAATGGTGCGGATAGATGACGTCTTCGTCAGCCACGAGAACCGCGCGTTCGATGCCGTTCTCGAGTTCACGGACGTTTCCGGGCCACGGATAACTCATGAGCATGTTGATGGTCGTACGCGCAAGGCGGCGCACGTTCTTGCCTACGATGCGGCAGTAATGCTCCACAAAATGGTCTGCAAGCAGCACGATGTCCGTCTTGCGGTTGCGAAGCGGCGGCACGTAAATCGGGAAAATGTGCAGCTGGTAATAGAGGTCTTCGCGGAAGGAGCCTTCTTCCACCATCTGCTGCAAATTCTTGGTGGTGGCCGCAATCACGCGAACGTCCACCTTCTTGGAAATGCGGGCGCCAATGCGTTCGACTTCGCCATGTTGCAACAGGCGCAAGAGCTTGACCTGCAAATTCGGCGACAGCTCGCCCACTTCGTCCAAGAACAGCGTACCGCCTTCGGCCTGTTCAACGCGGCCGGGCGTTTCGGCAAACACGCCCACAAGTGCGCCACGCACGCTGCCGAACAGTTCGCGGTCCAGCACGGATTCCGGCATGGAGGCGCAATGGACGCGGACGAACGGGCCCATGTTGCGATCGGAGCGGTAATGAATAGCTTCAGCAACGAGCCCCTTGCCCGTACCGACCTCCCCCACGATAAGCGCAGGCAAGGGACTACGAGAGACCTGGTCAATTTGCGTGTATACGCGCTGCATCTCGCTCGAGCGCCCGATGATGTTGTCGGGCTGGAAACGGTCCTTGAGTTCGAGCGTCAAGCGTTCGTTCTCGGCCTTCAAGAGTTCGTTCTCTTCGCGGGCCTCGCGACGAAGCTTCACGGCGGCAGCGAGCATCTGCGCGATGATTTCGAGCAGGCGCAATTTTTCGGGAAGTTCCTCTTCCACCGGGTTCTGCACGTCGGCACTGAAGGCGCCAATCACCTGGTGCTCCATGATGACCGGCACGCAGAGGAACGCCTTGTCCTCCGTCTTGCCGCGTCCCGTGCGGTCCAGAAAGTCCGGGTCCTTCGCCACCGAGGGAATGATAATCGGTTTACCCGTCTCCACGACGCGGCCCGTGATGCCCTCGCCCACCTTGTAGCGGCCCTTGCGCGCCTGACGGCTGCTCAAGCCTTCAGCAATTTCGATGGAGATTTCGCCCGTGTGGCGGTTGTACAAAGTGAGGGTTGCATGCTCCACACCCATCGTAGATTCCACCACTTCCAAAATCGGATGCGCGACGCTCTCGAAATCGAGCGTCTGGTTCAGGATGGAACTGATCTTGTAGAGCAGTTCCAGTTCCTGGATTTTGGATTGCGAGGAGGGCATAGCCTAAAAATAATTACGGAACGATTCTTCTTAGAACAGGAATCTTGCGGAGGCACCACGTAAAAGCCATAATCATCGGAATCATCACGAACGGAGCGCCCAGGCGGTATACCAGCGAGTTCCTGTCAATGGCGGGAATCCTGGTCGCCTCGTCGAGCAAGATAAACTGCAAAAGGTATATCTCGAAGGCGTAGCGTCCCATGACCTTGATGAACTTGGCGAGGCGTTCCCGTTCCATTACCCATCGACCTACATCCTTCAAGAAGACGAACACGCTTACCGCATAAACCACCGACGGAACATTCTCGTACCCCTTGAAAGTCAGATCGACATGGCCAGCATTCACCGACAAATAATAAGTCCCGCATATATGCAGCATCAGGCCAGACAGACCCACCACATGGATAATCGCCTTATGCCATCGTTTGAATTCATAATTGTGCAGCACCCATCCCAGCAGAGGCCATATCAGGAACCCGCCCAGCGTCGAGACATTGAACATGATGTTCAAATCGGAATCAAACATCTTTTTCAAGAAGGGCAAAAAGATGTTGAACACGAAGGTCGCTATGACCAGGTAAGAGAATACGAGCATTCTCTTGCTTTTATCAACGGCGGCATAAAGCGGCATGCACATGTACATGATGAACAGCGCATAAAAGAACCAGTAGATGCTGACATACCCGTTGCTTGTCAAGCCCTGGTACACCGATTTGAAAGTGACATCCGACCAGGCTCGCTTGCCGATATAAAGGTCTATCCCTAGCGCAACCAGGCTCCACACCAAGAAGGGCAGCATCGTCTTCATGAACCGTTTGGCAAAGAAGCGCTTCATGGAATAGCGGTCGAAAAAATCCATGAGCGTAATCCCGCTGACCATGAAGAACAGCGGCACTGCGAAATAGAAAACACTCTCGATAATATTGGCCGAGAACCAAAAATCCTCGGTTCCTGTATAGAACCAGAAGCAGTTGTTCGTATGCAGGGTCAATACCGCAAACGCGGAGACCACGATGACGAACGTGATATAATCTGTAGACTTTTTAGCCTCCACGAATCCTACTTCAGGGCTTCCTGCACCAAGGCAGAAGCGCGCTTGGCGTCGAAACGGCCCTTGACCTTCGGGGAAAGTTCCTTCATGATCTTGCCCATGTCCTTCGGACTGGCAGCACCGGTCGCGGCCTTGATTTCGGCGATGAGGGCCTTGACCTCGTCTTCGCTCATTTCGGCAGGCATGTACTTGCGGTACAGCGCGATGCAGGCTTCTTCGGCAGGAATCTTGTCCATGAAACCGCCCTTCTTGAGGATTTCGATGGCTTCCTGCTTCTGCTTCACGCTGCGGGCGAGAACGTCGACGCACATTTCGTCGGTGATGCTCTCGGTAATCTGTGCGGGGGTCGCCCCGGACTTCATGGCTTCGTTCTTGATGTCGGAATGGAGGGTGCGGAGAGTACCGAGGGTTTCGGTATCGTGAGCCTTCATGGCGGCCTTGACGTCGTCGAGGATTCTAGTCAGCAGTGCACTTGCCATAATTATATCGCGATATTCTACCGCCTCGCGACAAGCGAAAAGATTTTAAAATGCGCAATGAGTCCCCGACCGGCGGTCGGCGACCCATCTAGTTTCAATATACTAAAAATTAGTAGAGGCGCTTGCGGTTCTGGTCCGCAATTTCCTTGAGGCGCTTGCGACGGGCAGCGGTCTCGATACGCTTCTTCTCTTCGGAAGGCTTTTCGAAGCGCTGACGCTTCTTGACATCGGAAATGATGCCGTTCTTTTCGCAAGACTTGGTGAAACGCTTGAGAGCGCGTTCAAAAGGTTCGTTGGACTTAACAATAACGCCGATCACGATAATCCTTTGGTTAAATATTCAGTTCGAGGAGCCCAAATATATTTAACTATGGAGGTTTCGTCAAGGGCCAAACCGGGCCCAAAAGTCCGAAAACGGCATTTTTTTCACTCTTTTTTTGTTTATAACTTGCGGATAATCAAAGACTTATATATATTTTACAATAGTAATACAATTTTTGCGTTTCACGACAACCTGGAGTTTTTAATGAAAACGCTTTCGGTTTCTTCCTTGGGTGCGCTGGCACTCGCTTGCGCCCTCGTAACGGCGTGCGGAAATAGCGAAGAAGACGTTGTTCCGCAGATGAACACTAACAAACCGGCAAAGGCGGAACCGGCCCCTGCTCCCGCAGAAGAAGAACCCCAGCTCGTCCCCATTCAGTCCCTGTCCGACCAGAAGGAAGCTCCGGCCCCGGCAGCTACCGAAGAAGCCAAGCCGGTACAGGCTGCCGTTCTGGCCCCCTCCGGCGACGTGAAGCCGCTGAGCGACGGCCCCTACGTAATCCAGGTGAGCATCCAGCCTTCCAAGAAGGCCGCCGACGGTGTCGTGAAGAAACTTTCCGAACAGGGCATCGAAGCCTACGTCGTCGAAGTGGAAAACCCGGGCGAACTCGAAGGTACCTACTACCGCGTCCGCGTCGGCTACTTCACCTCCATCAAGATGGCCCAGGACTACGGCAAGCAGGTACTTTCGTCCCTGAACTTCGCCTGGTGGGTCGACAACAGCAGTAACGACCAGGTCGGCAATCCCTCCGGCGACGAAGACGATACCGACTACAGCACCTACTACGCTCCTGCGGAATCGTCCCAGGAAGCAGCTCCGGCAGCCGAACCTGAACCGGCCCCTGCCGCAGAACCCGCTCCGGCCGCAGAACCGGAACCCGCCCCGGCACCGGAACCGGCTCCCGAACCGGCACCCGCTCCTGCACAGGAACCGGCCCCGGCACCCGAACCGGCCGCACAGCCGGCACCTGCAGCTCCGGCAGCAGACGTCACGGACGACTGGGAATAAGCGAATCGCGCAAAGCCTTTAAAAAGAGCCCTCCGGGGCTCTTTTTTTCGTGCCCCCGTTTTTCTAAATTTGCCTACATGCCTACAAAGAAGCCCAAAGTTTTCGTTGTCCATTTAGGATGTGCCAAGAACCAGGTCGACGCGGAGAACCTCGTCGGCGAAATGCTGCACGCGGGCTTTGCCACCTGCGACAGCGCTGCAAAGGCAGACTACATCCTGGTGAACACGTGCGGGTTCATCGAAGCCGCCAAGGAAGAATCCATCAACGCGATTCTCGCTCAAGTGAAGGGCAAGAAGACCAAGCAGAAACTGATCGTGTCGGGCTGCCTTTCGGGCCGCTACGGCAAGGAACTCGAAAAGGAACTCCCCGAAGTCGATTACTGGGTAGGTACGTACAAGCCGGGCGAACTCCTGAAGAAGATGGGCATCGTGGCCCCAAAGGGCTGTGATGCAGAGAATCTTGCCCGCATGAACCTGGGCGGATTCAAGCACCACGCCTACTTAAAAATTGCCGAAGGCTGCAACCGCCGTTGCGCCTACTGCGCCATCCCGCTCATCCGCGGAAAGCAAGTGTCGCGCAGCATCGAAGACATCGTCGCCGAAGCGAAGGAACTCGAGGCACAGGGCGTCCAAGAAATCACGCTCATCGCGCAAGACACGACCTATTTTGGACGCGAGAAGGGCAAGAAGGGCGGCACGCTCGCCCAGCTTTTAAAAGCGATTCTCGACAACACGAACATCCCGTGGATACGCACGCTGTACTGGTACCCGATGTTCGTGGACGACGAACTGTTGGACCTGATGGCAAACGAACCGCGACTCGTGAAGTACGTGGACATGCCTATCCAGCATGCAAGCGATAACGTGCTCAAGAACATGAAGAGGAACTACCGCAAAAAAGAACTCGTCGACATTCTGCACAAGATTCGCGAGCGCATTCCGGGCGTAACGTTGCGTACAACCGTGCTTGTCGGTTTCCCCGGCGAGACGCACGAAGATTTCGAAGAACTGATGGAACTCCTGGAAGACATCCAGTTTGACCACCTGGGCGGGTTCGTATTCAGCCCCGAAGAGGGCACTCCCGTGATGGAAATGGACCTCCCCGCCGTAGACGAGAGCGAAGCCCGCGCAAGGCTCGACGCCGTGACGGACCTGCAGGAAGAAATCGACGCGGAACATGCCGAATCAATGATCGGAAAGACCGTCCGCATCATCATCGACCAGGTCGCCGAAGAAAGCGAATACCATTTCTACGGGCGCACCGAAGGCAACTCGATGGAGAACGACGACATCGTGAAAGTACTCGAGGGCGACGCCGACGTGGGCGAATTCCACGATGCGCTGGTAGTGGACGCAGAACCGCACGAGCTGATTGTCAAAATTCTGGACTAAAAATTTAGACGAGAGACGAAAGACGAGAGACGAGAGATTGTCCGTTTGTCTTTTATTACTATATTTGCATTCGCAAAACCGGATGGGTTCCGCACAACGCGGGATTACATTGGCCGGGCCCGTGTATCACAATGGATAGTGTCCTTCCCTCCGAAGGAAGGTATTCCGGTTCGATTCCGGACATGGGTACTAGAGCGCTCCGCACGGGGCGCTTTTTTTTTATTTGCGATTCGTTTATAGCAGCAACATGATGCCGTCGATGCCGAGGACCGTAATGCAGGCCACCACGGCAACCCCCACGAGGCCTCGCCCAAGGAGCGACGCAATGACCGCGGCCACAAGCGCACACGCACCCGAAAGCATGCTGTCCGTGGAATAGAAGATGGCAGGCACCGTCATCGCGGCAAGCACCGTATAGGGCACATACGCAAGGAACGAACGCCAGAAGCGGCTCTTGATTTTGCCCTTCAAAAGGACAAACGGAACAGCGCGCAGCAGGTAAGTCACTCCCGCCATCACGAGCAAGAAAAGGCAATAATCATGGACCGTAATCATGCCGATTCCTCCTCGCCTTCTTCATCGTCTTTTACCGGGAAGATTGCCGCACCGATGAGCGATGCGACAAGCGCACAGATGATAATCGCAAAGCCGACGGTTACGCCGCTAAGCGCAGGCACGTACTTGAAAGCGAAACTGCAAGCGATGGCAATCAATACAGCAACAAGCGTGGGGCGGTGCGCCTTCATTTGCGGGACTACGATGGCAACAAACATGCCGTACAGCGCCACGCCGAGGGCGTTCGTCACTACCGCGGGGAGGATTTCGCCACAGACGGCGCCGCAGAGCGTACCCGAAGACCAACCGATGTAAGGGAGCACCATGAGGCCCGCAAAATACCGCGCCGTCACGGGCTCGGTCTGGCTCACCGCAAGCGCATAGATTTCGTCGGTGATGCCCGTAGCAAGCAACAGGCGCTTGAACGTCCCGAAATTCGGTGACACCTTCTGCGAAAGGGAAATCGCCATCAAGCTATAACGCAAATTGATAAAGAACGTGGCAATCGCCATCTCGATAAAGGTACCCGCGGCATCGGCCATAATCTGCAGGCCCGCGAACTGACCCGCCGAAGTAAGGTTAGTCATCGAGATGAACGTAACCAGCGGCCAGCTCAAAAGCTTGGAGCCCGCGATGCCGAACGAGAACGACACCGCAAAGTACCCTAGCCCAATCGGAAGTCCGCCTTTTACACCATCTGAAAAAGTCATGCGCCAAATATAGAAAAATTTTATAACAATTCTATGCAAATATGCAAATTTATGCATTTTAAAAGGAGGCCGACGGTTCGGCCCCCTTGCATAAAACACCTATAGGGTTACTTGACCGTCACGCGACGGACCAAACTGAACGATCCCGAGCGAACGCGCACGACGTAGCCACCCTGGCGAATTGCCCCCAGATTCACGGCACCCGAGACGTTCCTGAACGAAACCACGGGACGCCCTTGCATATCAAAGACGTCTACCGCAACAAGGGAGGCGCCCGACACATGCAACAGGCGACCGTCCAGAGCCATCCCGAGCGGATTGGCACTAGATTCCACCATCAGGAGAGTTCCGTCGGATTCGGCACTGGAGGAGGATTCTTCCTCGCTAGACGATGGCTGCGACGAACTCGAAGAATGGGGCTTCGACGAACTCGAGGATTGCGGCCTGCTCGAAGACGATTCCACCACACTGGAGGAAGATTCGACAACAACGGAAGAACTGCTCAATTCCGGTTCCATCCCGTTACGCAGCGAGAGGTTCGCCACCAACACCTGTTCCCAACGCGAACCCGGCATAGTCAATGTAAGCACCGCATCGCCGTCATTCTTCGCTACAAAGGTGCAAGAATATTTCAAGTCGCCCGCCGATGCCGAAAGCGACAGCGTCTGGTTGCATTGCCCGCCGAGCGACACGTCCACATCCATCGTGTTATGCAGCAAGGTCACATCAAAGGAGAGCGTGTACATCTCCTTCGCGATTATCTCGCCCAGGTTCTTGGTAATCACGCGTTCCGAGACCCAGTCGTTCGTGGAACCGATGGTCACGCCGTTATCCGAAGCATTCGTCAGCTGCGCATTGCCCGCCCACTCAGTGCTCACCGAGCTGCTGGACTCGGCCGAACTGCTGGACTCGACCGCGGAGCTGCCAGGCTGTTCGCTACTGCTAGAAACCGCCGCAACCACCGTAATCTCGATCGTATAGACGGTTCCGTCCACATAGATATTTTCGGTCGATACGCCCACAGAGGCGCTCAAGGGAACCGTGCCGTCAACTACCAGCACCTCGCCGGAATGCGACACATTCAAGTAGTAGATGTTCTGGGTCTGACGATAACCCTTGTTCACATTCGAGAAGATGACAGGCTGGAACACGCCGCCCTGCACTACGGTCTGCTTGAGTTCGCCCGTAATGACTACCGGCTTGCTGCTCGAAGACATAGCGCTTGAACTTGTCCAGCTACTTGAACTCGACTTCACCGAAGAACTGGACGCAATTGAACTGCTCGACTTGAACGACGAACTAGATGCAACCGAGCTGCTTGACTTAACCGAAGAACTGCTTGGCGGCACGGACGAGCTGGAGGGCGCGACGCTCGAACTGGATTGTACGGAAGAGCTGGAGGGAACAGCGCTTGAACTAGAGGGCGCGACGCTTGAACTCGTCAAACTGCTCGAGCTAGACGCAATCGAGCTACTCGACTTCACGGACGAGCTGGACGGGACAGGAATCGCCATTCCCTTGCAACGCACATTGTCTACATACAGGTAGTTCATGCTCGGTTGGGAGCCCTTGATTTCCCAGGTAAAATGGGCGATGCGCTTTTTCGAAAGCGTCACGTCGTTCGCCCAGGATTCCTGCGTAAGCATGCTCCACGGGATTGTCACGGTAGTCCACGAATCGCTGGCCGCCTTTGTAATCTGGTGATAGCCGTAATCCTTCACCGCCGTATCCTCGGCCTTAAAGTTATGGGCGGCACCCTTGTACATGTAGCTAATCTCGCTGCATGCCGAAAGGTCGTAGGCCGTCTGCGCTTCATTCAATGACACGCCAAGAGCCACATACGGGTCGTACTTGTTGTCGCCCTTCGAAAGCCTAACTCCGGTAAGGCCCGCGACATAAGCGGTACCATTCCCCGCCGCCGAACCGCCAATAACGACATCGTAGCCATTCGCGCCAACCGCATTCGTAATCGTAGAGGCACCGTTGTCGCCCGCATCGGTATAGGCATACCACTCACCGCCGGTAACGGCAAACCGGTCACCGTCTTCCAGGTCGTCGATAAAATCGGTCGTTCCCGCAGGCTGCACAAAGCTCGAGGAACTTGCGACAGAACTGCTCGATACGGGTGTCGTGCCGCTGCATGCCGAGTACGTCTTGGGGAGAGTGGCGAACACGTTGGAGTTCACCCAGTCACCGCTGCCGGAATAGTTCCAGGCGCTCCCGTTAAAGTAGGAGGCGCCCTCGTTCTTGTTGGATACGGCCCAGTTCGCTCCGGAAAGCTTGTGGTCGCGCATCCAGGAGAGCCACGTGGAAGAATTGCCGCTTACGGCGCCATTGCCGTCGGCATTTACCGTACCCCATTCCGAGACGAATACGGAAAGACCGCTGTTCATGGCACGCACGGCGTTCGCACCCTCGTTACCGGTGGAGTGCGAGCCCGCGTAAAAATGGAACGTGTAAGCGACATTCTTCTTGGGATCCGAGACCTCGTTGCCAATAGCATCGCTCGGGTACTGATCCCAACTACGGCTCCCCACAAGAATCAAGTTGTCGGAATACTGACGTATGGTCTTGACTACCGAATCGGCGTAATTCTTGATGGTTCCCCAGGACTGTGTCGTAGGTTCGTTAAAGACCTCGAAAATAACGTTATCGTACCCGCCCCACTTCTGCGCCATGTAACCGAAGAACTTCCTCGCGTTATCGAGGTTGTCGGACGCCTTGTGGCTGTGGTAGTCGACAATCACGTAGATGTCGTTGTCGATGGCCGCCTGCACCACCGTATTCATCAGGCCCTGGTAGTAGCCTTCCTTGGAGAAATAGTTGCCGGAACCCCAGTCCTCGTCCACGCCCATCGGCGCACGGACTATCTGGATATTCTGATTCTGCACGAGCCCGTTCACGATATCGGCAGTCCAGAATGGCGAGCCCACGTCGCTCGAGATACTCCAAAAGAGGCTCATGCCCTGCACAGCGACTTCGTTGCCGTCGGAAACGCCCTTGCAGGAACCATAAATCTGGCCCTTGTTGCTTGAATTCTTGCCCGCCATGAGCTGGCCATACTGGCTCACCGGTCCCACTCGACCGAAAGCCGACGCAGCCAACAAGGCGGCTATCAAAAGCGCGATCTTTCTCATACAAACATCCTTTATCGGGTTACACCTACCCAGCCCCAAATTTAATTCAAGGGGGCCCAAAATCCACGTGACTAAAAACACGGCGCGAGAGAATGTGGGCCAGGACAACAAAAAATCCCTGCCGGTCCATGGTACGACAGGGAAAGTCCAGGGATAAAAAAAGGACAACGCCCCATGCAGAGCGTTATCCCATTAAACTTTTTCGCGGTTTACGAATTAGTTTTCGTTGTTGTGCATTTCCATCTGTTCGCGGTCCATCGTGTGCTGCAAGTATTCCTTGAAGTCACGGTCGATGTTCACACCGTCGAAGTCGATGTCATCGTTTTCCAACACGAACACGGCGCTCGGGTTATCGAGCCAGCCGACCACGTCCACGCCTTCCAATTTCATGGACTTATCGCCTGCGAGAGCGGCCACGTATTCGATCTTAGACTTTTCAACCCAGCCCTGACCGCAAGCGCCCTTCACGAGCACGTCGGTGTCGGCTTCCTTCACGATGGTCAGTTCATCATTGAAGCCCGCGGTGCAGACAACAGATCCACCACCCTTCTCCTTGGTGAGATCGACATCGCCAATCTTGGACTTAACCTTCTTGGCCGCGAAAGAAGAAGCAACCAAGACTGCCAGAGCGACAAACATAACCTTTTTAATCATTTTCATAGCTTTCCTCAAAGCAAGGTAAAATATTCAACAATGCATAAGGAATATACCTTTTATTTTTGCAATTCGTTGAAATTTCTTTTAAATTTTTACCGTATGAAGAAGATTTTTGCAATTTTGTTCGTTTTTCTGGTCCTGGCAGGCCTTTTTTGCGGTTTTTTGGCAAAAAAACGCATCGAGGCAACGGCCCAAAACACCGAAACAGTCCTCCTGGAAATCCCCAAGGGCAGTTCCGCGGCCAAAGTATCCCAAATTTTACAAGAAAAGGGCATCTGGAACGACCCACTCGCCTTTAAAATCTGGTGCAAAATCAACCCGCCCTCGCTCAAGGCCGGCTGGTTCGAGATTCCCGCCAACCTGAAACTGAACGAGATCATCGCCATCATCGAGAGCGGCAAGAACGCCGTGCGCAAGGTCACCATCCCCGAAGGCCGCGCCTCCTGGGAAATTCCCGCGTACCTCAAGAAGGCATTTCCCAGCCTGGACGAGGACCGCTGGAACAAGCTCGTCCAGGACCCGAAGTTCGCCCGCTCCCTGGGAGTCGAGGCCAACAGTCTCGAAGGCTACCTGCTCCCCGAGACGTACCCCTTCCCCATCGACGCCGACGAAGAGACCATCCTGAAGCAGATGGTCGCCGCGAACCTCAAGCTGAGGGACGAGCTCAAGGAGCAGCCGGGAGAGTCCATGTGGAGCACGCTCGGCAACTGGCACCGCGTGTTGACCCTCGCGAGCGTTGTCGAAGAGGAGACGGGAAAGACCGACGAGCGTCCGCTCATCTCCGGAGTATTCCACAACCGCCTGCGCATCGGCATGCCGCTCGGGGCCGACCCGACCGTGAGGTTCATCTTCAGGAACTTGACCGGCCCCATCTACAAGAGCCAGTTGAACAGCGATAGCCCGTACAACACCCGCAAGTTCAAAGGACTCATGCCCGGCCCGATCTCCAATCCGGGGCGCAAGGCCATCGAGGCGGCACTTCATCCGGCCGAGACGAAGGCACTTTACTTTGTTGCAAAAGACAATGGTTCGGGCGAGCACTTCTTCAGCAGCACGCTCGCCGACCACAACAAGTTCAAGGATATCGCCGCCAAAAACCGCGGCGAATAGGATTTCAATTAGAATAAATCGTAGTTGCCAATGCGGACGAAGAACTTGTAGTCATCAAGTTCCTTGAGTTCGTCCAAGCTGCGGTTATCCACAAGACGTGTCATACCCACGTACGCACTGATTGACTTGTAGGCGAAGCGCAGAGCGGGTTCCAGCGCGAACTTGTTTTCGCCAAGACGTGCTGACGGGTTGTCTTCGTAGTCCCTGACATAGGCGCCAAAGATCCACGCACCCACCCAGCCACGATGCAAGCCGACGTTCATGCGGATAAGCCCGTAATGGTGCGAAGCCAAATCGGGATTGTACCATTCCGTACTCCACGGCGTCGCCTTCACATGCTGACGGAAGCAGTTGTCCAGCACGCGGTAGTCGAACGACTCCGGATACACGTAGCCGTGTCCTTCGTCGTGGTAGGCGTCCAGGCCGGCAGCCAAGGCGGCATTGACCGTGAAGAACTCGGTCGGGGAATACGTATAGCGGGCTTCGCCGGAAAGCTTCCAGTAAATGGGAATCACGTTGCTCAGGCCGAACTGGAAGCCGATAGACTGCATCCCAACGCTACCGTTCACCGCAAAGCCGTTGCGTGCGAACCAGCGGTCGTTCTCGCCAGAAAGCAATTCATAATTCAGGCTCGGCGAAACAGGGTACGTTTCAAACTCATATTCCTTGTAAAGGCGGCGGTCCAGCTCAAACGTCCTGTCGCCAAAGAGGAACCCGAGGGATACGTGCTGCAAGGCATCTATCTTGTAATCCACGGACATCGTCAGGTCATTGCGCTGTTCCGAATAAATCCGGCTCGCAGCGGGCGTATCGTTACCGAAAGATTCAAGCGGACGGAGCTTCATGAGGTCGTAGCCGAAATGGAGCGACCAGCGCGCATTCCACAGGCGAGAAATATGCAGGCGCGGCATGAACCCGTACGATTCGTTCCCCCAGAAGAACGGGAGGTCGAGATTGAATTCCATCTGGTCCACGTATCCGATGGTAACGCCCGCATACAGGTTCGGGCCAATCGCATTGGAGCCGAACCCGCCGGCATAGACATCGAAAGTCGGCTTGACGACCGCAGTCACCTGGACATCGCCCGTAGCCTGCATCTTGAACGACACGGAATCGTAAGTGGGCTGCGACATGAGCGACTTGGCAAAGCGCTCGGGAGCGACCATGCCCGTATCGCTTTCATTCCAGTACGCTCCCACGGAAGCCTGCACTTCGGCCGAGAGGCTGTCGTAAGCAGGCTTGAACTTGAACCAGGGCAGAGACTTTCTCTTGCGCTGCGTGTAATCGGCCATGCGCGGGCGCAACACCATCATTTCGCTAAGCCTACGTTCTACGGCAGAGAATCCAGCCTGGATCCATGCGCTGCGCGTGGAATCCTGAATCGAGTGGGCGCGAATGACAACTCCAGACACGCCATCCAGTTTTTCCAGAGCGTCGCGGGAAATCACGGACTGCCACGGAGAATTCGATACGGCACCGTTCTTGGGATCGGCAACAGACACCAGCGAAAGTTCCCATTCTCGCTGTTCATGCGGAAGCGCGAGGTACGGGTCAAGTTCGCCGTTCTCGGCATTCTCCTGCAGCGGAAGGCCCTTGTACACATCTTCCACCGTCTTGCCCGACGCACCGTTGCCACGTTCCGCCAAGAAGGGAATCATGAATCCGGCAGGCTGGCGGTAAAGGGATTCCTGCAAGCGCAAGCGCGAAAGCGAACGCTTCACGTGCGGCATATCGGGCTCCAGGGTCTTCACGTTGCGGTAAAGGTTCCCGGCCGTATCCGACGAAAGGGTAAAGCGGTGACGCAAGGTCGGCATGCCGTCCAGCGACACAGGCAATTCAAAAGTACGTTCCGTTTTCGCATCCAGGTCATCCATCTCGTTATGCCCGACAAGCCCTGCGATATAGGGATCGAGCATAATCCGCTGGATATCGTCCAGCGAGACGCCCTTTGTCCACAGGAACCCGATAAAGGCACCCCACGAAACACCCACGACCGAGTCCACCGGGATAGCATAGCTCTCGATAGCATAGAGAACACCCAGGTGGAACCAGGCGGAATGTTCTCCGCCACCGAGGTACAACACCGAGCGGTACGGACGCTTCACTTCGGCCTTGGGCGGAGTCACGGGTTTTGCCTGCATGCGACTCAAGAGGATGAGGCTTGAATCCTGTTCTGCTTCGGCGGCCTTCACCGAGTCCGCCACAGGCGCCACCGCAGCGGAATCTACGACCTTCGCCGACGAATCCACCACATCATTGACCGGAGCTTGCGCTACGGAATCTTGCTGAGCAAGCGCGAGCGAAAACGACGCGACAAGAATCGCGCCCGCTTTCACCAAAACATTCCTAGCCGAGCCTAGCCACATTGGAAACATACTTCCCCGCTTCTTCACGAGAGACATAACCGCCACGGACAAGTTCCGCGAGGCAGTCGTCCATCAAGAGCATTCCCTCGGAAGACGAAGCCGCAATGACGGACGGCAACTTGAAATGGTCACCGTTACGGATAAACGTCGCCACGTTCTGCGTATTGAACAAGATTTCCCAGGCAGGAATGGCACCTGCGCCTTCGGAAGCTCCCGGCAACAGGCGCTGTACGACAACCGCCTTGAATGCCGACGCCAGCATGGTACGCGCCAAGGCTCGGTCTTCGCGGGCAACTCCCGAAAGCAAGGCCTCGATGGCACCGACCGTATTGCCGGCTGTAATGGTGCAAACCACGAGCGCGCCCGAGTCTGCCGCCCTGAGCATCGGCAAAAGGTTCTCACCGTCAAAATCGCCCATCCAGAACAAGTCGCAACCGCAACGCAGCGCCTGCGCCATCTTGTCGGAGGCAGAACCGTTCGTATTCGCAAGCACCAGGCAATCGCCCGTGCGCACGGGATACTCGCCCGCCGAATCGAGAAGGCATGCACGGAGCATGCGCGATTCGCATAATGCACTCACGTACGATGTCGCCGTAGTCGTCTTGCCCGCACAGGCAGGCCCAGCAAACACGACAAGGCCGGAGCTCAAACCGAGCAGGTTGTTGAGAGTCTGCGGAGCGCCGAGGTCAGCGAAATTCGGGCACTCGTCCATAAGCGGGCGGAACACGGCAGAATTGCCGAGCGCCGAACGGAAATAACGCACACGCCACCTGGAGTTCGCCCAGGGGCCGCCAATGATTGCACCGGATTCGCCTTCAATGGAACCCAGGAATTCGCGGAGGGCACCGCTCTCGACCGCCGGAGCATCCGGGATGGAACACACCTTGCCCGCCAAGCGCACCGCCGAAGGCGCACCTTCGGTCACGATGAGCTCGGTCCCGCCGATATTCATCACATAATCCAGGAGAGATTCGATTTCTGTTGCCATCTTATGCCTCCTTACCCGCAGGCCTGTAAGCCGCAAAACGGCGGCTGTCGTAAGCCCTCTTCCAGGCTTCGGTACCTTCGATATAGCCGGATTCCAAGCACTTCTGCAGGGAATCATCCAGCGTAACGCCCTGATCCTTCTGGCTGCTGATTGCGGCGGCCACCTGCGACAAATCGCACTTGCGAATCATGTTCGCGACCGTCGACGAAATACGCATCGCCTCGCAGGCGAGCACAAGACCCTGGTTCTGCACCACGGGAACAAGGTGCTGCACGATAATGCCCTTGAGCTGGTCCGCCAATGCGCAAGCGAAAGCGGGGCGCCCAACCTCGGGCACGGACGCGAGCAAGCGCGAAAGCAGTGCATGGATGTTGTTGCCTCCCGTAACGGCAAAAACGAGCGCCCCCGCGTTTGCAGCCTGCAACAAGAGGTTCAGTTCGTCCATCGACGTCAGATGGTCAAAGCATATCACGTCGGCACCGTCACGGATGGCAAGCTCAATGCCGGCGACACCCGTACGCACATGGAGACCGACTTCTTTCTGCACAATGGCGCCATTCGGATTCTGCAACAGGCGTTCGATAGGACGTTCCACCGTCTGTATGTAGCACTGACGGTTCGCAGCGACCGTCTCGGCAAAGGTCGTCATGGTTGTCGAGCGCCCGCTAGAAGCAGGGCCCGCAATAAGCACAAGCCCGCTCTGCAAATCGGCAAAGCGTCCGCAGAACGCAGGCAGGTAAAGGTTCTCGAGCGTCGTCGATTCCATCGGGATGACTCGGATGGAAATATTCGGGACCACATCGTCCCACGTTACCGTGATGCGGGCGCGGCCTACGCCGGCAAGGCCCATCGTCTTGCTGAAATTCTTGCCCACCGAAACCTTGTAGGCATCCGCAAATCCTTCGGAAGCCTCGCCAAGCAAATCAGTGAGGCGCGTAGTAACCAAGGCGTCTTCCGTCACGGCGAACAGGTTGCCCGACTGGCGCATGATAATCTGGCGGTTCGCGAAGAGGTAGATGTCGGTAGTGCCGAACTTGCGGGCGTACGCGATAATCTTCCTCAGGTTCATTTTCGTCGTGAGCACCTCGGGCGCTTCCACGGCCTTGCCCTCGCCTGTCGCAAGCGCAAAGCGGCTCGGCAGTTCGCCTTCTTCCGTCGATTCTTCTTCCGATTCGTCCGTCTTGATGCCGATGCTCGATATGCTCGTCGTCTCGAGGCCAGAGACCTTTTCCACATCCATGTTCGACGAAGTCGCCTCGCCAAAAATGTTGTTGCCCTCAATCTGGAGCGTCGGTTCCTCGTCCTTGGGCTCCGTCTTTACCGGGGCCGGCGAAGCGGGAGTCGGGATACCGACCGGCTTGATGGCCGGGATAGAAGTCGTCGAGCGGTTCGCCTTGGGCGCTTCCTGCGCGGCAGGCTGTGCCGCCGGTTCCGGCGCCCTTGCCGCGGCAGCGTTCTTCTCTTCAAGATTCTTCACGAAGGCAAGCACCTTCTCGTACACGCCCTGCTGCAATAGGCCCGCCTTTACAAGCACCTGGCCAATATCTTGAGAATCCGTTATCTCGCCCCAATAGGCGTTCACCTGATCCTCGCTCACCATCTTGTTGTGAACGAGGACCTTAGCCATATACTGGTTTCTCATAGGAAATCCCTCCGGCTGAACCACCAGCTCGCAATCCCGAGGAACAATCCCACGTAGCCGATGGCATAAACTGTATTCCAGAACAGGTACATATCCGGGAGCGCCAATCCGTGAACCACGTAGTTCGTCACGTTATAGCGGTAGAGTCCCGGGAAAACGGCATGAATCACGACTGCGGCCTTCTCGAACACCGCGGTAGACGCGTCGCCCATCTCGCCCATGCGGCTCGCAAAACGCACCTGCTCCAAAAGCTGGTTGCTCAGGTGGCCCGCGAAGTACACGCCCAGCGTAAACAGCGCCGAAAGCACGGTGCTGCTAAAGCTGCTGAACAAGAGCGCCACGGCAATCACCACCGCCATCTCGCAGAAGATGAGGTAAATCGCGAGGAGCAGGTTCGCCGTCGGGTCGGCATGGAAGGCCAACAGCATCGCGTAGAAGATGCATGTCAAAATCGCAAGGTGTACCGCGATTACCGCCAATAGCCCAAAATACTTGCCCACAATAAACGTGACGCGGCTTATGGGCTTAGAAAGCAGGGTCAGCACCGTACGCCGCTGGATTTCCTTTTGCACGAGGCTGATGCCCACGAATATCGAAATCAAAAGACCCGAAAGGCTCATCACCGAAAGCGTGGTGGACTTGATCACGTAGGCGCGGTCGAACACCGACCATTCGCCGAGCACGATGCTGAACAGCGTGAGCGCAATCGCGAGGAACACGATATTGTAGAGAATCTTGTCGCGGATGGATTCACGGAAGGTATTGTGCGCAATAATGGCAATATGTTTAAGCGTCTGCACGAGCAATCTCCTCCGTCAAAATGTCTTCGAGACTCGGACGCTTGTGGTCCATCTTCTCGACCGCGATTCCATTGTCCAAGCAAAAACGCAGCAGGCGGTCACGGGCGGCATCGTCCTCGCAGACGAATTCTTCGGGATGTCCCGTCAGCGATACACCCTGCGGCAAGTCGCTTCCGAGAATCGCCTTGCGGGTACGCACGTGGTATTCCACGCCACACGATTCCGTAATCTCGTCAACCGTTCCCTCGCGTACAATCTTGCCGTCCACAATCATCGCGACCTTGTGGCTAATGCTTTCCACGTCGCTGAGCAAGTGACTCGAATAGAAAATCGTTACGCCGTCGCGGTTCAGTTGCTGTATGGCCTCGCGCACGTCGCGGCGGCCCATCGGGTCGAGCCCGCTCATCGGTTCGTCAAGAATCAACAGTTTCGGCTTGCCTAGAATCGCCTGGGCGATTCCCACGCGCTGCATCATGCCCTTGGAATACGAACGCAGGCGGCGGTCAATCCAGTCCTTGTTCGCATGCAGGAGTTCAAGCGCCCAGCCAATACGGCTTTCCAGTTCGGCCCCGTCGAGCCCGACGAGCTTGCCGTAAAAGCGCAAGAGTTCGCGACCCGTGAGGTAGTCATAAAAATAGGGCTGTTCCGGGGAGTAGCCGATAAAGCGGCGGCTCTTAGCGTCGCGCGGGCTAATACCGTTCACGAGCACCTTGCCCGAATCAAAATTCAAAAGTCCCGTCAACACCTTGATGGTGGTCGACTTGCCCGCACCGTTCGGGCCGATAAAGCCGTACACCTGCCCCGGCTCCACGCTAAAGCTCACGTCCTTGAGCGCAAGCTTCGGCTTCATCAAAAAGCCGCTGCGGTACGTCTTGTGCAAATGCTCAATCTGTATCATAAAGTCACTCATACGTCACCTTAATCTTCGCGGGCGTCTTCCGGCGCCTTCTTGCCCCCGAACGCACGCTCTTCGGCTTCCTCGATTTCACGGCGACGGCGTTCCGCCTTCTCTTTCTTGTTGACAAAGAAGTAGATGACCGCGCCTACGAGGTAGACGGCGATGCCCGAATAGAAAATAGGATTGATGGAAGTCCCCTCGAGTCCAGGGAAAACATTCAAAATCAGACTGTGGCCGAACAGGCTCAGCAGAACCAGCACAAAACCGAGTCCACGCAGCACATAAGTCACTATGACCAACTTTCGCATAGGTATACCTCAAAAACAGCACCTTTCGGGTGCATCCGTCTTTTCAAGAAAAATACACAATTATCCCGAGAAAAGAATTGCCCGATTTCTGGAAATCGGGCAAAATGAGGCTTATCAGAGCGACAAAAGCAGTATTGCTAGCACCTGGCCACTCAGAATCCTGAGCAACATGGTTAGCGGGTAGACCGAAGCGTAGCCCACATTCACCGCATCGCTGTCCGCCTGGCTGTTCGCAAAGGCCAGTGCCGGCGGGTCCGTCATGGCACCGGCGAGCACGCCACAGAGCGAAAGGTAGTTCACCTTGAACGCGAAATGGCCGACGCACGCCATGATGGCAAGCGGGAGGAAGGTGATGAGGGCCGCAAGGCCCATATAGTAGAGCCCGTCACCATTCAATAGCACATCGAAGAACTTGATACCGGCATTCAGACCCACGCAACTGAGGAAAAGCGTGAGGCCGAATTCGCGGAGCATCAGGTTCGCGCTGTTCGCCATAAAGAAGTTGAGCGGGCCAATCTTGCGTTTGCGGCTCAGGAGAATCGCGACAATCAGCGGGCCTCCGGCCAAACCGAGCTTTAGCGGAGTGGGCATTCCCGGAATGGCAAACGGGATGCTCCCGACAACAACGCCGAGGAAGATTCCCAGGAATGCGGGGAGAATTTCGGGATGGTCAATCGCCGTCAGCGAGTTGCCCAGTTCCTTCGCGGCAGCCTCTATTCCTTCCGCAGGGCCGACAATCATTAACTTGTCCGCAAACTTGATACGCAAATCGAGGCGCCCCGTGAACTTGAATTCCCCGCGGGTCACGCGGCTCACGTTCACGCCGTAGCGTTCTGCCAGGGCCAACGAACCGATTGTATGGCCGAGAATCTTCTTGTTCGTCACGAGAACCGTCTTTACCTGGATGGGCTTCGCCGAATCGGAGGCGAACTTGGTAATGGGCGTCTCGAGCCTTTTACCGATAATCTTTTCCATCGAAGCAATGGCATCGGGCATTCCCACCAGATGGACCTTATCGCCACGTCCAATAACCGTAGAACCCGTCGGGGTAAAGATATTGCCGTCACGCAGCAGGCGCGTCACCACGACACCGCTCGAAACCAAGTTCGGGATATCCTTCAGCTGGATTCCATACAAATTTTGGTTATCGACCGTAAGGCTGCAGGATTCGATTTCCCAGGAAGTCGCCGCAATTTCGGCCGCATAGCTTTCGGCAGCCTTGTTCGGGTCTTGCCTGAAAATCACGCGAACGAGAAGCATTACGAGAATAATGCCGATGACGCCGAACGGATAGGCGACCGCATAGCCGATACCCGTAAGCGAAGAGTCGACGCCAACCGCCGCGAAGGCGGAGTTCGCCGCACCGAGGGAGGGCGTGTTCGTCACGGCACCGCAGAGCATCCCGACGAGCACGGGCACATTATTGTGCATGTCCGTAAGCCAGTACAGGCAGAGCGTCACAAGTACGCCGAGCAGTACAATTCCCACCGACAGCACGTTGAGCACGAGTCCGTGGCGGCGGATGGAATCCATGAACCCGGGTCCGACCTGCATGCCAATAGTGTAGACGAACAGGATGAGACCGAACTCCTGGATAAAATGAAGCACGTTGCCTTCAACGCGCAAGCCGAGATGGCCGAGCAGGATACCCACGAAGAGCGCCCCCGCGCCACCAAGACCGATGCCTTTGATGCGAATCTTGCCCACCATAAGGCCAATGGCCGCCGTAAGCGCGATCGCCACAATCTGCTGCCCGACCGAGGGCTTTGTAAATAAGTCTATTAGCCAAGTCATAGAGAGTTTGAGGTCGGCACTTCGTGCCTTTGAGGTGTGAGGTCGCGGCAAAGCCGCTTTGAGGATTGTTGAAAGAGATTCGTGTTAGAGCAAATATAACTCCGAATTATTCCTTCACGCAACGGACGGAGGCGGCGATACTCTTGTTGAAGTGCTCATAGGACACTGCCGAGTCGGCGACGCGCACAAGGAACGCCCTGGAATCGTCAAAGCCGTCCTTGGTCCAGAAGCTTGCGCTCATGCCCTTGTCGGCGAAGTTGCCGTCATAGTACCTGAATCCACCAAGTACCATCTTGAAACCGTCGGCGCTTCTGAGTTCCTCCGTAGAGGCCGTGCCAAAAGCGTTCTTGTAGTCATCCTGCGAAGGGATTGCCCAGCCATTGGGGCACAGGCCGTTGTTCGCCGCGTTCCAAGTGTAAAGGCGTCCCATGGCATCGCAGTTCGCATGGTCGTTGCCGTAGCATACGCTCGAGTCGGGCACGTAGGCAACGAGGTTCTCGGCCATCCAGACCTTTCCGCCCATGTCGACCGTCGCGTACGTTTTCTCGGGGCAAGTGAGCGTGTGAGCATCCCCGTCAAAACTGCAGTCGCGGTTGTCGTTGCAGGCAGAAAGAGCCACGGCGGCGGTCAAGGCGATAGTTGCTGCGGCGAAGGATTTGTAAATCTGATTCATGATAGACTCCTGTGTTTTTTGCTTTTCAGCAAGGATTTTTCTTTTTTCGGGCAAAAAACTAGCAACAATAATTGATAATGTCTAATAAATTGTTTATATTATTTTCATCAATAATTTTTATGAAACCCCCAAGAGGCCCCTATGGAACTGACCCACATCAAGTACTTTCTGGAAGTCGCCCGAACCGAACATGTGACGCAGAGTGCGCGCAACCTGTGCATTGTGCAGCCCGCACTGACACACGCCATTCATAAACTGGAAGACGAACTGGGCGTAAAGCTGTTCAAGACCAGCGGCAGGAACATCAAGCTTACCGAAGCAGGCGACTACTTCTACAAGAAAGTGAAGCCGCTTTACGAAGACATCGAAGCACTGCCGGCACGCCTCCGCGCCAAATCCGACAAGCAGGCCGTGACCATCAGCGTGAAGGTGCTGGCCGCCTCGTCATTCGTGGCAAACGCCATCATCCAGTACAAAAAGAAAACTCCGGGCATCCGCTTTTACCTCGTGCAGAAAGAAGAATCCACCCTCTACGACATCTGCGTGCAGACCTTCGCGGAATACCGGCCGCAAGAGAACCCCGACGAAGAAGTCTTCGTGTGTACCGAAGAAATCTTTTTGGCCGTACCCAACAACGCACAATACAAGAAGCGCGACAGCATATCGCTCCACGAGCTGGGCGACACGGACTTTATCGGCCTGTACGGTTCCAAGCAGTTGCACAAGATTTGCAGCGACTTCTGCGACCGTATTGGATTCAAGTCGCACGACATTTTCGAGAGCGACAACGCCCTCGTCGTGAAGGACGCCATCGCGAGCGGCCTCGGCGTCGGGTTCTGGCCCGAATTCTCCTGGGGCAAGGTGGACAGCCGCAAAATCCGACTGCTGAAAATCACCGATGCCGACTTCAAGCGCGATATCGTGATTACATACCGCCGCATCAAGCAGGACAACTCCCACCTGGAAAAATTCTACAAGTTCCTGATTGGGCAACTCTCCAAGAAGATGGGCCCAGGCAAGACTGAATAAAGACCGTTTACGAAAATAGCCCCCGATCATTTGGTCGGGGGCAAAATTGTATTACGAAGCTTTTAGCCTTTCACGTGGATGGCGGAGGCGAACTCCTTAAGAAGAGCCGGGTCTTCCACCTTCTCCCAGAGGGTTCCTGTCACGATGATGTTCGCGCCTGCAGCCACGCGGATGGCGGCCGTCTGCGGGTCCTTGATTCCACCGCCGGTAATAATCGTCATCTCGGTGGCCTTACGGGTATAAGCGATGTGCTCCACGGGCACGGGCTCTTCGGCGCCGCTGCCTGCTTCCAGGTACACGTAGCGCATGCCCATGAGTTCTGCCGCGATGGAGTTCACCATGCTGAGCTTGGGCTTATTCGCAGGCACGGGCATAGTTCCGCTGATGTATTCCACCGTCGTACGCTTGCCGCTGTTGATGAGCTGGTAAGCCGTCGGGATGGCTTCCATGTTGAGCGCACGCACGAGCGCACCACCGCGCACCTGCTCGTCAATCAGGTAGTTCGGATTGCGACCGCTCACGAGCGTCATAAAAAGCATCGCGTCGAAACCGGGAACCACCTGCGAAGCGCCACCCGGGAAAAGAACCACGGGCAGGTTCACCGCCGCCTTGAGGGCGGCCACCTGCTTGGGGAGCGTGAAGTTCCCGAGGTACGAACCGCCCACGAGCAAAAGGTCGGCGCCGTTCTCGGCGGCCATCGAACCTGCCTTCACGAATGCGGCCTCGTCCGATGTATCGGGGTCGAGCAACACGGCAAAAAGCGCGCCGCGTTTTTCGATTTCCGCATTCAAGCGGAGTTCGGTCTTCCCAGGTTTCATAATAGTCCTTTTTTTGCGTTTACCGCACAATTTATGATAAAGATACAATAATTGCATTTTTCAAGCCACCTCAATAGCGAGATACAAACAGACTTTTCCCCATTATTCTCGCGTGGAGCAGGCTCCGCGCCCCGGAGGGGAGAGCGAGCGCCTACCAGAGTTGAAAAAACATATTCTAGAGCGAGTGAGAAACCGGAGGTTTTATACCATATGTAACGAACGAGCGGTCGTAAAGAAGGCGGGCCGAAGCCCGCCTTCCTTTCCTCCTACCCCCGTAGAGAAACCGTCCCCCACCCCCATAGAGGAAATTTCTAGGCTACAGGAAAACTATTCCTTGATGCAACGGACATAACTGAAGCGACCTTCCGGAAGAGCCCATGTACTCCACGAGACCTGCGGGAGAACAAGCCATTTCCCTCCGCGGTCAAACGTAATGACAGAAGCATTTTTATCTTCTTCGTAGGTCGAATCAGGCTTAATGGCAAAATAGGTTCGCTCTTCGGCAGTCACCACGTCAAAACCCGCACCGTACAAGAAGTCCGCAAGATTCCAGTACTCCGTGTCAAACTCCTTTTCAACATGATCCAACAACGCCAACCAATCGTTTGCGGTAGGAAGTCGCCAGCCATCGGGACAAATTCCCTGAATATTGCTGCCAGAGATGCCGAGGGAATCCATTACAGAGTACAAAGCTTCGTAATCGGGATAATACTGCTGGTACACACAAATAGAATCAACTTTGAGAGAATCGCTTGCCGTAAGAGTAAACAGCACGGTATCATCGCTAACTACAGGAGTCCACTCCGCAAAGCATTTTTCATACGAATTCATAATAGCTGCAGAATCCAGGGCCATATAGGCAGGCATAGAATACAGGCCATCATTGGAATTGTACATCAGGTTTTCGGCCAGCCAAGTCACCGAGTCACCATCGATAAGGTACGAGACCGTCTTGTACGTTTTCCCATCGCGCTCATCGGTCAATTCGCCATCACCATGATTAATCGTCCTGAGCGTGGCGGTCCAATGCCCCGACAGACAGACTAAATTGAACAGGCGATCCCCTACATCAAACGCCTCTCCCTCGTTTGTTGCAGAGCATTCATCCAGGCGCAACAAAGTGGCCACGAAATTTTCTTCAAGAAATTTATCGTATTTAGCACTCTCGGACAAGGAATCTTCCTTGACTCGCATGTACCCGTCTAAAGCATTAAGTGACCAATTCGTCCACCGCCCTATTACCACGGAGTCGTTCTCGAACGAGCCATATTCTTCCAGCATTCTTACCGCCGCGCGAGTTTCATCGCGGCCATATAGATAATCGTCTACGAGATTCAGCAGAGCGACATTGTCATGGTCCTCGGCGTTTTCAATATTCTCGAAAGTGAACTGCATGTCAGACATCCCGAACGCATCGAGAATTTCCCGGTCAGCCTGATTCTTCGCCTCCTCGAACGTCATTCCTGTCTTGAACAAATGGACAAGACGGAACCTTTCCAGGGTCGTCATCTTATTGACGTTTACACTGCTGGTTTTTCGCAAATCGACAATGACACTGGGCATGAATACATCCGTGTAAACCCAGCTTCCCCAAATATATTCGTTTCCATCAATGATGTGCGGGGAAACCTCCAGCATTACATACGGGCTATTCAACGAGACACTGTCAAGGGCGAACGTTCCAGTGGCGTCATTGAAAGTTCCGTAAAATACAACCCCTGTCGTATCAAGAGTGGTCGAATCCAGTTCTGACACCCTCATGCCCAAGTTGTGATAATCGAAGTCCACGTCCGAATGCTCGTTTACCTGTTCTACCACCTGATTGACAAGCTGGTTCAAACGTTGAGCACTACCCTTAATGGAATAATACTGGGAGTTTGCAATAATCCCCGTTTCTTCTCCGGCGCCGCCAAGCGAACTCACGGACTTGGAGTCTTCGGAGCAGCCCGAAACCATCATAAGAAGCACAAACGTCATTACCAAGCACAACGTTGCCCCTATAAAATCACGCCATAGCGCGTTTTGAATCATCTTTTTCATAGCACCCTCCTAAACTTTTTTGTTTAAACTCTTTTTTGTCATCGGGAAGAACTGCACGTTCAAGCGATAGACTTCGTCCGTTGCCGAGTCACGCGTCGCAATCGCAACGAGCTCTTTACGGAATTCAGCAATCTTCCGCACGATTTCTCCGTAGGCATCCCGCGTGATGCCAAGCGTAAGGCCCGAGAAATGGCGTTCATCCTGTGGCACACCTTCGATAGCATCCAATGCGATTTCGCCCATCTGGCGTTGCAGCCCGCGAACCGCTACAGGCGTCACATCCATAGGGCCTGTAGACACATATGTGTCGGTCTGTACGTAACGGCCTTGTTCATCTTTTTTCAGCAAGCCTGCCTTGACAAGGAAATTCAGCGCCTTGGTCACCTCGGCGGCAGTAATATCCGGGCGGCACGCATGGGCAAGCGCAAGCGGTTTCGCCCCGGGCATCGCGGGCGCCAATTCTCGAATCACCTGGTGCTTCCAGCTTTCAAAATAGCGGAAAGCATCCCCTTCCAGAATCTTGGCCTTGTGCGCATCGGCAATCGAGAGCATTTTCTTGAAGTGCGCTTTTTTATCGACATCCGTCTTCGCGTTGTCAAACTTGACCATTTCGCAAAAGAACTCCTGCTCGAAATTGACAAGATGCATGGCCTGGGCCACGCGCTTTGCAGCATCGTTGCTCAGGTTGAAGCGCCCTTCGCTTATGTATTTAAGGTGAATCGGCGAAGAAAATCCCGCCGCACGTGTGAACTCCTGCCAGGTGAACGCGGACTTGGCCTTTTTCTCGGCGTAATAATCCGCAATATACTGGCGGTAGCTCGTATATTCTAGTACATCTTTCATTGATCCTCCTAACAGGGACCTTTTGGTCCCCTCCCATGAACAATATACCATAATTTTTCAAAAAGCGGTAGATTTATAATAAAAAAATCTAAAAATTTTCAAAAATTCGGCATTTTTTGTATCATTATAGAATAATTTGGCATTTTTCATAATACACACAACATAACAAAATGGTAAAAAAGCAAAGAAGGCGGGCCGAAGCCCGCCTTCCTTTCCTCCTACCCAAAGAGATTTTTGTTAATTCTTGACGCAGCGGACAAGAGTCGGTTCACTGACCTGATCAAATCGGTTGAATTTCCAACTCAGTATACTTTCATGTTCGTTATTGAACATGTAAGCAAACATCGCCGCGTTTTCATCATCTACATCCGGAACAGCAGCATAATTGGTGGTATACATGTCAATTATATCCAACGACAGCAAGTTCGTTGAGTCTTCCAACAAAATGCTCATCGGAGGAACATAATCAAATCCAGTTGCATAGGAATCTCCCAACAACGTTATCGGAGAAATACGCATTTCGGCGTATTTATCGCGAAGGATCGCAAACAAGGTAAGCCAATCGCTGTTATTGGGAATTCTCCAACCATCCGGGCATACGCCTTGATACTGGACCGGCCTCGAATCCGAAATAAATCTGGAATAATCGATGCTCAATTCAGTCTCAGTGTATTTTTCTATGCAATACCGGTACATAGCGGTATCAGAATAATCGTTTTCGCGAGTCCAGCCACCAAAATCTACACGATAGAAGGGATTAAGCGCAACAGGATTAAACGGATACCCCGTCAAGCATCCAGATTCTACAATCATAGAATCACTCGTTCCTTTCCAGGATTCACTTTCTTCGTCATAATAATCTCTATACCTCCAGGCAACCACTTTTAACGTTGACGAATCAAGATTCATCGCAGCACTCCACGCGTAAAAGCGTCCGAAAATTTCACACGTGGGGTCGTTTTCATAACACCTTGTTTTTCCGAGCAGATTCTTTTTCAAAGTGCTATCGACATTCGACGACGTGGTATCTTCAAAGTTCAGGTTCTCCGCCATCCATGTAACGGGCACGCCATTCCAGGTATAAGTAACGGTCTTATATGTTTTGCCATCACGATTATCAACCATCGTTCCCTTTGTATATTCCATTTTCTCGACACCACTAATCCACTTTCCCGAATGACAAACGAATGAATGGGGTTCATAATCAAACTCAACAGAATGGTATTCGCCGTCTCGAGACTCCGTGCAACGACCCAGGCCAGCCTCGTGCGCAATGTAAGCGGCTTCATAGTCAGCCAATTTTATCGTGCTCAAATAATACCCTTCCATGGCCTCCCCAAAAGCGGCAAATACTGCCCGAGGCTTGCCGCCATAGCGCCGTTGCGTATCTATCAAATGAGTCACAAGCCAATCATTTCCGTAAGGAATCAAAGACACAAGCTCAATGACATAAGGCAATTCGTCATTTTCAAGCGTTTCAAAGTCCCCTAAGTCCTCATAAATACCCAGATTCTCAAGAATTTCCTGTTGCGCTTTTTGACTTGCCTCGGCAAAAGACATTCCTTCGGCAAAATACTGCTGAACAAGGGGAGCTTTCATACGGGTCAACGAATTGACACTTACCTTTTGGCTATCCCGCAAATCAACAATTGCATTCAGAGTTATCGAGAACATGGTAGAACTATCCACATGAACGCCCTCTGAATCAAACCTCATAGGGAGTATCCAAGATAGAGTCCACGCCCCACGCTCACTGCAGTTTTCCGTTATGCAGGAATCTTGCGTTTCAATCAGCACATACGGACTTTCTACAGGGAGCGAATCAAATTTAAACAAGCCGTTATCGTTGTCAATAGTGTCCACAAAATAACGTCCCGTCGTATCAAGCGTCAAGGAATCCAGTTCATAAACAGTCACAATCGTCCCCTTGGGGGCATACTGCGAACTACCATCGTCCGAAGACTCGCCACCTTGATCCGTCAACATCCGAGGATGCGAATCGCCAACACGACCTGCCAGCGCATACAGCCCCGTCTCTTCGGAAGCGCCGCCCGCCACCGACTTGGAATCGTCATTGGAACAGGCTACCAGCGCCAAGGCAAACAGCGACAATATAAGGACCGTACGTCCGTTTATCTTATCGAGTTTCATAGTGTCCTCCTACCCTATTTTTTTAAATCCTGTTTGTTCGTCATCGGGAAGAACTGGATGTTCATGCGGTACACCTCATCCGTAGCGTCTTCCTTCGTGGCAATCGCGATAATCCTCTTGCGGAACTCGGCGATTTCCTGAACAATTTCATCGTAGGCGCCCTGTGTGAGCCCGAGCGTCAGTCCCGAAAAATTCCTCTTGTCCTGCGGCACGCCCTCGATAGTATCGAGCGCGAGTTCGCCCATCTGGCGGTGCAGACCACGCACGGCAACCGGAGTCACCTCCATCGGGCCGGTAGTCACCGTCTTGTCGGTCTGTACGTAGTTTCCGTTTTCGTCTTTCTGCAGCAGGTCCGCGCTCACGAGGAACTTGAGAGTCTCGCTCACCTCGGCAGCGCTCACCTTCGGGCGGCAAGCACGGGCCATCGCGAGGGGCTTCGCCCCCGGCATCGTCGGCGCCAGCTCACGCAACACCGAATTTTTCCAGTCGCTAAAGTACCGGAAAGAATCCCCCTCCAAAATTTTCGCCTTGTGGCTATCCGCGATGGCAAGCATCCTCTTGAACACGGCTTTCTTGGCGGCATCCGATCCCGCACGGTCAAAAAGGACCATCTCGCAAAAATAATCCTTCTCGTAACCCAGCAAACGCATCGCATCGGCGACGCGCCTTGCCGCATCGTCACTCAGGTTGAACTTGCCCTCGCTCACATATTTAAGGTAAACCGGCGAGGTAAATCCCGCCTTTTTGGCGAACCCCTGCCAGCTAAACGAGGATCTCGCCTTCCTGTCGGCGTAGTAATCCGCGATATACTGACGGTAGTCCGTATATTCGAGTACATCTTTCATTTTTCCTCCTAACGCAATGGCGCCTAGCCATTCTGAGCGTTCCTTTCCGCTCTGAGACAAATATACCCCTAATTTCAAAAAAGTCAATAGCTCACAATATATTTTTTCATTATTTTAAAGAATTTAGGCATTTTTTTGCAAAAACAAACAAAAATTACAGCATTCTACAATATGAATTCTTCGATATCACCCCATGTTTCGCCCCAGAGAATGTCTTTCCTTCTATATTTACAATATGGATTTCTTCACGAGAATCGACATCCCCGCCGCAAATTTCAAGATTGACTACACGAGCCATATCGCATTCTTCGGTTCGTGCTTTGCGGACAACATATCGTCGCAGTTCGCAAACCGTAAGTTCCATACGCTTGCGAACCCGTTCGGGACCGTGTACAATCCCGTCTCCATGGCGCGCCAAGTCAAGGCCATCGCCAGCGGGAAAGTTTTCGGCGAAGAAGATGTTTTCCAAGATGCGCGATGCGACAGGCTTTGGCATTGTTTCGACGCCCACAGTTCCCTTTCGGCAAGTTCCCGCGAAGAATGCATCGAAAAATTAAACGCCGCGACCACCCAGGCGCGCGAATTCTTGCAGAAAGCGGACGTCGTCTTTATTACGCTCGGCACCGCGTTCGTGTACTTCTTAAAATCGACGGGCGACGCCGTCTCGAATTGCCACCGGCAAGACCCTTCGCTTTTTGAACGCCGGATGATTCCTGTAGAAGAATCCGCACGGACGCTCGAAAGCATCGTGCAGGACTTGGCAAAAATAAAGCAGGACTGGATTCTTCCCTCCGCTCAGAATGACGCGCACAGCCTGCGCATCGTCTTTACCGTTTCGCCGCTCAGGCACATGACCGACGGCGCCCATGAAAACAGCCTTTCCAAGGCAACGCTCCAGCTCGCCATTAATAAAACGGGTGCCGAATACTTCCCGAGTTACGAAATCGTGATGGATGAGCTGCGCGACTACCGCTTTTACGCCGACGACATGGTTCACTTGTCCAAAACCGCCGAGGATTACATCTTCAAGCGCATGGTCGAGACGTATTGCGATGAGCGCACACGCGGCGACATCGCCGCCGTCGAGAAGTTCCTCAAAAGCGCAAACCACCGAATCGTGGACGTTGACTCCCCCGCGACACAAGAGTTCAAGAAGAAGCTGGCATCGCAGGCAGCAGAACTCGAACAGCAAATCCCGGGACTATCGCTGCACTAAAAAAACATAAAAAAACATTGCCTTTATACACACAACTTTGTATTTTGTTGTGGTCGAAGTTGATTTCTTTAAAGGAGAACAAATGTTCAAGCAAATAGCGCTCGCATGCGCCCTTGTTGTCACTACATCTTTTGCAAGCTGGGACTTATTCCCGGTTCTTGAAAACCATAAAGGCGAAACACGCGTCGGCATCGAATTTTACGACCGCGGTGAAACACAGTCCCTCCACCCCTATGTAGGGTCTCGCTACACCGTCTTGCCAAATTTAGAATTGGCAGCAACCCTCCCTTACCTCGTAGAACTGAACAGCAATGACAATGGACTCGGCAACCCAACGGCTATGGTCCGCTACCAATTCTTGGAGAACTTGAACGCCTTTGTAGACGTGACCATTCCTACAACTTACGGATACTATACCAACTCCGCTTGGGCATTCTTCTTTGGCGCACAGTATTCCCAAAAATTTGGCATAGTGAATCTCGGTTCACAACTGGAGATGCGCATCGAAACACAGGGAAAAGATAAGATTTCTCCGCCGTTACTCCTTAACGGCGCAATCGAGACCGCCTTTGAATTTGGCAGTCCAATCATTCCATTGATCAATGTGGCCGCAACCATGGAAATCGGAGAGTACTCATACGATGGCGAAAACTACGGCGACAACCATACGGGACACGGAAACGTTTCGCCTGGTGCTGGCGCAACGTTCGTCATCAACCAAACGTTCAGCATACGCGCTTTAGGCAGAATCGCATTCGGCCGGCACACTGGTGACGACCTCCCGATTGGTGTCTTCTTGCGTCTCAACATGTTCCTGTAATTCGGTGTTTTAATTTAAAATTTCGCAAATTTGGCGGCCTATGGCCGCGTTTTTGGTTTAGCTTTGTTTACATCGTTCGTCCCCTTTTTTGTTTATTTTATATACGGATGCAGCCTGTTTAGGGAAAAAACGAGGACAAAGAAATGAAAATAAAGCATCCCATCTTGGGCATCGCTCTTAGCGTAGCCCTTTTCGGCGTGGGCGTCACCAGCTCATTCGCCGCAGACGAAACTCTCAGATCGTTGGCCGAGAAAAATGGCATCTACATCGGTGCCATTCTGAACTCACAGTGGTTCAGCGGCGGTCTTCCCGGAAACTACGAACAAATTCACAAAGCGCAGTTCAACATCGTCGTCGCCGAAAACGAGATGAAATTCGATGCCACCGAACCAAGCGAAGGCCGGTTCAACTACAGTAACGGCGACAAGATGGTCAAGTACGCTCAGCAGAACGGCATGCGAGTCCGTGGCCATGCCCTCGCTTGGCACAGCCAGGTCCCGGGCTGGGTGAACAACTACAGGAACGACAAGCAGAAACTGCTCAAAGTGCTCAAAAACCACATCCAGAACGTGGTCAGCCACTGGAAGGGCAAAGTCGCCGAATGGGACGTAGTGAACGAGGCCATCAGCAACAACGAACCGATGTGGCGCTCCCAATCCGTCTGGTACCAGGGTATCGGTCCTGAATTCATCGATTCCGCCTTCGTGTGGACGCACGCCGTGGACCCGGATGCGGAACTCTGCTACAACGACTACAACCTGGAACAGGGCGTGAATCCGAAAGCCAAGGCGGGGTTCTTGCTGGAGCAGGTGAAGCGCTGGGTCAAAAACGGCATTCCTATCCATTGCGTGGGTTCCCAGACGCACGTGGAAGACACCACCACCGACAAGCACTTTATTGGTTCGCCGGATAGCCTCCGTTCCCTCGCCAAGGAACTTGCCAAGCTCAACGTCAAGCTGAAAATCACCGAACTCGATATCGGGTTCAAGAGCGGCATCAATGTGAGCAAGAGCGACCTCGAGCGCCAGGGTCAGACATTCCGCCAGTACCTGGACATCATCCTCGAAGAACCGAACGCCGACACCTACCTGATTTGGGGCGTGTCCGATAAATGGAGCTGGCTTGGCGGCCTGAACAGGCAGAAGGGCCTTATATACGACGACAACCTGAAACCGAAGCCGGCGTTCGACAGCCTCCTGGTGAGGCTCCAGAACTTCGAGCCGCCTCAAGATACCACCGCTACGGATACAACCAAGCAAGACACGACCGTCACCGACACCACCAAGAAGGATACGACCGTCAAGGATACAGTTGGACTCGACAGCACCATCTCAATTGCGCGATCTGCCGGCCCGGGCAGCATCACCACGCAACTCTCCGGACACACGCTGTTAATCACTGGCGCCAAGTCTGCCATTGTCGACGTGTTCGACATGCAGGGACGCCCCGTATTCAGCGCGAAGAACGTGAAGAGTTCCGTCGACCTGAAAATTCCTGAAGGCCTGTACGTGGTACGTGTGCGCGACGGCTCGACAAACCTGACCAGGCGAATCGCGATAAAGTAAGCGATTTCCCTCTGGATAAACTCATAAATAACGAGACCGCGGCAAATACCGCGGCCTTTTTTAGTACAAAATCATCGTTTTTCAATCAAAAACGGCATTTAAAGTATTACAACACATTTATCCCCGAACCAACCCCATCGTCATATTTTGTGTTTATTTTTCTTTTCAACAAACATTAAGGAGTGAAGATGAGAACAAAGCCTTATCTTATGGGCGCCATGGTTGGTGTCGCCCTTCTTGGCGCAGGCGTCACGAGCGCCTTCGCCGCCGACGAGACCCTTCGATCCCTGGCCGAAGAACGCGGCCGCTACATCGGAGCCATCCTGAACAGCGAATGGTTCGGTGGCAGAATCGAATCACAGTTCGAACAAATTCACAAGGCACAATTTAACGCTGTCGTTGCCGAGAACGAGATGAAGTTCGACGCCACGGAGCCCAGCGAAGGCAGGTTCAGCTACGGCAACGGCGACAAGATGGTCAAGTACGCGCAACAGAACGGCATGCGCGTCCGCGGCCACGCCCTCGCCTGGCATAGCCAGGTCCCGAACTGGGTAAACAACTACAAAGGACAAAAAGATAAGCTGTTCAAGGTGCTCAAGAACCACATCGAAAACGTGGTCGGCCATTGGAGAGGCCAAATCGCCGAATGGGACGTGGTAAACGAAGCCATCAACGACAACAACAACCACGGCTGGCGTTCTTCCGGTTCCGTCTGGTTCGAGACTCTCGGCGCAGACTTCCTCGATTCCGCCTTCGTGTGGGCGCACGCCGCCGACCCCGACGCAGAACTCTGCTACAACGACTACGCCATTGAATGGGGTTTAGGTTCCGGTAGCAAGGCAGGATTCGTTTTGGAACAGGTGAAGCGTTGGAAAAAGAACGGGATTCCCATCACCTGCGTAGGCACGCAGACCCATATCGAAATCTCGCACGAAACCACACCGAAAAACGTCCGCGACTTCGCCAAGGCACTCGCCGAACTGGGAATCACGCTGAACATCACCGAGCTCGACATCGGATTCCCGAAGGGTTCCGCAAACAGCCTGAGCGCAAAGGACTACCAGAAACAGGGCCATCTCTACCGCCAGTTCATGGACGTATTCCTCGAAGAACCGAACATGGGTGAATTCATGATCTGGGGCGTGACCGATGCGCACAGCTGGCTCGACGGTAGCCAGGGCAAGACCCAGGGGCTCATCTACGACAAGCAATACAAGCCGAAGCCCGCTTATGACAGCCTTATCGTAAGCCTCAAGGCGCACGCCCCGTCCGAAGTGGTTTCGCCGTACTCGAGCAACACTCCCGAAAGTTCTTCGTCAACGGATGTGTCATCTTCGTCGAGTACTATAACCATCAAGGCGTCTATGGCTCCGGCAAGCCTGTCCATGCAGGTTTCAGGCCATACACTGCTTATCGCGGGTACGCAGTCCGCCATGGTCGACGTATTCGACATGCAGGGTCGCCCGGTATTCAGCGCCAAGTGCGAAACGGGTTCAATCGAATTGAAGAACGTTTCCGAAGGATTGTACGTGGTGCGTGTGCGCGAAGGCTCAGCAAGCCTGACCAAGCGCATCGCGATAAAGTAGGTCCCAGGACTTAAACATTGGGGCCGCGGCATTTTGCCGCGGCCCTTTTCTCGACCATTCGGCCGAGTTCCTCCTACCCAGGCTCTCGCTGTCTAGTTCTTGACACAGCGGACAAGGAACGTACCATTTAATTGCTGAAGGTTATAGAGAATGGCGAAGTCAATGACATTCAGGTCATAACCAAGCGCAATTTTCGGCATTTTTACTCTATCCGTAATGCGGGAGAAATGCACTCCGTACGAAGACTTTTTCTCGTCAGATTGGAAATCGGGAATGGACATGAACTGATAACCATAGCCAGAGTCACCTATTCTCAAGTGATTTTCGTCTCCCCGTATGCGAAGCACGGGTTTCAAACCGAATCCAGTCGCAACATCATCCACAAGCATGGTTCCCACATCCGAGATTTCGATGTTGTATTCATTTGCGACATATTCGAGCAACGAAATCCAATCGTCTATATTGGGTATCCTCCAGCCATCGGGGCATACTCCCTGGAGCGGCTTTGACTGCGGAATGAATTTCTCGTGATTCCAGTCCCATCCATCCCAAGACACGTCCCCAATCAAGGGTGCACAATACGTTGTGACATTTTCCTCCCATTCCTGACATATCGAATTGTCAGCAGCATCTATACAATTGATTTCAGGCCCTCCACACCGTTTATCCAAAATCGTCGTGTCGCCTTGAGGTTCTATTCTATACACGTCCACTTCATTTTTTCCGATATTTGCACCTGCAAACCACACATAATACCTTCCATTGACATCTCCCGAAACGTCGTTACCATAGGTGCTCGTATTCTTCATCAAATGAGCTTTCAACGCGCTGTCGATCGAGGCCGATGTCGTGTCGGCGAAGTTCAAGTTCTCGGACATCCAGGTTTGCTGTTTTCCATTGATAGTATATGTTACCGTATTGTAGGTTTTCCCGTCTCGATCATCTGTCATGGACCCCCTCGTATAGCTTATCTTTTTGTAACCCATATCCCATTTGCCGGAACGGCAGACAAACGAAATACCCTCTTTAAGGACCACTTCATCTTCTCGCTGTTCAGTGCACTTTCCAAGGCCATAGGAATGCGCCAAATATCCCACCTTATATTCGAACAGCTTGACTACATTCTGGTATTTCTCTTTTACCTTTTCTCCCAAAGCAGCGAATGCTTTTGACGATGCCAGCCTATACCATTCATACTCGTCACCCATTCGCCAACCTTCGCTTTCACCGCTCAGAATCAACAGCCTTACAAAGGCCAATTCCGACTCGGTGCCATTTTTTAGACTTTCAAAGCTTCCCAAATCTTCATATACGCCGTATTCCTCAAGGATTTCGCTTTCCGCCTGCTTGTTCGCCACAGCAAAGGAAGTCCCCGCGGCGACAAGTTCGCGCAACCGCTGGACCTTCATGTCGGTCAATATATTTACACTGATATTCCCAGACTGTTGAATATCCACTATCGCTTTTAACAACCGCGGGAACTTGTTTAATTTTCCAGTTCCCGTCGAATCAAGATTCTCAAGTATCGTAGCAGCGATATTCGGTTCGCTTTTCTCGATACAATTCGGGGTGTAGCACGAATCTAGCACTTCCACCAACACATACGGGCTCTTGAGCGAGATACTGTCAAACGAAAAATCTCCGCTGGCGCCACGAACCGTGTCGGTAAAGAACCGTCCTGTCGTATCAAGCGTTGTGGAATCAAGTTCATATATTGTCACAATCGCCTCGTCCAGGGAATCCAAAACCAGATTGGATTTTTGCAAAGTATCACCGTTATCTTTCATGGCCACAAAAGTCATGGGAACCAAGTCGCCAACCTTCCCTGCCACGGTAATATTTTTCAACGCATAGATTCCCGTCTCTTCTGCAGTCCCGCCATCGGCTATGGACTTGCCGTCTTCGGAACATGCTGCGAACATAAAGGCGAGCAGCATCGCCATTTTGCAGACAACCTGCCTGTCAATCTTTAAGTAGTTCATGATATCCTCCTAACCGTTTTTATTAACATTCTTGTTCGTCATCGGGAACAGCTGCATGTTCAGGCGATAGACCTCGTCTGTCGCAGCGTTCTTGCGTGCAATCGCGACAATACGCTTACGGCAATCGGCGATTTCTTGCACAATTTCCTCGTAGCCTTCACTCGTAATGCCAAGCGTAATGCCCGAAAAATGGCGTTTGTCCTGCGGAACGCCCTCGATGGCCTCGAGCGCGAATTCGCCCATCTGGCGGTGCAAGGCGCGAACAGCCACGGGAGTCATCTCCATGGGGCCCGTCGTGACGGATTTTTCCGTCTGTACGTAATTTCCCTTCTTGTCTTTCTTGAGCAGCCCCGCCTTGACCAGGAAGTTCAGCGTTTCGGTGACTTCGGCAGCGGTAATTTCGGGGCGGCAGGCGTGCGCAAGCGCAAGCGGCTTTGCCCCGGGCATCGCAGGCGCCAGTTCACGGATAACCGGATTCTTCCAGTTTCCAAAAAAGCGGAAAGAGTCGCCTTCCAGGATTTTGGCCTTGTGCGCATCGGCAATTTCAAGCATCCTGTTGAAGGCGACCTTCTTTTCGGCGTCCTTTTTCGCATGGTTGAACTTGACCATCTCGGCGAAATAGTCCCGTTCGTAATCGGCAAGGCGCATGGCAGCAGCCACGCGGGCCGTCGCCGCCTCGCTCAGGTTGAAGCGCCCTTCGCTCACGTATTTAAGGTAGACTCGCGAGGAAAAACCGGCCTCGTCCGCGAACTCCTGCCAGGTGAATGCGGATTTCGCCTTCCTATCGGCGTAATAGTCCGCAATATACTGGCGATAGCTTGTATATTCTAGTATTTCTTTCATTTGTTCCTCCTAGAGAACGGCTGTAGACTTTAGGTGTCCCTTTCGCTCTCAAAAACAAATATATCACCTATTTTTAAAAAAGTCAATAGTTTTACAACACAAAATTTGTTTTTTATTAAAAAATAAGCTTTTTTAAAGATTAGTTTTAAAAATTGTGCATTTTTCACAACACGCACGAAAACGAGAGGCGCAGGCTTTAGAATCTGCAAAGCAGATAAAAAAAAAGCCCGCGGCCATCAGGTCGCGGACTCCTAAATGCGTCTATACAGCTATTACAACACGCCGTGGCAGGTTCTGCTGATGACGTCGTCCTGCTGTTCCTTCGTAAGCGAGAGGAACTTGACGGCGTAGCCGGAAACGCGGATGGTGAAGTTCGCGTATTCGGGCTTTTCCGGATGGGCCTGCGCGTCGAGCAGCTTTTCCACGCCGAACACGTTCACGTTCAGGTGGTGTGCGCCCTGGGCAAAATAGCCGTCCATCACGGTCACGAGCTTCTGGGAACGTTCCTCGTCGCTGTGGCCGAGGGCGTTCGGGCTGATCGTCTGCGTGTTGCTGATGCCGTCGAGCGCGTATTCGTACGGAAGCTTGGCGACAGAGTTGAGCGAGGCGAGCAGACCGTTCTTTTCGGCGCCGTAGCTCGGGTTTGCACCGGGAGCGAACGGGGCGTTTGCCGGACGGCCGTCGGGCAGGGCACCGGTGGCCTTGCCGTACACGACGTTACTTGTAATCGTAAGGATGGAAGTCGTCGGTTCCGCATTGCGGTAAGTGTGGTGCTTCTTGATCTTCGCGATGAATTCCTTCAGGAGCCACACGGCGATTTCGTCCGCGCGGTCGTCGTCGTTACCGTACTTCGGGAAGTCTCCCTTCACCACGAAGTCCTTCACGAGGCCGTCGTCGCCACGGACCGTCTTGACCTTCGCGTACTTGATGGCGGAGAGGCTGTCGACCACATGGCTGAAGCCTGCGATACCCGTAGCGAACGTGCGGCGCACATCGGTATCGATGAGGGCGAGCTCAGCAGCTTCGTAGTAGTACTTGTCGTGCATGTAGTGGATCAGGTTCAGCGTATTCACGTAGATGCCCGCGAGCCATTCCAGCATGATGTCGTACTTGTGCATCACTTCGTTGTAGTCGAGGTATTCGCTCGTAATCGGGGAGAGTTCCGGACCAATCTGCATGCCGGGCACCAGGCCGCCCTTCTCGTCCTTGCCGCCGTTGATGGCGTAGAGGAGGGCCTTCGCGAGGTTTGCACGGGCGCCGAAGAACTGCATTTCCTTGCCGGTCTGCGTTGCAGAAACGCAGCAGCAGATGCTGTAATCGTCCCCCCATACCGGGCGCATCACGTCGTCGTTCTCGTACTGGATGGAGCTCGTCTTCACCGAGATGAAGGCGGCGTATTCCTTGAAGTTCTCGGGCAGGCGCTTGGTGTAGAGAACGGTGAGGTTCGGCTCCGGAGAGGGGCCCATGTTCTCGAGCGTGTGCAAGAAGCGGAAGTCGTTCTTGGTGACCATGGAACGTCCGTCCTGGCCCATGCCGCCCACTTCGAGGGTGGCCCACACCGGGTCGCCGCTGAAGAGCTGGTTGTAGCTTTCGATACGGGCAAACTTGACCATGCGGAACTTCATCACCATGTGGTCCACGAGTTCCTGCGCTTCGCTTTCGGTGAGCGCGCCGTTCTTAAGGTCGCGTTCAATATAGATGTCGAGGAAGGTGGAGATACGGCCCACGCTCATGGCGGCACCGTTCTGCGTCTTGATGGCGGCGAGGTAGCCGAAGTAGAGCCACTGGAACGCTTCGCGTGCGTTCGTCGCGGGTTCGGAAATATCGAATCCGTAACTTGCGGCCATCACCTTCATTTGTTGCAAAGCGCGGATCTGTTCGGCCACTTCTTCGCGCAGGCGGATGACGTCGTCGGTCATGGTGCCGTCGCCAATGTGGGCAAAGTCGTTCTGCTTCTGCTTGATGATGTAGTCGATACCGTAAAGGGCCACACGGCGGTAGTCGCCAACGATACGGCCACGGCCGTAAGTGTCCGGAAGACCGGTGAGCAAGTGAGCCTTGCGGACGGCGCGGATTTCCGGAGTGTAGGCGTCGAACACGCCCTGGTTGTGCGTCTTGTGGTATTCGGTAAAAATCTTGTGCAGCTCGGCACTCGGCTTGTAGCCGTATTGCATACAAGCTTCTTCGGCCATCTTGATACCGCCGAACGGCATGAACGCGCGCTTGAGCGGCTTGTCGGTCTGCAAGCCTACGACCTTTTCCAGGTCCTTGAGGTTCTCGTTGATGTAGCCCGGCTTGTGGCTCGTGATGGTCGAGACGATGTCGGTGTCCATGTCGAGGACGCCGCCGTGTCTGCGTTCTTCGGCCTGCAGGCTCTGCAGTTCGTCCCACAGTTTTGTGGTAGCGTCCGTCGGGCCTGCGAGGAAGGACTTGTCTCCGTCGTAGGCGGTGTAGTTACGTTGAATAAAGTCGCGGACGTTGATTTCACTTTGCCAGAGTCCGCCTTCAAAACCTTTCCATGCGTCAATCATGTTTTTGCTTTCCTTCTTTGTGCTTTTTTCTTGCACCAATATAGAAATTAGGAAGGCAGACCGAAGGGCTTGGAATGGAATATTTTTGAGCCGTTCACAACCCCAAAAATTTTACGTTTTTTGGTAGTGAGGGCTAATTGATTTACTGGCAACAAGTTAGGTTTTAGGCAACTTCTTGAGTTCGTGCAAGAGCATCACCGTACCGATGATGGCCGCCCCTGCATCGGCGATGGGCTGCGCCATGAACACGCCCTGCAGTTCAAAGAAATGCGGCAGCACGAGCAAGAAAGGAATCAGGAGAATCACCTGTCGGCAAGCGTTCAGGAACATCGAACGGAAAGCCTTTCCCGTCCCCTGGAAAAAGCTTCCCGAAATCATCCCGAAGGGAATCATGAAGAACGCCGCACCGAAGATTCTCATGGCCCAGGCGGAGACCTTCTGCAAGTCGATGTCGTTGGGCGCGAAAGGCGCCACGAGCGCTTCGGCCTGCCACATCATGAGGCCCCAGGCGACAACCATAAAGCCAAGCGCATAGATGAACGTGAACTTGAGAGTTGCCTTGACGCGGCTGTTGAGGCGCGCGCCGTAATTGTAGCCAATGATCGGCTGCGTACCGTGCACAAAACCGAGGAGCGGAAGCAGTATGAACGAAGCGATGCTGTTCACGATGCCGAAAGCCGATATCGCCATGTCGCCGCCCGACAAGTTTTCCGTCGCAGCGAGGCTCACGTTCCCGTAGGTAGTGAGGCTCCAGGCGAGAATGGCGTTCATCAGGCTGTTGCATACCTGCATGAGTGAGGGCGGGATACCGAGGATGACAATCTTACGCACGTAGGCGAAGCGCAACTTCATGTGGCGCCAGCGGATGCGGATGGGAGTTCCCTTCTTTACGAAGAACTGCGTAATGAGCGATGCGGAAACCAGCTGCGCGCAGATGGTCGCCCAGGCGGCGCCTTCGATTCCCCAGTGAAACTTCATGATGAAGAGCCAGTCGAGGATGATGTTCGTGACTGCGCCGATAATCTCGCGGAACATCGCGGTTTTCGGGTGGCCCATCGAACGGATGAAGTGGTTCATGCCGGGCGCAATCGTCTGGAACGCCGCCCCGCACAGCAAAATACGCATGTAGCTGCTTGCGACAGGCAAAGTCTGTTCGCTCGCGCCGAACAGCCGGAGCAAAGGCTCCATGAAAATCTCGCCCATCGTGAAGGTAAAAATTGCCATCAATATGAGCAGCGAGAACGAGTTGTTCAGGATAATGCTCGCCTGGATATACTTCTTTTGCCCGAGGCGAATCGCGAAGAGGGTATTGCCGCCCACGCCAATCATCATCGACATCGCCATGATGAACAGGCATATCGGGAAGCAGAGCGTAATTCCCGCGATTCCGAGGCTGCCAACCCCCTGCCCCACGAAAAAGCGGTCCACGATGTTGTAGAGCGCGTTCACGAGCATGCTGATGATGGAAGGAACCGAGAACTGCAAAACCAGTTTCGGGATGCTTGCCGTGCCGAAGGAGTTCAGTCGCTGGGAGTAGAATTGGCTCATCGGCGCCCAAAGTTAGAAATTTCTGCCGCTATTTGCTATCTTTGTGCCGTAAAAATCAAAAGGTAAAGCTATGGCTGAAAAAATGACTTCTGCGCAGGTGCGCGAATCTTTTATCAAGTTCTTTGAATCCAAGGGCCACCTCTTTGTGCGTTCTTCGCCGGTGGTTCCGCATGACGACCCGACGCTCATGTTCACGAACGCGGGCATGAACCAGTTCAAGGCTATCTTCCTGGGCGACAATCCGAAGGGCTGGAAGCGCGCATGCAACAGCCAGAAGTGCCTCCGCGTGTCCGGTAAGCACAACGACCTCGACGTGGTGGGCCGCGACAACTACCACCACACCTTCTTCGAGATGCTCGGCAACTGGAGCTTCGGCGACTACTACAAGAAAGAAGCCATCGCCTGGGCTTGGGAACTTTTGACGGAAGTGTGGAAGCTCCCGAAGGAACGCCTGTTTGCGACCGTCTATCAGGACGATGACGAAGCCTGGCAGATTTGGAAGGACGTGTCCGGCCTCCCGGATGACCGCATCATGCGCTTCGACGCTCACTCCAACTTCTGGGAAATGGGCGACACCGGTCCGTGCGGCCCCTGCTCCGAAATCCACTACGACCGCGGCGACCTCGCTACGCAGGCCGAAACATTCAAGGACCCCATCAAGGGCGTGAACGGCGAAAACGACCGCTACATCGAAATCTGGAACAACGTGTTCATGCAGTACGAACGCGTGAGCGATGGCAGCTTGATTCCGCTGAAGGCGAAGAACGTCGATACCGGTATGGGCTTCGAACGTATCTGCGCTATTCTTCAGGGCAAGACCAGCAACTACGACACCGACGTGTTCACCCCGATCATCGCTAAGATCGCTGAACTCTCCGGCGTTCCGTACAACGATGGCGAAGCCGGCACCCCGCATCGCGTGATTGCCGACCACATCCGCGCGATTTCGTTCGCTATTGCCGACGGCGCTCTTCCCTCTAACGAAGGCCGTGGCTACGTGCTCCGCCGCATCCTCCGCCGCGCAAGCCGCTTTGCCCGCTTGCTCGGTCAGAAGAAGCCGTTTATTTGCCAGCTCGTTCAGGTTCTCGCCGACACGATGGGCGACGCCTTCCCGGAAATCCGCGAACGCAAGGAATTCGTCGCCTCCGTGATCAAGAGCGAAGAAGAAAGCTTCATCCGTACGCTCGACGCCGGCCTCGAACGCTTCGCCGCCATTTCCGCCGACCTCAAGAAGGGCGACAAGATTCCGGGCGACAAGGTGTTCCTCCTTTACGATACCTACGGATTCCCGCCGGACCTCACCGGCATTCTCGCCGAAGAAAAGGGCCTCCTCATCGATGAAGAAGGCTACGAGAAGTGCATGGAAGAACAGAAGGCCCGCGCCCGCGCCAACATGAAGCAGGGCATCAACACGATGGGTACCGAAGGCTGGACGCAGTACAGCGAAGAAAGCACCAAGTTTGTCGGTTATGAACTCTCCGCCTGCGAAACGAAGGTCGTCCGCTGGCGCGAAGACAAGGGCGTTTTGAGCATCGTGCTCGAGACTTCCCCGTTCTATGCCGAAATGGGTGGCCAGGTCGGTGACAAGGGAACGCTTGTTTCCGCCGACCTCGAAATCGACGTGTTCGACACCGTGAAGGTGAACGACACCGCCATCTGCCGCGGCAAGGTGAAGAAGGGTACGGCAAACGAAGAAACGATGGGCGCTGTGTTCATGGCCACTGTCGACAACGAACGCCGTGCCGATATCCGCAAGAACCACTCCGCGACCCACTTGCTGCAGGCCGCTCTCCGTGAAGTACTCGGCACCCACGTGCAGCAGCAGGGTAGCTTCGTCTCGAACGAAGTGCTCCGCTTCGACTTCAGCCACTTTAGCGCCATGACCGCCGAAGAAATCCAGAAGGTCGAAGACATCGTGAACGCCAAGGTGATGGAATGCCTGCCGGTCAACACCCAGGTGATGGGCGTCGACGAAGCCAAGGCGAGCGGTGCTATGGCTCTGTTCGGCGAAAAGTACGGCGAAGAAGTCCGCGTCGTGAAGATGGGTGCTTGCAACGAAGAATTCTCCAAGGAACTCTGCGGTGGTTTGCACGTGCAGAACACCGGTAACATCGGCCTCGTGAAGATTATCAGCGAATCCAGTGTGAGCGCTGGCGTGCGCCGTATCGAAGCCGTTTCTGGCCGTGGCGCACTCTCGCTGCTCCGCGCCGGAACGCAGATTTTGACGGCCCTCCGCGAACAGCTCCGCTGCAAGGACGCCGAAGTTCTCGACCGCATTCAGCAGAGCTTTGCCAAGACGCAGAACTTGGAAAAGAGCCTGCAGTCCGTGAAGCTGGAACTTGCGACGCTTGCCGCAGCCGAACTCTTGAACGGTGGCATCAATGTGGCTGGCGTGAACCTCTACGTTCGCGAACTCAACATGCCCGAAGACAAGTACAAGAACTTGCTGGACGGCGTTCAGAACAAACTCGACACCGACAGCGTCGCCGTGATTGCCAACAAGGACAACGGTTCCGGCAGCATCGCCGTGATGGTCGGCAAGAACGTCCAGGCCAAGGGCATCAAGGCCGGCGACCTCGTCAAGGACCTCGCCGCTGCTTGCGGTGGCCGCGGCGGTGGACGCCCGGACCGCGCTCAGGCCGGCACCAAGGAAGTCGACAAGATTGCCGGTGCTATCGCCAATGCCAACAACTGGATCCGCGCGAAACTCGGCTAATTGTCATCCCCGCGCTGAAAGCGTCATCCCCGCGCAGGCGGGGATCTTTGTCACCCTCGCGCTGAAAGCGTCATCCTCGCGCAGGCGAGGATCTTTTTTACACCTTGAACCCCGCATCCACCATGCATTTTTGCGCGAAGGCGTTGGCCTCATCCTCTTTTTCGGGATAGTTGTGCGTGATTTCGATGTTCTGCAGGCAAATGCCCTTCTTGCCGTGGTAAAGCACGTGCGCCAGTTCATGGAAGAACGTGAACCACATCGTCGCGCGCTTCTCGAAGCGGTCGTGCAGCTGGATTAGGGGAACGTCCTTGTACCAGCGGTACATCCCGTGAACCGGCGAACTCTTGAAGTTCTGCACAAACAGCACGCGGATACCGATTTTGCGGCACAGCGCCTGCAGGCCCGTCATGCAGTCGTCAACCACTTCCGCCTCGGGCGTCCAGTAGGTAATGCGCTTCTTGCTCTTCGGGCGAACCTTGTTGGCCGCCGCAAATGCGATGATTTCGGGGAGTGCCGCCTTCAGGTTCTTGCGGACCGCGGGCTGCCCCAGCTTTTCCATCGGGTCCTGGTCCGAAAGGATTTCGCCCCGACGAATCCATGCCGACATGGCATACGGGTCCTTGACATCGGCGAGCGAAATGCGGAAGGCGACCTTCAGGCGGGCATCCTTGTAGTAACTGTCCCACGCCTGCGGAGACGCCACCGCGAAGAACTTGAGGAGCGAAAGGCCCGATTTGTCGTCAGCCTCGTTTTTACCGCGCCGTACCCAGTCGCGCACGCCAAGTTCTTCGGGAAAAGACTTTCTCCAGAGAGGCTGGTCCGAAAGCGAAGCCTTGACACGTTCGCGGGAGAGAAATTCGTCGTACGACATCTGACGGCGCAGCCAGTAATCCGCCGGAATTTCCGTAATCATCTCAAGCATTATCGCCACATCTGGTGTTATGCGACTATTGCCCTGCAAAATATCGTTCACCGCCTTGGGGGTGTAACCCATGCGGGCAGCCAAATCATTGGCGTCAAGGCCCATTTCTTCGAGTTTTTCCGCCAATTCGCTTCCCGGCGAAGGCACATGCCACAATTCAATCTTATTTCCGTTCATACTGCTACCTATCCGTGCTCTTGAAAATCAATCTGTACGGCTGATCCAAGTCGCACGCCCATTGGCCAGCACGATTGCCAACCTCATTATTTTACCACACCTACAATATACATTAAAATTTTAATAAATGCAATAGGTACATTATTTTTTTAAAATTTCACACTCGCAGTTCAGGCCCTTGACAGCAGGATTACGCCGAGTATAGATTTATTCTTGCTAGTGCAAAAAAAAGCAAAGGAGCAAATTATGGGAAGGAAGCCGCGTATTAGATCATTCATCTACACATATGGCAAATTCGGGAAAGGATTTCGGGAAATCCTGGACACCGAGAATAAATTTCTGTACTCACACGGACGCTATCCGACAAAAATCATAGCAGAGGACCTGCCCGAAGACTACATAAAAATTCATAGTCGCACGCTTTGGTATATGACGGGTTTCCTCAAGACATCGGGCGTTGTCGATATCCAATACAAAATGGCGAAGCTAAACCATCTGTTCAAGGACGATTACGTCTTTATTTCTTACAAAGAAAAACTGAAGGTTGAAGAAGACCGATTTGGTTTCATAGACTATGTCAATTACGACGCATGTTTTTGCGGGCCCGACATCCTAGATATCGCCCACGCCGTTGAGAAATATTCACATCTTGACATTTCGCACATTCGAAAGGGAATGAAGGAAAAAGTACGCTGGCTAAAGAAAAACGAACCCGATTTTTACGAAACATGCTTTCACGGAAACGACAAGAATTTTTTGAAAGAAATCGATAGCAAGTGGTGATCGTCCGCATAATCCAGGCTCATCGTAACAATTTCGTTCAGGATTTTGAGACGTTCGTCGTGTTCTTTTGGAAATAAAAAATATATATTTAAAACATGGCGAACACAATCTACACTCTCATAAACAAGGAAACACCCCTTTGCGACTTCGTAATCGAAGGAGAGGGCGAACTTGAACTTTGCAAGATTGTGAAGACCTTTTCGCCGTTGCCCTTTTGGTGCGAACCCCTTACGTCGTGGATCGAGAACAGAAGCGCAGCCAAACACAGAGCGCACGTAAACAAGATTCTGGACCTTTGTGGCGGAAAGACAAAAAGCGGCTTTATCGCACTCACGCACTGCCTTTCGCTGACAGACACGCTTTGGGTGAAAAGCGAAAATGAAAACGTGACTTGGAGAGACGTCAACCTTTACGAGAACAACTTCGACGAGGTCATCTCCAGGCTTTCGTTCGACGGGAACGGACTTTTCGGAGTGCAGATGTCCACGACATCGCCCGAACTTACGACCGACGGCGCCTACGACAAATGCTGGCTGAATGAAAAAGACGGAATCCACCTTATAAAAACCGGCAGCACCGGTGCTAGGAATGCGGGGCTGGAGCCCTACGGCGAAGTACTCGCGAGTCAAGTTTTCGAAAAAATATGCAACTCGGTCAAGTACTGTTTTAGAAGGTTCGACGGCCGAGTCGTTTCGGATTGCAAGATTTTCACAAGCCAGGAATTCGGATACAAACCAATTAGCGCTTTCTTGAAGAACGGCATAAGATACGGTCTCCCAGAGACACTTGAAATCTACCGCGGAATGGGTTGCGAGGACGCCTTCCGACGAATGATCGTGGCCGACTGCATCACGCTGAATTCCGACCGGCATTTCGGCAACTTCGGTTTTACTGTAAACAACGAGACCTTCGAACGGACCGGAATCAACCCGTGCTTCGATTTCAACATGGCGTTCGTCCCCCTGTCCGAAGAAGGCTTCGATTTTGGCAAACGAGCCGACGGAACGGAATGCGACTTTGACGAATACCTCTCACACCGCGGGCCCGTAATCGGCAGCGACTATGTCGCCCCCGCCCGCGCGATACTCACGCCCGAAATCAAGAAGTGCGTGGAAGAAATCCGCGAAATTACACTAACCATCCCCTGCGATGAAAGATTTAGCGAGAAACGGCTCACGCAGATGAACATGATAAAGAATGTTCAGTGCGAACGGATTCTCGGATTTGACGCAAAGTGGGAATTTTAGTGGGCGTTGCCATGCCGAGGAAGCGCTGTTGTTTCCATTTTGGAAACAACCACTTTAGAGGAACATCGCAAAGTATATCGGCAAATACAAGACCGCGTTTTTTTTGCACCACATTAGGGCTATTGGACAGTACGGTAAGGATGCCGACGTCATTGGTTGACGGCAAACGGTGATTAGCCTACACCGCGACCTTGAATACGATACCACCCGTCACGTAACGGTGGATGATGGAATTGATGAGCGTCTGGTAAGGCATGCCCGCGGCCTTCGCCATTTTCTTGATGCCGTTCAGATCATCGAGCTGCATACGAATAGTGATGTTCTTCGCCGAAGCAGACATAATGTCAGCCCGAATCCGTTCTTCCTCTTCGTGCGAAAGCGGAACTGTTTCGTCATTTTCCACTGCTTCCATCAAAGCGCGTTCTTCGTCATCTATCGGCTCATCTATGAATTTCGAGTTCGCCATTTTCAAACCTCCTTTGATACAAACGGCTTTTGAAAGCTGTTTTGAGAAAGCTTCTGCTTGACCACGAGAGCCTTCCCCGCATCAAATCGCACCTTCATCTCTATATTTATAATATACATAATCTACAAATTCCCGTCAAGTATAATTCAATCGTTTTTACCCCGCGAACGATGTACATTCGTGGCTTGAGCAGGTTTTTATAAGGGGAATTCTAGGCTTCTTGACCGGCACAACGGTCACATCATTCTTCATCTTTCACTCCTTCCCGCAAACAAGCTTGAAATTGCGGGTCTTCAATTGTTTTTCGTGAACAAAACTACTCACTTGTGCACTAATATAAATTTTCAGGGTGTCATTGTCAAGCGTTTTTCAAAAAAAGTTTGATTGAAGTGCCGTCAACGTGCCGAGAAAGTGCCATTGCTCCATAAACTGAATATTGTCTAATAGAAGTGGACAATTTTGCTTGTTTTGCAAAAAATGTCCAGTAGAATTCGCTTTTTGTCGCCCATTTTCCCATTTTTGCCTGTTACCGCAGGGTGTTATTATATATTCTTTTGGAGCAAATAGCAACGATCATCAAGCAGATGGACGTGAGCCTAGCCTACATGTTCAAGGGCACGGGCGTGGTTTTCGGTAACGCTCGCGTACTTTGTGTTTGGCGAGGCCATCACCTCACCATCGCAAGCACTTGTTCCTTGGTGACAAAATTCAGCACCGAGAATGCTGTCATCTGATTCCCAAGGTCCTTGAACGACGCTTCCACGTGATAAACAACATCGTCGACGATGACAAAACGGTCGTGGACCTCGCGCATGTTCTCTAGATGAACCGTCGGGAATTGCCTGTTCAGACGGGCTTCTTCTTCCCTCATGGCATGGGTAATTCTAGCAGAATAGATAACCGCATTTACCCCTTCGGCACGTTTCGCCATAAGGGACAGAACCATGTCGTTGGCAAACGGATCAATGATAACCAGTTCCTTTTTCGCAGAACGCACCAGCTGCACGGCAAACTCGTAACCGCTCCACTGCGAATGCGCGGGCAGCAAACCCTCGCTTGGCGGTAGGTTTGCTTTTACGAAAAAATCCACCTGTTTTTCGAGATAAATAACTCGGGAATCAAGGTTTTCTAGCCTGTTTTCGTGCGAAACAAGCCTTTGGTTGACGCTAAATCCCTTAAGCATGTGCTCCTTAAGCACCTGGTTAGCCCACTGACGGAAGCGGGTCCCCTGGATGGATTTCACGCGATAGCCCACGGAAATGATAACATCAAGATTGTAAATCTTCGTTCGGTACTTTTTCCCGTCATTTGCAGTTAGTAAGGATTCCTTACATACTGACTTTGCATCCAGTTCGTTTTCTTGGAAAATATTCTTGATATGAAGGGTTACATTATTCCGTGTACTGTTGAACAATTCCGCCATCTGGGCCTGCGTAAGCCAGACGGTCTCGTTTTCGACCCGAACTTCAATATGGAATTCCCCGCCCTCCGGCTGATAAACGATAATCTCGTTCTTCTCGGCAGGCGGCAACGCATCTTTTACGTTCATCTTTCACTCCTCCCCCGCTTACAAGCCTGAAAAAGCGGGACAAAAACGGCATTTAATATACATTTGAGCACTTTGAATATAAATTTGCCAGTGACCCTTGTCAATACCCTAAATGAAAAAGTTTTTCCGGTCGCTTTTAATCTATATTACTTACATACCATGACCGCGATTGAGTTCGAGAACATCAGCAAACAGTACCGCCTGGGGCTAGTGAGCACCGGGACGCTCAGCCACGACCTGATGGTCGGCAGGTTAAACAGTCTTTAACAACAAGAGGATAAAGTGCCTGTAATTCATTCTATTGCAGAATATATTGAAATTCTCAAGGATTTTCGTAGAGATGGTTTTGGGGGGCGAGACGCAAAAGACTGCGCATACTACTTCCGAGGAGAACCGGCTGATTACGGCGAGTCGTCCGGGACACCGAATATCGGACGCAACGGTCGTCTAGAAAAAGAAACTGAAATTTTTCGAGAATGCGAGAGACGTCTGCCTAGTGATTTTGCTCAATGTCATTCTACTTTTGAAAAGTTAGTCCTTATGCAGCATTATCGCGTTCCAACACGATTGCTGGACATTTCATTGGATCCATTGCAAGCGCTATTCTTTGCATTATTCCACGACGTACGTTCATGCAACGAAAAAGACGACTGTGACGCGGTAATCCTTGCCTATGAGGTTCCAAAATACGAAATCAAAGATTACCATTCCGACGCTGTTAGCGTGGTATCAAATATCGCTCTTTACCCATCAAAAAAAGGGTCCTTAGATATAACTCCGTTCCTTGATGATGATATTTATAGGGAAGATTTAAACAATAATTGGGAAATAAAATATCTACATCACGAAATACAAGCTGAAAAGTCGTATTTTAAGGAATGTATTAAGAAAACCGACATGGAATCTGTTTTTTGCGTACACCCACTACTAGACAACCCCCGCATCAGAGCCCAGCAAGGAGCATTCCTGTTATTTGGTATCAACGGCAATAGGAATAAATTGGCAACTTTGGAGTCAAGCAAGAATACTCACATCAAAATGAAGAAAATTATCATTGCAGAATCTGCTAAACCAGAAATGCGAGAAGAACTAGCCGCACTCGGAAAAACAATCGATACCGTATATCCAGACTGGGATGGCGTCAGCGACTATTTTGCACGGTTCTGGAACAAAGAACCCAGAGACTATTTTAAACAGGAGTAATATAATGCCGGCTTACACAATTCAATGTTATATAGAGACGTTGTCTAGTGACAATAAAGTAACTCTTCGCGGCTGCGATGGCTACAAACTGTTGAAAGACGAAAAAAAATATCTTGTTTTCTTTGAAAGTGCTCAAAATTGCATTTTGATTAAAGAACTAGAGGAACTTTCACTAAGCAATCCTGACAGTCAAATGCAAAACATGCTTCTTATGGCTCATGTGAATCGCAAAAAAATTGAATTAGAGGGAAATTTGCAGATTGAATCGAAATCTTTTGAAATAACTAAAGTTAAATTACTTCAATAAAGTAACCTAGGGCTACGTTCCATGTCAAAAGAAAAAATCATCGGCTATACTACAGGTGTTTACGATTTATTCCATATCGGGCACCTCAACCTTCTGAAAAACGCTAAGGGCATGTGCGATTACCTTGTCGTTGGGGTTTCTGTTGATGAACTTGTAGCCTATAAAGGCAAACATGCAATGATTCCATTTGAAGACAGAATCGAAATTGTCAGAAGTTGCAGATACGTCGATGCAGCTGTTCCCCAATACGACATGGACAAACTTACAGCCTGCAAAAAAATCGGCGCTCAAATCCTTTTTGTCGGCGATGACTGGTACGAAACAGACAAATGGAAAGAATACGAGAAACAATTCAGTGAAGAAGGTATTAAAATCGTCTACTTCCCGTACACTAAGGGCATTTCTACCACAAAGATTACAAATGCTTTACAACAGCTTCGTGGTTGGACAACGGAATCTGCTAGGAAAGTTCTTCATTTAAATGAGGCTTCAAATGATCAATAAAGACTATTGCATCAGCTCATACCTTGCATTCAGGTATATTGAACGTGACGACATGGACTTTTATGCCGGCATGCACCACAAGAACAAAAATCTCCTGCCCGATAACGAAAAAACATTGGTCAAAACAGCAAGCGATATTGGGAACGCCATTGAAAAGCAAATGAACCTTTTCAAGGATAAGAAAAAAGGAATCCTTCTTTCTGGCGGCATGGATAGCGCCATTGTAGCCTCATACATGAACAGTGGCGATGCTTACACATTCCGATTCCTGGGAGGCGAATTTCAGAAAGAGGAACTCAACCGTGCAGAGTATTACGCTAAATATTACAAGCTCAACCTTCATTATGTGGACATAACCTGGGATACCGTCGAGAAATATGTTGATGCATGCATGAAGTCCAAATGCGCTCCAGTACACTCCATTGAACCGCAAATTCTACAAGCTGCGCTGCAAGCAAAAAACGATGGTGTAGAAATCATGTTCATAGGCGATGGTAGCGATTATATTTTTGGCGGAATGGATCAATTGTTGTCAAAAGACTGGAATTTCAACGACTTTGTTAAACGGTATTATTCGATAGATCCAAAAGACGTTTTAAACAATCCTGTCGATATGACCGCCCCATTTGAGCCATTTAGGTTGCCAAACAACAAAATCGATTTTCAAGGATTTATGGCAGGTCCTATGACTCGGGAAAGTTTCAATTCATATTTTAATGCATTTTCAATCGCCCAAATGCCTTATTACGATCCTTACGCTCATCTAAAGATGGCTGAGCCACTTGACTTGAATCGCGTAAGAAATGGCGAACCAAAGTACTTGATTCGCGAGCTCATGGCCAAGCGCTATCCTGAAATTCCTGTTCCAAACAAAAACCCTATGCCCCGCCCCGTTGACAAATACTTTGAAAACTGGATCGGCCCAAAGCGCAAGGAATTCAAAGATGGGCTAGACATGTCCAAATTTACCGGCAACCAGAAGTGGCAAATGTGGTGCCTAGAACGCTGGTTGAATATGAATGAAGGAAAAGAATGACCAGTTCTTTCAGCAAACTTATTGAACAAATAAGAATCTTGCTATATAGATTCTGCATAACCTATTCAATCAAAAGAAAAATTCATCTATACAAAGTTAAAAGAAAGCAACACATAAACGTTGTATTCATTGTAGCAAATCTGTCAATGTGGAGATATCAACATTTGTATGACTTAATGTCAAAGCACAAACGTTTTAAAGTTTATATTGTTCTAGCACCGTCCATTCATTATGCAAAAGAGCAACAGAGTAAGAATTTAGATGAGCTAAAAAGTTTCTTCGATTCAAAAAAAATGAAATATCAATTAGCAAATTCTTGTAATATTGACGAAGAAATCGCGCCAGACATTCTATTCTACACCCAGTATTATTTCGACATGCTATCCCCAGAATGTGACGCGAAAAAATTCAGAAACAAATTGCTTTGCGCTTATCCCTATAGCTTTAACAACATACATTCTCAATGGGCATACAACAATTACTTTCATAATGCGGCCTGGAAACTATTTTATCCCACACAAAGCACAATAGAAGAAGCCAAACAATTCGCGTTCAACAAAGGAAGAAATATCGTGATAACAGGCTATCCCAACGCAGATGATTTTTTGTTTGCAAAAACAAATGATGTATGGAAAAATCCTAATAAAACGAAAAAACGGATTGTGTGGGCACCTCATTTCACAATAGAGCAAGGGTGTTCGCCTCTTTATATTTCGACATTTCTCAAGTACAGTACATTCATGCAAAAAGTTTCAAAAAAATATTCCGGTGAAATTCAATTTGCATTCAAGCCCCATCCACAGTTGCTAACGGAATTGTACAAACACAAAGATTGGGGGAAAATAAAAACTGATGAATATTACAATTGGTGGAATAATCAAGACAACACTCAATTGAATACGGGAAATTTTATAGATCTATTCAAATCTTCAGATGCGTTGATTCATGACAGCGGCTCCTTTTCAATAGAATATTTTTACACAAAGAAACCTGCAATGTACCTTTCTTACGACATCGATGAAGTAAAAAAAGAAAAGAATGAAGTAGGAAAGGCTGCATTAGAGGTCCATTACATTGGTAAATGTGAGGAAGATATCATTAATTTCATTGAAAATGTGATTTTAAGAAACAACGATCCGTTAAAAGAACAAAGAGTCGATTTTTTTAACAAATATCTATTGCCACCTAACGGGAAAACCGTCGCCCAAAATACGATGGACAACATATTGAAATCTCTAAATATTAAATAAAATGCAGTCTATAGTGTCAAAATCCATTCACGGAGTCATCTGGAGTGCTGTAGAGAGCTTCTCTTTACAGGGCGTACAATTTCTTATCGGAATTGTATTGGCAAGACTCCTATCCCCATCTGATTTTGGCATGATTGGCATGTTATCCATTTTCATGGGTGTTTCGCAAGTTTTTGTTGATTGTGGTTTTTCCAGCGCACTCATTCGTCAAAAAAAAGTTTCCAAAGAGGACTATGGCACGGCTTTTTTAATAAACTTTACTTTCAGTATTATGGCTTTTGCCATTCTTTTTCTTATAGCTCCTTTTGTTGCAAATTTTTACGATACTCCTGAATTAAAATCTGTTATGCAGATCTTCTCAACAGTATTAATTGTCAACGCTCTATTTACGGTGCACAAGGTCAAACTCACACGCCATGTTGACTTCAAAACACAGTCAAAAGCAACTCTTTGTGCAGCAATTATTTCCGGTGCAGTCGGCATAACTTTGGCATATAATGGATTCGGAGTCTGGAGCCTAGTATATCAAGCCATATGTAATTCCGTATTGAGCCTAATTTTTTTCTCTCTATTGCTAAAATGGTTCCCTCATCCAATCTTTAGCCGTGATTCGTTCCGCAATCTATTCGGATTTGGCTCAAAAATTTTTTTAGCAAGCATAATGCATACCATCTATTCAAACCTATACAATATTGCCATCGGAAAAAAATTTTCTGCATCAACACTTGGCTATTACACAAGAGCCGACCAATTGGGGCAATTCCCATCGCAAAATATAGCGGGAGTTTTATCTAGAGTAACCTACCCCATTCTTTCTCAATTACAAGATAACCAGAATCAATTGAAAATAATATACACCAAATACCTGCAAATATGTTGTTTCGTGGTATTTCCACTAATGATGGGACTGGCAGCACTCGCCAACCCCATCATCACCCTCCTATTCGGGGAAAAATGGTTACCGTCAGCAATTCTTCTACAAATTCTGTGTTTCGGTCTAATGTTTGACCCCATATGTAATATTAACTTGAATTTACTTCTCGTCAAGGGACGTTCCGACCTGTTTTTAAAACTAGAAGTCGTCAAGAAGACAATCGCCATACTTATATTAATCGTATCGCTGCCTTTCGGTCTAATTGGCATTTGCTCCGGACGAGTTTTATACGGAATCATTGCAACGCTTTTAAATATGACTTATACAAATAATTTTATAGATTTATCTATGCGGAAACAAATCAGGTTGTTACTGCCCTCATTGATTTTTTCCTTAATTATGGCTGCAGGTGTATATGCAATCACACAAACCTACCTAAACGGAGGTTTGCAATTAGTGGCAGGGATAGTTACAGGCCTAATATTATACCTAGTTCCGGCATGGATTTTCAAAGTTGAAGCGTTGATGTACATATTAAACGTAATAAAAAAAAAGAAATAAAAAATGAGTACTCCAATTGCATCCGTCATCATTCCCGTATACAAGGTTCCGTTAAATTCTTTACAAGCTTGCTTTGACTCGCTCGTTGCACAAAAAGTGCAAAATTGCGAATTCATCGTTGTGTCTGATGGTGCGCCTGAAGCGGAATGCGCAATTTGCGAAGAATACGCAGAAAGAGATGCCCGATTTAAGTATTTCAAAAGGGCGCATGCCGGCGTTTCTGCAACCAGAAATTATGGCATTGAGCAAGCGCAAGGAGAATACATATCTTTCGTAGATAGCGATGATTACGTGAAACCAAATTACCTTTCTATTCTAACTCAACTAGATGCTTCCCCAGACATCATTTTTTTTAATTTTACATACCAATTTCAGAACAGAATCATTTTCTATCCATTTCCTCAAACAACTTTTGCAACAGACAAAAGTTCTATTCAAGATTGCCTATTAAAATTATTTGACCAAGGCAAATATGACAACCTTGGGTTCACATGGAATAAATTTTTTAAAAAAAACATTATCAACAGTAACAAAATACGTTTCGATGATAATATTTCCTTTTATGAAGATGAAATTTTCACATTACAATACTGCCAGCACATATCTAATCTGTATATAAGCAGCACAAAATTATACCATTACAAATTTTCAAAGAAGGGTCTTACATATGCTAAAAAAAATGCAACTGATTATCACAACATTTTTGTTAAATTTACAGAAGTCATAGAGCCTTATCCAAATACATTTAAAGAAGTCATAACAAACAAAAGGATTCATGCCTTTCATTTTTTTTCAATCATCAAACAAAAAGGATTGATTAATTATAGTGATTTCACAAATTTTAGGAGAAACTTTTTACAAGAAAAGAAAAAAAAATATAGCTATTTAACCCTACGTTTCATCTTTTATTTTTCTCCCAAATTAGCTTATATTTTATGCTATATTTATAAAATGATTTACTGGTTACCAGGATTAAAATCACCAGGATTTTTCTAAAATTTTATCAACTCATTTGCTGATTTCAACCTTAGCACAATTTTTCCTGCAGACAATTCAAACAGGCACTATTACTATTAAAGAAATAAATGCAAAACAAGATTCTTTCCATAGTCATTCCCACTTACAATATGGAAGCCTACTTACGTAGGTGTTTAGATTCCGTTACACGCAGTGATGTCCCCAACTCATTGGAACTCATTGTAGTCAACGATGGTAGCACTGATGAGTCTCTAACAATAATGCAAGAATATAAAGCCAAACGTCCTGACATCGTAACCATAATTGACAAGCCAAACGGGCACTATGGCTCCTGCGTAAATGCAGCACTTAAAGTTGCAACAGGAAAATATTTTAGAATGCTAGATGCTGACGACTGGTTCGAAACAGAAGGATTGATCAAGCTGCTTGAGGAACTCAAAAGCACGAATTCCGATGCGGTCATAACATTATTTTGCATGCACCGACATACTCAAACATACGTTATTGTACCACGTAATATTGATTTTCAAAAAAAATACACTGTTTTTAACGAAAGCATCTGGGAAAAACAACCTACAAGTTTATACACAATGCATGCATTCACATATAAAACAAGCGTTCTAAAATCAGTCAAACTCAAACTAACAGAAGGTATTTGCTACACAGATACTGAATACTTATTATACCCTCTACAACAGGTTTGCACCATCTCATGTTATAACATATTACTCTATCACTATGATTTGACTAGAGACGGACAATCAATGAATACAGAAGTTTACACAAAGAATCACAGTCATCTTGCAAAAATCATTCTGAGATTTTTTGAAGAATTCAACTACACATCCATTTCCCCGTTAGCGAAAAAAATTTTCTTGGGTACTTTAGTTAGTTATTATTACCGCATGCTTTTCTGTTGCATTGATGACGTTGAATTAACAAAAATTGATTCAACAGTAAAAAAATCAAATTTAAAAACAAATTATTATATAAATAGAAAACTAGCCGGAGCACTTTTCTTATGGAGACTATTTAAAGTGCATTTTTTATTTTATGAAAAAATCAAACAAGTTCTACATATTGAACGATAGTGTTACCACAAGATATTAGTTCTTCAACTACGCTACCGCCGGTTTCCAATCATTCCAGGAATAAGTTGTCGATATATTGCATATAAAATCGGGAATTTTAGCAACAACAATAGGCATTTTTTTTGCCATTCATAAAAATACTGAGTAGTCGTTACCGTTTGAGATTTTAATTTTATATACTGCAAAATTTCCTCAGCACGTTGTGGTTGTTTCAGTACATATTTCGTTCCCCACCAAGAATAAATACCAACTTTTAACATTTGAGGAACGACAAAACCCGCAAGTCGCTCTTTTTTTTGTTCTAAGAAAAATTCATTTGTTTCTTTTAAGGCGTCAAACAAATCTAAATACCTTTCATTAAACCCCTCATTTCCAGAAATACTATCTTGCCTTAAAAAATAATAATACAATTGATGCTTTACAAATGCGATTTCATCACACTGATTTAAAATTTTATAAGTAGTCGCAGCATCTTCATAAAGTTTACCTTCGGGAAATCTAACTCGATTAAACAAAATAGCTTTGTACAATTTATTCCAACTTACTATCGTTAACATAGAATCATGAGAATAAATTGAAGAATAGCAAGCCATTATTTTTTCTAATGGCATTTTTTCAACTACATAATTATCAGGTATTTTTTTTTCAAATAATTTTTCATTCCGTTCAAACGCACGATATTCTGCAACGCTGACATTCACGCATTTTTCAATAATAGCCCGATACAAACATTCAATAAAACGTTTTGACAAAAAATCATCCGAGTCAACAAATGCAAGATATTCACCAGTGCATATATCTAAACCAGCGTTTCTTGCCGAAGAAAGGCCACCATTTTCTTTATGAATAACTTTAACACGTGAATCTAGCGTAGCGTAATCATCACAAATCTTAGGACATAAATCTGGGGATCCATCATCAACTAATATGATTTCTAAGTTTGTGTACGTCTGATTTAATACGCTATCGACACATCTTTTCAGATACCGTTCAACTTTATAAACAGGGATGATTACACTAATTAATGGAGGCAAGTCGCTATTCATTTTCATCTTTCGCCGTTCCCCACCACGTCCTTAATCACATACTGCGGTGATTCATTGATGCATATATAGATGCGGCCGACGTATTCGCCGATGAGGCCAAGCATCATCAAGATGCAACCACCAATAATCAAGATAAGTGCAATGATGGTACTCCAGCCATCCACCGTCGTGAGGCCGAGTAGTCTGCGGACAATCACAAGTATCGAAAACGCGAAGCCCACGAACGCGAAGAAGAATCCAAGGAACGTACTCGCACGCAAAGGCTTGACCGAGAACGCCGTAAAGCCATTGAGCCAAAGCCCAAGCAAGCGCGCAAATGAATAGCCCGAAGTCCCTTGCAAGCGAGCTCGATGTTGCGTCTCGACCCAAGCGATCTTGCGGGTAATGCGCAGTACCAAGCCCACCAGGTAGGGGAAAGCGTTCCGATAGTTGCACATCTCGCGAATCACGAAACCGCGGGCCACATAGAAACTGCTTCCCTTGAAGCCTTTCGGGGGTTCCAGCATCATTTCGCCCATCTTGCCAGCCATCCACGAACCAAATCGGCGAAACAAACTCTGCTTGATTTCGTGGTAATAGGCATAAACCACATCGTAGCCTTCTTCGAGTTTCGTAATCAAGTCGTTCAACGAATCCAGCGGAGCCTGGCCGTCGTCATCTAGCGAGACAACATACTCGCCGGAACACTTACCGTAGCCCGCCATCAGGGCGGAATGCTGCCCGAAATTCTTTGCCAAGTTGATGCCAATAATGTTCGGCTCTGTTTTGGCCATCTTTTCGATGACGCTCCACACGTTATCTGGGCTGCAGTCGTTAACCAGCACGATTTCGAAATCATCGTCAGGGCGTTTTGCTGCCATCACGCTCTTGATTTCGTCCACCACCTTTTCGATGGTATTCTCGGACCTATAGCAAGGAATAACGAATGAAAACTTGGGCATGAGAAAACTCCTAGATATAATTTAGTTTTCTACAATAAAATTCTTTATTTCCAAAGGAACGTTAGCACTGCCTATATGTGGAAATTGCGCGACATCAGCAGTATTTTTGAACCCGTAGCCGTACGTAACACCAATAAACGGAATGCCGAGTTTGGCCGCGGCAATCGCATCGTTGTCGCTATCGCCAACCAAAACACATTCAGCCAGGGGCACACCGAGCCGTTCGGCGGCACTTTTCACAATTTGTGCTTTAGACTTCGTCGCAGCAGCATCAGAACCGCAAATGGAGTCAAAATAGGGCGATAGTTCAAATTTTTCAAGAAGCAATTTCGCATGGTCCTCGCGCTTGTTCGTCGCCACGGCCAAGGAGAAATGTTTACGGAGTCCCGCAAGGCATTCTTCCATACCAGCGTATCGATCAGCCAAAAAGATGTCGCCTTTTCCATATTGTTCTCGAAAATTTGCAACAAAAGCATCGGCGGATTTTTCGTCAGTACCGAATAGTTCCAAAAATCTTTTTTTCAATGACGGGCCAACAAAACTTTTGCAAATTCCTTCATCAGGAACTTGAAAGCCCTTTCTTTTTAACGTCGATACAATACACTTTAAAATACCTTTACCGGTATCAAGCAGCGTTCCATCGAGGTCAAAAACAATCAGTTTCATTTTCTAAATACCGTCGTCGTGACAAATTCAATGTTCATAGAATCGCCAACAGTCGCAACAAAATCGTCTAAAATACTTTGAATTTCCTGGTTCAGCAACTTATAATCATGACTCTTTGTCAGCGTCGGCAAATAGGGATCCGCGTAACTTTCGTTATAGTCGCTCAAAAATTGGTCAAGCCCGGCTACGCCAATATTCTTCACAGATAATCGATTCATCAATCGCATGCAGGTGATGATAGCGTTGTCGAAATACATCCACCCGCGCTTGATGACACTTTCATAGTTAATAATGTATTCATCCTTTGATGGATTTCGCTTGATATTTGAAAGAAGTATCTTTTTGACAGATTTAAACTGGTCTCCATGAACTTCTTCCGCATAGTCATATCGAATCGTACTAATCAAGAAAAGGAAATCACCCTCATAAAGCGAGTTTAAAGCATTTACAAAAATGACAACCGGGTCATTCTTTCTGATATATTCCGTAATCTTATCGTATTCGTCTCTAGTTGTTTTTCCCGGACCAATCAAAAGAACGTTTCTACCCGCAATTTCTTTCTTAAGAGAGTCTATACTTGCGTTATCGTCGTATTTCCAAGCCTGGTTGTCAAGATATTTAGTCTCCAAAAGGTCGTAATCGTATTTTCGTCTATCTTCGACCGAAAGCGAGTCGATGATATTATGCATATCACGACTATTCGTCCTATGATTTTTCAAGAGATACGCAATGTTATTCACATGACACTGGTACATTCCAGCAATGCAATTTGGCGTAGAATAACCCCAAGTATATTTTTCCTGGAATGGCGGCATATACATGTCAATAGCATCAAAAATCTCATTCATATCATAGTTTTTATGATACTTTTGGTTGAGAAAGTTTGCCACCAGTTCAGTCGGCGCATTTCCCGCCCCACGACCCATACCACAAAGCGATGAGTCTATCATAATATTCCGCTTGCCATAAAGTGCACTAGCAAAATGAATACACAAAGAGAATGATAGTTGAAGATTGTTGTGAGAATGGAAGCCAAGAGCAATCTGGGAGTCTAATTCACGGTCAAGAATGTTAATTATGCGGTCTAAATCTTCAGGATACATCGCTCCGAACGTATCCACCACAGAAAGCGCCACAGGAGACAACGAATTGACTTCTTGAGCAAGATTGATTAAGTCTTCTTCGCTATAGGCAAGCGTATTTGCCGCTTGGAGAAAAGCCTTATATCCCTTTTGCTTGATTTCTGCGGCAACAGCAATGCCTTCGCGGAATTTGCCATGCGGGAAAACCACTCTAATGGCATCAATCGATTTGCCATCGCAAATAGGGAGATTGTTCAAATCATACCTATCCCAGTCTATCATGACCACGTAAGTTTTGTCGGAATCCTTTTCGTCACAATACTTCAGCATGTCGCTCGGCACATGATAATAAGACGACCCTTCCTTATGCGAATCATTTTTCAGCCAACCACATTCAATCACATCGACATTAGCCTTTTCACACTTTTTGATAATTCCCTGAATACACGGAGTACCAAAATTGCCGCCAGTTATATAGGCCCCATCTCTCAAGGTACAATCAAGCAATTGAATTGATGTTTTCATAACACGCCATCCTTCTATACCATCGTCACACGGAACAAGTTTATTTTATTCTTCTTGAACCAGTCTAAGTCTTCTTTTTTCAATGTAAAATACAACGTACCAATTTTATCGTTCAGATAATCCGTCACAGAATATCCAGGGCCATTCAGCATCTTAATGTCAAACAATTTTTTTTGGAACTCCGGGACAATTTCTACACTCTTAATAACTCCGTTCGACGGAGCAAATATCGCCATAAATCCACTGTAGCATTTTAGAACATGAGCGGGCTTCAACACTTCGGAACAGTCTTCGCCACACTGAGAGAGAATATAGAGTTCATAATAGTCTACGCCGGTATCTTTTGACATGCAAAGATAATGTTGGTTTCCGAGCGAACGGCGCATGGTTTCAACATAATAAGGCTTTCCATCTCGAACAATATATTGTATCGTAAAAAAGCCATCCGCAATATCTTTTTCCTTTGCAATCTTTTCGATATCGTCAACAATGATATTTCGAATGCTCTGGTAATTATCCGCCGGTGAGCATGCCATCCAAACCATGTAAGGATTGACGTAGGAATAGTCGTTAGTCGCATATTCAAGGACAACTTTCTTGTTCTGGACAAAAACGGTAATTCCCTGTTGCTGACCTTCAATATATTCTTCAATCAAGACTCGCTTAATTTTGGAGCGGGAGAACGCTTCTTTGACAGCTTTCTTCGCTTCTGTTTTATCGCAAACTTTCTTAATTCCTTTCCCACCGCTCAAGTCCGCCGGCTTGACTATCTGCGGAAAGTAAGAAAGAGAGTCAATGTAAGCAACAGCATCATCTAAACAATCAAACCAAGCTGCAGCGGGTGTAGAAAGATCTAATTCCTTAGCCAGTTTTTTAAAGCAATCCTTCTCGTGAAAAAAGCGGCATATTTCATACTTGTCATGCCCCGGAATTCCAAGTTTTTCACAAGCGTATGCAGCAGATAGCGCGCCAAAATCATTGCTACAGGCGCATATAAAATCGACTCCTTTCTGTTTTGCCAATTGATATACCGCTTCTTTGTCGGAATAGTCGCACGGGCAATATTCATTCGCATACTTGTGCCCCTCTCCCGAGCAGTCATTACCCGAAGTAATCACGTAATAACCGAGCCTATGTGCAGCATGAATCAAGCGCAGTTCGTTAAACGATCCGTTCAAGAGAAGCATCTTTTTCATTCTAACAAACCTCTTTCGGTAACGGGAATCCTGACATTTCCGAAAGTTTTTTCAACTGAGCAACTGTATTCTCGGGCAAATCGACGCCACGCAAATCAGCCTCTTGAGAATGTTTCCAAGCAAGCTCGCCAGGAACCGTAACAGGAACAGCCGGATTGACAGGCTCCGCATTATGAATTTCACGAACCATCATATCAACACGCTCCTTCAAGTATCCCTTATAGAACAACTTGTCCGCATCGACAGCCATAAAGGAGTGGCTCACTCCATTCGGCTGGTCCAATTTCAGATTCCAGCTCGGAATATTGCCGCCCATGCTCAACAGACCTCCAGAAATGATACTGGTCATCATCTCAATGAACATTGCAAAACCATACCCCTTATGGGCAGCCATCGGCTGAAGGGCGCCCTCTTGCGGAAAGGCGGAAGGATCATTCGTCGGCTTACCATCCTTATCGATAATCCAGTTTTCAGGAATCCTGTTCCCTGCAATCTTTTCGTTGATAACGCGAAGCGATGCCACCTGGCTCGTGCAGATATCAAGAAAAACCGACGGTAACAAACCAGAAGGGGTAGCCCAAGCAAAGGGGTTTTGCCCCATCACCGCATGTTTGGCCCCAGGCGCCGCCATGAATCTATCCACATTGCTGAACACAGCACCAAGCATTCCCCTTTCGGCGGCAATATTCGCATAGCAGCCCGCCGCACCAAAGTGGCAACTACTCTTTATCACTACCAGGGCAAAGCCCGTTTCTGCAGCTATATCGCAAGCCATCTTCATCGCTTCGGTTGATGAAACATAACCCATGCAGTTCTTTCCATCAACAAGGGCAATAGACGAGGTGCGATTGATTAATTCGGGACGGTTTGTAAAGGATACTCCGCCTTCTTGCGCCTTGCGGATATAATTATACAGATTCTGCAACCCATGAGAATGGACATTCCACTTATCAGTCTGAATCAAATGATGCGCAGTAATCTCCGCATCAGACTGACACATGCCATACTTCTGAAGGCAACGAACGCTAAAATCGAATAAATCTTTTTCTTGGAACAACATTTCTACACCCCAAAAAACTCATACACTTTTTCGCAGATATACTCAATTTCTTCCGTTTTCAGCCCATAGAACATTGGCAAACGAAGCAGACGGTTGCTTTCGTTGGTGGTAAACTTGTCTTCGCCATGGAAGCGACCGAAACGCATACCGGCAGGCGATGAATGCAGCGGCACATAGTGGAACACAGCGAGGATTCCATTATACACCAAGTGTTTCAGCAAAGCCGTTCGCGTCTGCAAGTCTTCCACCTTCAAGTAGAACATGTGGGCGTTATGCGTGCAATGTTCCGGAATGTACGGAAGTTCAACAAGTCCCTTTTCTGCAAGCGGAGCAAGCCTTTGTCTGTACTCGTTCCAGCACGCCATACGAGCATCGTTTATGATATCGGCACATTCCAGTTCAGCATAGAGATAAGCCGCGTTGAGTTCGCTTGGCAAATAACTAGAGCCAAGTTCCACCCAAGTGTATTTATCGACTTCGCCACGGTGGAACTGGCAGCGGTTTGTGCCTTTTTCGCGGATAATCTCGGCACGGTCACAAAACTCCGGACGGTTGATGAGCAGCGCACCACCTTCGCCCATACTGTAGTTCTTGGTCTCGTGATAACTGTAACATCCGAAATCACCCATAGATCCGAGAGCGCGGCCCTTGTAAGTCGCCATCATCCCCTGAGCAGCATCTTCGACCACGAACAAATTATGTCGTTTCGCGATTTCGTTTATCTTGTCCATTTCACAGGCGACCCCCGCATAGTGGACCGGCACAATCGCCTTCGTCTTTTCGGTAATTGCGTCTTCAACAAGTTTTTCATCCAGATTCATCGTATCGGGGCGGATATCCACGAACACACACTTAGCCCCTTGCGAAACAAACGCATCGGCGGTGCTCACGAACGTGAACGAGGGCATAATCACCTCGTCGCCGGGAGCAATATTACAAAGACGAGCAGACATTTCGAGTGCGTGCGTACAGCTGGTGGTCATGAGCGCCTTGACGGCACCCGTATGTTTTTCGAGCCACTCATGGCACCGTAAGTTAAATGTTCCGTCACCACAAATGCGACCGCTTTCCACGGCCTGCTTTACGTAATCGAATTCCATCCCTACAAAGGGAGGCTTGTTAAAAGGAATCTTCTGCATGTTCGAAATATAAACTTTATTTTACCTTCTAGTTAAGAAGAAAATAAGGAATTAGTTTAAAATCACAACCGGGACCCAATGAGATTTGTGCATCCGCCGTATTTCAGGCATGCCCAAAATCGGGCGATGCGCCCCTTGAACAATAAACTGTACATCGGGGTATTTTTTTGCAAGTGCAGCAATTCGCGTTAACGTGCGATGCAATTTACCACGGTTTCCCAGCCTAGAGTCTTGAGTGGTCCATGCTATCACACTTTTTTCTGCGTTCACCAAAACCGAGTCCAGCTTTAAGGTCATTACAGAATCACTACACGAGTCACAAAAAAGCATTTCTCTATATCCCAATGTTGGAATATATCCATTGCGGTCATATTCCAAAGAATCGCCTCCAAACATGTACAATCCCGTTGTATCGTTATTGCGATACTCGACCAATTCCGCATGCTTTGTCCGATTGGCTAGTCTTTGATGCAAGCCATACTTGTGCGGCATCTCTGCAAAAAGCGAAAAATCCTCCGCAAGCAAATTCTCGTCCGTGGGTACGCCCCATGCATCCACCAAGATTAGCACCTTTCTTTTTGAAGAATCCCCCACCTGGTCAATCATGCGGATTTTGTCATAAATTTGGTATTGACTTGTATATGCAACCGACAAAGAATCTTCGTGGACTGACGGCTGCAAATGCCACGGTTTTTCCTGACGACCTAAAAAATCCATCCCTAAAACGTACAGCAAAATTGTGCAGAACGCCACAAACAGCAAAAAAAACATCAAATTAATTTTCTGAATCTTTTTCATCATCGGCACCATCTTCCCTATACTTAAACATCAACGTTCTATTCCAAACACGTACCGTATCAACCACAAGTTTTTTATGATAATGGGTTTCATAAAAATGTAAATAATTTACTCGAGAATCTTCTATGACATACACATTTTCTTTCACAATGTCTCGCAGCGGATTTTGCACACCTCGCTTTGTCAACTCTTTTTTCATTTGCGGCAAATGAATATTCCAATAACCAATCGGAATTATGTTATCCCAACTTCCCGGAGATATAACCTTGTACGCGGCATCTTTCATCTCCGCCAATCTTTTATAAGGTTCAAAAGCCAACAAAAACACATCATTTGGATGATTACGGGCATAATCCAAAAAAGCAGCGTTTTCGGGCGATAGTTCAGGAATCGAAACAAGGCCGCGACGCTCCGTCTCTTTATGCGACGGCGTCGCCATGATAATAAAAGCCACCGACACCAAAGCCAATCCCAAAACAGCAACTCGTTGATATTTGGAAGCTTTCCCCTTAAAAAAATCCTCGCCCCTTGGCATAAAGGCTATCGCAGCAGTTGTAGCACATAACCAAATCCCCGTCTCGACATGATAAACAACTCTATTGACCAACAGCAAATAACCTATACACATGCCAACGATTCCCAATGACACCCACGGATAAAGTCGGCATTTCTTATTCGAAAACAGAATCAAGAAAATACAAAGAATCGCCCAGCACCACGCATTCATTCGAGAAAAAGCATTCGACAGCACAATGACAAAAGCCGCGGGCATCCGCAACTTATTCGGAACATACATATTACGCCGAACTACTTTGGCAATCGCATTTATGCTATCCAAACAAAAGACGTCTGTATCGTAAAAATCCCAATTCTGCAAATGATAAAAGTCACGTCCCTGCATTCCACGTTCTTCAAGTTCATCATACGTTGACTCTCCGTCATAATACCTTCCATCACCAAAAAACGCACGGGGTCCCTGGTAAGCAGCATAGTAACTGTACTCGTTATTTTGATATAAATTTCGATTAAACGATTTTAGTCCCCAAATGGCAAACATACAAAGAAGAACAGTCAACAACGTTTTCCAATAAATTTTTCGAGAATCAAGAAAATTTGAAACCAGCAGGACACAAGCAAAAGGCATGGCTATCATAAAAGCATCAGAACGCATGACATAACCGCCAATCAAGAAAAACAGCGAACCAAATATGAGCCCTTTTTTGCGTTCAATATCGCCAACAGCCAGTAACAAAACACCCGCAGCAGTCAGAATCGTCGCACATTGCGTAAAATTGACATTCGAATAAAAATCCGGAGCAATACAAGCCAACAGGAAAAACGACAACAAACCGCCCCATTTGACCCCGGAACGTCGAATAAATATGAAAGTGATTACGAAAAGCGACGCAAAGACTTCGAATATTTCAAAAAAGTAGAACCAGCCAACATTCGGAAAAAGCCAAAAGAACGGTTTTAGAACATACGCAAATATGGCATTGATGAAATACAAGTGAACATCGTACACAGAGCCATAAGCACCGGTCAGGACGCCCGACATAAAGTAATCGTCAAGCCCCCCGTACCGGACAATTCCAAAAACAAAATACCCGGCCAAAAAGAATACATTTAAAGCAAATGCAAGAATCGCCGGATTTTTCATAAAATCGAATCGGTTTTGAATCATACCATAAATATAATGAAAATGACTGGAACCACATCAAATTGTAGGATGCTTATGTGTCTGAAGCTAACAAAGTCGGTTCCTGGCACTTGATTGGCTATGTATCTCCAGGTTCTACCACAGCAAGTTCTGCAGGCGCTACCACCAATTTCGCGTATTTAGCAGGATCACCGGCTGTTAACGCCACTGAAGGAACTGATATTTCTACCTATGCCAATGATACAAAGGTGTGGGGTGCTGCAAACAATGTCGCGTTGAATGAATGTGAGAATCAGGCATCCCCAACCCTTGAAGGTGCTCATTGGTCCATTTCCATCAAGAAAAATGATAATGGCAATAGTGTTACTTACAAAGCTGCAACGGCCTGCCCGCAGCTCACGCCGACATTCGACAAGATCGGCAAGTAATCACAACTGTAATACAGAATTTCAAAGGCAGGGCTCAATGCCCTGTCTTTTTGCATTATCCGAGTCTGTGTTGTTGAAAAAAAATTATGGCACATACGGGGAAATTTTCTCAATTAATAATGATTATAGCAACCCAATGAGATTTGAACAATCTTCTAGTTTCTGGAGAATCTAATGTGGGACGGTGGGTTCCTTGGACAATAAATCTTGTGTCGCTATGTTTTTAACTCCGTTCTCGATTGCCTGTAACTTAAGCCCAAGCATTTGCAGTACATGAAGGACTTTGGAGATGTGTAACGATTCCTTGCCATTTTCGAGTTCCGAAAAGAAACGGACGCCGACTCCGCAAAAGGCGGCGCATTCCGCCTGGGTCAATCGAAGGCTTTTACGCCTTGTCCGTATCATTTTCGATATGTCTTTGACACCTTGAATTTCCATGTTTCAAATATAATATTCCCGAACGGGAAAAACCAAGGTCTTGTTTGGTGTTATGCGTTAAAATATTCCCGAACGGGAAAATTTCGTAAAAACAATAACGGAAAATCACCGGATTCATTAAACTTAGGGCTCAGACCAGCCCAACCCTTGATGGAGCTAATTGGTCTATTTCCATCAAGAAAAAGATAACGGCAATAGTGTTACTTACAAGGCTCTAACAAATTGCCCGCAACTCACGCCGACATTCGACAAAATCGGCAAGTAAGCAAACAACCTAGAACAAATTCAATAGAATCTTCGTAAAAACGGAGACTCTTTTGGGGTCAAATACATATCAAAAGTCAGCTCTTGTGTGAGCTGGCTTTTGCGTAGATTATGGCACCTCTTACAGCTATTTGACTGTTTTGCAGGTTTTCGTCTTCTGCAATTCGAGCACCTTTTCTTTGGGCAGATGCGAATACTTCATGATTTTGTCAAGAGGCTCGTTGTCGGCAAGCATGTCAAGCGCTATTTCGGCGCTACGATTATAACGCCCGTACTCAGCCCCCTTTTCAAAGCTTTCATCAATAGCGTCACTATACGCATAGAGAAAATCTTTCATATTAGCCTGCTTAATTAATAGTTCGTCACTTGCCGTATCGCATTCAATTCGTCGGAGGGCATCCTCGAAAGTCGGATTGTCGAACTCGGGCAGGGAACTTGAAGAACCCGCATTTTTCAAGATATAGAGCCAGCGATCTTCGTCTGTTTCGAGGTTGTCTTTCGACTTGTTAAACTTGGTAAGGTCCACAATAATATACTTATTTTTCGTAGAAATGGGAATGCAACCTTCCTTGCCCACACTAGACAAATTATAAAGACCAACTTCATCACGATAAACATTTCCCATAAACTGAACGGGATAGTCCATGATCCAAATGGAATAGATTTCCGGCAATGTGTAGCGGAATTTTTCTTTTTTCGAATCGGGAAGGTTCTGAAAGTCGATTTCCTTGTTGTAATCGTTCTTTGCACGTAGCAGCAAGAATGCGTTGTATATCATCATTCTGTCAACATAGTCGTTCAACTTGAGCTTTTGCATTTCTACATCTATTCGCTTACCAGCCTTGGTTCGGGCGCCGATGTCGAACTTGACACGGTAGGGTTCTGGCAAATGAAAAAGTTCATCTTGTTGAACCGTATAAGTTAGGGACTCAATTGCATTTTCGCCTTCAAAATGCAGTATTGCGTTCAAAAAATTCACAAGCGCATCCTCGCTGTCGAGCAGAGCCCTGAATGCTGGGTCGCATCTGGGATCTAAGTATTTTTGCCCCTCAAACTTTTTCCTGGCGCTTTCTGCGTCATTTCTGTGCTCGTATGTTTCGAACAGGCTTTCGTCTTCAATATTCATTTTAAAATCTCCATAGTGTTTATGTTCAACGAATGAAGAATTCTTCCACATTCATATAGTTAACACGCTTTTTTGGAGATTTTGTACTGTAATTTTGTGTAAAATATTTTCATACGACAAAAGGCAGGGCTTCCGCCCTGCTTTTTTGTATATCCGAGTCTGTTTTGTTGAAAAAAATATGTAATGCTCATTACGGGGGGATTTTTTCAATTAATAATGATTATAGGAACCCATGCGTAATAGAAATCATCTGGATTGACTGTAGCCATAGGTCTATGATCGCCTCGTATAACAAATTGATAGTCAGGATGTTTTTGTGCGAGTTGGGCTATTTTTGTTAATGTATTTTCAACCAAAGAAAGATATACACACATATTATTTGAATGAACTGTATCTTTGCATAAAACAGAATATGACTGTAATAAAAGATTGCCGTTATATGGGGGATGGGAGTCAAGAGTTGTCCAATATACGAACTTGTCGCCTGGCCTATATAAAATTGAGTCAATAATATTTATTACAGAAGAATCACAAATGCCTTCGAAACCGTAACTGCATAATTTTGCGTTTCTTTCTTTGAATTGATCAATAAAAAGTAATGAATCAAATCCAAATTGGTTGTATTTTTCATTTCTTGAATAGAATGTTTCATCATAGCCGTGCATATACCAGGATTCGATGTGATTCTTTTTTAGTAAATGCATCAGGGGTATTGTTGTAGAGTTATGAACGTCTATATTTCCCAGATCTTCTAATTCAGCCCCTTGAGTGTACATTGTATGCCTTGAGAGAATTCCTGTGAAAGTAACATTTGAATTCTTAAATGGAGAGAAAATCATCTGTTTTGCAACAGCGGTGTCTTTATGTACGCCAAATGATTCAACAAGTATAAATACGGCTTTTTTCTTTATTATTGTAGAGTCTTCAGGAGACCATATTTGAAAAACAGATTTTGCTTCTTTACTCAAATTTTCTTCTTTAAAAACTGTGGAATCTTCATCAAAAGGTTTAAAAGTGTTGTAATTCCAAAATTCTCTATAAATAGGAAAATCAACAAGAAGCATTCTATTTTGGAAACTTGTAAAGCCCATGTTGACAAATAATATTAACGGAATGGATGCTATCACAAAAAAGGGTTTTAAGGTGTTTTTGTTATTTCTCCCCAAAAAATCCTTGGAGAAGTACACAATTAAAGCCGTATATCCCAAAGGAACTAAGAAGAAAAGAATTGTCCCCCACCAAAAAAAAGAGCTAACATTCCAAATTTGCGAGATGTTCATTATAAATGTTTCTTTGAAAAACGCGAGACATTCCGAGACGATTGAGAAAAGAATAATCGGGGTTACAAATAAGATATTCTTTTTCGTAGAATCACGACAAACAAAACTGATGCAGGTCGTGTATAACAAACAAATTCCAATAATCGGATTTAAACAGATTATAGAGGCTATACTACCTAATAAAAGGATGATTTTTAGCTTACTCTTCCTTGGAAGTAGCCATAATAAATAAAATAAAAGAATATCGCCACTAATGAGGCCATGTAATGAAGGTGTTGCAAAATAATCGTATGCGATAAAACCTCCAAAGGAGGCTAACACGGAAACGAAGAGAATACGCAGGTAGATAATCATTTTTTTGATATGGCTTATTTTCTTGAAAAGAAAAGTTTAACTATTTTTAATTGATTGACTCACATGAATGGAGGTAAATCTGTTCATCTTTGTACCATAGGGCGAGTGAATCATTCTTTGTAAAAGGCAAATCGCGCATGTCCGTTATCAGGTGGGTTATTTCGTGCTCATGACACAGGTGACGCGTCCTTGATATTAAAGAATCCTTTTCGAAAAGGTATTTCGATGCTAGGTGCTTACGAACTTGCCATTTTAGTTTTTCCCATTCTGCAGCGGTAGGCTGTGCTCCTAGAAAGATTCTTTTTTCACGGTCTTGCGACATATACTTGTGCCCCTTGAAAAAGATACACCCGACTTCGTACTGTTCGTCGTAGTATGCGCCTGAAAGGAAGTGTATTCGCGGTAATTTTCCCGCATAGTCCTTGACGGAGTAAAGGACTCGCCCTCGTTTTTCAATAATTGGGAAGGGTGGTGTTTGCACAAATTGGTTCATCGCTCGTTCTTTTTCCTTTTGTTCGTTGTCACGATGGTCGTAGTTGATGACGGCAATGGCGCAAAGTAAAATAGTTAGCATTCCCAAAGAAACTATTTTGCCGACAGAATTATTTTTTTTCAGAACAGGCACAATCATTCCCCAGCAGACAACGGCTAAAATGAACGCAAGTGAAAAATTCTGTTTTGGAAAAATCTGATTACCCCAGAGTATTTCGATTGCGCAAAGAAGCGTAATGCCGATAACGACTTTTCTCCATTTTGGATAAACTGTATGGACGGCTAGCGCAAGGGCTGCGGTCATTGCGAAAAGCTCTTGTATAATTGTTTGGTAACTTTTGTAGAGTTCCGGCAAAGGTTGCTGATGCAGGAAAATAATCCAATACACTGAAAAAGCGGTTGTGGCAATCCATGTGCAGGCCATTATTGCTCGGATTATTCCGAAATACGTTTTCTTTCGGGTTACGAACAGAATTGCTGCAACAACCGCTCCGACAAGAAAGAATGGGGAATCTATCCAATATACGAATGTGATTGCGAAGAAGATTTTGTCCCAAATGTCAAGAGTTTTACCTTTGCGCAATTTGGATACGTACAGGTGGGCCCCAATAAAGAACTGGATAAATATGGCGGAAACTTGGCAAAGCCAAAGAATGCGGAAAGTTTGGACTTGGAACAAGAATATGTGATGGGTAAACACCGATACGATAAACCAGTAGATGGCAATTCCTGCGGTAAATACCTGTGCTTGTGCAAACTTTTTTAGTTTTTTTTCTTGGATGAATTTAGTTGAAGCAGAAATCAAGAAGAGAAGATTCAGCAAGAGATTTTGTACCAGCGGGATGATTCCTTCGATGTCCCAACCGATATGAACCCAGTCTTCAGGGTATGCAGCCCAAGGAGCTTTGTTGATGAGTATTGTCGCAGGCAAAAGTACTGCCGCAATAGTGATAGGCAACTTAGTCTTTGGAAAACGGAAGAATATCCATAGCGGAAGCCCCCAGCCGGCAGTCAGCGGGTGTACCAGAGATCCTATGAGAAGTATTGCCGGTGTTATCCACTTGTTCTTGTCGAATAAGTGCGCAAGTCCCCAGAAACCGAAACAAACCGAAAGAGTTCGGGCCACAGGGAATGCTTCAATTGTTTTGATTGTGTCCCACATGTCGTTACGGAATTCACCATAGGCATACATCGAGAAGAAGAAAAGAGTGATGGGTAGGGTTAATTGTTGTTGATGGAACTTCTTTGTCCATTTATGGGAAAGCCAAGCAAACGAAATGGCCACCCCACAGTGGGTCAGCATAGTAAAAAAGAATGCGGCTGTATCGATAGGCAATAGCTTTATAAAAACGGCATAAAGCGGAGAAAAAATGCTGAATGCATCTTGATTCCCGAACATAAAGGCGGGATCGTCAATGAATCGCCCTGGAAAAATCCTGTTGATTGCTTGCAATGTATAGAGGATACAGTCTTGCTCAAATCCGTCGAAGTGGTTCACACATAGGAAGAATAGGACAGCAAGGGGAATGAAAACCTTCATAGATATGATTTGCCGCACAAATTCCTCAACAGATAATCGTTGTATAGCACGATTGGAAAATAAAAACACATTTATCCAAGAAAAGCTGAGCAAAACTGCCTCGCCTTTCTCGAATTAGGTCTAATTCTTAAAAAAAAGAGAGCATTCCCAGTTAGGATGCTCTCTGAATTCTTGCGTTATATGTTTACGCCATTACTTGCCAATCTTGGTGAAAGACGGAGTAAGTTCTTCACAAGCGGTGGTGGCTTCGTAAAGCAAGCTGTTTCCATTTTCGGCTTTCTTCACTTTGATAGCCCAGTTTCCTGCGCCAATACGGCAGTCATTCAAAGCAACTGAGTTAACAGCAAGCCAGGCACTAGCCTGATCTGCCATGGAGGAGGTAATGGGGACATCCGCAGCAATTGAACCGGAATATGAGAAGTTGGTCGTATTACCCGAGGAGCCCGCGGCGGTTGCACCCGGAGCGACGTAGCCGATGTTCTTCCAAGTACCAGCCTTGTTTGATTCAGACGCATAAGCATCCTGCAACTTGATGTAGGTTCCAGCTGCCGGGCCGACTTCGGAGGCCTTGGACTTAGCAATCATGCCGAAGAGTTTCGGAACTGCGACGGCGGCCAGGATGCCCATGATCACGATCACGACCATCAATTCAATAAGGGTAAAACCTTGCTTCTTCATAGTGTATCTCCTTGGTTTTAGTTACACATTCTTGTGTGAGCGTTATTGCTCGTTTACATTCAGTAATATAACCTCTTTTTTTTCGAAAAGCAATAGTTTTGTCAAACTTTTGTCACGTTTGTGTCATGACTAGGTGTTTTTCGTGACATAACGCACTTTTTCGTCAAAAAAACGGCTTTTTCTACCAAATTTCGATGAACTAAGTATAGATATTTTTTTACGGAAAAGAGATTTTCATCTGTTTTTTATATTCCAAATTGGAATATACAAGGTCAATTTCGTGACGATAATCACGTCAGTCTCGGCTATTTTAGTTTATAAAATTTTACAATTCACGGTATCGGCAACATCAATACGTTTTTTGCAGTAAAACAAGAGTCTAATTCATCCCAGGCAACAAAAAATTACACGAAAAATTCAGGACAAACGGGTCAAAAAAGCGTGTTAAGAATATAGGGACAAATCAAAATACACCTAAAGGAAAAACAAATGACCGAAAATAACACGCAATCCAAAAAAGATTTCTACATCGTCACAAACGCCGACGGGGAACAATTCCTGCATCCCAAATACGCCGACACATTCCGCATCCTAATGGACGACAAGGATACGATTCGCGACGTACTCAACAGCGTTCTTGATCTCGACGATTACCATGAAATCATCGACCTCAAATACGAATTTGAGAAACCCATCGACATATTCATGCCCGAAAAGAACCCATCCCGCCTCGATGTCTGGGTCTCGACCAAAGACAACCAGTTCATTAACGTCGAGATGCAGAATTGCACGCACTCCTTTATTCTTGACAGGATGCAGTTGTACAACGCCTTTCTGACACTCCGCGGCAAGTACGAGTACAACCGCTCGGAGGCATTCAAGTCGCTCAGCGAAGAGGAACGCAAGTACCGTTATTACGAGATTCCAGAAACTGTTTCCATTTGGTTTTGCAACTTTCCGATTCTCAAGTCAGAAAGCATTTTCAAGGATTACTGGTCGTTTTACAGCGAAAACGACGTTATGAATAGCGATAGCGACAAAAAGGCTCAACCACGTTTCTCGAAAAATAGGTATATTGTAGTTGACCTACCGAAATTTATCGAGTTGCGCAAGGGAGTTGTTTCCCGCGAGGACTTTTGGCTCAGACTCATTTCGCAAGGGCCGCTCAAAGTCCCGAAATCAGACGACCCGATATTTTCGGATGCGATTGAACGCTTGCGCGTGAGTCGCGTGAAGCAGGACTTTTTAAAAACTATGGAGGCTCAAATGTCAGACGACATCCATGTACGTGAGGCGATTGAAGCCGAATACTACCTCAAAGGCAAAGCCGCTAGTGATGCCAAAAACGAGGCCGCGAACGCCGCTCGTGACAGCCAGAGGGCCGAATACCTCCGTTCGCAGAACATCCCAGACGACGTCATTTCAGCGATGCTCGCCATCAAATAGGCATTTAAGACGAAAGGCGCAATTACATCAAGTTGGCGAATACTTACGTGTCAAATTACAGACTGCCGAGGACCGCAGACTTCTGGTGAATCGCGCTTCGGAAAAACTAATCAAAAACTACCTTATTACAGCATCGGCGAGCACGACGCGATTTCCGCCGGCTTGCATGGCCATTTGGAGCGAGGCTTCCGCTGTATAGATGAGGGAGCCGGCGTCCTTGGCGTGGGTGGGCATCACGGCAACGCCCATGCTGAGCGTGGTCGCGAGGATTCCTTCGCCGTAAGCGATTTGGAGTTGCGAGATTTCGTTTCGGATGCGTTCGGCGCGGTTCCTTGTAATCTGGAGGTCGGCGCCAGGCATAATCACGCAGAACACGTCGTCGGAATAGCGGCACGGGATGTCTTCGCCACGAATGTAGCTGGGCAGACGTTGTCCTAACTCCCAAAAGAGTTGTTCTACGGCGTGGCGGCCCTGTGCGTTCTGCACGGCAGGGATTGCGTCGGGGTAAAGCATCACGATGCCGATGGGCGACTTGTGGCGCTGAGCCGCGGTAATTTCGCGGTTGAGCGATTCTTCCATATAACGTCTGTTGAAGAGTCCGGTCAGCACGTCGCGGATGCTATGTTGTTCAAAACGCATGCTCAGGTCTTGATTGGCAACGTACAAGCCAAATGCGGCAGAGACGATGCTGACCTTGGCTTGCCAGTATTCCTTTGTCTCGGATTCAGGGAGTTTATCGACTTGGACGGTGAGAATACCGAAGTGTTCTTCAAGGCCTTCGACGGGGGCACAGATGGCGATGCCCTTCGGGCGGTGGTGCAGGTGTGTGCAACCGCTGGAGACTTCGGGCGAGCTGTAGTCGGTCACGACGATGTCGCCGGTGTTGAAGCTTGCGCATTCGGCGGGCATCACAGTTTCGTCGCTCACGATGTTCGGGCCAAAGCGGAAGATTTGCGAAAGTTCAGTCTGGACACCGCCGTACATATAAAGTACGCCGGAGGCCTCGGGGAAGAGTTCCGGCAAAAGTTTCTGCATGGCATCGATGACTTCGGTGAACGGACGGTTGCGAATAACGGAGAGTTTGAAGGCGTTCCAGGATTCAAGCGGGAATCCGACCTTGAGGGCTGCGGCGTCGAGTTTTCTGACGGAGACGGGCACGGCCTGTTTGAGGGCTTCGGCGGCGGGAATGGCTCCCGGCGGGAGTTCGGGTTTCTTTTCTTCTTGCGGGCGAACCGACACGAACTGCGGGACTTTCGGCTGAGGCCTGTTCAGCGCCTCGTTAAAGTCGTTTTCGATGGCTTCTATCTCTCTGCTGCAGACGGTGTAGAACACAAAGCCAAGCACCGCACCCCAGGCACCGATAAAGATGAATTTTGCCCCGGTGGACATTGTTTCTTCGGGGACGACATACGCTGCAATAACGCCCATCAAAAAGGCGACCAACCAAAAGATATATTTTACGATATTCATACAATAAATAATATTAAAATAATATGGGGAATGGCTGTAAAGATTTTTTAAACAGCCCCTTTAAAAAGTATGGATTACCTCAAAAGGAATTCTTTCAGAAATTATTCCACATCTGAAGCAAAATCGTCTAAAGACTTCACCTGTATAGTCGGAAATTTGACCTGTTTAAGCTCCAAAAAATGAGCATCATTTGTCACGATGTAATCAGCCTGGCTCGCGAACGCACAATCAACAAACTTATTATCGTCAGGATCCTTCTTAATCAAGTTTAATTTAAAGAACGGATCTTTACGAATTACATTCTCAGAAAACTCCAAAACTTTCATGAATAAATTCGCGACCACTGGCGATGCATGAATCTCCAAAATTTCTTCATATTCATGCACAATTTCATTAGATACACATAGCCAATATTCTTCATTCAAAAATTTTTCATAAAGGAAATGGTACTTGCTATGACGCCCCAACATTTGCAAAAGGGCATTCGTATCTAACACTATTTTTCGCTTCTTATCCACGATATGGAGTCCGCAGATGTTCAGACTGCAATTCGTCCAACCTCATTTGGTCTAACGTTCCATCAGTCCATAAACGGTCAAGCTCTTTTTCTAATCTTTGGGCATAGAATTTCTTAAGCGTTTTCATCAAAGCGCTTAATTCTTCTTCGCTAGATACATTTGCGAAGGACTTCAACACCAACATCTGAGCTGGGTTTATTTCAGTCAATGTCATATCTAAGGCCATACCAATACCTCTCTATCCAATATACATTAATCCCAAATACAAGTCAATAGAGCCAGTTTTCACCCTTCCCGTTCTATTCTATATTTATCCATATGACAATCCTCGAAAAAATCGCACTTGCACTCCCTGCAGTAGAAAGCCCCGCCCGTTACATGGGCGGTGAGGCGAATAGTGTCATCAAGGACCACAGCAAAATGCTCGCCCGTATGGCGTTCGTGTTCCCGGACACTTACGAAATCGGCATGAGCAACAACGGACTGCGCATTCTGTACCATGTGCTGAACCGCGAACCGGACTTGCTTTGCGAAGTGGCTTTTGCGCCGTGGGACGACATGGCCGCAGAGATGAAGAAGTACGATATTCCGCTTTATACGCACGCGAGCTATACGGCAGTCAAGGATTACGAAGTCGTGGGGTTGACGCTCCAGACGGAACTGAATTTTACGAACGTGCCATACGTGCTTGAACTGGCAGGGATTCCGGCATGGCAGAAAGACCGCGCCGAGAGCGACCCGATTGTCGTTTCGGGTGGGCCTGCAATGGGTAATCCAGAACCGGTTGCCGACTTCTTTGATGCGTTCATGATTGGCGATGGCGAAAAGCTGATTGTTGAATTTGTACGGTGCGTGGGCGAAGGCCGCAAGGCTGGTCTCAAGCGTTCCGAAATTCTAGAGAATTTATCTAAAATAGATGGGGTGTATGTACCGAGTCTGCGGGAGGTCGTCAAAAATGAATTTGGCGTTCTCGTTCCAAAAGAACCGGCGAAGGGTTCTTACGAGCATACGAACGGGGTACGTCGCCAGTTCATTCCGTTCCTGGATCCGAAGGATTATCCCATCAAGAACTTGATTGCAAACATGCAGCTTGTCCACAACCGCTTCAGCGTGGAAGTGATGCGCGGCTGCGCTCAAGGTTGCCGTTTCTGCCAGGCGGGCATTTGGTATAGGCCGTGCCGCGAACTCAACCCGGACGATGTATTGGACATTGCGAAAGCAGGCATCCAGGCTACAGGCGAACGCGAACTCGGACTTTTGTCGCTTTCTACCGCAGACTACAAGCCGGTCGAAGCGCTTACGGACTCCATTATCGACGACCCGTTCTATGACAACGTTGACGTGAGCCTTCCGAGCATCCGCGTCAACAGTTTCGGACAAAGTCTTGCAGAAAAGGTGGCAGCCCTCAAGGGAGGCCGCAGTGCCACGTTTGCGCCCGAAACGGGTTCCGAACGCATCCGCAAGATGATCAACAAGACCATCAGCGACCAGGACATGTACGATGCCGCTGAACACGCGTTCTCTAGCGGATTCAACAAAATTAAACTTTACACGATGATTGGGTTCCCGACCGAGAATCTAGACGACATGCAGGCGTTCTGCGACCTCATCTTCAATCTCGTGAAAATCGGGCGCAAGTACAACCGCGGCATCCAAATTGCAGTGAGCATCGGCATTCTCATTCCAAAGTCGTTTACGGGTTTGCAATGGGCGCCGTTTATGGACAAAGAAACTGCACTCGGTCACATACGCTTTGTTCGTGAAAAATTCTACAAGCACCCGAACGTAAAAATCAACTGGGCCGCTTGGGAAACGAGTTTCCTCGAAGCGGTCTATAGCCGTGGCGACAGGAGCCTCGGGCCAGTCATCTACGCCGCATACAAGAAGGGCATCATCTTCGAAAGCGACAGCTACCGCTTCGACTTCAACAAGTGGCTTGAAGTCTGGGACGAATGCGGGTACGACACAAGCTGGGTCTATCGCGAACGCGAGAAATACGAAGTGTTCCCGTGGTA
>JAEEGK010000711.1_pt1 | contig 83042 bp, 84 predicted proteins | sample 8958771 | NCBI WGS metagenome assembly JAEEGK01 (sample SAMN16246547, study PRJNA631951) | gut metagenome | biome: gut microbiome; feature: rumen; material: SC-attached | host: Bos | place: Iran: Karaj | collected 2018-10
TTTAAAGAAGATGATACTGAAATACTTAGATATGAAAGTTACGAGATAGCCATTTCTAAAAAAGAATGTATCATAAGACCAATATCAAAATATAAAAGTGTAGATGTTAAGTGTCATACTGATAATGCTTTTCGAACAACTTTAAAAGAGGGCAACTCATTTTCTTGTTTTATATTAGATAAAGAATATGTTTTTAAAATCAAAAGTATTAATAAAGATGATATTGTAGTAACTACTTCAAAATATGGATTAACTAAAGTGAAAGATGATGGAATTGATCTTAAATCCAAAGAAAAAGAATTTACTATAGAAAAAAATAAGAAAGTAGAATTATCAACACAATTAATGGATCATAATGAATCGGTTATAATAGAGTGGTATTAATATATAATTAAAATAATTAAATATTACGTTAATTAAGAAGATGCAAAAATAAATGATGATGATAGAAAAGCTTTAATTAAAGAATATTTAGAAGAATATTAAAATAAAAAAGATATCAATTGATATCTTTTTTTCTTCCAATTTTTTATTCTATATATAAATTTATTTTTTTTAATTTATATTGTTTTAATATATTAGTCCAGATGTAATCTTCAACGTTTCTTGTCTTTTTAGGATGGGTTAGATATCTTAACGTTAATTCAATATAATTACCATTTACTTTAGTATATATAATTGGTTCTAAATGATTATAATATATTCTATAATCTACAGTAGAATTTCTAACTTCTTTTTCCATCTTTTTAGGAATGTCAGAAACAGTTTTATTTGAATTAACTATTTTCATTATCTCCTTTTTATTCTTTTCTAAATCGGCATTAATATCTATTCTAATAATTATTTCATCCCATATATATTTAAATGCTGTATTATAATTTTTTAACGGTTTAGAAAATATTAGTGAATTTGGAATATTTATTATTAATCCGCTACTTTGTTCGCCGTTTATTCTGTCACCAACTTCTAATAAGACAAAAGATAAGTCATTTATTAGAACTACATCTCCTGTTATATCATCTATACTTATTCTATCTTCTATTTTAAAAGGTTTCTTGGCTTTAATATATATACCTGCAAATAAATTTAGGATTATATCTCTTAAAGCTATTGTTATTCCGGCTGAGATAAAGGAAATAACTGTTAAAACACTTTTTAAATATGGTAACCATAGTAAAAATATAAATAAGATACATATTAAATTTAAGATTACATTTGCTGTTTGGTGAACCATAAATCTTGTTTTGCTTCCTTTTACCAATTTTGTTGTTAGAAATACAAATATAAATTTTAATAATTTAAAGAATAGTAGTATAAGTAATGTTCTACCAATCATAATAAAATATTTGCTATAATCAAATGCTAATATATAATTAATTAATTCCATAAATATCACCCCGCGAATAAAAATATTAACATAGTTTTTTTCTCATTACAAACATTAATTTTTTTATAATGTAAAGTAAGTGTTTATTAAAATAACCTTATTATTTATTTTTTTTTCGTTGATATATGTATATCATTGTTCTATTATTGGTGAGGCAAGAGAGTAGTTTTCACTATTGTTTAGTGATTATATGGTGCCAATACGATTATGTATCCGCTATATAAGAATATTATTTATTTTAACGAGACTTGATCTAAAGAAGATTTAGTCTTTTTTGTTTATTATAGTTATGTTATTTTTATTTAGAGAATGATTAATTAATAAGATTAAGAGTTTGATTGTATGTTATATTACCTAATAATTGATTCTAATGGAGATTTATTAATAACAGGAGGAACAATAAATATTACTGCCCAATCACCATTTGATTTTGATGGAACTGGATCTAAAACTGGGGGAACTCTTATTGTAAATGGAACAGAAACTTCTACTTTATCTAATCAAATGATGGGTGGAGGAAATCGTGGTGGAAACAGTAGAATGAGATAATATTAAAAATTTGATGAGAGAAATCTCATCTTTTTTATATTAACTCTTGACTTAAAGATAACTTTAAGTTGTATAATTATAATGAGAGGGAAAAAAATATGACAAATGGTATTACATTAGATGAATATGATTTTGATTCTAAATGTTTAAATTCTAAAAAATAAAAATTTTAATTGTTTATGTTATATTTTTTTCAATAGGAGGATTAATAATGAAAAAGAATATTTTAATTACTTTATTACTAGTTATAGTTGCTTTAATGATAGTTGGTTGTGGTAAGAACGATAATTTAGATAGTTCTGAAAAAGATGAACCAAAGCAAAAGGAAACTAGTAAAAAAGATAAACAAAAAGAAGAAGAAAAAAAAGAAGAGAAAAAGGATAATAAAGAAAATACTATAATTGAAGATGATGAAATTATCGATTTTGATGATGAAGAAAATAAACCACCTGCTCAAAATGATAGAGTTACTGTAGAAAAAGTAATCAATTGTGATGGATGTGTATTTGCTTATTTTAGTGGAGAAGGAGATAAAGCTAAGAAATTAGGCGATACTGTATCTTCAAGTGAATATACAACAGATATTAATACACTTAAAACAAGTGGTGGTAAACAAAGACATAATTTCTTTGGTTTAGTATTATCTGGTAATACTATTTCTAAAGCTTATGCATGTATTTTAAAAGATAATAAGATTTATTGTATTCAAGGTTCTACTAATGGTGCTTATCATACTAATAATATGGGTATTTTAAATCAAATATTTACTGCCAGTCAGTGTAAGACTATTTCTGATGGTCATACTTATACTTGTACTGATGGTTCTTATAATGGTGATACAAAAACTAATGGTTATACAAGTATGCATTATGAAACAAGTTGTACAATATATGGATCAAATTCTAATACTGGTAAATTAATTTGTCACTAAGACTAGAAAAGACTAGTCTTTTTTTATAGGTAAATTTTGCCTTATTTTATGGTTATGTTATAATTATTCAGGCTTAGGGGGAAATTGTGTGAAAAGCTTACAAGTAGTTACTCCTTATACTAAATGTATGTTTAACTGTCCTTTTTGTATTTCTAAAGGACAAGCTCATCATAACATTTTTGAGGATAACTACACTAATAATCATGAGGTATGGAGAAATAATTTAATTAATACCATATCAAATGATGATGAACTTAAATATGTTGTTATAACTGGTAATAATGAACCTATGCAATCAAAAGATTGTGTTAGAGATATTGTAAACATTGTTAGAGAGTTCAGAAATGATATTCAAATAGAGATACAAACTAGATATTATCCTGCTGATGAAGTATATGATTTACTAGATGTTGTTGCTTATTCAATATCTGATCCTAAATTAATTAGTAAAATTAAACCTAGAGGTAAGATTAAAAGATATGTTATTATTTTAACTGATGATTTTATTAATTATAAATTAGAAGATATTTTAAATAATATGCCAAAAGATGTATCACAATTGACATTTAAAGTATTACAAGATAGTGAAGGAGTTAATCCAACACTTGATGAATATATAAGAACTCATGATATTGATCAAAATACATTAGATATGTTAAGAGAAGATATTAAGAACTATAATGGTAATATTTCAATTATGTTAGATGAAAACTGTATGGATTCAATTGGAAGATATAAAATATTTAGAGAAGATGGAAATATTTATTCAACATGGGATGCAGCAGTACCAGAAAATAAATAAGACTAGGAAAACTAGTCTTTTTATTTGTAGTGGTAAACTTGAAAAAATAGGCAAAATATGCTATAATTAAATTACTTAGAGGAGAGTAGCTCAATATATATTTCGTCATTACGATAATATCCGGAATATATAGATCGATGATTTGCAAGACCTTTATGAATATAATTCATAAGGTCTTTTTTTAAACCTTATGAAGAAGGGAGAGATGGTATATGAGTATGGTACCTATTATGTTGATGATGATGCATCAACAACAACAAAGAAATATGCATATGATGCAAGAAAATGATCGTAGAAGAAGAGAAGAAAGACGTAGAAGAGAAGAACAGGAACGTAGAGAAAAAGAGGAAAGACAACGTAAATTAGTTGAACATCGTAAAACTTCACCGGTTGTTTATAGTGAAGGTTATGATGAAGGTTGGCAAAGAGATAGATGCTTAAAAGCATTTACTTTACAACCATGTGTTCAAAGCTTAGTTCGTGCAATTGAAGAAGTAAGACCTCGTGTTATTAAGAGTGAAGAACAAAGATATGATCAAATGATAATTGATACTGGTTATGAGTATGAAGTATTAAGACAAGAAATAGAAAGTGATATTAAAAAACTACAAGAAATGGGAATTTCAATTAAAGGAGAACAATATCGTTTAACTAGATTAAGTCCTATTAAAACAAATTTAGCTCAACCAGAACAAGTTACTGAAAGATTTGGTCGTACATTTACTATTAATGGTCAAGCAATTGAATTGAATCCAGAAATTCTTGCAGATGAAGAATATTTTTCAAGAAGATATTTAACAATGGATCCTAATGAAATTGAAAGAGATTATAACGAAACTCAAATCAGAATGAAAAGATATCAATCTTTTGGTAAATATTTGAAGTTCTTACTTAGAACAAGAAAATATTTAGAATTAGAAGAACATTCTGAAAGTATTGGTAAAAAACATAATGAACTGGAACTAAGAAAAAGAGAGAAAGATAGTTTTCAATCATTATCTAAAGAACAATTATTAGTTATTAAAACTTATTTTGAACATTTAGATAAATTATCTACTATAGGTAATAAAATAGCAAATTTATTCTATACTAAAAGACAATTAAGTAGTACAGATAATAAAGGTGTATATGAATTAACTATTGAAGAAATATTATCTAGTGGACAATATGATGAATTAATTGCTCAAGCAAAAGATTATATAAGCAAAATAACAGGTAATGATGCAGAAACTATGAAAGATGCTTATGAATTAGTTAAAGGACAATATCCTGTTGAAGTTTCTAGAAAATCTATTTACGAATTACTTATTTCCAAATTAAAAGGATATCAAAAAGAAGAACCTAGAAAATTAATTCTAAGCTAAATAAGAAGACTAGATAATTCTAGTCTTTTTTTATGATATAATAAAGCAAGGATGTGAGATGGATGAAAATACTTGATAAAAAATTACTTAAAACTATATCTATTGAAACAATAATATTAATGCTTATTGCACATGGTTTTGTTTATTATAATATTATGTTTTCTCATGATTCAATTAGTGTATTTCATGGGGGATATTACGGTGATTCTATTGGTATAGGTAGATTCTTAATACCTGTATGGAATTATATTAGAGGAGAGTATTATCCACCTTATTTAATAGGTGTTTTGTCTATTATTATATTTATTGCTATTAATTATTTTGTAATTAAGATATTTAGTATTAAAGATAAAGGTTTAATATTAGCTATTTGTGGTATTTTAACTACTTGTGTAAGTTATACTTTATTAAATGCTACTTATATTAATTATTCGGATATGTATGCTTTTTCTATTTTATTAAATGTTTTAGCTATTTTCTTAATGAGAAGAAAAGATAGAATATCGATATTGGCTATTTTATTATTATTTATATCATTAGGGCTTTATCAAGCTTATATAGGCATTGCTATAGGTTTTTCAATTGTTTTATTGATTATTGATCTTTTAAACAAAGAAGAAGCTAAAAAGGTTATTAATAAAGGTATTATATATGTTATTCAAATAGTTATAAGTTTGTTCTTATATTATATTGCTGTTAAACTTATTCCTAGATTTACTCATATAGAATTAGAAACTTATTATAATAGTGTTTCTAATTTTGGTAATTTCGGTGGATTTAAAAATTTTATTAAGATTATACTTGGTACTTATACTAATTTCTTTAATACTTTAATAGTATCTAAAACTTTTCATAGAACTATTGTTACTGGTATAAATTGTATATTATTTTTATTATTTGTATTCTATTTTATTAAGAATGTTATTACTAATAAATTAAAGATAAGTCAAATTATATTATTAATTCTTTTGTTACTTGTTTTACCATTTGGCTTTAATATTATTTATTTTATGTCTAATGGTATAGTTCATGAATTAATGTATTATCCTATTTTTACTTCATTTATATTTATTTTATATATTCTACAAAATAATAAAAACGAAAAGATTAAATATGTTATTTATTTCTTATTATTAGTAAGTATTAGTTCTAATATTATTCATGCTAATCAAGTATATGAGAAAAAGATGATGGAATTTGAATCTACTAAATTAGTAATGAATAGAATTATTAATAGAATAGAAGAAATACCTGAATATGAACCTGGAAAAACACCAATATTCTTTGTAGGAGAATTAAATAAAGGACCTATTAAGGTTAAGAAAGATAAATTTGATTATAAGCAAGTTGGATCATTTACTTATTATGCTACAACATACCCACAAACTTATTATCGTTTTATTTATTATTATTTAGGTTATCCAATTAATCTATATGAAAATGATGATGCTGTAGAAAAAACTGCTGAATATCGAAAGAATCCTGAAGTAAAAGAAATGGGTGTCTTCCCAGCTAGTGATTCAATAAAAATGATAGATGGTACAATTATTGTTAAATTATCATAATAAAGGGTGATTTATATGGGATATAAGAAACATATTATTTTAGCTGGTGCTTCTAGATGTGGTAAAACTACTTTAGCTATGAGATTAGCTAAGTTAGGTTTTGTTCATTATAAAATGGATACTATTAAAAGAGGAATTGATTTAAATTTTTGGGATCATTCTCATGATGATTGGAAAGTAGTAAGTCCACACATGGCTCATTTAATTAAAACTATTATTGAAGAGAATCAAGTAGATATTGTAAGAGGTAAAGAATTCTATTGTATTGATACTTGTCATATTTATCCTGATGATTTAGCTAAATGTGATTTAAAAGATACTATAATTGTATTTTTTGGATATACTGATATTGATATTGATAAGAAAATACAAGATATTAGAAAATATGATAATAAAATATGGACTGATAAACTATCTGATGAAGAATTAAGATTCTATATAGAAGAAGGAATAAAATATAGTAGAGAAGCTAAAGAAATGTGCGAAAAGTATAATATTAAATACTTTGAAACTGGTAAAGATTTCGTAAATACAATAGAAAACGCTTATAAATATATTTTAAATGAGTTAAAATCTTAATGTATTAGAGGTGTTTAAATGAAAAAAATATTTATAAGTATATTATTAATTGGGATTGTATTATCATTAGCAGCATGTGGTAAGAAGAAAGAGGTAGAAAATATGAATCTTGAAGAAACTAGAGAAGATATTAACATTCAAGAATCTACAAATTTTGTCGTAGCATTAATTAATGATAAGCAGTATAAAATAGTTTTAGAAGATAATAATACAGCTAAGTTCTTTGCTAATATGTTACCTAAAGTATTTAAAATGGATGAATTAAATGGTAATGAAAAATATATTTATTTAGATACTAAATTACCAAGTAATCCTTCTAATCCTAAAAAAATTTATGCTGGTGATGTTATGCTTTATGGAGATAATTGTTTAGTTATATTCTATAAATCATTTGATACACAATATAGCTATACTAAAATAGGTCATATTGATAATTTACCAGATTTAGGTAAAGAAAGTGTCACTGTTAAATTTTCTTTAGAAGTTAAATAGTTATTAAACGATTATAAATATAATCGTTTTTTTATTTAATATGTTAAAATAATTAAAGGTGATATTATGAAAAAGATTATTGTTGTTAGTGGTGCTTCTTCAGGAATGGGAAAAGAATTTTTATTACAAATATTTAAGAAAGAACCTGATATTGATGAAATATGGGCTATTGCTAGAAGAGAAGATAGATTAAAAGAATTAAAAAAAGATGTTAGTGATAAGATTATTCCTATAAAATTAGATTTAACTAAAGAAGAAGATTTAATAAAGTATAAGGAAAGATTAGAAAAAGAAAAACCAAATATTATTATTTTAGGTAATTGTGCAGGATTTGGCATATTTGATCATTCAGAGAATGTAGATACTAATACCAAGTTAAATATGATTGATTTAAATGTTAAAGCACCAGTTGCTATGATAGATTATTCATTACCATATATGGAAAGTAATGCCAAAATAATGAATATTGTATCTTGTGCTGGTTTTCAACCAATTCCATATATAAATGATTATGCTTCAACTAAAGCTTTCTTGCTTTCTTATTCAAGAGCTTTAAATCAAGAATTAAAATATAAAAATATTCATGTTTTAGCTGTTACTCCTTATTGGACAAAGACAGAATTCTTTGATAGAGCTATTGATGAAGATAAAAAGAAAGTAGTAATTAATTATAATGCTATGTATGAAGCTAAAGATGTAATGGAAAAAGCTATTAAAGATTTATATAATCCTAAGAAAGATATATCTTGTTATGGATTTATGAATAATTTCCAAAAAATTCTTACTAAGATATTACCTCATAAATTGGTAATGAAAGTTTGGACTAATCAACAAAAGTTAGATGGTACTCCAGATATAAGAAAATAGACTAGATTCTAGTCTTTTTTTATTTAGAAAAGTATACGTATTTTTGCTTTTTTTAAGGATTTATGGTACTATTCAGCCATGATTAGTTATGGGGGTGGCTAATATGAAATACTATGAAAAATTGCAATATAAACTTAGTAGAGCTTTTAAAAATTCTGTAGCAATGGATTTATTAGATCATCAATTTGATAAGGAACCTAATTCAACTTTTAGATTTATTGAATTTAAAGAAGCTGATTATGATTCTTTTAATCAAGGAGATAAGATTAAGTATGAAGTTGATGAGAATACAGGTAATATTACAGTTCTATTAGAAACTATCCACGAATTTAAGAAAAAATATGTAATGTTACAATTACGTAGATGTGGTAATGAAATTAATATTATTGTTAGAACTTCAAGAGAAGATACTTCAGTAGTTCATATTAGACATAACACTAATAATACAGTTACTTCTTTATCTAAAAGAGTTAAGTTTTATGGTAGAGATGATGAACAAGTACTAGAATCAAGATATGCATTATTTTCTGATCAAGGTGATTTATTAGATTATAATGAGCAAAGATATGATGAATTTAGTCAAAGAATTGCTGCTATTATGCAAAAAATATAAGACTAGTTATACTAGTCTTTTTTAATTGTTATATATATTGAATTCATTATTAGTATAGTCAAATACTAAGTTATTACTTCCTACAAAAAAGCTATTTGAATTATAATATGAAGTATTAAAGTATTTATACTTACATGAAGATGAGTTAGGATATGGTCCATTACTAGAGTAGTAGTATTGGATTTTTTCTTTCCAATTAGGAATTACAATAGTATATGGATTTATCTTATCTCTCAAACTTGTACTCATATCACATGATGAATATCCGTGATGAGATAATTCTAATAGATCAACATTTAATTTACTACTACTTATTTTATTTACGACATTATTCATTATGCTACACTTTGAGGAGCTACAAGAACCATATATTTTGGTATAACATGTTTTATTAACTGGCTCTAAATCGCCACCTATTAAGGCTTTTCTGTTGCCCATTTTAATATATGTAACTATTGAATTAGAGTTTTCATCAAATTCTGAAGAACTTGTTCCATAACATTCGCTATGATATGAAAGGTTGGTTGTATTGTACATTGTTAAATTCATATTACCTAAAGTAAGTTGTTTACCTTCAGCATTAGCGTTTATTTTATATAGTATACTAGTCATTTTTAATTTCCCAACATTAGTTCTTTTAGTTCCATATAAACTATCAATTGCTTTTAAAGCACTTCGATAGGTATCTGGATTACTAATACAACTACTATTACAAGAGAATGATGATCCAAAATATTTACTTAATAATCCAGCATATAATGTTCGTACTGTTTCGTCTCCAGTTCCATCACCATCGTGAGAATAGTATGGTTTTATATAAACTATATCTGTTTGAATAGCATCTAGTATTTCACTTAATCCACCCATATGATCATAATGGTCATGAGTTATAATTATAAAATCTAATTTTTTAGCACCAATTTTTTTCAAATAATTAATTACTAAAGTTGCATGCCCTGGATTTAAAGAATTACTATTTTTTAATCCAGCATCTATTAATGCAAAATGGCCATTTGATTCTAATACTATTGTATTGGCAGGAGATGCTCCTTTAGAACCATTTGTTGGAGTAATAAAATTAGAACCATTACTTACATAATGAATTTTATTAACGTTTTGAACTTTTATTGTACAGGTAGCAACTTTACCATTAGATGATTTAGCAGTAATGGTTGCAGTACCAACTGCTTTTGCTGTTACTTTACCATTGGATACTGTTGCAATATTATTATTACTTGATGTCCAAGTTATTGATTGATTTGTTGCATTACTAGGTGATATAGAAGTATTAAGAGTTATGCTTTGACTTGGATATAAGTTATATGATGTATAATTTAAAGTTACTTTTGTAACAGCTATATTGGTATTACTGTTGTTATTATTATTTGTATTGTTATTTTGGTTACTTGTGTTATTGTTTTCGTTATTATTGTTGGTATTATTACTTTCTGTATTTGTGTTACTATTGTTGTTACTATTATTATCGCTATTCTCGTTATTATTTTGATTTATTGTAGAATTGTTGTTTTCGTTATTTGTTGTATTTTCAGTATTTGTTTCTGGATTATTACTATTGTTGCTATTATTATTGTTAACATTTTGTTCTTTTATTTCAAGATTACCTTCGTTGGATTCATTATTGCTTAGCTCATTATTATTTTGACTAATTTCACTAGATGGGGATGTATTATCTTGATTATTAGTTTTATCTATATCTGTTTCTTTATTATTCTCAATATTATTAAATGGTTTAAATGAATCATCAGATATTATGTTTTGATCTTTAATAATCATTAATACACCAATTACTAATAGAATAATAATTGCTATTGATATTAAAGGGGAACTACTATTATTTTTATTATTCATAATACACCTCAATTCTATTATTATCTTCTATTATTATTTTATTACTATATATATAATATGTATAGTTGTTGTGTAAATAATATGTAACATATTTACACTTTTAATAGTTATCAATTATGTTATAATGGTTATGGTGATGATATGAAATATCGTAAAGATAAATATGGTAATGAAGTTTCAGTATTAGGTTATGGATGTATGAGATTTTCAAGTAAAGGAATGAAACTTGATTATGAAAAAGCATCTAAAGAAATAATGGAAGCTTATAATGCTGGAGTAAATTATTATGATACTGCATATATTTATCCAGGTAGTGAAGAATTACTTGGAAGAGTCTTAGAAGAAAATAATGTTAGGGATAAAGTATATATTGCAACAAAGCTACCACATTATATGATTAAATCTAAAAAAGATATTGAAGATCATTTTAATGAAGAGCTTAAAAGATTAAGAACTGACCATATAGATTATTACTTAATGCATATGCTAACTGATGTTAAATCTTGGGAGAGATTAAAAGAAATGGGTATTGAAGAATGGATTGCCGATAAGAAAAAATCCGGAAAGATAAGACAAATAGGTTTTTCTTACCATGGTAATTCTGATATGTTTTGTAAAATAATAGATAGTTATGATTGGGATATATGTTTAATTCAATATAATTATTTAGATGAAAATTCTCAAGCTGGTAAAACAGGATTACATTATGCTGCTAAAAAAGGTATTCCCGTAAATATTATGGAACCTCTTCGTGGTGGTAGGTTAGTTAATCAATTACCTGATAAAGCTAAGAAATTATTAGAAAATTATGATAAAAAGATGTCACCAGCAGAATGGTCTTTTAAATGGTTATGGAATCAAAAAGAAATATTATGTGTTTTATCAGGAATGAATTCAATAGAAATGGTTAAAGATAATACTTCATATGCTGATAAAGCTAAGGTTGGAGAATTTAGTAAAGAGGAGCAAGAATTATTAAATAAAGTAGTAGAATCTATTAATGAAAAGATGAAAGTTCCTTGTACAGGATGTAGGTATTGTATGCCTTGTCCTAGAAAAGTAGATATACCTGGTACTTTTTCAGCTTATAATAAGTATTATACAGATAATAAGTTTACTGGATTAAAAGAATACTTTATGTGTACAGCATTAAGAAAAGATTCTACTAGTGCAGCAAACTGTATAGAATGTGGCAAGTGTGAAAAGCATTGCCCTCAAGGTATAGAAATAAGAAAAGAGCTTAAAAATGCGCGTAAAAAGCTAGAAGGACCTTTGTATAAAATAGGTAAAAGGATAGCAAGACTATTCTTAAAATATTAAATAAATAATAAAAAAAGACATTACTTCTTTTTTTATGTTATAATGTTAATATAATTTAATAAATTTTAATAATTTTTAATAATTAATAAGGAGTGTAGAATATGGCAAGAAAAGGACATAAAGTTCAAGATGTAACAGGAATGCAAAATATCATGTTTGATTTAAAACCAAAGAGACATGATGCAGAAGTTTTCATGACAGCAGATATTGATGTTACTGAATTCGTAAAATATATGAAGAAATTTAAAGAAGAACATAATGAGGTTACTTATTTCCACGGATTTGTAGATATTATGGGTAAATTAATATATAAATATCCTAAATTAAATAGATTCGTTCAAAATTGTACTTTGTATGAACATGATGAAGTATCAATTGCATTCGTTGCTAAAGCAGAAATGAATGATAAGAGTGAAGAATTCATGACATGCTTAACTATTGGCGAAAATGATACTATATTAGATGTATCTAAAAACCTTAAAGCAAGAATTGATAAAATTAGAGATAAGAATTCAACTGCTAATACAGATGGTGCTAATAATGTCGTAGATAAGATTGGACATTTCTGGAGACCACTTAGATCTTTCTTAGTAGGAATTCTACAATGGGTAGATAGAGTATTTGGTTTACCTGGTTCTATAGCTGATGATAATATCTTCTATAGTAGTTTAATAGTTTCTAATATAGGAACATTTAAAGTTCCTGGTATTTATCACAATTTATGTAATTTAGGTACTTCTTCAGGATTAGCTACATTTGGTGATATTAAAGAAGTTGATGGTAAATATTTAATGAATATGGGTATTACATTAGATGAAAGAATTGGTGATGGATTCTATTTCTGTAGAGCATTAAAAGCAATTGAATATCTATTTGCTCATCCAGAATTAATGATGGAACCTGCTGCTAAAGATTTTGAAATACCTGATAACGTTCATAAAAAAGGTGAAAGTGAGAAAAAGTAATTAGAAATAATTACTTTTTTTATTTTAGTTTATATTTTATAATAGTATTTAATTTAAAAGATGGTGATTATATGCATAATTTAAAAAGTGATAATTTAAGAAATAGTAATATAGAATTATTGAGAATATTAGCAATAATAATGATTATATTTCATCATTTTAGTGTTCATGGTGGTTATAACATTAATTCTTTATCTTTTTTTAGTAATGTTTGGTTACAATTTATTGGATCTTGTGGCAAAATAAGTGTTAATTTGTTTATATTAATTTCTGGGTATTTTTTAATAAATTCTAAAAGTGTAAAAATCAATAAGTTTTTAAAGCTTATTTTTCAAATATTGTTTTATCTAATTGTAATTTTAGCTTTTTGTTTAATATTTAAAATAATTCCTATTAATACATTTGATTTAAAGAATTATTTATTAAAATATAATGATTGGTGGTTTGCTAGATCTTATTTAGCTTTATATTTAATTCATCCTTATGTTAGTTTGTTTTTAAATAATCTTAGTAAAGAAAAATATAGAAACCTTTTAATTTTTTCTTTTATATTTTTAAGTATTATTCCAACTATTACAAATATTAAGTTTGATGATGGCAATCTAATTTGGTTTATATTTATATATTCTTTAGGTGGATATATAAGTAAGTATCCAATAAAGAATGATTGGACTTCTATTAAGTATTTTATTTATTCTTTAATATTATTACTGATATCATTTATATTTGTTATTATTTATGACTATAATAATTATGGTGCATCTGATTTTGCATTAAAAATTAATGATTTCTTTAGAATAGATAAATTAGTGGTTTTATTAATGTCTTTATTTATATTCTTAGGATTCCTTAATTTGAAGATCAAGAATAATAAATATATTAATATTATAGCTTCTTCATCATTTGGTATTTATTTAATCCATGATAGTATTTATATAAGGAATTATATTTGGAAAAAGCTATTTTTTAAACCATTATATTTTAATAGATTATTATATCTAATTCCTTATAGTATTATAGTTGTATTAATTGTATTTATCGGATGTTGTATTATTGAACTAATTAGAATTTATCTGGTAGAAAGATTATATTTAAAATCGTTAGATAAATTATCTGTTAGGATAGAAGAGAGTATAAGTAAATTTTTAAATTGGAAATGGTTTAAAAAAATATAGAGATTAGTTTTACTAATCTTTTTTATTGACATGATAATATATACGAAATATAATATTATTGTATTAAGCAAATAATACAGTGAGGTGATACAATGGATTTTACTTTTGATAATAATATTCCAATATATCTTCAAGTAATTGAATATATGAAGATATATTTAATATCTGGAGTATTTAAATGTGGTGATAAATTACCATCAGTTAGAGAATTTGCTGTTACTTTTAAAGTTAATCCTAATACAATGCAAAAAGCATTGGCAGAGCTTGAAAGTATGAAACTTATTTATACTGAAAGAACTAATGGTAAATATGTTACAAAAGATAATAAGATAATTGAAAAGTTAAAAGATGAATATGCTATTACTTTAGCTAAAAGTTACTTTGAAGGTATGAAAAAAATAGGATTAGGTAAAGCAGATTCAATTAAATACTTGGAAGAAGTTGGTGATTAGAATGGAATTATTAAAAATATCTAATTTGAATAAATCTTTTGAAAAGAAAGAAGTTCTTAAAGATGTAAATATTTCTTTACCAAAAGGTAAAATAGTTGGTTTATTAGGTAAGAATGGAGCAGGTAAAACTACTTTAATCAAACTAATTAATGACTTACTTACACCATCTAGTGGTGAAATACTTATTAATGGTAATAAAATTGGTGTTGAATCTAAAAAAATTATTTCTTATCTTCCTGAAAGAACATATTTAAATAAACAAATGAAAGTATCAGAAGTAATTGAATATTTTAGTGATTTTTATGATAATTTTGATGCTGACAAAGCTAAAAGATTATTAAAAGATTTAAATCTTGATATTAATCAAAGACTTACTAAAATGAGTAAAGGTATGCAAGAAAAAGTTCAATTAGTATTAGTAATGTCACGTAATGCTGATTTATACATTTTAGATGAACCATTAGGTGGAGTTGATCCAGCTACTAGAGATTATATTTTGGATACTATTCTTTCTAATTTTAATGAAGGAGCTAGTGTAATAATTTCTACTCATTTAATATCTGACATTGAAAGAATTCTTGATGAAGTTATATTTATAGATGATGGAAAAATAATATTACAAAGTGATGCTGATAAGCTTCGTAAGAAAGAAAAAGGTTCTATAGACGAAATATTTAGGAGGATGTTCAAATGTTAACTAAATTATTAAAATATGATTTAAAATATATGATTAAAAATATGAGTATCTTCTATATATTAGGGTTATTCTTTGCAGTAGTTACTAGAATATTATTTTCATTAGATCAATCTTTTATGGTGCATATTTTAGGTAGTATAAGCGTTGGATGTATGTTTTCAATGGCAGCTAGTATTTTAATCAATACAATGATGAGAAGCTGGGTTAGATTTAGAGATTCAATATATAAAGATGAATCATATTTAACTCATACTTTACCAGTTACTAAAAGTGAGATATATAATTCTAAATTTATTCAAACTTTAATATTCTTTGTTTTAAGTTTTGCTATTGTTATACTTTGTTTATTTATAACTTACTATACAAAAGATAGATGGGAATTATTAAAGTTATATATTGATAAAATAACTACTGGTCTAAATATGAATGCCTGGTTCTTTGTATTAGGTATGTTAGGAGTTATCTTCTTAGAATTATTTAATGCAATTCAATGTGGTTTCTTAGGTATCATATTAGGATATAGAAGTAATAATGGTAAGATTGGTTTCTCTGTATTATTTGGTTTTATTGCTTATTTAGTAGCTCAATCTTTAGTATTATTTTTAACATTTATTGTAGCTTTATTTGATGAAGGTATGATGGGTTTATTTAGAAATGAACCATTAATGAATACATCAGCTTTAAAACTACTTATAATACTTGCAGTAATCCTTTATATTATTATAATTTTTGTTATGAGTATTATATGTAAAAAGATATTTAATAAAGGAGTAAATGTAGATTAAAAAACAGATTTAAATATCTGTTTTTTTACTTTACGCAAATATAGATGTCAACAGCTAAATGGTAAAAGGTAAATATGTGTAAAAAAATACGCTTTTAATTTCAAAATCAAAAAAATTATTATATAATTTTATTAGATAATGAAAGATAGGTGATTTGATAGGATTTAATAAAATGGTAAAAGGTATTAAATCCTATTTTCATTTGGGGAGGATAGGAAGCGTATGGCTAAAAAAAGTATGAAATCTAATGATGAAGAAGAAATGTGTGAATTGGTAGAGATCACAGAGGAGAATCTTAAAGGATATGCAGATGAGTTACAATTTGAGACGTTGGCTCATGAATGTATTGTAGAAGATTTAGCTAAATCTTATAACATGTCTAAAGAAGATATCTTTATTCTTATTCATGAATTAAAAAGAAGAGGAAATAACGTTGTAACTTTAAATACAACTGCTAATGCAGAAATGGATCCATCATTACCAGAGCGTAATGAACAAGTAACTTTAGTTAGAAACTTTGGACATCAAAAATTAGTTGATGATATGAATTACACAATAGTAGATAATGATGATCAAGTTAAAGTTATGTTAATATCAGATACTAGATTTGGTAGTGTATATGAACAAATAACTCATTTAAATAATTTATTCTTAAAAGCTAAGAAAATGGGTTGTAAGTATGTTTTCTTAACTGGTGATGTAGTAGAAGGTATTTATACTGGTGCTAAGAGTATTTATAACTCCACATTACATAAAAATGGTGCTTTAGATCAAGCTGAATATGTTGCACAAATGTTCCCTAGAGTAGAAGGAATTACAACATTATTCATAACTGGTGAACACGATTTATCATTTTTAAAAACTAAAGAAAAAATTGATATTGGTACTTTAATTGCTAGTAAAAGAGAAGATATGGTTTACTTAGGACCTAAGAGAAGAAAAATCACTTTTAGAAAAGATGATGCTAGAAGTTCAGAAGTGTCTGTATATTTACAACACTCTCAAGGAACTGTGCCATATACTGTTTCTTATAAACCTCAACAAAAAATTGCTTCATTAAGAAATGAAGAAAAAACAGAAATATTAGTAACAAGTCACTATGCAGCTTGTGATTCATTTGAAAGAAGAGGTGTAAGATCTTTCCAAGTTCCTACAATGGTTGCAACTACTGATGAAATGAAAGATGCTCGTACACCTGTATATAATACAGTTGGTGGATGGATTGTTACTTTAAATAGAGATGAAAAAGGAAAGTTATTAAATACTTCACAAATGTGGATTCCTTATTATGATACTATTGAAGATGATTATAGAACTGCTAAAGCTTTATATTTAACTGATAATAAACAAGTATTTATTCAAAGACCTATTGAAAGAGATGTTAAAGATAGATTATTCTCTAGTATTAAAAATGGTGAAGAATTATCAGCTGTATTAGAAAGATTGGGAATGAGTCAATTAAAGTTTGGTGGTTTATTAGAAGAATTTACTGCTAAAGGATATGATATTTCAACTGTCGAAGAAGATGGAAAAATTGTTATATCTAAGAAAAAGAAAACTGGCGTTCCTAAACAAAAAATGAAACCTGATATGGATGAGTTAACTAAAATTAGTGAAACTTGGATTAGTGATACTCATTTATGTAATGAAGCTCAACAATTACATATGATTAATAAAATATATCAAGAAACAGCTAAAAGAGGAATTAAAACAGTTCGTCACTTTGGTGATATAAGTGATGGTGATTATCAAAATAGACCTGAACATAGATATGAATTATTTAGATTAGGTTTAGCAAGACAACTTAAATATTTAGTTCAAAACTACCCTAGAGTTGAAGGTATTAAAACTATATTAATTGATGGTAATCATGACTTAACTCATAATAAAAATGGTGGAGCTATACTTGGTGAATTATTAGCTCAATATCGTGATGATATTGTTTGGGCAGGTTCTGAATTTGCAATGGTTCATCCTTATGATGATGAAGGTAATGAACTTAAAACAAATATTGAAATGTTACATCCAGGAGGTGGATGTGCTTCATCACTTTCTTATAGAAGCCAAAAGTTAATTGATAAGATGGAACCAGGTGTTAAACCTAATGTATTAGGTCAAGGACATTTCCATCAAAGTCATTTCTTATCTTATCGTAATGTTATTGCATTATTACTTCCATGTTTAACAGCTAAAAGTGATTTTGCTATTAGACAAGGATTAGAAAATACAATGGGAGCTTATTTCATTAATATGTATGTTAATTCTAAAGGTGAAGTAGAAATGTTTGAGTTTGAGGAAAAGAGATTTACTCAAAAAGATGTTAAAGAAAATGATTGGGAAAGAACTAGACCTTTAGTATTAAAAAAAGCTCCAACTAAAACAGCACGTGCATAAAAACGACTAATTGTCGTTTTTTTTATTTGTGTAAGTTATTCTAGTATTTTTTATCATATTTGTTATAATTAATATATAGTAGATAAGATGTGATGATATGAAGAAAATTCTTATTATTTTATTTATGTTATTTGTACCGATTTTAGTTAATGCTAAAGCTTGTCAGGTTACTAGTGGAACTGGTAATGAGATTGGTGATGAAATTACGTGCGATACTGAATCATTTTATATTTTAGATAATAGTAAAAATATTATTAAAGCTATGACTAAATATAATTTGATGACAAAAGTTAAATGTGAATTATATTTATTTGAAAATTCATATACTCCAGATCAATATGGAAATATTCCTGGTGCTTATGATGAATTAATGAACGCTTATGGTGATAAATTAGTTGATGAAAAATATGATTATGCTTATAAACTTGATGATAATGGTGATGTTTATGGTGTTAAAATCTGTTATTTAGATAAAACAATAAATGATAATACTATTAAACAAGATGAAAAAGCAATTGGTTATCAAGAAAAAAACAATGAATTAAACTTTCCATTTTATGGACTTTCTGAAGGTGAATTCTTAAAAGAAGAATATCGAAGAATTTATGATGATTACGAAGATGTTCATTATGGTAATAAAAGTAATAGAGAATATGAAGAATACAATCATTTTATAGACTTTAAAATGTATTATGATTCTTTAGAATTAAATAGTTATATTGATTATTTAGAAGATAATGGATTTGAAGTTGGTAAAATAGATTTATTATCTTTAAATGAATTCAATGATTTAATAGAAAAAGTATCTGGTGAAAAGTTGGATTTAGTTGAATTATCAAATAAAGATAATTGGATTTATCGAGATAATACTAAATTTATTACACCTCATTATATTTTAAAAGATTTAAAAGATACTATTCCTGAAAAGTACAAATGGATTTATGGTACATCTTATTTATTAAAAACTATTTATTTTTACAATAATATGGATTTTTATGATCAATTATTTGTTCTTTCTACTGGAGATTTATGTGCTTATAACATTAATCTATGTGGTGGAGCAAGTTATATTGCTGGTTTAAGACCAATTGTAACATTTAGTAAAGATGATATTGGTTATAATATAAAAACTAAAACAGATAACAATGGTAGTATTAAGGTATCTGAATATGCTTTAGAAAGTGAAAGTATTGTTTTTGAAATAGTACCTAATGACGGTTATAGTATATCTAAATTAGTTATCACTGATTCTAAAGGTAATAAAATTGAATATGATAAGAATTATAAATTCATAATGCCAACTAGTGATGTATTAATAGAAGTAGAATTCTCTGATGCAGTTAACCCTAATACTAGTACTTCATTTATTCAATTAGGTGTTGTAGTTATTTGTATTATTTCTTGTATTCTATTTATAAGAAGTAAGAGAAAAATGTACTATTATTAAACATTATCGTAAAGATAGTGTTTTTTTCTTGGTTTTTGTTTACTTTTATTTTTAAAATGATATAATTGTCATGCACTAGGGGTGATTATATGAAATTATTAAAGAATATATTTAATTGGGACTTAATGGATTTATTTAAAGCTTTATTTGGTTCTTTTTTATTTTGTTTTGCAATTAATTTCTTTGTAGTTCCTAATCATTTATATACAGGTGGAGTTTTAGGTTTATCTCAGTTAATTAGATCTATTGTTATAGATACATTTGATTTAAAAACAACATTTGATTTTAGTGGTATTATTTACTATGTAATAAACGTTCCACTTTTTATGATAGCTTATAAGAATTTAGGAAGAAATTTCTTCTTTAGAACTTTATTTGCAGTTTCAGTACAAGCTTTAATGCTTTCTTTACTTCCTAATTATAAATTAGTAGATGATGTTTTAACTAATGTTATAGTTGGTGGCTTACTTGGAGGTGTTGGAGTAGGTATGTTACTTTCTAGTGGCGCTTCTACTGGAGGAACTGATATTATTGGACTTGCAGTTGCTAAGAAGAATAATCACTTTTCTGTTGGTAAATTAGGTTTAATTATTAATACGATTATTTATTGTATTGCTGGTTTAAGATATGGTTTAGAAATTATGATTTATTCAATTATTTATTCTGCTGTAGATAGCTTAATGGTAGATAAAATGCATGAACAAAATATTTGTTCTACAGCATTTATTTTCTGTAAGGAAAATCCTCGACAAATCAATGATTATATTAAGAATGTTTTAAATAGAGATTTCACTTATTGGTATGCTAAAGGTGGTTATGATGATTCAAGAACATATATCATTTATACTGCTTTAACTAAGTATGAATTAATTAAATTAGAAAGAAATATGAAAAACTTTAATATTCGAACTTTCATGATTAAAAGTGAAGGTGTTGGTATTAAAGGAGAATTTGAAAAGAAATTTTAAAGAAGCTATGCTTCTTTTTTCTATGTTATAATATTTTATATTTAAGGTTCATTTAATTTTATTGTCTTTAAATATATTCGAGGTGATGTTATGCGTATTTTAATTGTTGAAGATGAGGAATCATTAGCTGATTTAGTAGCTACTAGACTAAAAAAGGAAAAATATATTGTAGATGTATCTAATGATGGAGAAGATGGCTTATATAACGCTTTAATGGATGTATATGACTTAATTCTATTAGATATAATGCTTCCTAATGTAAATGGAATAGATATATTAAAACAGATTAGAGAAAACAATATAAAAGCTAAAGTAATTATGCTTACTGCTAAAGGTGAATTAGAAGATAAACTATTAGGATTTAGTGAAGGAGCTAATGATTATATAGCTAAACCTTTTCATATTGATGAATTAGTAGCTAGAGTTAATGCTCAATTAAGAATAGATACTGTAGTTAATAATACTATTGAATTTGGTGATCTTACTTTAGATTTAAAATCATCAGAAATTATAAATAAGAATAATAATGAAAAAATCAGTATTATTAATAAAGAATTTCAATTATTAGAATATTTTATGAATAATCCTAATCAAGTTTTATCTAAAGAAATGATATATGATAAAGTTTGGGGAATGGATAATGATTCAATATCTAACAATTTAGAAGCTTATCTCTCTTTTATTAGAAAAAAACTAAAAAATATAAATTCTAATGTTTCTATTAAATCATTAAGAAATATTGGATATAAGATGGAGTATAACGATGAAGGAACTAAATAAAAAAGTATTTTTAACTATCTTTTTAATATTATCTATTTTTATAGGTTCTAGTTTTATTGCTTATAATGTTTTAACATATAACGAAGAATTATTTAGTGTAAAAAGAAATCTTACTTTTGTAGATGAAAAGAATAATGGAAGACCAGAACCTAAAGAGTTTGAACCTAAAAACAATGAATTAGATAATATGAAGATAATGGATTATGAAATATATACTATTATTCTTAAAGATTCAGAAATAGATAAGATAATTAATCATAGTAGTAATCCAGATATTGATAATTTAGAAGATATAGTTTCTGATATTTTAGATCACAAACAAGGATTAAAAATCGGTAACTTATATTTTAGTAAATATTCTTATAATTATAAAAATAATTCGATAGTGATTATAAATACAGAAAGTATTAATACGAAATTAAGACTTACTTTAGTTTATTCAATTATTATTTTCTTTGTAACAGAATTTGTTATTTATCTAGTTTCAAGTAATTTAACTAAATGGATTACTAAACCTGCTCAAGAAGCATTTGATAAACAAAAAGATTTTATTGCTGATGCATCACATGAATTAAAAACACCACTTGCTGTTATTATGGCTTCTTCTGATGAATTAAAAAGTGACAAAAAGAATAGTAAGTATGTCGAAAATATTAAATATGAATCAGATAGAATGAATAAATTAATTACTAGTTTATTAGATTTATCTAAGATAGATAATAATTCTATTGAAAATAAGAAAAATGAAAATATATCTAAAATAGTAGAAAAAACATGTTTAACTTTTGAATCTATTGCATTCGAAAAAGGATTATTAATCAATACAGATATTGAAAGTAATATTACATTTAATTGTAACAAAGATGAAATAGAAAGATTGATTGCTATTATATTAGATAATGCTATTAAACATAGTTATGATAATACAAGTATTAATGTTAAGCTTAATAAGATAAAAAATAAAATAATGATAGATATTATAAATTCTGGTGATCCTATTAATAAGGGTGATGAAGAAAAAATATTTGAGAGATTCTATCGTTCTGATAAATCTCGTAAAAGAAATGATAATCGTTATGGTTTAGGATTAGCTATTGCTAAAAGTATTGTAACTAAACATAATGGTGTTATTTCAGCTAGTTCAAATGATGGTAAAACAGATTTTAAAATAATTTTTAAAATTTAATATTTGTTTAATCTTTATAATTTATTATGAAAATGTAATAAGAAAGATTATTACTAAATTTAATTATTTGAAAGGAGTGTTTATATGAAAGAAAAAATAATTATATTTATTGTAGGTTTATTACTAGGAGCTATTATAGCTACAGGATCTATCTTAGTATTTGATTCAGTTACAAATAAAAATACTAATACAAATAGTAATGATAGAACACAAATGCCTTTTGAAAATAGAGGTAATGGACAAGGTAGAATGAATAATAATGGTGAACAACCTCCAGAATTACCAAATGGACAAAATGGTAATGCATAGGTGATTAAATGAAATATATTAAATATTTGGGATTATTACTTGTAGGTTTATTTATGTTTTCATTTAATGTTAAAGCAGAAACAATTAAAACATATGTAAATTTGTCTACTTTAGAAGTCTCAGAAGACGGTAAGAGTTATAGTACTATTAAAGAATATAAAACTTTAGAAGAATTTTTAGAAGATTATAATTCAGATAATTTACCTAAAATCTATATTACTGATTTTCTATTTGATGGAGTAGGTGCTGTTAAAACACCAGATTTAGATGATTTTGTTGAAGCTAATTCAAATGATACAAAAATTAAAACATTAGAAATACAAGTTATTAATATTAATACAACTGGTGATATTGAATTAACTGGTAAAATTAAAGGAGCTATGATTGGTGTTAATACTAATGGTGTTAAAGGAGAAATTAATTTAGTATTAAATGGTGTAAATTTAGATACTGACTCTAAGAAAGCACCTGCAGTATATGTATATAACAAAGATAAAAATTATACAGATTGCAAAGTATCTATTAATACAGTAGCTGGTACTAAAAACTACTTAGAAGGGGGTAAGCTTAAAAAGGTAAGTTTACTTGGTAGTGATGAATTATCATCATATGAAAGTAAATATTCTGGTAGTGCTTTAACTAATTATAAGAATTATTCATCTTACTATGGTATTTATACAAGTGAACAAATAAAGAATATTTTATTTGCTACAGTTATTGCTGATAATGAAGATTTAAGTGATGGTGATCCATATTATTTTTATAAATCAAGTGGTGCTGTTTCTTCAGATATAGATTTATATTTTAATGGAGACGGTTATTTAAAAGTAACTAGTAAAAATAGTGAAGGAATAGAAACTAAAGGTAATTTAACATTTACTGGTGGTAATGGTGATTATGAAATAATTGCTCAAGATGATTGCTTAAATACAACGACATCTAGTAGTGTTGAAAGTAATGCTAGAAATGATTTAGTAATTGATGTCAATTCATTAATAGCAAAAGTAGCAGAAGATGCTGATGAAGGAGATGCAATTGATTCTAATGGTACATTAACAATTAATAATGGTACGATTATTGCTATAGCTCATCCAACTAGTGGAGATGCTGGTTTAGATTCACAAAATGGAACATATATAAATGGTGGTACTGTTTTAGCTACTGGTAATATGACTGATCCTATTTCAGCTGACTCTAAGAATAAGAATATTTATGTTACATTTAATAGTAAAATTGCAGCTGATACTTTAATTGTTATTAAAGATCAAGATGATAAAGTTATTACTGCATATAAAACCGATAGATCTATTGGAAACCTATTATATAGTTCAGCTGATTTAGATTATGAATCGTTTAAAGTTTATACAGGTGGAACTATAGATGGTGAAGAAGAAAATGGTTTATATACTAAGATAAATAGTTATAGTGGGGGAGAAGAAGTATCTTACAGTGTAGTTCAAAATTCTATGAATAATAGAAATAGTAATAGTAGTACTAATAAAACAAGAAAATTTTTAATAATATCTTTAATTGTTGAATTTGGATTATTAATAGCTGTATTACTTCTTGCTAAATTTGTTATTTTAAAAGACTAGAATAATCTAGTCTTTTTCTATGATATAATATTCAAGGTGATACTATGAATGAAGTTATTAATTTAATTATTAATAAACATAAAGATTTATTTGGTAATGACTATGTTATTGAAAAAAATAAAAGTGGATTTACTAATACTATTTATGAAATTAATAATTCTTTTATTATTAAGATATGTAATAAAGAAGATAATGAAGAAAGTTTTTTAAAAGAAATAGAGTTTTATAAAAAGAATAAAGATAATAGTTTAATACCACGATTATATTATGCTCATGATATTAAAGATGATATTCCTTATTACTATGAAATAATTAAGAAAATTAAAGGTGTATCTTTATATTACATATGGCATAACTTTAGTGATAAAGAAAGAGAAAATATTATTAAACAGTTATGTAATGCTATGAAAAGAATACATAGTGTTAAAGGAGATAATTATAACTGGGTAGAATATAATAAAAATAGATTTAATACTATTTATTCTAAAATAAAAGAGATGAATATCTTTAATACTGATGAAGAGAATAAAATAATTGAAGCTTATAATTTGTTTGATAAATATTTGATATCTGATGAAGTAGTATTAGTACATAATGACTTACATTTTGATAATATTTTTTATGAAAATGGTTCTATAAAATTAATAGACTTTGAGAGATCAATGTTCGCTCCAAAGGATTTTGAATTAGATATAATTTATAGAATGGTTAGAAAGCCATGGAAATTTGCTAATGAAGAATGTGAATTATTCACTAATAAAGAAGATTATGAATGCATTATGAAATATATTACTAAATATTATCCTGAATTAATAAATATACCTAATTTAGATAAAAGATTAGCTATTTATGACATTATTTATTTTATGAATCAATTACTTGAATATCCTCATTTGGAAGAATTAAAACAAGATGTTTTAGAAGCGGTTAATATAGTAATAAAAAAAGACTAAATTATTTAGTCTTTTTTAATTCGATATCTTTTGATATATACCATACAAATAATGATCCAATAAAATTACCGATAATACATATAATTATTGATACATCAAATGTTCTAGCAACTCCCATTGTAATAATATTAGCTATACAGTGTTGGAAACCGCAGAAAATGAATAGGGGAATTCCATAAATAATTCCAAGAGGAGTTCCTTTTTTATACATATATACGGCGATATACATTATAATTCCGCAGAGAATACTTTTAATAAAGAAGGAAATTGAGATATTCCATGTAGCTACTTTATTAATAGCATTAATCATTACATCTTCATCTGTAATAGAGAAGGCTAAACCAAATATATATCCAGCTATTAGATTTGTTAGTAATATTATTAATAAGTCGGATATTTCTATCTTATCTTGAAATAAGAAACCACATTTTCCTGTAAATAAATTTAAACCCATATAACATACACCAAGTAATCCTAACGCAAAGATTATTGGTCCAATTGGATTTCCTAGTTTTAATAAAGCATAATTACCTAAACTAATAAGTAATGATGCCGCAATACTTTTGTTAATTAATTCTTTAGTTGTTTTCATTTTACCCTCCTTTTAAATTATACATCCAAAGCTTTTTATAGGTATATAAATGTTTTTTATTGAAATATTTTGTTATAATGTTTGTGGTGATAATATGATGAGTTTAAAGGACTTTTTACCTATTTCGACTAAACGTTTAATTATTAGGAAAACTTTGCTAGATGACGTTAATTTAATGCTTAAAATGGATAAACAAGAAAATACACAAAAGTTTCTTGGTGGGATAAAGAATAAAACTAAAGATGAAAGAATAGAACTGTTAAAGAATAAAGAAGATATGTTAACTGTATTATTAAAAGATGAAACACCAATTGGATTCGTTGGTATTAAAATATTAGATAATACTGGTGAACTATCTTACATGTTTGATAGTGATTATTGGAAGAATGGATACTGTAATGAGGCTTGTAAGTCTTTAATAGATATTGCTTTTAATAAATTAAATCTAGATTCTATTTTCGCAGATACTTTAGAAGACAATTATAATTCTATTAAGGTTTTAGAAAGAATTGGTTTTATTTATGAAAAATCTTTTATTAAGAATAATAATACTTTTAATTATTATGTTTTAAAAAAAGATAGATTTATATAATAATTATGGTATATTATATTTATAGTAAAGAGTGGTTGAAATATGAAAAAATATGCTTACGTTTGTGTTTTATCAACAGATAATTATTTAGATGGAGCTTTAATTCTTAATGAAAACTTAAGAGAACTAAATAGCAAATATGAATTATTATGTGTTGTTAATGATAGATTAAGTGAAGAATCAATTAATACGCTTCATAGATTTGGTATAAAAACTAAGAATACCAGAGCTATTAAAACTAATATGGGAATTGGTAGATGGAATTATACTTTTGATAAATTAAATATTTTTTCTTTAGTTGAATATGATAAAATTGTTTTCTTAGATTTAGATTTATTAATACTTAAAAATATAGATCATTTATTTGATTGGGATTCAATTGCTGCTGGATTAGATATGCCATGGCATGATGATGAGTTTAATAGTGGTGTTATGGTTATTGAGCCTAATATGGATTTATATAATGATATGATAGAAAAATTATATGCTACAAAATATAATTATACTGGTGATCAAGATTTCTTAAATGATTATTTTGGTAAAAATTTTATTGCTTTACCTTTAAAATATAATCTTATGAGAACTTTATATTTAGATTCGGAATTGTTATATAAGAACTGTACTAAAAGAGGCGTATATAAATATATTAAAAATGAACCTAAAGATGCTGTAATAATTCATTATATTAGATCTTTAAAACCATTTATGGATAAAATACCATTTAATGATGAGTATTATCTTACATATAAAAAATACATGGATTTAATTAAAGCAATGAAATGATTTAGATATTTTCTAAATCTTTTTCAATTGATATAGTTTATTTTTTATTATATAATTATTAAGAGAATAAAAGGTGATATTATGTTAAAAGCTATTACAATTGGTCGAGCTACTTTTGAAATTAATTTAGTCGTTGATAAATTACCTGATGAAGGTACGGTTAACGAGTATTTTGATAAAGGTGGCAATATTGGTGGTGGAACTGGTATTGTAGGTACTGCATTATCTAAGTGGGGTGTTGCAGTCGCTATGGCAACAGTTCTTGGTAACGATAATAATGGTACGAGAGTAAGAAAAATTCTTGAATCTTTAAGAATTGATACTAGATATATTGAGCCTTCTTATGATAATGACACACCATTATCTTTGATAGTATCTAATAATAATAGTGGAAGACATACAGTATATAATCTTTCTGATAAATTTGTTTCTTTAAAGAAGTTAGATTTCGATTTCCAACCAGATTTTATCTATTCTGATGGATATGATGCTACACAAACAAAGAATTTATTTGAAAGATATCCACATTCTATAAGAATTCTTGATGGTACGATGATTTCAGCTGCTGTAATAGAAGATATAAAGAAAGCTAATTATGTAGTTTGTTCTATTCCGTTTGCTGAATATGTTTCTAAAGTAAAAATAGATGTTCAAGATCCTTCTTCTTTAGTAAGATGTTATCAATCTTTAAAGAAGAAATACTTATATACAGAATTTGTTGTAACATTAGGTGAAAGAGGAGCTTTATATTGCATAAATAATCAAATTAAAGTTACTCCATCTTTAAAAGTTAAAACAGTTGATACATATGGCTGTAAAGATATTTTTAGAGCAGCTTTCAGTTATGTTATAGGTTCTGGTGGAGATGTAGAAAAAGCAACAAAAATGGGTTGTATTGCAGCTGGTTTAGCAGCTACAAAAGTAGGTGGATATGATGCCATTCCTACATTAGAAGAGATGAAGAACTTATATGAACAGAATTATCAATGATCCATTCACAGCTAGGTATCCTAAGCTTGATATTCATGGAGAAACAACTTTAACGTGTGTAGCTATAATAAAATCATTTATAAATGATAATTATAAGCTTAAAAACAAGAATATTATAATAATTCATGGCAAAGGTACTGGAGCATTAAAAAAAGCTACTCATGAGTATTTAAAAGGCCATAAAATGGTAGAAAAGTACTATATTGATGGCTTAAATGATGGTCAAACGATAGTTGAACTCAAAATTTAGCACTTTTTAGTGCTTTTTTTATGAAAAAATGCGATTTTTCCTTGAAAATATGGACTTTTATTGCTATAATATAGCTCCAATAACCATAATAATACGTAAAAACAGGAGCAAAATTTGACGGGGTTTGGCTTTTCTGCTACAATTTTAAGCGAGAAAAGAAATTAGGGGGTATAATTATGAAAGGATATGTTTTAGATTATATTAACGAAAATGAATTTAAGAAACTAGAAAGAGCTTTAAAAAAATATAATATGTTAGCATATAAAAAGCTTAATTTTGAATATTATCCATCTTTAAGAAATGGTAAATTTCTAGGTGAATTAACTAGTCAAAATAAAAAAGCTGGTACTATGACATATGAATTAAAGTTACCTGGTGATAAATCATTTGCGTTAGTTCATGGTGATGTTAAATTAATATATACTGTATATGTTAATGAACAAACAGTTATGTTAAGTACAATTACACCTTCTGATATTTTATTAGAGGGACATAAATCAGAATTAACAACATATAAAGGTATTATGATATCTAAAGAGAAAAAAGCTCAAGATATGTTTAAAATCGATTTATTAAAAGCATTACAAGAAAACAAATAATATTGTAATGTTTTTTTTATGGAAAAATTTGCTTAAATAAGGGTTTTGTAATAATATATTGGGCATTAAGAAGGGGATTTTATGAATAAGAAGTTTATTTTAGCATCTATTGATATTATTCTTTTTATGATTCTTTCAATTGTTCTAGACTTTTTTATTTATAAAGTCTATTATTCTGATCTATTAATTGGTGTTATTATAAGTCAATTTATATTATTATTAATATCTTTATTTACTTATTTTAATAAGAAAACAATTATTTATAATATTGGTATATTTTTGACATTTATGATCAATATTATTTCGGTATTTTATATTTATAATATAGATAATAAATATGATTTATTTGAAGGTATTATTTATAATAAATATGAATATAAAGAATATACTTTATACTCTAAGAAAAACACTACTTATAATGAGATGTCTAAACTTTCTGGAAAAAAAGTAGGAGTTATGGTAAATAACTACGATAATGCTTGTAATGTTTTAAAAGATAATATAGATGTTGAATGTATTTTGTATTATTCAATGGAAGATATGTTTGAAGCATTAAAAATGGGTGAAATACAAGGATTTTTTATAGATGATTTTGATGATTCAATGGATATTATTGAATCAAATTATAAATATTTATCATCTTTTAAAGTTAAATGTATTAAATAATTAATTTTTTTTCATTTAACTATAAAATATATGATATATTATTATTGTAACTTTGGAGTGATTAACAATGGCTAAAAAGAAATCAAAGACTCAAAAACTAAAACAGAATATTAAGCGTAAAGCTAAGGAACAAACTAAGAAAACTGTTCAAAAAGAACAGACTAAAAATACTCAAGCAACTAAGAAAACTACTCAAGTTGTTCCTAAAGAAGAAGTTAAATATAATGTTTTATTAACAGAGCCACAAAAATATAAAAAGAAAAAAGATAATAAAAATACTAAGCAAGAACAAAAGAATGTTCCTGCTAGTAAAAAAGAATTACCTAAAAAAGGTAAAGTAGTTAAAAATACTGATGTTATTTATAATGTAGCTTTAACTAATAAAAAAACAGAAAAGAAAAAGACTGAAAATAAGAAGCCTGTTAATCAAAAAAATATTAAAGCTAAAAAGAAATTTAACTTCAAAGAATGGTTTAGTAATTTATTTAAGAAAAAGGAAAAGAAAGAACCTAGTAGAGATTTAGATGCTTTATTTGGTGTTAAAAGAGATAAAAAGAAACAAGTATATAGTAAAGAATATGTTGTTAAGAAAGAAACAGGTAGAGATGGAAGATTAAAACAAACTAATTATTCTATTCAACCTAAAAAGCCTAAAAATGTATTCTTAAGGTTATTATATGAAATATGGACTAATTTAAATATTGTCTTTAATGCTATTTTAATTCTTACATTTGTTTTATTTGTAATTGGTGTAATTAAGATAGAAATATTTGAAAAGAATACAATTATTTATATTTGTGGTTTAATTCTATTCTTAATGGTTATTGCTATTTCTTATAATAAACATGTTGAGGGTTGGATCTTTACAATATTATTATGTGCTGGTATGGGATATGCTATATATGAGATGCAATATACATATGGTTATATTAGTGCTTTAAATACTAAAGAGTTTGAAGAGAAAACATATTATGTAGTTACATTTGATAATCCTACTAATAAAACTTTATACAATGTAAGTAATAAAAAGGTAGGAATCTTAAAAGATACTAATGTATATGTTGAAAGATATTTAAATACAAAAATTAAAACTAATTATGTAGAATATGAAAATGATGGTACGATGTTTGATGATTTTTATGCTCAAAGATTAAGAGCTGTCATAGTACGAGATAATGAGTATAAATATTTGGAAAACAATGTAGAAAATAATAGATCAGTTAAGATTCTATATGAATTCACAGTAAATGGAAGAAAGTAAACAATGTTTACTTTTTTTATTTGTAAAGATAATTGACGCGATATTATGGACTATTTTAAATATATCGTATGTTTGTTCGTTTTATATGTTTTTTTAACTCTTTTTTGAGATATAATATTTATAGAGTAAAAGGTAGAGTATTTATTCTTAGAAAGGAGACTATATGACTAGTGTGGAGGCTTGGAATATATTTAAAAAAACAGGTAAGATTTTTGATTATTTAGTGTTTGTTAGAATAAGGGATTATGAAAAAAGTAAGTAAAGATTGGTAAAAATTTGTTATAATAGACATGGTGATTGAAAATGAAAGTAAAAAGAATACTGGCATATTTAATAGATCTTTTCATTATATCTTTTTTTGTAGCTTTGCTTTTTAGATTACCAATGTTTGAAAAAGACTATGACAAATTTGATGAATTAAGTAATCAAGAAATGGAATTAATATTTAGTGGTAATATAGATAATCTAGATGAAGATGGTATTTATGAATTAGAATATCAACTTAATAGAGCTTCGTTACCGATGTTAATTATAAGAGTAGGGGTTTTATTATTATACTTTGGTGTCTTTCAATATATATGGAATGGTCAGACTTTCGGTAAAAGACTAATGAACATTAAAATAGCTCCTAATACAGGTAAAGTATTAAATCCTGGTTTATTTATAATTAGAAGTGTTTTGGTTTCTAATATGATTCCAAGTATTTTAAATATATTAGCTTTAATCTTCTTTGGAAGAGAGTTATGGATAATAAGTTATAATTTTATTGGTAATTTTCAATTTGTTATCATGGGAATCTTGTATGGTTTTGTTATATTTAGAGAAGATGAAAGAGGATTACATGATATACTTTGTAATACAAAAGTTATTAGTAAGAGAAAGTAGTTATTACTACTTTTTTTTATTTAGGTAATATATTATAATTAATATGATAATAGGGTGATGTGATATGTTATTTAAATCTCAATTCATTAAAAATTATGAGAAATATGTATATGAAGCAAGAAAAGAATATTATGAAAATATTACAATTTATAATAAAGGTTATAGTATTAAGAATTTAATTGTTTATTTACCTATTATTGTTGCTGTAATAGGAGTATTCTTTGCCTTATTAAACGGATTTGATATCAAAGGAATGATAATAGCTTTTGTAGTTGTAGTAGTACTTAATATTGCTATTAAAATTATGGAAAAGCTTTTTAAATTAAATAATTTGAGTAATTATGAGAATGCTATTAGAAGATTAGGATTCTTTAGTATAGAAAGTTATGAAAAAGCTTTAAAGTTATATGTTACTGGTAGATTTGGATATTATACAAAATTATTAAATGATTATAAGCAACAGTATGGTTTAAATGAAAAAAGTAAAGTTATTGTTGATATAAATGGTTTTCCTTTTTATATTTTTACAGATTCAAAAATGGATAAAATTATTTTATTACCTGCTAATACTAATTTGAAACCTAAATTAGATATAATTAAATATGGTTCTATTAGATATTATCGTGTAGATACTTTTAAGCAAATGATTGTATTAAAAACTAATAATGATGAATATTTCTTTAAAATGAATGCATTACAAGTATTTAATGAATTAATTAAAGAAAAAGAATATAAAAATCTTGGCTCATTTAATCCAGCAGAATATATAAGTGATTTTGAATTATTTATGCATAAGAAAAAAAGAGAGATTAAAGATAAATTATATATTGATAACAGTATTAGTTTTACTGCTTTAATTCAAGCAGCTGTATGTGTAGGTATTATTGCTGTATCTTTTATAATTGAAAAACATACTGGTGGTTATGAAACAATTTTAGTTATAGCTAGATTAATTAGTATTTTCTTAATCGCGATTTTTACTAATACATTTATTCATTACTTCAGTGGAATTGTTTATGGTGAAGATGATTATATTAGAATAATTAATAATGATCCAAAAATTATTGAAAGATTTAATGAATTGAAACTAGCTTTAAATATTAGAAATGATTATGATACTATTTATAGTTTAGAAGGTGCTCCTTATTTAACTTGGTATTGTAATGGTTATTTCCATTTATTCTTAAATGCTATTTACTTTGATGTTGTATATATGGTTATTAATCCAAAAACTATTCAATATTTTAAAGTAGAAGGTAATGAATGTATTATAAAAATGGATAATAGTGTTTTAGCTTTTAAGAGTAATGCTAAAAGAGTATTAGGTAAAGTTATTCCTAACAAAGATTATGATTGGCTTCACAGAATTGAAAAAAACAGAAGATAAGTATATAATTAATGTATATAAAATGTATTTTTATACATATTTAAGCAAATATTTTGTATAATAAATATGATAGGAAGTGTAATATGGCAAAGATGACTAGAAAAGAAGCACTTAGTAAACTAAGATTGCTTAATAGAGATCCTGCATTTGTGATGTATGTAAATCCTTCAAATACATCAGCTATTTATATTGATGTTGATCCTTCAACATTAATATTGGGTGATACTTATTTAGGAAATGTGTTTGAATGGGTAGATCCTGATCACAAACAATTAAAAGTATTAGGAGATACAGATGCTGATGCTTTTGTTATAGATGTTAAACCTAGAACAAATATGGATCCAACTATTACTCATGTTAAAATTGATGGACCTAACTCATCAGTATTAAAGAAGACTAATGAATTAGTTCAAGGATTATTAGTTCCTACTGAAAGAAGAATTGCTGGTGAAACATATCAATATATTACTGGTGATTTCTATATTTTAGATGCTAATAGACCTAAATACGATGCTTTAATGCAATTAAGTAATGTATTAGAGATGGGTAGAGTATTTAGTGGTGGTTCAAGTGATAATGTTTTAGAAATGGGTGTTAAGATTAACACTGAAGATGGTAAAACACCATTTACAATGTTTATTAATAAAAATGATATTCCATCTGTTTTAAGATATATTAATGTATTAAAAACATTTAATGCAGAAATTGAATTACCTAATGAATTATATCAAATGGATTTAGTTGGTGTAGGAGCTTATAACATGAAGAACATGCCTGGTTCTACTGTTCAAGTTCCAGAACCTAAGAAAGCTGCAGAAACTTCTAAAGATTATAATGCAAGATTAGCTGCACATTTCCCTCCAGGATTAGCTACTGACCCTGGTACTGGATTAAGAGCAGCATATCCTTTTGAAAAAATGGATTATTCTAAGACAGTTGCTGCAAGCAATACTGTTATCGGTACAAATCCTACTTCAAATGGTGAAGCTCTTGATACTGTAGCTGAAGATCCAAATTATGAATCAGCAACTTATAGTAATCAAAGAGATTTAAATGGTAGAACTCGTGTTCGTCCTGCTTATGTTGATGATGGTGTAGGTCGTAGAGTAAGATCTGAAGAAGATGTAAATTTAAAGACAAGAATTGCTAATGGTTTAAAAACTACAGGAAGATTCTTAAAGAATCATAAAGGTGTTATTATTGGTTGTATAGCTGTAGCTGCTATTGCTGGATTTGCAATTGCAGGAGCTGGTGGAGTAGGAGCATTACTTTCAGGTATTGCAAGATATGCTTTATTAGCTGCTAAACAATTAATTCTACCAATTCCACAAGTTTTAGCTCATTGGTTTGTAGGTAGTCAATTAACTACTCAAGCTGCATGGATTGCTATTTTAGAAACAGTTGGACTTGTAGCTTTAGCAAGACATGTTATTAAGAAAAAACTTGCAGAGCGTAAGAGAAGAAGAATTTCACAACAACAAATAGATCGTAATAATATGGCTAAATGGCGTGCATCAAATGCTGAACTTGAGACTTTAATTTCTCAACTTCAAAATAGTTTAATTTCACTTGATGCTGAATTAGCTGATCCTAGTTTAGTTGGACCAGAAAGAGATGCTGTTCAAAGAGCTAGAGATAGAGCTGCTGCTAAAATAACAGATGCTCAAGCTAAGATAGCTCAAAATAGAGCAAATATATCTGCACTTGAACCTGACGATTTAGAGACTGGAGATTTAACATTTGTAGACCGTGAAGAACTAGGAGGAGGAATTAGATTTTGATACCTAAATTTAAACAATATGACGTTTTAAAATATGGAGCTGAAAGATATTTTATAATTGATGTAGTAACTGATTTGGGGGACAAAAACTATTATTTCTGCTGCGAAGCTACATTAGATGCTCAATTAGATTTTAATAATGTAGCAGCATTTGAAATTACGGTTGATCAAAATAATGAGGAAATGATCAGAATGATCGATCCTGATTCTGAAAACTTTAAAACTTTAGCAGTATATGAATTAGACCAAGTTATGTCTGAATTATATCCTCAATATAATGAAAAGTTAGAAGAATTATTAGATTTAGAAGAAGAGTAGTCGTATGACTACTTTTTTTATGATATACTTATGATAGGATAGTGATGTTATGGATTTAGCTAAATGTAAAATTCAAGATTTCGATGATATTGTCATAGCAACTAGAGAATCGCAAGGATATGAAAACTGTGAAGATGCTATTAAATATGTTTTATTTGATGATGATAGTGTGTTTCCAGCTAATGCAAAGATAAACAATAATAAATACTTGTATATTTCTTCTCATAATGGTGCAAGAAAGAAAGCTATGATGATGCAAAAAGACGATTTAGCTCATATTATGGTTAAATATTGTATGCAATCATTCGGTTTAAGAGGTAAAGATTTCACAATTAATGATGAAGAATTACTTCTTAATCAAAAGCGTATTGATCGATTAGAAATTAGTCCTTATGAGATGATTGAACAAGTTGCATACTTAGCAATTAATAATGTTTATTTAGCATATGAATATCTTTTTGCTAATAAAAAAATACTATCTTCTGTAGTATCTTATATGATGCAAGAAAGGTATATTTCGGACATCAAAGATATTCTTGACAATTTTTCGGGAATAGTTAATAATAATGACATCAGTACGGAAACTAGATATTCTTTTTATGATGCCTACATGAATTTGGATAATAGTTTCGCCGAAATAAAAAGGAATAATCCTGAGTATATAAAGTGAGGTTAGGAAAATGGCAAAAAATTTAAAAGAAGGATTAAAAGACGTTAAACAAAAAAGTGGTGGATTTGTAAGTGAATTCAAAGCATTTATCTTAAGAGGTAATGTTATGGATATGGCAATCGGTGTTATCATTGGTGGTGCTTTCCAAGGAATTGTAACAGCTTTAACTAATGATTTTATTAATCCACTTATTGCTAGTATTGGTGGTGTAGAATTTGGTGGTAAATTACACTTACCATGGACTCCAGAAGGAGATGCTGGTCAATACTTATTATGGGGTGACTTTGTAACTGCTATTATCAATTTCTTAATAATGGCTTTAGTTCTATTCATCTTATTAAAAGCAGTTAACAAACTTATGGATGCTAGAAAGAAGAAAGAAGAAGAGGAAACTCCAGCAGTTGTTAAGAGTGATGAAACTATTCTTCTTGAAGAAATTAGAGATTTATTAAAAGAAACTAAAAAAAGCACTAAATAGTGCTTTTTATTTGTAATAAATTAACATTCCAAGGATAGATAACAATGTTCCAAATAACATTATGATAGCCATTATCCATCCTGCTATTTTCATTATTAAACGATTTTTTTCGACTCTAGACATTTTTTTCTTTTTAGTTGGTTTAGTTACTACTTCTTCTTCAACTTCTTCTGTTTCTATATGTCTTTTTTTGCTCATCTTTTTCACCTCGAAACTTTAAAACTATATATAATTTAACATATTTTAGTTTTTAAGTAAATAATATATCTAATTTTATTAAATAGGTTGTATCATTTATCTTTAATTATATGTTATAATGTATTATAGAGGTGGTTTCATGGAAGCTTTAACTATTAGTGCTGCTAACTTGGATACTATTGAAAAGAACTTGGGTTCTGTTGCTAAGGAACTTAATGGGGTTGTAAGTAATGTATCTGATGTTAGAGAACATGTTAATGAAATGGATAACAAAGTTGAAGACTTACATAATGAAGTTAAAAACCTTGTAAAGGATATTAAGGAAACAACTATTATAACTAATGCTAGACAAGCTATTATGTATAATAACGAACAAATTGAAAAGAAATATGGTTATTATGATAATGTTAGAAGAAATACATTATCTCTTTTAGATGCTTGTCTACATTCTAATATAAGAATTTCATCTTTAATTAAATTAAGAGATAATATTCTTCTTAATAATCCTAATTATTGGCTTGCTAATGCTTTATGTGCATTAACTTCTTGGATATTAGATGATAAAGAAAATGCCCAAAAAGAAATGCAAAATGCTTTAAACAAAGATAATAGTAAAACTAGTTTATTCTTTGCTTTAATGAATTTAAAATTAGGGAGAAATCAAACTGCGGTCAATTGGTTAAATAGATATTTAAGTACGGAATCACCACTAGAATTAGATAAACATTTTATAACAGTATTAGATCTTGTTTCATTAGGTTACTTTGGTGATACTGCAAAAAAAGTTTTATTAGATAAAATAGATAAATGGTTCTTAGTATTAAACAATGAGAGTAGTATTAAAGCTAAACAAGTTGATACTTGGTATGATTTCTTAGAATCATATAAAAAGAAAGAAGTTATTTTACCGGTATATCGAAATTATGGACCTGAAGCTGATTTAATGGAAGATAATTTAACTACTGGTATTGTTTATGATAAATTTTCATTATATTTAGATGAAGTTATGGCTACTGATGCTTCTAATAAATCAATTGATGATGTCTTATATGATTTGATTTTTGAATATGAAGGAAAAGAACAAGAGTTCCAAAAAGATAATCTTCTTAATAAGTTAATTATTGAATGTAATGGAGATAGAGATGAAGCTAATAGATTATATAAGAAGCAAGAAGGAATATATAGTGATAAAACTGATTTAGTATCATTATTTAGTTCAATTGTTTTATATAAAGATAATTTTAAAGTTAGTTCAGAAACAAGAAAAATTGCTTTAACATATGTTAAGAATTATATAATTGAAGCTTTAAATAAATTAAATAGTACAATTGTAGATCATGACTTTAAGATTCAAATTAATGACTTTACTACTACTTCCAGTGATGGAAGAAATAGTGAAGCTATTAAGAATGAAATTGATTCTTATTTAGGAAATAAATTTGATGTTGAAGATAAAGATTTATTATTAACATTAATAATTATGGATATTCTTGGTATTATTGGTTTATTCTTAACGAGAAATGGCGGAATATTAAATATTTTATTAATAGTATTCTTAGTTATTGGCAACCTTGTATTATTTGCTAAAATGGGTAAAAGAAATAATATCAGAAAATACGAAAAGAATAAATTAGGTAATAATATTTATTCTTCTGTAGATGCTATCTTAGCAGAGTTTGTTGATTATCGAAGAATAATGGATGCTAATTTAGAAACATATAATGCTATTATTACTGATTTAAATAATATGCAAACAGTTAATTATATTAATAGTAATGGTGAACGTAATATAGATGTAGGTGAGTAATATGGATGAACAATTTAAACCAATAGATGTTCCACAAAATGAACAATCTACTAATGGATTTACAGCTATTAAAACTGAAGAACCTAAACCTACTGTAGTAAATAATGGTCCGGTTCCAAATAATGATGTTTTAAAGAATTTACCAGAATGGAACTTAGAACCTCCAGTAGAGATTAATAGAGGTAACTCATGAGTTATGCTGATTGGTTAGATTTATTAGAAAAATTTAATAATACTAATTTAGATAATGAATCATTAGAAAAATTACTTAGTTTAGATGGTAATCCAGCATTTAATGAAAGATTAGTTCCTGTTTTTGGTGAATTAATTGGTGCAAGATTACAATTAAGTACGAATAAGATAATTGATGAATTAAATAATATTTTTGATGATCAAAATTATATGGATTTTATGTTAGTTTCTTTTAAAAAAGAAGTTAATTATTTAATAAAAATGTTAGATGTTAAAATCCTTGATCAACCAGATAGAATAGCTCTAAAAGCTCAAATAAAAGAAAAGGTAGATAAAATATATGAACTTTTAGATAAAAAAGCTTTAGAAATTGATTATACTGGAGTATTATCAATGTTAATAAAAAGTAATGGAATAAAATGGAGTTGATATTATGAATTATGAAGAAACAAAGGAATATTTAAAAAGATATTTAAAAGCAAGAATTCCAGTTATAGCTGTAAATAGTGTAGAAAAAAACAGGGTAATTAGAATTTTATCAGAAATATCTGATGAAGTTGGATATGTTTTTAATCTATTCCAAATATCACAAGGTGTTACTGATTTAAAAACCAATACAGTTGTTTGTGAAGATAAAACAATTATGAGTGCATTAGAATATGTTACAAATCAGATTAAACATCAAGAAAACTACAACTTTATTTTAGGAGATGTATCTGATATAGATACTTCTAGTATGGTATCAAGATATTTAGCTGATGTCATTGAGAAAGCTGAAAGTAAGTCTGGTGTTATTATCATTATTACTAATGAACCAGTATGGGGTAATATTTTAAGACTTGGTATTAGTTTAAAACTTGGATATCCTACCGAAAGTGAATTAAAGCAAGAGATTATTAAAACAGTTAAACCATATACTACACAAATAACTGTAGAATGGGATGATAATGATTATTCTAAAGCTGCTACTTACTTACAAGGTTTAAGTGAAATGGAAGCTAAAAATATTATTTCATCTTTAATCGTTAAAGGTAGTATTACTAAAGATGATTTAAAGGAATTAAAATATTCTAAGCAATCTTTATTTAATGATATTGCTGGATTAGAAGCAATTTCAGTTGATGAAGATTTTGAAATTGCTGGATTAGATAATCTTAAGGATTGGTTAAATGAAAAGAAAACTTTAATGGATCCTTTATTTAAAGAAGAATTACAAAAGAGAGGTATTGCTGCTCCTAGAGGATTACTATTAACTGGTGTTCCTGGCTGTGGTAAAAGTATGTGTAGTAAAACTGCTTCTTCAATATTTAATATTCCTCTTTATAGACTTGATTTAGCTACTGTACAAGGTTCTTATGTTGGTCAAAGTGAAAGACAATTAAAAGAAGCTTTAGATATGGCTGAATATGTTTCTCCATGTGTTTTATGGATAGATGAAATTGAAAAAGGTTTAAAAGAAGGTAATGGTAGTAATACTACTACTAAGATGATAGGTCAATTCTTATTCTGGTTACAAGAATGTAAGAAACCTGTATTTGTTATTGCAACAGCAAATAGTATTGAAGATTTACCTCCTGAATTAACTCGTAAAGGTAGATTCGATGAGATATTCTTTGTTGATTTACCTAATAAAACTGAAAGAAAAGAATTAATTAGTATATATTCTAGAAAATATTTAAAAGTAGAAGTATCTGGTCCTTTAATGGATAAGTTAATTCAAATTACTGATGGATTTGCTTCTGCTGATATTGAAGCTACTTTTAGAGCTATTGCTTATAAGTTAATTGCCAATCCAAATATTCAATTAACTGAAAATCTAGTAATAGGGGAGTTATCTAAGGTATATTCTTTATCTAAGACTAACCCAGAAAAGATTGCTGCTATTAGAGCTTGGGGTAAAGAAAGAGCAACAAAAGCGTCAAGAGAAGAAATTTAGTTTCTTCTTTTTTTATTTTATGTTATATAATTAAATTAGAGTAGGTGATTAGATGAAGAAAAGTCTATATAATATCGCTAAGAATAATTATGTTGCTGTTCTATTTTTCTCTATTGTAATCTTTTCATTAGCTTATGTAATTAATTATGAATATAAGGAATTAGATAATAAAGATTTAGATACATCTAGATATATAGAAGAACCTACATCTATTGAATTAGAAGAAGATGATCCTTTAGTTAAGGAATTATTAAGTTATTTAAATACTGGTGATAATGAAACATATGTTGAATATCAAACTATGTATAACAAGAATAAAATTACTAATAAAAATTTTAAAGATGAAGATATGTTATATATAGCTTATAAGTATTTGGAAAGAAATAATGATTTCTCATCATATTTAACTGAAATAAGCTCAGATGAAGGACTTTTTGATACTTATTATATAAATACATATATTACTAAAGATTTATTAAGAGAAACGGTAAAAAAGATATTTAATGTTAATTTATATAATTTTGTATCTTTCTATACAAATTATGATGATATATGCGAATATGAAAATGAAGAATATACTTGTATAGTTAAACATAATCCAAGTAATAATAGTGAAGTTCAATTTGTAAAAGCTATTAAAGATGATCAAGAAGTTATAATATATCAAAAATATAAATATAATAAATATGATAATTCTTATAAAACTTTTAATGGTAATGAAATAGGGGAAGGTTATTACAAAATAGTATTTAGATTAATAAATGATAATTATTATTTTGAAAGTAGTGAATTAATTCCGGAAGAAAACTAGAGATAATCTAGTTTTTTTATTGTAATTCCTTGACATAGCATGTGTTAAGCAATATAATTAATATGTAAAATATTTATGAAGGGAATTGGTAAAAATGCGTAAATTAAATGATCTTTTTCAAGAGTTAGGAATATCTAAAGTAAGACTTGCTAAATATTTAGGAGTATCTAGACAAATGGTTTATAACTATTTGGAGTTAGATGATATTAATAAATGGCCTAAAGAAAAGAAGTTATTATTATTTAAGTTATTAGATGTAAGTGATGCAGCTGAAATAGATAATATTGAAGTTACTACTGATTATTTAATGAATGTAGAAGGTAGACTAAATCAAGGTGTTAAGAGTACTGCTGAAATAGAAAGCCAATTTGACTTCAAAGGATTAAATAAAGAATCACAAGTATTATTAAGTGATATTACTTATTTATTAAAAGAAAAATTAATAGACGATAATATGAAAGATGAAAACTATTATGCTATTTTATATTTATATCATTTATTACAATCACTTGATAATGTACCAGAGATAAAATATATATTTGGATATATGAGTAAAACTACTGGATTTACTAATCCAGAAGAATATAAATTCCAAGAAGATAAACAATTTATATTTGAAGGAATATTATATTCAGCATTAACTCTATATAATAATGGTGGAGCTTCTCGTTCTAAGTTAGCTGAATCTCATAAGAGATTTGTTCAAGAAATAGAGCAGAAGAATGAAGAAAAATTATCTCGTACTCAACAATTAAATACTATTAAGATTCAAGCATTAAAAGAATTAGGATTCACGGAAATCAATGAAACTAATGCTGCTGAAGTATTTGAAAAAATAGCTGAGATTCAATCAAGAAAGGTATAATTATTTATCTTTCTTTTTTTATGCAATAATTAATTAAAATTAGCACCCTACTTTAATATTTGAGACGAAGTAGGGGAATTATACCTATTTTTATAATATTGCTTAAAATGGCTAAAATTACGTTATTCCGTGAGATGATTAGTTATTCATCTTTTCATGTCTCGATGCCGATTTTGAAATTGATATTTTAGAGAAAAAATTATTTTTTCATAATTTTCAATAATTAAAAGCCCCCTATCAAAAAATGAAATTTTGAGAGGGGAGTTATAGAAAAAAATAATATATATATTTAGATCAAAAAATATGTTATTCCGTGAGATGATTAGTTATTCATCTTTTATTATGTCGATGCCGATTTTGAAATTGTATTTTTATACTTAAATGATCAATTGCCTTACTTATAGTACTTCGATGCCGATTTCTAAATTTGCACCAATTCCATGAGATGATTAGTTGTTCATCTTTTCATATCTCGATGCCGATTTTGAATCCTATATTCTGAAGCGAACATTTGTTATATATGAGATAGTGATAAAAATAGAATTAATAATTAATAAATTAATTTAGAAATTATTTAAATTTAAAATCTGATTTAATAATTATATATATGTGCAAGAGAATAATATATAATGCATAATAAATAATTATAAATAATTTATAAAATTTGGCTTAAATACAGGCTTTTCTTTTGAATTCTGTACTTCGTATAATATATATTATGTTAACCATATAAAAAGAAGTAAAAAGAGTAATAGGTAAATTACTCTTCTTTTGGAACATAATCTTTATTCTTGCACGTTAATGGAATTGAAACTTTATCAGTATTAAACTTACAATTACATGTAGGACTATTGTTATTACAATTACATTCTACAGCTTTCTCACATCTTGCTATTCTAACATCTTCACTAGATGGAGCATTAGTAGAGGCGAAGGATTTAATAATTGATTCCATTTGCTTAGTCTTTTCTTCACCTATTCTATTAAGTGATTTATAAGTACCTGGATTAATTATATCTGATCCGCCTTTGGATTTATATTCATATAGTATAGTTAATTTTTCGTCCATTTTTTTAAGTTCATCCAACGCTTGAGGACATGCGTTTTTGTTTTTCTTATCGCATAGGTATTTTCCACTAATATAGTTATACATCTTCTCTACTTCTTTAGATGCATAGTCTTCAAGTCTTCCTATGTAATCACGATCTTTTTCATATTTATCCATTATATCGATAATCTTATCTAGATCTCGTTTATCACCGGTTACATAGAATTTATTCAAAGACGTTCTTACATCTTCAGTAAAGTCATATGTCTTATTATCAATTACTTTTTTACCTATTATAATTGTTAGGATGATAGCAATGATAATAAAGATTTTAATATACTTGCCTATGCCTTTCATTATATTCACTCCTTGTATATTTTGTTACGTGGATGATATTCATAATCATTTTTTATTTTTTCATTTACTAAATGCGCATATATTTGTGTTGTAGAAATATCTTCATGTCCAAGTAATTCTTGAATAACTCTTAAATCTGCTCCATGTTTTAGTAAATGAGTTGCAAATGAATGCCTTAGTACGTGGGGTGAAACATTTTTTTCTATTCCTGCCCTATTACATTCTTTTTTTATTATTTTAAAAAATCCTTGTCTACTTATCTGAGTTTTGGAATTGGAAATGAATAAGTAATCAGATACTTTTTCTCTTAGAATTTCGTTTCGATAAAATCTAACATACTTTTCTAAGAAAGATAATGCATAATCTGATACAGGTATTATTCTTTCCTTCCTACCCTTTCCAAAGACACGAACTAGAGAATTATTAATATCAACATCTGTTATTTTTAAATTACATAATTCTGATATTCTAAGCCCTGTAGCGTAGAGGATTTCTAACATTGCTTTATTTCGATAATCATATGGTGTTACACAATTTATATCAAGTAATTTATCTACTTCCTCTTCTGTTAGAAAAGTTGGCAATGTTTTTGGTAATTTTGGACTTTTTATATTCACACAGGGATTCTTACTAATAATGTTATCATTTACTAGAAAGGTATAAAAAGAATTAATTACCGTGATATAGTGACTGATGGTCCTGGTATTTTTTTCTTGAATGGTACTTAGATAATTTTGGATATCTTTATAAGTAACATTCTGTAAATTACCATGGAAATAAGTATCAAAATCTTTTAAATCATTCTGATAACTTTTAAGAGTATTATTACTTAGTTTTCTTTCAAATTGTAAGTAATCGATATATTTAGTAACTAAGTTACTTGGTATGTACTCTTCCATATCATCACCATACTATTTATATTATAAAATAATTAAGATAAAAAGTAAATAAAGAAACCATGCTTTATTTGTTTAATAAAAATTAATTTTATATATAGGATTTGTTTGATATAATAATTAAAGAAATGCGTTATGCATGATGAGAGGAATATTAAAAATGAAAATTGGATTAATTGGATGTGGAGCTTATGGTATTGCTATGACCATGATGCTTTATAAAAAGAATAAAGATATAATTGTTTGGACTGAATCAGAGGAAAAATATAATAAATATTTAAAAGATGGATGTATAAAAGATATTATTCCTGATATTACTTGTCCAAAGGAAATTAAGTTAACTACAAGTTATGAGGAACTATGTAAAGATAGAGATATTATTTTTATTATGAGTACTGCTCATTTCGTTGGTAGTATTTGCGATGGTATTAAACCTTATTTAAAAAAGAATCAAGTTGTTTGTATTGCTTCTAAAGGTATTGAAAACAACAGTTGTGAATTCTTAAGTAATATTGCTAAGGAAAAATTAAAAACTAAGAAAATTGTAATTGTTTCTGGTGGATCATTTGCTATTGATATGGTAAATAATAATCCAGTTGCTTTAACCGTTGCTTCTAAGAGTATTATGGCTAGAAAAGCAGTTAAGAAAGCATTACAAAATGACACTGTTAAGCTAAGAGAATCATCTGATGTTATTGGTGTTCAAATATGTGGTAGTATTAAAAACGTTATCGCATTAGCAGCTGGTATGTTAGATGGTATGGGTTATCCTGAAAGTACACAATGTTTCTTAATTACTGAATCTATTCATGATATTAAATGGTTAATTGGAGCATTAGGTGGAAGACCTAAGACAATACTTTCATATGCTGGAGTTGGTGATTTACTACTTACATGTACTAGTACAAAAAGTAGGAACTTCTCTTTTGGTAAGGTAGTTGGTTCTGGTGCTTCTAAAGAAGAAAAGGAAGAATATTTAAAGACTACTACTGTTGAAGGTTATTATACTTTAAAAAGTATTTATAAATTAGTAAGAAAGAAAAAAATTGATATGCCAGTTGTAGATTTAATTTATAAGATTATTATGAATGATAAGGATCCACATTTACTAGCAGAATTCTTAATAAATAAAAAATAATGCATTAAGCATTATTTTTTTCGTCTTCATTTTGTTGTTCTTCTTCAGTTATATCTAAATAACCATTAATTGTTTCTTTGATATGTTGAGCTTCTTCTTCGTCTTTAGCGTTTGCTAATAATAGTTCCAAATATGTTGTATTTTCACAAAATGTAACATCTGGATTATTAATAGGACTATCTTCAATTATTTTTTCGACTTTTTCTAGATCATCATTTTGTTCCATATTTTTCACTTCCCTCTTGTATTATACCATTAAATACGTAACTTGCAATGTAAAATCCGGCAACATTTGGTACTAAACTTGATGAACCAGGTTTTCTTGATTGTATTTTAATTGGTATTTCTTTAGAAGAAACAACTGGAATTTTATCTTTTATATTATTTTCTCTTAATAATTTACGCATTACTTTAGCTAATGGGTCGTAATTTGTTTTCCAAATATTAGTTATTTCTAATTTAGTTGGATCTAATCGATTACCTGTACCCATAGAAGATATTATTTTTACATTGTTTTCTAAGGCTTTTTTTATTAAAAGAAGCTTTGTAGTGATTGTATCACAGCAATCTATTATAAAATCATATTCTTTATAGTTAATTTCATCAATATTAGCCTCATTTAGGAACATTTCTAATCCTTTTATATTAATAGATGAATTTATGCTTTTAGCTCTTAAAATGGCTTCTTTTACTTTACTATTACCAATATTATTTAAATTTGATAAGATTTGGCGATTTAAATTAGATTCTTGAAAGGTATCATTGTCTATTACAGTGATATTTTTTAATCCAAGACGAACTAGAGCTTCTAAGCAAGCTCCACCTACTCCACCTACTCCAACTAGTAAAATGTTAGAGTTTGCAAAAGTATTAATTTTATTTTTATCAAGAATTAATTCTAATCTTTCTAACATAAAAATACCTTCTCACAAAAAAACTCAAGGGATTGTCTACTAGTGATAAAAAACCTGCTACTCACAGGTGGGCATCACATAACTTGTTTCAGGATCCCTACTTAATGACTTAAGTCTCCCAAATAAATGGGCAAGGTCTTCAACACCACAAGTTAATTAGATTCCCTTATAATCACTTACTGGGTTTTTATGAAAAGTAAACACTTTACCTTGAGTAATTATATTATACCACTAAAAAAGGAATAGTGCTAGAGACTATTCACTTTGTTTACATTATGCAGCAGGTTGTACTGGTGCTCCGGCAGGAGCTACTGGTTGAACTGGAGCAGCTGTTTGAGCTGGTGCTGCCTGAGGTGCAGGTTGTTGAGGCATTATTTCAACTTGTGGTTTTTTAGGGAATAAGTTAGGTAATCCTATAGATGGTTTATTACCACCTGCTGGAGGATTAGTACCATTTCCACCACCATTTTGATTAGCAAAATTGCCTTGAACTTTCCAACAATTATTAACATCACATGAGTTAGAGTTAGGTGCTGGATCAGGCATTTGCATCTTAATTACCATTGGTAGTTTAAATGCTCCACCAAAACCTACGCAGTTTCCTGGTTGTAATATTTTTTGTTTTTCGATAACATCTGCTGAGATGTTAGGTAACATTGTTCTAATATATTCAATATCTTTAGGGTGTGTCATTTTAAATATTAAGAAGTTAGAACATTGTGCTATAACTGTTTCAGATATTTCAACTGGTCTTTGAGAAATAATATTTAATAATACACCATATTTACGACCCTCTTTAGCGATACGGTCGAAGATATTATAACCGATTAAGTATACGTCAGCGTCTTTCATAACATATCTATGGGCCTCTTCAAGGAATAGATGGAATGGAATAGATGCTCTTTGTTTTCTACTCTTAGCAAAATCGAAGAATATTCTAGCCATTATTTTAACAATAATCTTAGCTTGAGTATCATCGATATCCTCTAAGTTAATATTGATAACTTGAGCTTTTTTATTACCAATTGCTACTAATGAAGCAATATATGATTCCATTGAAATATAGCTATCACATTTATAGATTGGAGCAATTTTACTATTAATAATAGAATTTAATCTAACCTTTAATAGCATTGAGTCATCATATAATTGTTCATTATCTTGGAATCCTTCAGAAATTAATGTAAATTCCATAGCGTTAGCAAAATCTCTCATTGTATAGAAAGCATTTTGTGGTTCTTCAACCATTTCCATATCTTCATCAATATGTTTTAAGATATAGTCAGTAATTAATACTGATTCACCAAAGTTACCATTACTATCAATTTCAAAACATTCAGATAATGTTCTTGTATAACCTAAACCTTGAATAACACTACCAAAGTCAAAGTCTTTTGTATGACAAACTTCAAGGATTTTAAAAATATCATTCTTTTTGTTAGCTGTAATTTGATTACTATATAAAACCGCAATTAAAGCTTTAGCTATTAAGTGGTTTTTATATTTTTCAGCCACATCATCATCTTTACTAAATATTCTTGTTAATTTTAGTGATCTTTCAAGAATTGGAATTTGACTATGTTTATCAGCTTGTAGCATGATTGTTAAGTCGTCTAGATTTAGTAAATGGAATGGAATCTTTAATTCATAATCGTTAGGATCTTGAATATTTGTTGTTATAAATTTATAACTATAATTTGGATTCAATTCATTCAATTTACAGAATGCTGTTTTGTACTCACCATAGGCATCGAAAATAAAAATGTTAGCATTATATGATACTAATTTTGGATTTGAGAAGATGTTTTGAACTATTCTAGCTACACCACAAGATTTACCTGAACCAGTATTTCCAAATACAGCCATATGATTAGCAAATAAGTTATTGATGTCTGCACATACTTCATATCCTTTATAAATTGAACTAGTACCTACTTTAAATGTAGTTTCATCATATACTCCTACTATTGCCATTAATTCTTCGTTATTAATCATTCTTACTTTACTACCCATTACTGGCTTACGGATAACACCTGATACATACTTGCCATCATGGAATTCACCTAAGAATCTAATTTTAACAACTTCAGCATTAACCTCTTCTACTTCTCCTAAGATTGCTTGATCTTGTGCTTCGAATACTACGTGAGTATTCATTAAATCTCCCATTTCTTCTGCAGAAGCAATATTTTCAACATGAGCTACGTTTTCGGCAATAAACTTTATTTTTCCAAACATACTCGACACCTCTTCTATTCTACTATTTAATAATAACATAATTATAGATTTTTTTAAATAAAAATATAAAAAAAGACAAGATTATCTCTTGTCTAATTCTTTATGTAATATTTCTTTAGTCATCACTGGGTTAGCTTTTCCTCTAGTATTTTTCATTACTTGACCTACAAAGTAATCAAATAAGTTATCTCTTCCACCCTTATATGCTTCAATTTGAGTAGGACTTTCATCAAGGATTTTAACGATTAATTCAGTTAATTCTCCTTCATCACTTATTTGAGCATTGTCTTTAGAAATAAAGTTTTTAGGTTCTTTCTTTTCTTCTAATGCTTTAGCAAATACTTCTTTAGCTTGTTTTGAAGAAAGCATTCCACTATTAATACCTTCAATTATTTGTTTTAACATTTCTGGAGTTAAATAGAATTCATCAATAGTGATTCCTTCTTTATTTAATTCTCCAACTATATTAACTGTAACCCAGTTAGAAGCTACTTTTGGATCGATACCAATTTCAACACATTTTTCAAAGTAATCAGATATAGCTTTTTCTTTAACAAGTACACCAGCATCATAAGCACTTAAGTTATATTTTTCAATATATTTTTTCTTACGATCCATAGCTAATTCTGGAATAGATGCTTTTATTTCATCTAACCATTTTTTATCTATTTTAATTTTAGGTATATTTGGTTCTACGAAATATTTGTAATCGATAGCATCAACTTTACTACGCATATGAATTGTAGTTTGAGAATCTTCATCCCATCTTCTTGTTTCTTGTTCGATTACTTTATCATATGTTCCATTTTCTTTAGCTTCAGTTTGACGTTCTATTTCATAGTTAATAGCATCTCTAACGCCACCAAATGAGTTAACGTTTTTAACTTCAACTTTAGTTCCCCAGTTCTTAGGATCTTTTTCATCTAAGTCAGCATCCATAATTGATACGTTAACATCACATCTTATTTGACCTTTTTTAGAGTCAGCTTCTGAGATACCTGCATATTGATATACAGCACGCATATGTTCTAGGAAAGCAACTGCTTCCTCAGCACTATGAATGTCTGGTTCAGTTACTAATTCAAGTAATGGAACACCAGCACGGTTATAATCAATATTTGATGTAGCATAGAAGTGATCTAATGACGCAGCATCTTCTTCTAAGTGGATATTATCAATACCTACTCTGAAGATTGAACCATCATTTCTTTCAACGTCTACATAGCCACCCATACCTACACAATCCTCTGGAGGATTTTGAGTAATTTGGAAGTTTTTAGGCATATCTGGATAATAATAATTTTTTCTTTCAAAATATACGTATTCTGGTTGACGGCAATTTAGGATCATACTAGCCATTAAAGAAAGTCTAACACATTCTTTATTTAGGACTGGTAAAGTTCCAGGGAAGGCCATGTCTAAAGGTCTTACATTACTATTTGGTATTTCTGAATATTCATTTCTAGCTGCACTAAATACTTTAGAGTTTGTTTCACTCATTTCACAGTGCATTTCTAAACCTATTTTGGCAAGATACTTAGTCATGGTGCACCTCCTTAGCTATTTGGCCTTTATAATCCATAGCACTTTCTAAGGCATAGGCTATATTAAGTACATTTTCATCGTCATAACAATTTCCAGTTATATTAACACCAACAGGTAATTCAGATACAAATCCATTTGGAATTGTAATTGATGGGAATCCACCAAAGTTACCTATTTGTAAATGTTCTTCTAAAGCTGATGTATTTTCATCTAGGATATCTACTGAACCATCTAAATGTTTAGCTGGTCCTGTTCCTACTGGAAGAATAACAGCATCGTATTTTTTAAATAATTCTTTCCATTGATCAACCAATAATCTTCTTACTCTTTGAGCATTTCTAAAATATCTTTCTTGGTTCTCTTTTTGAAGAACATAAGAACCAATTACAAAACGACGTTTAATTAATGGACTAAATCCTTTAGTACGATGATCTTTCATCATATCAATGTAATTATCCCCTTCTCCACGTGGTCCAAAGATAATTCCTGTTAAATTAGACATATTAGATGTTGCTTCAGCACATGATATTACAACATATACTGATGGTGAAGCATTAAGTAGTTTTTCATCTACTGATACTTCGTCAACTTCCATTCCTAATTCACGACATTTTTCTACTGTTTTGTAGAAATTATCTAGATGTTCTAGTAATTCTTTTCCTTTATATTTCTTTTTATCTACTAATTCTTTAATATAGCAAAGTTTTTTACCTTTTACTTTACCATCTAAGGCATCCTTTAAATGAATCTTGCTTGAATCCCATGATGTCATATCATTTTGATCTTGACCTTTCATGGCATCAACAACGATTGCAGTATCCGTTACAGAACGAGCAAGTACTCCTAATGTATCAAGGCTTGATGCAAATGGAAATAATCCATATCTGGAAATCATTCCATATGTGGGTTTATAACCAACGATACCGCAATAAGCAGCAGGTTTACGGATTGAATCGCCTGTATCTGAACCAGTTGCATATGGATATACTCCAGCAGCTACTGCAGCTGCAGATCCTGATGAAGAACCAGCACACATTCTTGATAAATCCCATGGATTTTTTTGGACACCAGTATGCCCTGTTGTACCAGTACCACCCATACCGAATTCATCCATTGCAGTTTTATTTACTTTAATAGCTCCAGCTTCATTTAATTTATCAATTGCTGTAGCATTAAAGAATGGTACATAGTCTTTTAATGTATTAGATGATCCTGTACTAAGGATATCTTTTGTAGAATAGTTATCTTTAACACCATATGGAATTCCTGATAATAAATTATCAGTTACTTCACCACCTTTGGCATCATCTAAGATACTAACAAAAGCATTACATTTTTCTTGAATTTCATGTGATTTTTCTAAAGATTCTTTAACTAATTCTTCAGAAGTTACTTTTCCTTCTTTTAATAGTTCATGTAATTCTTCGATACTTTTATCCATATAAGCCATTATTCTTCACCTCCTACAACACGAGGTACAACAATTTCTCTATCTTCAGTATCATCACTATTTCTTAAGATATCTTCTATTGGAACAGATTCTTCTATAATATCTTCTCTTAGTTCACAATAGAAATCATCTAAACAATGAGTCATTGGTTTAATTTTTTCGATTCCAGGAATCTCATTTATTAAGTCAATGTTTTTATCGATGATATCAAATTCATCAAGTACCATTTTATTTTCTTCAGGTGTTAAGCCAATAAGTAATTTATCAGCATAATCATCTACCATTTCTTTTGTAAATTTCCCCATTATTTCACCTCTATTTTAATTCCTAATTCTTTTAATTGGGCGTGCGTTAATTCTGAAGGACTACCCATCATTTGGTCTTGACCAGATGCACTTGGTGGGAAGGCTTGTACTTCTCTTAAGTTTGGTTCGTCTTTAATTAACATTAGAATTCTATCAATACCAGGAGCCATACCACCATGTGGAGGGCATCCATATTGGAAGGCAGTAAAGATTGATTTAAATCTTTCTTTGACTTCTTCTTTAGTATATCCTACTACTTCAAATCCTTTAGCTAGACTATCTAAATCGTGGTTACGAATAGCACCACTTGCCATTTCGTTTCCGTTACAAACAAAGTCATATTGATATGCTAAGATATCTTCTATTTCTTTGTCTTCATAATCTTTTATACCACCATGTGGTAAGCTAAATGGGTTATGACAGAAATCCCATTTTCTTTTTTCAAAATCCCATTCAAACATAGGAAAATCTTTAACTATACATAATTCTAATCTATCTTGGTCTATTAAATCAAGCTTTCTTCCTAATTCTTGTCTAATTTGACCAGCATATTTTTGTGCAATTATTTTTATTTTGTTTGCTATAAAGAACATTACACTATTTGGTTTCATATCAAAGTCTTCAATTAAATCTTTTCTTTCTTTATCAGATAAGAATTTATCAATTGGTCCTTTTAATGAACCATCTGCCATTAAAGTTAGATAGCCAATTCCTGGCATACCAATGCTAGTAGCATAATCAACTATTTCATTGAACCAAGAGTTTGGTTTATCGCCAATGTCATCTATTACTAATACTTTAATAGTGCTGTTTTTAAATGGTCCAAATGTTGTATCTTTTAATGTTTCAGAAGCATCTTTAATTATAAGTGGGTTTCTTAGATCTGGTTTATCAGTTCCATAAGAATCCATTGCTTCTTTATAGCTTATTCTTCTAAAAGGTTTTGGACTAACCTTTTTGTTACTGAATTTGGAAAAAACGTCAAAGAATATATCTTCACCAACTTCTAATACTTCTTCCTCAGTTACATAACTCATTTCTAAATCTAATTGATAGAATTCTAATGTTCTATCTGCTCTTGGATCTTCATCTCTGAAGCATGGAGCTATTTGGAAATATTTTTCAATTCCACCAACCATTAGTAATTCTTTATATATTTGAGGAGCTTGTGGTAAAGCATAGAACTTACCTTTGAAGTTACGTGATGGAACAACAAAATCTCTTGCCCCTTCAGGTGAAGATGCAGTAAGTATTGGAGTTTGTACTTCAGTAAATCCTAAATCATACATTTTGTTTCTTAAGAAATGTAAGACTTCACTTCTTAGAAGAATATTATCTTTTACTTTGTTATTACGCATGTCTAAGTAACGATATTTTAATCTAGTTTCTTCAGATGTTTCCTTACTACTTTGAACTACAAATGGTAATTCATGAAGAGATGGACTTAATACTTCCATTTTATCTACTAGTAATTCAACTTCCCCAGTTTTAAGTTTATCGTTGTATGTATCTTCACTTCTTTTTCTTAAAGTACCAGTTAATCTAACTACTGATTCTTTAGCTAAGTGAGCAAATAAGTTATCATCGTTTGATACTACTTGTAATACTTCTGTATTATCTCTTAAGTCTAGGAATAATACTCCTCCATGATCTCTGATATTTTGTACCCAGCCGGATACAGTAATTTTTTCTCCTATTAATTTTGCATCTAAATCTATACAATGATGAGTTCTATATATATTCTTTTTCATTTTAAACACCCTCTCTAATATCAGAAGATATTAAAAGTCGCAATTGCCAGGTGTTCTTGGGAATGGTATTACGTCTCTGATGTTTTCAACTCCTGTTAAGTAAATAACAAGTCGTTCAAATCCCATTCCAAATCCTGAATGGTAACAACCTCCAAATCTTCTTAAATTACAGAACCAGTCTACGGTATCTGTATCTACATTTAAATCTTTACAACGTTGCATTAATTTATCATAATTTTCTTCACGTTGAGAGCCACCCATTAACTCACCTGCTCCAGGTACTTCTAAGTCAACAGCAGCTACTGTTTTATTATCATCATTTAATTTCATATACCAAGCTTTAATATCTTTTGGCCAGTTAGTAATAAATACTGGTCCATTGAAATGCTCAGTAATATATTTTTCATGTTCTTTTGCAATATCATCATCATATGAAGGAGTAAACTCCCATTTTTCGCCTGAATCTTTTAAGATGTCAACAGCTTCTTTATGAGTAATTCTTGTAAATTTTGAGTTAACTAATTTAGTTAATTTTTCTTTTAATCCTTTTTCTACGAACTGGTCGCAGAAATTAATTTCTTCAGAGCAATTCTCTAAAACATAATTAACTACGTACTTTAACATGTCTTCTTCTATGTCCATTAAGCCATTTAAGTCACAGAAAGCTATTTCTGGTTCAATCATCCAGAATTCATTAGCATGTGTCTTTGTATTAGAATTTTCAGTTCTAAATGTTGGACCAAATGTATATATTTTTTTGAATGCCATAGCAAATGCTTCACCATGTAATTGACCTGAACCTGTTACAAAGGCTTTTTTACCAAATAAGTCTTTTGACCAATCTACTTTACCTTTTAAGTTATCAATATCAAGTGTTGTAATTTTAAACATTTGATCTGATCCTTCACAGTCAGCAGTTGTAATAAGTGGTGTATGTACATATACATAATTATTATTTTGGAAATAATTATGAATAGCTTGAGCAGCTACACTACGAATTTTAAATACTGCTTGGAATAAATTTGTTCTAGGTCTTAGGTATGCTACTTCTCTTAAGAATTCTCTAGTATGTCTTTTTGGTTGAATAGGATAATCTGCTGGACAATCACCTAATAAAGTTACTTTATTAGCTTTTAATTCAAAATCTTGATTACCTTGAGATTCTACTATTTCACCTTCTACTTCAATAGCACATCCTACTAACATTTTTTGAATGTCGTCAAAATTATTAATTTGATTATCATAAACTATTTGTAAATGATTGAAACTTGTTCCGTCAGAGAAATCAATAAAACCAAATTCTTTTTGTTTTCTATGATTTTTAATCCAACCTTGAACAGTTACTTTTTGACCTTTTTTAATATTTTTAAATAAATCTTTTAAATCCATAATTATCTACAGTTCATATCAAGATAATCATCTATTTCAGCTTCTTTAACCATTGCTGTTTCTTTTGTATGATTATCTTTAACCTGTATTTCGCCTCCTACTAAATCTTCATCATTTAATATTATTAAGAATTTTGCATTTAATCTATCTGCTTGTTTAAATTGACCTTTTAATGCTCTTCCCATATACTCTGTTTCAACTCTAAAGCCATTTAATCTTAAGTCTTGAGTTAAAGCCATAGCATATTCTTTTTCAGTATCAGCACAGTATAGAATGAAAGCATCTAATTCGTTATTGATTGGTAATTTAACTTCTTCTTTTTGTAAAGCCATTACTAATCTACCTAAACCACAAGCAAAGCCAATACCTGGTGTTTCTGGTCCACCTAAATTAGATACCATTGTGTCATATCTTCCACCACCAGCAATTACGTTATTAGCGCCAAAGTCTTTAACAGTTGCTTCGATTTCAAATACTGTATGAGAATAATAATCTAATCCTCTTACTATTCTAGGATCTACTTCGTAATCAATATCTAATACATCTAGGTAGTTTTGAACATCTTCAAATCTATTCTTAGAATCTTCATTTAGATAATCTAACATTACTGGTGCATTCTTTAGTATTTCAGAATCACAATCTACTTTACAATCAAGTATTCTTAATGGATTCTTTTCAAGTCTTTCTTGACAATCTTCACATAAATCTTTGATATGTGGTTTGAAATACTTAATTAATGCTTCACGATAGTTATTACGTGATTCAGTATCTCCTAAACTATTAATTTTTACTTTTACACCTTTTAATCCTAGTAATTTAAATATATTTACTGCTAAACTTATTACTTCTGCATCGATAGCTGGATCGTTACTACCAAGAACTTCTACACCAAATTGAGTTAATTCTCTATCACGGCCAGATTGTGGTCTTTCATAACGATACATTGTTCCGTTATAGTATAGTTTTACGGGTTGTATTGGATCTCCATACATTTTATTTTCGATAAAACTTCTTACTACTCCAGCAGTACCTTCTGGTCTTAAAGTCATAGGTCTATCGCCACGATCGATAAAGTCATAAGTTTCTTTACTTACGATATCTGTAGTATCACCAACGCCTCGGTGAAATAATTCTGTACTTTCAAATATTGGTGTTCTAATTAATCCATAGTTGTATCTTTCCATTACTTCATCAACAACTCTAGATACATATTGCCAATATTTTACTTCTTCACCATATAAGTCATGTGTTCCTTTTGGTTTTGTTATCATATTTTTCCCTCCTTATAATAAAAAAAGACCTAAGTTCGTAAGGACGCTACTCGCGCGGTGCCACCTTACTTTACCTAGGTACTCTCAATCTTTATTATATCGCATTAATTGCGTTCTTGCTTTTAGAAAGCTGTTCTTCATATATCATCCAATGAAGCATTTCCACCCTTTTTTTAGCTTCTCTCTGTTATCTTCATAATATACTACTCGTCTTTCAACAAGAAATCTAAATGTATTTTACTATTTATTTCTAGTTTAGTCAAATGTTTTGAACAAAAAAAGTAAGTTTATTACTTACTTAATCTTTCTTTTACTAAAGCACTTACTTTAGACATATCAGCACTAGCACCTAAACGAGCAGCTGCTTCTTTGATCACTCTACCCATATCTTTCATAGATTCAGGTTTTAGTTCTTCAAAGATTTCATCTAAAGCTTTATTTAATTCTTCTTCTGATAATTCAGCTGGTAAATATTTTGATAAGCATTCGATTTCTTTTTCTAAATCTTTTACTTGATCATCTTTACCATATTTGGCATACTCATCAATGCTGTCTTTTCTTTGTTTAACTTGTCTTTTTATAACAGCTATTGCTTCTTCATCAGATAATTCATGCTTTTTGCTTATCTTTTCCATTTGAAGAGCACTTTTAAGCATTCTTAACACAGATAAATTGAATTTATCTTGAGCTTTCATTGCAGCTGTCATATCTTTTATTACTGTATCAGTTAATGCCATAAATTACACTTCCTTTATTTATTAATCATTTCTTCTACGTTTACGAGAATTTCTAATCATTTCCTCTTTGGCCTTACGTCTTTTAACACCTGGCTTATCATAGCATTTCTTTTCTTTTAACTTTGAAGGGACTCCGCTCTTTGCTACTTTGATTTTGAATTTTTTTAGAGCAGCATCGATATTGCCGTTTTGTACTACAACTTTAGTCATTACTTTCCCTCCCTTCATAACTATTAATGATTATAACACTACAAATTTTGTTTGACAAGGAGAAAATAAGGAAGTTTTAGGCATATTTTGCAAAAAAGAAGAGATATTTCTCTTCTTAATTACATCTTCTTTTAGTTATGGCAAATCTTAGAGCTGATCCGCATGCTTTTCCTAAGTCATAAAGAGTTAATATACCTCTAGCTATAGCATTAAACATATTAGCATTTCCAGCTCCTCCATATACTTTTTTTAATTCTTCTTTACTCATAGTTCACCTATTTTGAACTTGAACACATTAATGGTCTTTGATAGCCATTTATTAAACCTATAATAAATGTTACTAATCCACCAACAAAGTAATAGATTCCACTGGAAGCTCTTCTGGCTCCACCTTTAATATCTTGTAATTCTTCTTTTTTTAGTTTCATATGTTCTTACCTTTCTAATATTATTTTTTTAAGTTTTGTTTTAATTCTTTGCTTATTATATTCAATTTTTACCTCTACAATTTTTTCTTCATATTTATCTATGTATAACAATACTTCTTGCTCTGGTATATTGTTTTGTAAATACCTTTCACCATATTGTAAATCTTTTACTTCTATATATTGATTTTCTATCTTTAATTTATAATCATTAAAGATATTTGTTTTTTGATAGTTGACTGATATGTCTAAGACACACTCTTCTTCACACGTAACTATTCCATAAGTTTTGTAAACATCATAACTATATTTGTTGATTATCTTTAATATTATAATTACTGAAATAATTAATGTTACTAAAACTATAATATAATTCTTATGACTCCTTAATTCTTTAAAATATAATAAATTAAGCATTCTTTTCCTTTATGTATTTTATGTTATTAAAGATTGTTTCGTTGGAATGAGAAATATATATGATTGTGCTGCTACTTAAGTACTCACATATTCCATCCATAATCTCTTTTGCTAACATTGGTTCTACTTCACTTAAAGCTTCATCTATTATCAATATTTTTGGCTTTTTGACGATACTTCTTGCTATAATGATTCTTTGCCTTTCTCCACCACTTAAATTAAAGCCTTCATCATAAAGAAGCGAATCTAATCGCAAGCCTTTATTATCAATAATATTGTTTACTTTTGTTATTTTAATAATCTTATTTAATTCATTAAGATTTATATTGCTATCAAGAATTATATTGTTTCTAATTGTATCAGTAAAAAGTTTTTCTCTTTGAGATACATAGACAATGTTTTTTCTTATTGTTTTTAATGGATAGTCTTTTATATTAATATCATTTATTCTTATACTTCCTTTGTAATCATTAAGACTTCTATTTAATATTTTACAAATAGTACTTTTACCGGAACCTGATTCACCTTTTATTTCTATTCGATCTTTTTCTTTGATATTCAAGGATATGTTTTCAATTATATTATCGCAATCATTATATGAATAGCTGAGATTCTTTATTTCGATATCACCGTTTTGAAATATTGATTCTTTGTTGTTTTCTTCTTCTATATTTATTAAGTCTTTTATTTTCTCAACAGAAAGCTTTATTCTGTTTATTTTTGGCAATTCGTTAATACTGCTTTCAATCGGATCGATAAAATAAGATAATAATGAATTAAAGGTTATTAGTGATAATAAATCTAATTTATTATTTAAAATAAATAGAATCCCTACACTAGTTATGGTAAATGTCCCTATTTCATTTATCATATTTTTAAATAAATAGATATAATTTAATGTCTTGTTATATTCAAAAATCGATTTTATATATTCTGTATATTCTTTAAAAAGACTGTTTTTTTGATAATTGATTATATTTAAATTTTTAATAGATTCTATAGATGATATATTTTCTACTAAATAGGAATTGAATACTGCTTCTGTATCTAAACAATTATTTATTCTTTCAACAATAAGATTATTTGTTATTACACTTATTAAGACATAAATAATAGCTATTAAGCAAAGGATAAGAAATAGCTTATTATTTAATTCTATTAAAAAGAATATGGAACTTATACATAATGTTATGTTTAATAATAAGGATATTAATATTTCAGAAAACAATTCTTTGATGTTTTTAAGTTCGTTTATTCTAGTTAATATTTCGCCACTGGAACGAGATGTAATAACATTGGAAGGGAGATTAAATATATGATCTATAAAATCAGGTATAATAGTACAATCAATATTTTTATTTAAGTAAATTGATAATTCATTTTTTATAAAATTTAGTAATACTTTGTAAAATGATATTATGCCAAAGATACTAATAATCAATATAATACTTGTTATGTATGTATCTTCAATATTACTTATTGCTATTTTTAGAAAGTAACTAGATATTATTGATATAGCTGTTAGGAAAATATTTATTAGAAGTATTTTGATAATACTCTTTTTATTATTTTTTATAAGTTTAAGAAAGATTTGATTAAATATTTTATTATTATCATTAAAAGGTATCTTTTTATATGGTTTAAATATAAGAATTATATTTGTCCATTTCTTGTTAAAATCTTTTAATGATTCTTTGATAAAACCTTTAGCTGGATCCATTATATATATTTTATCTTTATTTATTTTATATATTACAACAAAATGATTTAATCCTTTTTCTGTGACAATATGCGCTATGGCCGGTAAGATAATATGCTCTGTTTTAATATTCTTTAGTTTTAATCCAGTGGCATCAAAGCCTATTTTCTTGGCTGTCTTAATAATATTATATGCAGAGGTTCCTAATTTGTTGGTTTTGGTTTCTAATCTTAAAGTTTCTAAAGGAATATAACCACCATAGTGTTTTATAATTGACTCTAAACAGCAAATACCACAATCTCTTATATCATGTTGTTTGACTAATATACTCTTTCTCATAATTACTCCCTTCACTTTTAATTATTGTAAAAAGTGTTCGGTTTCCTTTTATTTTTTGATTATTTTTTGAAAAAGTATCTTTTTGATTGCAAAATAAAAAAACAAGATGTTTTTTTAATCAATCTTGTCTTTTTTATTATTTACTACTACTTGGTGTTGAAGTTGGTATTGAACAACTATTTGGTTTATTTAAACATGTTTCACATTTAGTAAAGTTTGATGTTGAATTAGAATTAACTACATTAACAAATACGAAATGAATCATCTCTGGTATTAAGAATATGATAATACCAGCAATTACTTTTTTAATCATTGTTTTTGCTGATTCTTTAAAGTCTTCGTCTTTTCCTGATATAACTACTTTAGCAAATGTTATCATACCTGTAATTATTATAATTACTGGTAATAATACTTTTATTACACTGATTATTAAACCTATTATCTTCATTGTTCTAAGAACACCTGGTTGTTGGCAAAAATGAAGATCACCTGAAGTTGCAGCATATGCTACATTTATACCAGCAAACATTATCGCTATTAAAAATAGTATTAATGAAGTTTTATGTTTTTTACTAATTCTCATATATATTCACCTAATACTATAATAATATAAAAATCTATGGAAAAACAATATTTTTAAACAAAAAATGTAAAGTATCTAACTTTTTGTCCTTTTTACCCAATTTTTAAGGGCTTATATAACCATTTAGACTTGCAAAACAAGGTCAAATGATATATAATTATTTTGTTCTACGGAAATATGACCTCGTAGCTCAGCTGGATAGAGCAATCGCCTTCTAAGCGATCGGTCGAGAGTTCGAATCTCCCCGGGGTCACCATCTGAACACTAAACTACTCTATTGAGTAGTTTTTTCATGCATAAAAAAAGCACATTGTGCTTTTTATAATAAATCAAATTTACCTTTAGATGATGTTTCTCTTGTTAGAATTAGTTTTTTATACTTTCCTTCGTTGGTACCTAATTCATATAACGCATCATTGAATGCTCTAAAGATTATATTGTTTAGGTGACGGATTCCGTTTTGGAATGAAGCGTTTTGGTCAATTATACCTTGAGCAAATAGCTCATCACCTTCAATAGTTACTCCATAGTCTCTTAGGATTCTTCGTTTCATTTCAACAAAGATACTCTTTTTGCCATGTAGAATAATTCTCTTTTTATCTGCTTCAGTTAAATCACGATATGGAATGGTTTGTTGAATTCTTGATAATAATTCTTGTTCAAAACGTGTGTTATCAATAATGATTTTTTCCATATCTTCAATTGTATCTATTTTTGTTGGTGTAAAGAAACCTATTGATCTATGTTCGGTTGTTGCATCAGTAAATGCTCCTAAGAAAAATTTCATTATTCTAGAAGTATCTAATGTCACAGTTTGTATTTTTGGAGTTTTTACTTCGAAAGTATATTTTTTACCTTCAGTAAATTTTAACATTTCAAAACGAGCTGCGGCTTTAATATCTAAACCTGTTGAAGCAATCTTATCAAACTCATCCATAATTAATGCTCCAAACTTAGCTAGTTCTGGATCGTTGTTAGCATATGATAAATATATTTTTAATTCATCGCCTAATCGAGTACCAACTATTCCTTCTGGAACTAATGTTGAACAATCTATTTCTTTATAAGGAATTCCTAAATAATTGCATATTGCTCTGGCTGTCTCAGTCTTACCTGTTCCGGTTGGTCCAGGAATAAGAATAGATTGAATTGTGTCTTCAGCTTGAGCTTTATAGTTATTGTATACAATTGTAGCAATTTGTCTTATTTCTTGTTCGTGGCCTAGGATTATTTCATTTAAATGGTCTTCTAAACCTTTTAAACTAAATGTTGGTCTGCCACTTTGGTCACGATTTGGAATTATTATTGTAGGTGTTTGAACTATTGAAGCTTCTTTTGGTTCTAAATCATCAACTACTTTAACACCAGTCGAATCAACTCTTATATCGGTTATTTCATTATTTTCAAATCTTACTGTTTTAATTCTATCTTGATATTTTGCTTTAGGTGATAGTAGTCGTTTTTGTAAGCCTTCTAATCTTTTTCTAACAGCATTTATATCTCTTTCAGCTAGTAGTTTTTCAAAAGAACTTGAATCTAATAAAACAAATGGTTCTGCTTCTGACATATCAAATATTTCTATTTGTTTGGATTTAAATATGGCTTCTCTTTTGATTTTTCTTTTAGTTAGTTCACCATTTTTTATTTGAACAACTACGATAAAATCATCTTGTTCTGCAAAATAGATATCTCTAACTAACTCTAAGTCATCATGTTCATCATAATAATCTGTTAAAACTTCCATATTAGTTATGCCATCAACGACATATTCTAATTCTTCAGTTTTTAATCCATTAATTGTTCGAAGAGGTTGTTCATTTTCATAGTAAAAATCATCACCAACGTTATAACCATTAATAAGTTTTTTGGGATCTAAAATATATAAGCCATCTCTAATTTTAAAGCACTTATAAACTATACCATAATCTTCCATAGGTGACACCTCATCTCAATGAGTATTTATTATAAGTTTAAACAAATAAAAAAGCAAACATATTTGTTTGCTATATTTTCATTAATTCGTCTTCTTTTTCTTTGTACATATCTTCTACTTTTTGATTGTACTCATTTATAAGTTTTTGAATTTCTTCTTGTAATCTTTTTTCTTCGTCTTCTGGAATTGATTCATCTTTTTCAATAGCTTCTCTAGCTTCTTGACGAACTTTACGAAGAGCAACTTTAGCATCTTCTGCTATTTGTTTAGATTGTTTAACATATTCTCTTCTTCTGTCTTCTGTTAGAGCTGGAATTGTTAAGATAACTGATTCACCATTGTCAGTAGGATTAATTCCTAAGTTAGCTTCTTGGATAGCTTTAACGATATCTTTTAAACAACTTCTATCAAATGGTTTAATCATTAATGTTTTAGCTTCTGGAACAGTAATATTGGCTAAACTTTGAATTGGAGTTGGTGTTCCATAATATTCAACGTTAATACCATTTACCATAGCTGGATTAGCACGTCCTGCTCTAATAGTTGATAATCTTTGTTCCATTACTTCTAAAGCATGCATCATTTCTAGTTCTATTTCATCATTCATATGTTTCTCTCCTCTTTGATACTTAAATTATAATCGATAATCATTAATTATTCAAATAATATTTCTTAATAGCATTGACTAATTCTTCTTTAAATTCTTGCTTTTTGAAATCATTCCAGTAGTCTTCTACTTTTAAAGTATTTTTCATAGCTACTGTATCAACATTGTAGTATTTAACTTCACCATCAACAATTATATAAATACTTGGTGCTAAAAGATTACTTTTACTACCATCAGTAGTTGTTAAACTTCCTTCTAGTAATTCTTTTATTCGATAGTAATTGGAATTCTTTTGCGCTTTATCATTATTAATATCATAATAATATATTTTATCGACACCTAAATCTTTTACGTCTTCGTTTACTTGTTTAACAAATTCTTTAGACCAACTTGATGTTTTACTACCTACTAAGATTATGCTTTTGCCTTTTTGAATTAAGTTAATAAATTGTCCTCCTGTGATAACAGGATAAAATTCATCTTCTAAATCCATGTCATAGTAATTAGTTATTATTCTTACAGGATCATCAGCATTACTTTTGTATTTTTCACTTAAGTAAATAAATGCTCCTATCATTGCTAAGAATAAAACTGCATATATAGCTTTTCTTACAGGACTTTTCTTATTAATATTCATAATCTCACTTCCTACTTAATATTATATCATGAAGTAAAGTGATATTATGCCAAGAAAAAAGACACTTGTAAAAAAGTGTCTAATATTATCCGTTGATTTGTGACATTACTTCTTCAGCAAAGTTTTCTTGACGTTTTTCAATACCTTCACCTACTACGAAGCTTGTACATCCAACTAATTCTCCTCCATTGTTAGTTACGTACTTAGTTACATCTATATCTCCATCTTTAATGAATGCTTGAAGAGATAGACAAACTTCTTTATAGAATTTATTTAATCTTCCTTCTACCATTTTTTCTGCGATGTCAGCAGGTTTTCCTTCGTTCATAGCTTGTTCTTTAAGAACTTCTCTTTCACGAGCTATTTCTTCTTCAGGAACATCTTCTTTAAATACATATCTTGGTTTCATAGCTGCTGCTTGCATTGCTACATCTTTAGCAACTTCTTCGTTTCCGCCTTTGATAACAGAAACTACAGCAATTTTTCCACCCATATGTAGGTATGTTCCGAATACTTCGTCTTTTTTCTTATTGATTACAGCTAAACGACGGAAATCTAACTTTTCACCAATTTTTGCTGTTTTAGCAACAATGTAATCAGCGATTGTTCCATCTTCAAATGGTAATTCTTTAGCTTCTTCTAAAGTTTCGGCTTTACTCTTTAATATTGTTTCACCAACATTTTTAAGTAATTCTTTGAATTCGTCATTCTTACTAACAAAATCTGTTTCTGCATTGATTTCAATCATAACAGCTTTGTTACCTTTTACAAAGATATCAGCTAAACCTTCAGCAGCAATTCTTGCTCCTTTTTTACCAGCTTTAGCAATACCTTTTTCACGTAACCAGTCTACTGCTGCTTCAAGATTACCATCACATTCAGTTAAGGCTTTTTTACAATCCATCATACCAGCACCAGTTTGTTCACGTAGTTCTTTTACTAAGCTTGCGCTTATCATAATGTAACCCTTCTTTCTTGTATTATTCACTTAAAGATGTAATTAATTCATCTTTTTTCATAGTTGAGTATCCTTTAATACCAGCTTCTTTAGCCATTGCTTTTAAAGCTGTTAAAGTCTTTTTACTTAAGTCTTCGTCTTCTGATTCAACGATTTCTTCTACTTCTTCTTCAGCAACTTCTTCTACTTCTTTAGCTTTTGGAGCTTTTTCAGCTTTTGGAGCTTTTTCTGTAGGTTCTGCTACTTCTTCAGAATCGTCCTTTTTACCTTCTTTTTTAGGTTTCTTTTCATCTTCAGTAATATAATCAATGATTTCGCCACCATTAGCTTCTGCTATAGCGTTTCCTAAAACTCCTAAAACAACTTTTACTGCTCTAACAGCATCATCATTACCAGGAATTACGAAATCAACATCGTCTGGATCACAGTTAGTATCTACAATACCAAAAATAGGAATATTTAATTTTCTAGCTTCTCTTATAGCGTTTAATTCTTTTTTAGGATCAACGATAATTAAAGCTTGTGGTAATTTATCCATTGCACGGATACCACATAATAATTTATTTAATTTGTCGTATTCTTTTCTTAATTCAATAACTTCTTTTTTAGGTAAAACATCAAATGTTCCGTTTTCTTCCATCTTTTCGATTTCTTCTAAACGTTTAACTCTACTTCTAATTGTACGGAAGTTAGTTAAAGTTCCACCTAACCATCTTTCAGTTACGTAGTAAGAATTTGTTCTTTCTGCGTTTTCTTTTGCAGCTTCTTGAGCTTGCTTTTTAGTTCCTACGAATAGGAATGTTCCACCATTTGCAGCTATCTTATTGATTTCTGCATATGCTTCTTCGATCTTTGCCATTGTCTTTTCAAGATCGATAATATAAATGTCATCTCTAGTTGTATAAATGTACTCTTTCATTTTTGGATTCCATCTTTTTGTTTGATGTCCAAAATGAACTCCAGCTTCTAATAAATAACTTAAAGAAACTACTGCCATATTATTTCACTCTCCTTTTGTTAATTCATCCAAATATCTATATATTACCAACCTATGGCCACAAGGCAATATAAACAATATTTGTGTCTATTTGGTCTTTTTTAAAGACCAGAGTTATTGTATCAAAAAAAAGCACTTATAACAAGTACTTTTCTGTATTTTTTATCTCATTTTTGGAGCAAGTTGTAATGATGCATCACACTCGTTGTTTTCGTTTAAAACAGCGTTGTCTGGAACATCACAAATTAGTGTAGAATTAGTTATTACACTATATGGTAATGTTGAAACAATTTGTGGTTCACCAACCATTTCCCAAGATGTTGCATTTGCAAATGAAATTTGACTATAATCTGAACCTTCTGGAACAATTACAGTTTTTCTTTCAGTTATATATTTATATGCTCTTTTACCATATAATTGGTAACCACTTGGTGCAGCATATACTGTTTGTCCTTCATTTGTAAATGTTATAGAATTTGTTTCTACAAAATATGTTACATCATAATTAATTATGGCAATATTATTACCATTTGGTGTATAAAATTGACCACCTATATTTATATAACCGATATTATTTTTATTTAATCTATCAACTAATTTTTGACCATCAGCAAATGTTATATCATAAGCTCTATCAGATGTAACATGAGTTGGTACTACACAGTAATCTTCAACAGTATATTGTGATAATAAATTATCTACTCTACGTGTTTCTTTGGAACTATAATAAGCTTTTGTTCCAAAAATTGAACCAGCTACTAAACCACCTAATACTAGGATTGTAAGAGCTACTTTTTTACCTTTTTTATTTTTGTTTCTTCTACGTCTTCTTGATGCAGGATATCCTTCTTCTGCAGGTCCTACTTCTGGATCATAGAATTCTTGTTCAATTGAACCAGAATTTAATCTTTCTTCTTCTGTCATTATAAGTTCCCCCTTCGACATAGGTATGATACTACAATAATATGCTTTTTTAGTCAAGTTTTGCCATAAAAAAAGAAATATTATTTATACATTAATATTTCAATTATATAGCCACCTTTTTTGGTATTTTTAAGTATTCCTTTGTATTTATATTTTCCATATCTACGAACACTAAAAACATCTCCTTCATGTAATACTCTGGTTGGTTTGATAGTTTCTTCATAATTTAGGATTACTTCTTTATTTTTAAAGTGTTCATCTACTTGAGAACGACTTTCGTTGGTAATAGAACTTATTACATTATCTATTCTAAGAGATGAAACAATATATTCTTTGGAAATATATTCTTGAACAAAGTTATCTTTTTCTTCTAAAGGTGCTTCTTCTAAAACAACTGGATTATTTTTTATTTCAGTTAAATTATATTTTAGATATTCTTCAATAATAGGTATTATAAATATATAGAATGTATCTTTATATTTAACAATGTCACCAAAGGTATCTTCTTTTAAACCTAAGGAAAAGATAGTTCCTAAGACTTCTTGATGTCTAATTTCTCCTTTGGTATTAATTTTATATAATTTAATATCAGGTATTTCTTTTTTATATAGTATTACTTTAGAACATTCACTATATGGTTCATATATTTTATATTCATTTTTATTAAGATGTTTTTTAGTTTCTATTTCTTCTTTTTTAGTTAAAAAATTGGTATATCCTCGATTATTTAACATACCAATTATTTTTTCTGTATTGTATATATTAGTTTTCATTATTACGACGTACTAGTTTTAGTAAAAAACTATTAATTGTTTTACTTATTATTGTTATAGGATAGTAAAAGAAACTATAAACAAATAAAATATAATATGTAATTGTATATTTATGGAATGCTACATAGAATACTATTGGAATTAACATTAAGATTACTAATATTAACATAGTACTTATATCCCCTGCTCCTATTTTGATTTTCTTTTTAGATTCATCATAGAAGGTATTAATATATAAATATAAATTAATACTTGAGAATAGTAATACTTTAGCTAACCAAAGTTGATCGGCTTCTTTATAGAATTTAGCTACAAAGACAAATAAGGCAGTTAGTATTAATGTATCAAAAGGAAATATTCTTAGGAAATTCTTTTTTATATATTCTAAATTTATCTTTTTATTTTTTATTTCATTTAATGCTTTTTTACAAATACTTAAGAAATATAATATCCATGGGATAAAGGTTAAGTATATTAAATAAACTTTCATAAAAAACACCTCACAATCATTATACACCACTTTTTGTTTTGTAAAAAGTGTCAATTTTGCCCTTTTTTCAAGATATTACCTTATTTTTTTGATATAATTTTTTTAAGGTGATTTTATGAAATTGGCATTTTTTATATTTATAAGTAAATTAGTTACTTTTGTTTGTAAAGTATTTAAGAAAAATGGAACCGTGTTACCTGGTAATGTTGTATACGATTGGTTTAAGCAAAAAAAGATATTAGAAAAGGTGAAATATCCAGAATATGTTATAGCTGTTACTGGTTCTTCTGGTAAAGGTTCGACAACCGATTTAGTTAATCATATTTTAACTGATGCTGGTTATGATGTTTGTTATAACGAAAATGGTAGTAATGGCGTTTTAGCTGCTACTACTCTAATATTGAATAATTGTAATTTTAAAGGTGAATTTAAACATCAAGTATTATTAATTGAATGTGATGAAAGACATTTGAAATTAATATTTGGTAAAAATAAGATGACTCACTTAATTATTACAAATATTACAAGAGATCAACCTTGCAGACACGGTAATCATAATATTGTATTTAAAGATGTTTTATCAGCTATTGGAGATAATACTAAAATAATTATTAATGCTGATGATCCATTAGTTAATACTGTTAAATATAATTTAAAAAATGAAGTTATTACTTATGGTGTTGGTAAAACTAGCGATAGTTATTTAGTAAATGATATTAATAATGTTGATTCAGCTTACTGTCCTAAGTGTCATAGAAAGTTAAAATATAATTTTTATCATTATGGTCATGTAGGTAACTATGAATGTCCTAATTGTGATTTTAAAAGAGGAAAAGTTGATTATGAAGCAACTGATGTTGATTTAGAAAAGCAATCAGTTAAAGTTAATGGTAAGAAATATCATTTAACTAAAGATGCTTTATATGCAGTATATTTTACAGCTGCTGCTATTAGTTTATGTAAGACTATTGGTATAAGTGATGAACAATTAGATCAAGCATTAAATAAACATATTAAAGAAACAACAAGAGGTAAAGTTATTACTTTAGATGGTCGTGTTGTGACTATGTTAGAATCTAAAAGTGAAAACAATTTAAGTTTCTATCAATCACTTAGATATATAGCAAATCAAAAGAAACCATTAACAATATGTTTAGGATTTGATTATGTATCTAAAAGGCATCCTCATAATGATGTATCTTGGTTATGGGATATTGATTTTGAATTATTAAAGAAAAGTAAAATAGATAAAATATTCTGTATTGGTAAATTTAGATATGATGTAGCAACAAGATTAGAGTTCTCTGGTTTAGACCATGATAAGATTGTTCTAATAGATGATATTGATAATAATTTAGTTCCAGAGTTAAAGAATAGTTCTGGTGATATATATACAATGGCTTGTATCGATCTAACTAAAAGATTATTAAAGTTATTTGAAGGTGAAACACATGAAAACAGTTAAGATATTACATATGTATTACGATATTATGAACCTTTATGGAGAAAATGCTAATATTAGAGTCTTAGAAAGAAAATTAGAGGAACAAGGTCTAAAAGTATCTATTGATTATTTAAGTATTGAAGATAAGGTTAAAATAAGTGATTATGACTTTATTTATATCGGATCTGGTACAGAAATGTATCAAAGATTAGTTTTAGGAAATATTATGAAATATAAAGATGATTTTGTTAAAGCTATCGAAGATAATAAATATATTTTAGTTACTGGTAATGCTTTAGAATTATTTGGTAAATCTATTCAGTATAATGATATGGACAAATTAGATGCTTTAGGTATATTTGATTTTTATGCTAAAGAAGCTACTCCAAGAATTATAAAAGATCAATTATATGAATGCGATATTATTCCAGATAAAATATTAGGTTTTCAAAACCATTCTAATGAAATATTTGATATGGATTCTAACCTATTTAGAGTTATAAGTGGTAATGGTTTTAATAGAGAAAGTGATAAAGAAGGAATTAGAAAGAATAATTTCTTTGGTACTTATTTAGTTGGTCCATTATTAGTTAGAAATCCTAAGTTAACTGATTATATCGTTAAAGATATTTGTGAAAAGTTAGATGTTAAATATAAAGAACCTAATACTAATGAAGTAATGTATAGAGCTCATGATGAATTTATAAAGAATATTTACGAAAAATAAAAACCACATTAAGTGGTTTTTTTATTCTTCTATTTTATTTCTTTTAGAAAATACACATCCGCAATAATCTTGACGATATAAGTTATATTCTTTGGATAACTCAATACTGTGTTTGTAGCCATTTTTCTTTTTGAAATCAGAATATAAATATTTTACATTATATTCTTTTTCTAACTCCTCACCTATTTCATTTAGTTTAGATGAGTTTTTATATGGACTAACTGTTAAAGTTGTACCAAAATAGTCATAGCCTTTTTCTTTAGCTATCTCTGCTGTTTTTTCTAAACGTAGGCGATAACATTTAAAGCATCTAGCTCCTCCTTCGGGAGCATCTTCTAATCCTTTAGATATTGCTTTAAATTTATCATTATCATAATCACAATCGATAATATCTAATTTATTTATATTAGGATATTCTTTTAGAAAACGAATCTCTTCTTCTTTTCTTTTTAGATATTCTTCATAAGGTTCTATATTAGGATTGTAATAAAGAATTGTAATATTAAAATATGGAGTTAAAGTTGAGATAACATGTGATGAACAAGGAGCACAACAACTATGTAACAATATACTTGGTATGTTGTTTTTTTCTTGTTCGATAGCAATTATTTCTTCCATTTTATTATTATAATTCATTTAAATTACCCCTCTGTTTGTTCCTCGTCTTTTTTCTCTTTTTCTTTTTTCTTTTCTTCTTTTTGTTTTTTCTCTTCTTCTTCAGCTTCATAACTGCGGAAGTTGATTGTATCTTTAGTAATAGTATCTAAATAAAGAGTTCCTTTATTCTTATCTAATTCTAAAGATGTATAAATAGTAGAATACATATCTAAATTTCTTATATTTACGGTATCAATAATAACAGTATTACCATCATTCATTTTTAACATGAATCTAGTTTCATCTATAACATTACCTTCTGCTGTTTTATAAGGATTGTATTCAATCTCGTTTATTAAAGCAATTATATTATAATCAATCTTATTAAAACCAGCTATTAAATCTTCAAAGATTGTATCTGGAGTGAAGTTAATTAAAATCGGATATCCGATGTATGAATCATTTGGTTCTAATTCTTCACCACTTGAAGAAATGTATTTATTATTGTATTTGTAATAGAAAAGTATTTTTGCTTCTTCTACTTCAATTGTTATTTTACCGAATATATTTCTTTTTATTTTAACTTTATCAATTAAAGGTATATCAGAAATATTATTCTTCATTTTTTTCTTATTTAATCTAAAGATTGGTGGATAGTCTTTGATACCTGCTGCTTCGATTATTTCAATATCTTTGACGGTATCATTACCTACTATATAAATGTTTTTGATTTTTAAATTGTAGAAATATACAGATATAAGGGCAATTAAAACTAATACTATTAAGAACTTTAATAGTACTTTAACTTTTAGTCTTCTTCTTTTCTTTTTAACTTTACCCTTTTTATTCATATATTAATCCCAATCTATAAATTCTTGTTCTATTTCTAAATCTACTTTTGTTTTTTCTAAAACTGTGTCATGTACTAAATTAACTAATTTATATACATCTTCACTTGTTGCATTCTTTTTATTAATAATAAAGTTAGCATGTTTGGTAGATACTTCGGCTCCACCAATTGTTTTTCCTTTTAAATTACATGATTCAATTAATCTTCCAGCGAAATCGCCCTCTGGATTTCTAAATACTGATCCAGCAGATGGGAATTCTAGTGGTTGTGATTCGGCACGTCTAATACGACGATCTTCAATTATTTCCATTGAACTCTTTTTATCGCCTTCAGATAATAAGAACTTAGCAGCAACAATAACATATTTTTTGCTTTCTTTAAACATAGATGTACGATATCCATATGTTAAGTCTTCGTGTTCTAATACTTCTATATCATTATTTTCATTGATAACAGTTACAGATTGAACATAATCTAAAAAACAACTGTTATAGGCACCAGCGTTACCATAAATAGCTCCACCGACTGTTCCAGGAATACCTGCAACAAATTCCATACCAGATAATGAGTTTTTAACTGTTTCATGAGCTAATTGTGGAAGCATTACACCAGCTTCGGCATAAACTATATCTAAATCACGATATATTTCTAAACCGTTTAATTTATCTAATCTTATTACGGCTCCATCATATTCACGACTATTTAGGATAATGTTTGAACCATTACCTAAGATAAAAAATTTAGTATTATTTTCTTTTAAGATATCTAAGACAGATACTAAATCATTAATTGAATTTGGTGATACTAAATATTTAGCTGTTCCACCAATTCTATATGTATTAAGATTTTTTAAAGTTGCATGTTCATCAACATGACCATATTTTCTTAATTCTTCGATCATTTCATCAAGTCCTTTAATTTATTGTATATTACTTCGCTGCTATTATTCATACTCATCTTTTTAAGATTTTCTTTCATTTGGTGATATTTTTCTGGATCACCTAGCACGTCTTCAATTTTACTTGCTAAAAGCTCTTTAGTCAAATCTTTTTCTTCGATGACATCGCCACCACCATTTTTCTTGATTTCCATTGCGTTATAATATTGATGATTATTAGCTACAAATGGAGATGGTATGAAAATAGCTGGTAAATTTAATGATAATATTTCTGCCATAGTTGATGCCCCTGCTCTAGTTACAATTAAGTCAGCATTTTTAAGTAAGGCTGCTAAATTATCTAGATATGGTACAACTTTAACATTTTCATTAAATGTTTCATCTTTAATAAAGTCTTCATATAAAGCTTTACCAGTTATGTATAATACTTCATATTTATCAGGAACTGAATGTAAGAATTCTTTCATTTTACTATTTACAGTAGCAGAACCTAGACTACCAGCAACAACAATAATTAACTTTTTATCCTTGTGGAAACCTAGAGTTGTTTTATCCATTGGTTCTAATGATAAGGCATTTTCACCACATGGATTACCAGAATAGAATACTTTACTTTGATCTTTAAACTTAGTAGCTGATTCTTTAAAGGAAACACCAATTAAGTCAACTTTGTTTTGTAAAACTAAGTTAGATTTACCTGGTATACTGTTTTGTTCATGAATAAAGGTCTTGATACCTAATTTATGAGCAGCAGTAATAACTGGATATGTTACATATCCGCCTATTCCTAAAACTAAATCTGGTTTAAATTCTTTCATTATTTTGATACATCTTTTAGTTGCTTTAGGTATTAAAAATAGATTCTTAAAGTCTAAAAGGATATCACTTTTGGAAAAGCCATATATTTCGATAGGTTCATATTTAATACCTCTTTCGGGTATTAAATCTTTTTCCATACGATTATGAGTTCCTATATATAAAACATCTAAATTATCTTCTTTTTCTTTAAATTTATTTATGATGGCAAGAGCTGGATAGATATGTCCACCAGTACCTCCTGCAGATACGATAATCTTCATCTATATCACCTAATACAATTATACTATATATTTAGTTTTTAAGGTAAAAATTGACTTTTTTGAATGTAAATAATTTTGTTTGGAAAAATGGGGTGAAAATTTGCGTTTTTAGGGCTTCAGTGGTAGTATACGCCTCATCAAGGAGGGATTCTTGTGAGTAATATTAATTTTACATACGAGGAAATAGCTAAAGAAGTTGATTTAAAGTATTCGACTTACAATCCTTCTATTCTTTTAGAGGCCATTAAGTTGGTTATATATGGAATGGTTAATAATTATGAAAGTGAGTATCATGATAGTATTCTAAATATGCTTGATAGAGTTTATTTGGTGTTTACTGATAATACCAGAGATATTTATATTAAGAATATCAAGAATATTAAAGATAATAATTCAATTAACATGGTAATGGACGAAAAAGACGATTATGCAATCTTTATTGATTATAAATTATCTAATTTAGGAATTATTGAGAATTTGGTTAAAGCCTTTAATAAGATATTCACTTATGCAATAGATGATATTGGTTTGAAGAAAGTATTTACTTCAATTCAATGTGAAACGATTATAAAGTTTATTTTAAATAGTAATATAGATAATAAATTGTTATCTAATATGCCTAATATGGATATTAATAGATATTCTTGCAGTTCTAATATTGGAGAGAATCTATTTAAGAAGATATACTGTTTTGATAGTATTAAGAGAATCATAGATAAAGCTATTATAAGTAATGATTCCAATATTATTAAAATTGAAGTAGATAGTATATTAGGTAGTGGTTCATTTGATAAGATTAGTTCATTATATGATAATATATCTAAATCAAATGCTAATGGTAATACCCATGCGGTAGCAATGTATTATTTAAGTTTAAGGGAATTTATTAATAATTATTTGAGTAAAAAAATAGGTATCGTATAGATACCTTTTTATATGTCTAAAATTGCTAAGATTATAATACCAGTTATAACTGTTGCAATGGATATATATTGTTTTAATGTAAGTTTTTCTTTTAAGAAGAATTGGCCGAGTAATAATGATAAGACACAATATGATCCTACTATTGGTGCAGATATTGTTGAATTACCAGACATAGCAAATACATAGAAGAATTGACCACCTGTTTCAAAGATAGCAGCAATTATTTTGCTTATTTCTTTTGGTAATTCTAATTTTTCTTTTTTTATTTTTAAATAAATATATGTAACTATAGCATATATTAAGAATGTGTATTCATAAGCTATTAATGCAGCATCTTCACTAATCAATTCTTTTTTATCTAAATAGATAGCATCTAAGAAAGTTCCGGCTCCATCAAGTAAACAATAAACTAGAGGAAATAGAATTGTTAAAACAAATATTTTAGCTAATGGATTATTCTTACGATACTCTTCTCTTTTTTCTTTATTTTCTTTTAATTCTATTAAAGATAATCCTATTATACCAATAAATATTAAGAATATAGCTATATATGCAGGAATACTTAATGTTTCTTTAAAGAATATAAGTAAAAGAATAGCTGTGATAACTCCACTAGTGTTTTGAATTGGACTAGAAATAGATAATTCGATGTATTTTAATCCTTTATACCCTATTACCATACTAGAAATATAAAAGAATGATACAGGTAAGTATTTTATTAAGTCCATTGGCGAAATACTTACATGATTAATAATCATATAAATAGTAGCATGAATACCCATTACTAAACCAACAAATATACCAGTTTTTAAATGATTTGTTTCTTCTTTACCTCTATTACCTATTTTATAAAATAGATCGGCTACTCCCCATAGAATAAACGTTAAAATAGCATATGTAATCCACATATTTTTATCAACTCCTAGAATATTTTAGCAAAAGAAAAGAATCATGTAAATTGATTCTTTTTTAGTTTGATTTATTAATTGTTCTTTCAACTACATCTTTTATTTTAGCTTCATTGAATGGTTTATTAATCATATCAACTATTTCATATGTGAAGGCTTTATTAATAGCATCACTTGATGAATCACCACTTATTATAGTTACTGGCATTTTAGAAAGTAGTCCATTTTCTTTTAAGAAATCTAGAACTGCAAAGCCATCTACTTTTGGCATATTTAAATCTAGAAGTATAGCTTTAATTTTACCATCTTCGATATGAGATTTAATTATATTTAAAGCTTCTTCACCATCACCAGCAAATGCTAGTTCATAATTAGCATCAAATATTTTTTTAACAAATGCTCTAATTACTTCAGAATCATCTGCTACTAGAATAATATCTTCATCTAGTACTTCTGTTTCGCCTTCATCTAAAGTTTCTTCAGATTCATCTAAGTAAGCATCTACTATTTGTTTTACTTTATTAGCTTCTGTTACTAAAGCAGCATAGTTTTCTTTTACAAAACTATAATTATTAGCTTTACTTTGTAATTCATGTTGGTACGCAATATCAGCTAAAGTAATGAAACCAAAATATTTACAATCACTTTTTAGTGAATGAACATAAATTGCATAATTTGGCATATCACCTAGTTTATAATATGTATCTATTTCTTGTAGTTTTTGTCCTAGACTCTTTTGGAATTCTAATAATGTTTCATTATATGTTTCAATATCTCCAAATAATTCTAAGCTTTGATCTACATTTACGTTATTATTTTTTAAAAAATTAATATCTCTCATTTTTACCATCCTCACATTAATTTAACCATAATATGCTTATTTATTCAATAGAGCATTTAATAATGACTCTATTTCTTCTTTCTTAAATGGCTTACTTAAATAGCCATCAAAATGATGCTCTTCTAGCTTATCTTGTACTTCATCTTCTGAAGATGCTGTTGTTAAAACAGTTGGTACATCAAAACCATCAATATCTCTTAGATTATCTAATGTCGTTGGTCCATCCATTTCTGGCATCATATCATCTAATAATATAAGATCAAATCTTTCTTCAGTAATAACTTTTTCAATAGCTTCACTACCACTTTTAACAGTTACTATTTCAGAACTATAGTTTTTAAATGCTGAAGTAGCTACTTTTAAATTAACATCATTATCATCAACAATTAGTAATCTCTTACATAATGTATTCTCTTCTTTTGGTATTTCTGGTGCTTCTTCTTTTGGTATTTCTGGTGCTTCTTCTTTTGGCTCTGCCACTTCTTCTTTGTGAGCTCCTGCTAACATTGGTAATTGGAAATCAAAATCAATAATTGAAGAAGCATTACTAGAAGAAGACGAATTCATTTCTTGAACATTACTCTTATGAATATATGTTGTAATAACTCTTTCTAATTCTTTTTTTTCAATTGGTTTTGATAAATAATCATCAAATCCTAATGATAAGTATTCTTCTTTCATACCAGAGATAGCATTAGCTGTTAAAGCAATAACAGGAGTATTAAAGTTTTCCATTTTCTTTAAGGCAACTAGAACTTCTTTTCCACTCATTCGTGGCATCATATCATCTAGGAAAATAATATCGTATTTATTACCAAGTCTAATTTTTTCTAAGCACTCTCTACCACTAATACATGAATCTATATTAAAGTCATATTTTTTAAGTAATGTTGTTGCAACTTTGATATTTAATTCATTATCATCAACAAGTAATACTTTAGCGCCATAAGCTTTAATAGTTTTAGACTCAACAGCTGGTCTTGGTGTTTCTTTAGGTTTAACTGAAATAACTCGTTGATCGATTGATACAGTAAATTTAGAACCTTGACCATAAACTGATTGAACTATAATAGTTCCATTCATTAATTCAACAAGTTTTTTAGTAATAGCAAGGCCTAATCCGGTTCCTTCAATTGTAATTGATTTTTCTACATTTAAACGGTCAAATTTACTAAATAATCTAGGGATTGATTCTTCTTTAATACCAATACCAGTATCTTCAACAGAAATGATTAAACGACATACATTGTCTCTGATAACACTTGATACAGTAAAATCAACATATCCTTCTTTAGTATATTTAACAGCATTAGTTAATAAGTTTAATACTATTTGTTTTAATCTAACATTATCTCCATATAATACTCTTGGTAAACTTGGATCAATATTAACTCTAAAATCTAAGCCGCTATCACCAATACGAGCTTTAGTTAAAGCACATAGTTCATCAAGGACTGATTTTATATCATATTCTTTATCGATTATTTCTAGTTTATTAGCTTCTATTTTAGAAATATCTAAGATACCATTAACGATATCTAATAAGTTATTTGAAGCCATAATAATATCATCAACTTTATCTTCTTGATCAGGAGTTAATTGATCATCTTTTAAAGATTCACTGAAACCAACAATAGCATTAAGTGGTGTTCTTATTTCATGTGACATATTAGATAAGAATTCACTCTTAGCGTGGTTGGCTTTATCTGCTTGGTCTTTAAGTATTTCTAATTGTTCAATCATCTTAACATCGGGATTTTCAATAGTGAAGTACATTATTAGGCAGGTTATAACAGTATTAGGATTAATAATAAAGTTCGCTTGTGGTATTACAACTTGAATTGATGTTATAGCCAAACTAGTCAATGTAATTAAAATAATTGGTATATATTTTTTATTTAAGTTTTTAATATTCTTTATCAATAAATAAATAATAATAGCAAAGTATCCACCACTTACAGCAAGTGTTATATATAAAGCAGGTCCTTCACAAGAAGAAATACCATCAATATTTATTACTTTTAATGGTAGTAAAATTATGGCAGCTAGACTTGATAAGCCAGCAACTGTATATCTATTTTGTATCTTTTTTAAATCATCTTTTTCAGGATCAAAAGATATTAAAGATGTATAGTATGTGAAAATTCCTATAACACTTGCTAATCCAAATAAATAAGCTTTGTTAACTAATTTAATTAATACTTGAGGAACTGCTTCATAAACAGAAATATATCCTAAAATAATACCTACTGTGATAGTAACAACACAAACTATTAATAATCTTCCGTAGGTTTCATCTTCTTCTCTATGTAATCTTTCTTTTTTAAAGAAGATTATGCATAGGACAACTAGTATGATTAGAGCGTATATATTTAATAATATTATTCCATGATTACTCATTCCCCTATTCACCTCTATTATGATTATAACATAAAATGAATAAAAAAAAGAAATCAATTATTGTGATTTCTTTAATCTTTTTATATCTGGTGCTTTGAAAAGAATATTTGTTATTGAAATGTTATTTTCAAGGATAATAACATCAATCTCTTCACCAGTTAATCCTTCATCTTTAATAGCTTTGTAATCTACTTTACTATTAGCTGTTAAAGGAAGTGATTGTCTAAAAGCAAATTTTGCTGGGATATGTCTAGCTGATAAGTCAGCGTTCTCAACAAAATTTTTTAGAACTAAGTCTTCAACAAATGCACGTTGTTCTTCAATACTTAATTCAATTCCATCTTCAAGTACTATAGAAGCTAATACCTTATTTCCTCTTGTAGTTTCATCAAAGTATGGAGATATTACACAGTATTTAACTCTGGCATCTTGTTTTATAACTTTTTCAATTTCAAATGGTTTTACTTTAAAGCCATCAAATCTCATAAATCCTCTATCGCTTCTTTGAAGGAATCTCATGACTCCATCTCTATTCATCTTAGCGATGTCTTTAGTTAAAATATATGTTTTGCCATCTAAATCCATTGTTTGAATATATTTTTTGCCATCAAGTTCACCAGGCGTCATCAAAGGTGTAGAAATAATTAATTCACCTTCAATTTCTTCTTTATCTTCAAAATTAACTGGTTCTTTAGTTTCTGGATCTACTATTCCGTAAGTACTAAATGGCATTGGAATACCCATTGTTCCAAGTAAGTTATATTCACCATCAGCATATGATGAACATCCACAAGTTTCAGACATTCCATGTCCTTTAGTTAATTTAACTTTACAATTATGTCTAATTAAGAATTCGTTAACTCTAACTTCGTCTTCTGGTTCCATTGAGTCGCCACCATAAGTAATCATCTTAATAAAGCTTAAGTCTTGATGACGCATGTTTGGATCATCTATTAATCCTAAGAACCATGTTGGTGGACCAATTATTATTTGTGGTCTATATTTGATAATTAATTTACCGAATTCTCCAGGGTCAAATGCAGGTATTTCAATTAAGTTGTTAGAGTGTGTAAATCCGGCATGAACAACACCAACTAAACCAAAGGCTGCGAAGTATGGTAACATATGTAATGCTGTACCACCAGGAGCTATTGGCATTTTAGCTGCTTCTGTTTGTTCAACATATTCATTTAAGTTTTCATTTGTTAGTGGTATTGGTTTTGGTCTATTTCCACTAGTACCTGATGTATGAACAATAACACTTGGTGTATTAGGCTCAAATTCTATTTCAGGCACTTCTATATCAAGGTTTTCTTTAACAAGGTCATAATATAAAACGGCATTTAATGGTGATGAAGCAATTGCTTCTTTTAAATGTTTAGCTATTTCTCTATTCTTTCTAGCTTCTTCTTTTATTAATTCTATTTTTTTCTTAATAATTTGAAGTAGTTTTCTATTTTGGCGGATTTCACCTTTTTTGTTAAAAAGTAATCCTCTAATATAACTAACTTTTGATTTAAAGCTCATAGAGTCTCCAGTTGAAACTACTATTACATCATTGATTCCCATAGCTTTTAATTCATTTTCAATTGGTTTAATCATGCTTAAATAACATAAATCTAAAGCGACTATGTATTTAGAGCCTTCCTCTTGAGCAATAGTTAATATCTTTCTAGCACTTACTTCGAAATCAATACTATCTGGTCTTGGATCAACATAATCGGTAACAGCACCTATTTTAGATGCTCCATACATTGTATATGCTGTTTCTGGAACGTTTGGCATTAAAACAAGGATTCTTTCTTTAGATTTAACACCTATACTTGTTAATATTCTTGCTGCCTCATCTATCTTTTCATATAATTTTTCGTAAGATATTTTATCTCTATAGAAAGTCATGGCTATTTTAGCAGGATGTGCTTTACTTTTTTCAACCATGTAATCATAAATACTTTGACTTGTATTTGTTTTTTCGAATGAATCTAAATTATAATATTTCATCCATGGTCTATCCAAATGTGGATAGCCTGTTAACTTAGTTTCTACCATATTAACTCCCCCAACTCTGTCAACTAATTTAATTCTACGCTTATTTAGTGATTTTGTCTAATTTTCCTAAGGTTTTTCTATTATTTTTATAGCTACTTTGATGCCATCTACAGCTGCAGAAGTAATTCCTCCAGCATACCCAGCTCCTTCTCCACATGGATAAATACCAGGCAAATTACACTCTAAGTCATCATTTCTTGTAATAGTTACTGGTGATGAAGAACGGGTTTCTACACCAGTTAAAATAGCATCAGGATTAGCAAATCCTTTTATTTTTTTATCAAAAGCAATTATGCTTTCTTTTAAAGTTTTATTAATATATTCTGGGAATAATTCGTTTAAATTACTTAATGTATATCCTGGTTTATATGAAGGAGTTATTTCTCCAACATTTTCAGATATTTTGTTGCTTAAGTAATCTTCTACTCTTTGAACTGGTGCATAGTTATTAGAACCACCTAAAATATAAGCGTGATGTTCTAATTCTTCTTGGAATGTTACACCAGCTAATGGATCATCTCCAGCAAAATCAGTAGTTAAAACATTAACTAGTAAAGCAGCATTAGCATTTTCTTTATCTCTTTTATATTCAGACATACCATTGGTTACTATGGCTTCTTTATTAGAAGAAGATGCTATTACTTCGCCACCAGGGCACATACAGAATGTATAACAACTTCTTTCATCGTTGTGATATGCAAGTTTGTATTCAGCTGGTGGTAAGTTTAGTTTAGTGTATGTTCCATATTGAGATTCATTAATCATAGATTGTTTATGTTCAATACGAACACCAACTGAGAAGTTTTTTCTTACCATATCTATGTTGTTTTCTAATAGCATTTTATATGTATCTCTTGCGCTATGACCTATAGCTAATACTAAACAATCAGTTTTAAATTGTTTATTATTTGTATCTAATAATAAAGCATCATTTTCTTTTGTAATGTTTATTAATTTGGTGTCGAAGTAATATTCTCCACCTTTGGATTCTATGTACTCTCTGATATTCTTTAGAATAGTTACTAAGTTATCTGTTCCAATATGAGGATGAGATAGATAAGTTATTTCTTTTGGGGCACCAAATTTATAAAAATAATTTAGTACTTCTTTTATATATGGTGAGTTAATTCCAGTAGTTAATTTACCATCAGAGAAAGTTCCTGCTCCGCCCTCACCGAACTGAACGTTGG